>Ga0126369_10001716_pt1 | contig 15325 bp, 15 predicted proteins | sample PanSoiMetaPlot_1_FD_109646 | JGI IMG/M metagenome (GOLD analysis project Ga0126369, IMG submission 109646) | Tropical forest soil microbial communities from Panama - MetaG Plot_1 | ecosystem: Environmental > Terrestrial > Soil > Tropical forest > Bulk soil | place: Panama | collected 2016-02-17 | reverse complement strand
TCCTCGTCGATCAGGTACAGGCGCGAGCACGGCGCCGCGGCCCCGGCGCCGAATGGGCCGCCGGCCATCGTGACGGTCAGGGTGAGCAACGCATTGTTGTCGTCGCCGGTGCTGGCCAGGATTCGCAGGCTGCCGGGCACGATCGGCTGGGCGTAGGCGACCAGGCCGTCCATGTAGCTGTCAGCACCGGTCAGGTCGGTGTCGGGCGGGTATGGCGCGGTCGTGGTGGCGGTCACCCGGACGTCCGGCGCCAGCATGGCGCGGGCGGTGCCGAAATCGTGGCTGGACCATGCCTGCACGTGCGTGGTGGCGATCGTGACGGCGCGCGGCTCGGAATGTGATGACATCTCGGTCCTCCTTTGACGTGGTATCCGCGGTGCGGTACTGCTGGTCTGGACGGGGCTGGCGGCTGATACTGGGCGGGCCAGGGGCGCCCAGTTCCCGGCCGCGGCGCCGTCTGTACTTGACCGCTCGGACAGCCCGCGGCGAGAACCGGAGCGAGAGTGGCAGAGATGACAGCGGACCTGCTCGCCCGGGCGCAAGCCGGGGACGGGGACGCCTTCGGCCAGTTGATCGACCCGTACCGGCGCGAGCTGCAGGTGTACTGCTACCGGTTCCTCGGCTCGATCGCCGACGCTGAGGACGCGCTCCAGGACACGCTGCTGTCGGCTTGGCAGGGCCTGGCCAGGTTCGAGGCCCGCGCCTCGGTCCGGACCTGGCTGTATAAGGTCGCCACCAGCCGGTGCCTGGATGCGCTGCGATCGGCGCGGCGACGTCCACCGGCCAATATGCCAAGTGGAGGAATGGACGTCCCTGACCCGACCCGGCTCGGCGAGGTGCTCTGGCTTGAGCCCTGCCCGGACGGCTGGCTCGACGCCATGGCGGACACCGCGCCGGGCCCGGAGGCCCGGTACGAGCTGGCCGAGTCCGTATCGCTGGCGTTCATCAGAGCGCTGCAGCTTCTGGCGCCCCGCCAGCGTGCCGCACTGATCCTGCGTGACGTGCTCGGCTACCGTGCCGCCGAGGCCGCCCAGATCCTGGGCACCACGCAGGAGTCGGTGACCAGCGCGCTCAAGCGCGCTCGCGCTGCCGTTGAGGGCCACCGGGCGCAGCCGGGCGAGCCCGCTCCCGCGCCCGGCTCACCGGCCGAGCAGGACCTGGTACGGCGCCTGACCACGGCATTCGAGACCGCCGACGTTGACGGCATCGTCGCGCTGCTCACCGATGACGCCTGGTTCACCATGCCGCCGCTGCCGCTGGAATACCAGGGACGCGACATAGCGGCCCGGTTCCTGCGAGCCACAGCGTTCCGGCCCGGCTGGACCGCACGGCTTGTCCCGGCCAGGGCCAATCGCCAGCCCGCGTTCGGCTTCTACGCCCGCGAACCCGGCAGCGGTGCCTGGCACACGGTCGGGCTGCTGGTGCTCACCCTCTCCGGCGCCCAGGTCAGCGCCATGACCCGCTTCGATCCCACAGTCCTGCCCAGATTTGGCCTCCCCGCGATCCCGCCCGAATGAGGCCCGGTCGCGCCTTCGGCGACCCGCGTCCTTTCGCTGTGCGGGCCTAAATGGGTAGGGCTATCGCGCATATTCGGTAGTCGCTACCCATGTGCCGGGGCGCTTGCGGGCCGATCGTGAGGACAGGTTCCCTCTCATCGGAGGACGTCATGCGCATTCACCCACGCCCGGTAGCCTCAGCCGCCTTCGCGGCTGGCCTCGCCGTCGCCGTCGCGGCGGCTGGACCTGCATGGACCGGATCGGCCGCGCCGCGATCGATGACCAGTGACCAGCTGTCCGCGGTGGCTGTCGTGTCCGGATCCAATGCCTGGGCGGTCGGGTACTCGACCTCGACAGGCTGGGATCGGACCCTCATTGAGCACTGGAACGGCTCGGTCTGGAAGATCGTCGCCAGCCCCAACCCGGCGGGGTCATCGGCCAACAACCAGCTCGACAGCGTGGCGGCGACCTCCCGGTCAAACGCATGGGCCGTCGGCCAGTTCTGGAACGGCAGCAGCTGGCAGCCCATGATCGCGCGCTGGAACGGCAACTCATGGAAGCGCGCCCGGTGCCCGGACCCGGGCGGCAAGTCCGCCCGAGACGGCCTGGCCGGCGTGGCCGGGACGTCGGCGTCTAGCGCCTGGGCGGTAGGGGAGTACTCACGCCGCTCGGCCTTGCACGCCCTGATCTTGCGCTGGAGCGGCGGGTCGTGGCGCCAGGTTTCCAGCCCGGAGCCGCGTGGCACCACCGCGAGCTCGCTCTCGGCGGTCATGGCGATCTCATCATCAAATGCCTGGGCGGTAGGCGCCTATTTCAAGGGCCTCTCGGAGCGGACCCTCATCGAGCACTGGAACGGGCACGGGTGGCACCTGGTGCCGAGCCCAAACGTGGCCGTCCTGCGGAACGCACTCAACTCAGTGAGCGGAACATCGGCCCGCAACATCTGGGCGACCGGCGCATCCGATAACGCCAGCGACTTCCAGACCCTGACCGAGCACTGGAACGGCCGCAAATGGCGGCTGGTCCCCAGCTCCGATCCCGGCGGGCCAAACGAGAACAACGAGCTCTTCGGCGGGGCGGTGACCTCCCCGGCGAGCGCCTTGGCGGTCGGCGACTACTTCAACGGAAACTACGACCAGCTCCTGATCGAGCGCTGGAACAGCGCTGGCTGGACGCAGCAGTCGGTCCAGAACCCGCCTGGCTTCACGCTCGGCACCTTGTACGGGGCGGCAATCGCGCCGTCGGGCCGCGCCTGGGCCGTCGGTTTCTACTTCACCGGCAGCTCGATGCTGACGCTGATCGAGCGCTGGAACGGCTCGTTGTGGCTGGTGGTGCCGAGCCCGAACCGGTAATGCCGTTCATTCCTCGCCGGAGAAACGTTCCCATGCGGACTGCCTGGTCATGCCCAGAGCGCCGCCGATCCTGGTCCAGGTGATGCCGCGGGAGCGCGCCTCGGTGACCCAACGCGCGAGCACCCGTTCTACCTGGGAACCGGCCTCGGCGAACTTGGGCAAGGTGGCGAGCAGCATGTCGTCGGCCAGCTGCCGTTCCCAGCCCAATTGGGCTGGCTGGTCGGCGGGCTTGGTGGCGATTATCTCGGCGCAGAGCGCGACGCACTCGTCGCAGATGAACACGCCCGGCCCGGCCACCATCGTCGCCACCTCGGAGGAAGGCTTCACGCAGAACGAGCACACGATCTGGGCGTCAGGTTCGGTCGCGGTCGCCATGCGGCTCCTCTAGTCGTCCTCGCGCTCGCGCAACAACACCGGGGGACCCCAAGTGTGGCTATAACAACACCGGGGGACCCCAAGTGTGGCCATGACAACACGCGCGATCAGAGGTGGTGCCTGCTGTCAGGCATTACCTTACAACGTCAGGCGTTGCCTGACAAGCGTGGCCCTCCGTGGCATGATGGGCCGCGATGAACGAGCAGGAGCCCGGTAAGCAGATCCCCGCCGACGACCAGGTCGCGGTCGAGCTCGTCCTGGCGGCGCACACAGGTGATATCGAGGCGATCCGCAAGATGCTGCGGAAGGACCCGGCGCTAGCGACGGCCCGGCTTGTTGGAAAGGGCGGCGGTACGGGCACGCCATTGCATCTGGTCACCGACTGGCCGGGCTACTTCCCCAACGGCCCGCGGATCGCCCGACTGCTAATCGCCGCGGGCGCAGATCCCAACGCACGGACGACCAGTCAGGGAACGCAGAACGGTCCGGGTGACGAGACGCCGTTGCATCACGCCGCGAGCAGCGACGATGTGGACGTCGCCGAGGCCCTGATCGAAGGCGGAGCCGATATCGAGGCGCCGGATGGCTCGATCGGCACGCCGCTCGATAACGCCATTGGATACGCCTGCTGGCATGTCGCACGCTTGCTTGTGGCGCGCGGCGCCAAGGTCGACAAGGCCTGGCATGCGGCCGCGCTAGGCATGCTCGGCCGCCTGGAGGCGATCCTCGGCCACGACCCGCCAGCGCAGGAGGTGTCGCAAGCGTTCTGGCATGCATGTGCGGCTGGCCAGCGCCGAACCGCCGAGTACCTGCTATCCCGGGGCGCGGATCTGAACTGGACGCCGGGCTATGCGCACGGCACGCCGCTCGATACCGCCGGCGGCCTGGGCACCAGGCAGGAGAACGTGCTCACCTGGCTCCGCGAACTCGGAGCCCGTTCCGCCAGCGCCGAAACGTAGCTGCGATGAGGCCACGCCCAGCCATGCTTTGCCCATGCGGTGCTTTGCCGAGAAGACGGTTCACGTCAAGCCGGGAACATATTCGCGCATCAACGTCATCTGCGCCATCCACTGACAGCCAGCGCCGAGAACCTCACCCGTCTCGGATGAGCCTAGGCCGACCGCGGGCAAGCACCATGACGTGGTGGCGACGACTCCGGGTGCCGCTGTCGCCCTGCTTGCCATTGGCTACGCGCAGCGGACCGACCACTCCGCCTCCGACGTGCTCTTTTCCGGCCAGAATCAGCTAGGGCCGCTGGTCACACATGCCGCCGGGTACTCGGCCGGGGCGCTGGTGCTGCTCATCGCCTGCAAGGGCCTGGCCTACGGATTCTGCCTGGGCACCTTCCGCGGCGGGCCCATATTCCCGGCGATCTTCATCGGCGCCGCAGGCGGTGCCGCCCTGTCCCACCTGCCCGGGCTGTCGGTGGTCCCGGGCGTGGCGATGGGCATCGGAGCGATGACGGCCGTCCTGACGACGCTGCCGCTGACCTCGGTCCTGCTGGCCAGCCTGCTGCTGTTTTCCGATGGCCTGGTCGTCATGCCGGTGGTGATCGTGGCCGTGGTCGTGGCCTACGTCACCAACGCCAGGCTGACACCGGACCAGGGGGGCCGGCCATCGCAAGCCGCAGGCGCGACCTCGGCGACCTAGCTAGCTGACGGCGGGTCGGAGAATGCGGGTTGACGCCCGCATATCCGTGTGGTAATACGGATATGCGGAGGAGAGATGTCGCCACTAGATCACGACCACCCGGTCAGCCCCGAGCGGGTCAGCGCAGCCCGTGCCGGCGTGCTCTCCGCCGATGATGCCGGGCGGCTGGCCGGGCTGCTCGGGATGCTTGCTGACCCGGTGCGCTCGCGACTCCTGTTCGCCCTGGCCGCGGCCGAGGAGTTGTGCGTGGGAGACCTGGCCCTGGCCCTGGACGTCACCGAGGACCAGGTGTCGTACGCGCTGAAGATGCTGCGCCTGGCCGGGCTGGTCAGCTTCCGCAAGGACGGCCGGATGGTCTTCTACCGGCTGTCCGACGGCTTCCCGCACCAGCTGCTGGAACACTGCCTGCGCCAGCTACTGACGATCGCGTCCCCGGAGGCTGACGATGCGCGTGCTTGACGCCATAGGCCATGCGCTGGGCGTGGCCGGGTCGATGACCTGGCAGATCACCTGGTCGCTGATTCTCGGGTTCACGTTGTCCGCCGTGGTCCAGGCCGTGGTCCGCCGCCAGACGGTCGCCCGGCTGCTCGGCGATGCCAGGCCAAGGACGCTGGCGCTTGCCAGTTGCCTGGGCGCGGCCTCGTCATCGTGCTCGTACGCCGCGGTGGCGCTGGCCCGCGCGCTGTTCCGCCGTGGCGCCAGCTTCGTCGCCGCAATGGCATTCGAGATCGCCAGCACGAACCTGGTCATCGAACTGGGCATCATCCTGGCGCTGCTGCTGTCGTGGCAGTTCACGCTGGCTGAGTTCGTCGGTGGCCCGATCATGATCGTGCTGGTGGCAGTGGCGTTCCGGCTGCTGGTGCGCGGCCGGCTGATCGAGGCCGCCAGGGAACAGGCGGACAAGGGGCTGGCCGGCTCCATGGAGGGCCACGCTGCCATGGACATGAGCATCCAGGGCGGTGGCAGCTTCCGGCGGCGCCTGCTCAGCCGTGGCGGCTACACCTCGGTCAGCCACATCTTCGTCATGGAGTGGGCCGCCGTGCTGCGCGACATCGTCATCGGCCTGCTGATCGCCGGGGCAGTCGGCGCCTGGGTGCCCGCGTCGTTCTGGCAGCACCTGTTCCTGACCGGCCACCCGCTGGCCGCCAAGCTGTGGGGCCCGGTCATCGGGCCAGTCATCTCGCTGCTGAGCTTCGTCTGCTCGATCGGCAACGTGCCGCTGGCGGCGGTGCTCTGGAACGGCGGGATCAGCTTCGGCGGCGTCATCGCGTTCATCTTCGCCGACCTGATCATCATCCCGATCCTGGTGATCTACCGGAAGTATTACGGCACCAAGATGATGCTGGTCATCCTCGGCATCTTCTACGCCACGATGGTGATCGCCGGCTACATCGTGGAGTTCAGCTTCGGCGGGCTCGGGCTCATCCCGACCCAGCGGTCGGCCAAGGTGACCCAGGTCGGCATCGAGTGGAATTACACCACGATCCTGAACATCATCTTCCTGCTGCTCGCCGCAGCGCTCCTCGTCCGGTTCTTCCGCTCGGGCGGCGCCGCGATGCTCAAGATGATGGGCGGCGGCCCGGACGAGCACCAGCATGCGGACCACCACGAGCACCCGGCGCACGGCCACGGGGCCGTGGCCCGGGAGCACTGACCGTCGCGTTCCGAGGCGGCCGGCCGCCCGCGAGTCGCTACGGTCGCGCCTTGGACGCGGCTGGCCACTCGCTTGCTAGCAGCGCGTAGATGACAGTGTCGCCCCACTCACCCTTGAACCAGATGTCCTGCCGGAAGTACGCCTCCTGCCGCATGCCCAGCCGCTCGCAGAGCCTGGCGGACGCGACGTTCCTCGGGTCGAGTTGCGCCCAGGCGCGGTGCATGCTCAGGTCGCCGAAGGCCACGCCGATGAGCTCGCGGGCCGCCTCAGTGGCGTAGCCATGGCCGTGGAAGTCGGGATGGAAGGCCCATCCGAGCTCGGCTTGTCGGTCGGCGAGGTGCCCCGTGCGGATCATGACGTCGCCGATGACCCGGCCCTCGCGCTCGACCGCGAGCGCGATGAAGTCACCATCGGCGGCGAGCCTGATCGCCCTGGCGCGCTCGGAGATGAACGCACGCGCCGTGTCCTCATCGAGCGCATCGGCGGGCATGTAGCGAAGGACGTTCTCGCGGGTCCGGTAGGCCAGAACATCGGCCTCGTCCCCGGACCGGAAGGGGCGGAGCACGAGCCGCTCGGTGTACCGCGGCAAATCGGGAACAGGAGTTTCGGGTCCGGTCGATTCAGGCACGGGAGGCTACAGTGGCTCCCCGTCTATCCGGCCAGGCGGCAGCGTCCTGCCGCTGAGCAGCACCACCAGGTCCCCAGCCGCGCCGCGCAGCGGCGCGCCCGTCCCGTAGGACCAGTCGAGGTCGGTGGCCTGCACGCTGCGCCCCTCGATGCTGATGCCGAATTGTTCGTGCACCCCGCCGGTAGTCAGGTCATCCAGGACGATGCGGATTGTGCTGTCTGGCGACACCCGCGGCGCCGCGAGCGGCACGGTCACGTCCAGGCCATGGATGACGACATGGCTAAGAGCGCCGTGCCACCCGCCGCCCGGAGGTGCCCAGTGGTGCAACGTCGGCGCGCGCAGGCTAGCCAGCAGCTCATGGGGCGGCAGCTTGCCATCCCGGTCGGCGATCCCGTTGGATAGCCTGCCGAAGTCGAAGTCGTACTGGCGCAACTCCTCCATGAACTTGTCGTCGGGATAGCGCGCGGCCATGGTCATGTGCGCGATCACCTCGCGGACCCGCCAGCCCGCGCAGAGCGAGTCGGTGTCCCACTGCGCTGCGGTAGCGCCGCCGAGCAGGTCTGCCAGGGCCAGGAAATCCTCCGCAACGGCCCGTTGCAGGTCGGCGTCCTCGGTCATCGTCAGCCTCCGATCCCGGCGGGCACGACCCATGACCAGGCCGGCCAGCCGCCTGAGTCACGCCCATCGTCCCACGCCAGGCGCTGGGTGCGCGGGCTAGTCTGGTGCTGGTCGCCGAAGGGAGTTCCGGTTCCTGGCATGGGACATCGCGCGCAGTCCGGTCTGACGCTCAGGGACCAGACCTACGGGCCGGCCAGGCCGCTGGTCATGGCGATCGTCAACCGGACCCCCGACTCCTTCTACCGGCCCGGCCTCACTTGGGACGAGGCAGCAGCGCTCGACCTTGTGCAGCAGGCCATCGCCGACGGCGCCGACATCATCGATGTCGGCGGGATACCCGCGGCTCCAGGGCCGGAGGTGAGCGTCCGCGAGGAGATCCGCCGTATCGCCGGCTTCGTCGGCGAAGTCCGAGAACGCAACCCGCACGTAGTGATCAGCGTGGATACCTGGCGGCATGAGGCCGCCCGCGCGGCATGCGCCGCTGGGGCCGACCTGATCAACGACACGTGGGGCGGCTGGGACGAGAAGATCCCCGCGGTGGCCGCCGAGTTCGGGGCGGGCCTGGTGTGTGCGCACGTGGGGAACCAGCAACCGCGCACCCGGCCGCACCGGGTGGCCTACCCCGATCTGATGGCCGACGTCCTCGACCGCACGCTGCGGCTCGCCGAGCGCGCGGTGGCCGAGGGCGTGGACCCGGCGCGGATCGTCATCGACCCGGCGCACGACTTCGGCAAGAACACGTGGCATTCGCTGGAAGCCACCAGGCGGCTGGCGGAGCTGACGGCGACCGGGTGGCCGGTGCTGGTGTCGGTCTCGCACAAGGACTTCATCGGCGAGACGCTGAACCTGCCGCCCGCCGACCGCCTCGCCGGGACACTGGCCACCATCGCCGTCTGCGCCTGGCATGGGGCACGGATCTTCCGGGTCCACGATGTTGCCGCGACCAGGCACGTGGTCGACATGAGCTATGCGATCCGGGGCGACGTCCCCCCGGCCCGTGCCGTCCGGGGACTGGCCTGAGCGATGATCGTCGCCGCCGCGCTCTGCCCGGCTCCGCCGTTGCTCGCCCGGGAGCTCACGGGCGCCGACCCGGTCGTGCCCGACCTCAGGCAGGCGTGCCTGGACGCGGTCACCGTCTTGGTCCAGAGTTGCCCGGACCTGGTCGCCGTCATCGCGCCGGGGGAGCGGACCGGCACCTGGGACGGCGACGCCGGTTTTGACCTGTCCTGGTACGCTCCGGGCCTGCGCGCTGAGCCTCGCTGCGGAGCACCGGCAGGGGCCCACGCGGCGCTGCCGCTGCCGCTTGGCCTGGGCAGGCGGCTGCTAGACCAAGCCGGTTACGGCGGCGCGCGCGTGCTTCAGTCGGTGGCCGATCACGAACCCGCCGCCCGCTGCACGTCTCTGGGCGCGACGCTGGCAGCCCTCGCCAAGCGCGTGGCAGTGCTCGCTATGGCTGACGGCAGCGCGCGGCGCCGACCGACGGCTCCCGGCCATCGCGACGAACGGGCTGCGGCGTTCGATGCCGCCGTGGAGCGAGCCGTCCGCGGCGGCCGGCTCGACCGCTTGCTCGGCATTGACGAGGCACTGGCGCGCGAGCTCATGGCCGCGGGGCGGCCGGTCTGGCAGATGATGGCGGGCGCATTCGGCGACGCGCCCGTATCCAGCCTGGTGCATTACAGCGACGATCCTTTCGGCGTGGCCTACCTGGTAGCGTCACTGGCACCGGCGTAAGGAACCCCGTGACCGAGTACGAGCAGATCCGTTACACCGTCGACGACCCCGTGGGCACCATCACGCTGAACCGGCCCGAGGTGCTCAACGCCTGGACCGACCGGATGGGCTTCGAAGTGCGGCACGCGGTTGCCTCGGCCGAGCGAGATCCGCGGGTCGTCGGCATCGTGCTCACCGGCGCCGGGCGAGGCTTTTGCGCCGGAGCCGACATGCGCAGGCTCTCGGCCGTCAGCGAGGGCGACTACGCGGCCGAGACACTGCCCGACGAACTCGCCGCCGACCCCGGTGACCCGTCGTTCGGTGACGACCTCCGCTCGGGCGCGCTGACCTACCTCCTGTCGGTGCCCAAGCCGGTGATCGCGGCCATCAACGGTCCCGTCGCGGGCATGGCGGTGCCGCTAGTCCTGGCCTGCGACCTGCGCTTCATGGCGGCCGATGCCGTGCTGCTCACCGCGTTCGCGCAGCGCGGCCTCGTCGCCGAGTGGGGGATCAGCTTCCTGCTGCCCAGGCTCGTTGGCCCCGCCGCCGCGCTCGACCTGCTGTTCTCCTCGCGCAAGGTCACCGGCGCCGAGGCAGCCGGGCTCGGCCTGGTGAATGCGGCCCTGCCGGGCGAGCAGGTGCTCGCGCACGCTCAGCAGTACGTCCGCGACCTGGCCGCCACCTCGTCGCCGACGTCAATGGCGATCATGAAACGGCAGGTCTATCAACAGCTGCACGCTGGCCTGCTCGCGGCTGAGCGTGAGGCCCGCGAGCTAATGGTGCAGAGCTTCGGCCGGCCAGACTTCGGCGAGGGCGTGAGCTCGTTCACCGAGCGCCGCCCGCCCGAGTTCGGCAGGCTGGGCTCGTCCGGATAGGGTGGCGCGGCAACAGTCAGCGGATCAGCGGGTCGCGGGGCAGGCCGAGCATGCGCTCGGCGATCTGGTTGCGCTTGATCTCCGAGGTGCCGCCGGCGATCGACATGCCGCGGTTCATCAGCACCAGCGTGGCCGCCAGGCCACCGCTGCCCTCGAGGAACGCGCCGTCCGGCCCGGCCAATTCGGCGAGGATCGCGGCGGCTTCGTGTCCGACCTCGGAGAGCAAGAGCTTGGTGATGTTTCCTTCCGGGCCGGGCCCGGCGCCGCTCACCGCCCGGTGCGCGCTGCGCAGGTTCATCACCCCCATCGCGTGCGTCCGCGCGACGTGGCGGCCGACCCGCCCGGCACCGCCGGCGAGCCGCTCCGGGTGAGCGTCGAGCGGGCCGATGAACGAGTCAGGGGGCAGCGCCATGCCGCCGTCACCGCCGCCGATGCTCACGCTCTCGTTGCCCAGCGTGGCCCTTGCCACGGTCCAGCCGCCGTTGACGGGTCCGACGACGTCGGCGTCGGGCACGAATACATCGTCGAAGAAGACCTCGTTGAACTCCGAGTGCCCGGCCGGCATCCGCAGCGGGCGCACCGACACCCCTTCGGCCTTCATGTCGATCACCATCATCGTGATGCCGTCGTGCTTGGGCGCGTCCGGATCCGTGCGCACCGTGGCCAGGCCGAATCCGGCCAGGTGCGCGCCGCTGGTCCACACCTTCTGGCCGCTGACCAGCCAGCCGCCCTCGGTCCGCTTGCCACGCGTCCTGATGCCCGCGGCGTCCGAGCCCGCGCCGGGTTCGCTGAACAGCTGGCACCAGATCACATCCTGGTTGAGCGCGGGCGGCACCAAGCGCTCAACCTGCTCAGGCGTGGCGTGCTGGATCAGCGTGAGCAGTATCCAGCTGGTGATCCCGTAGGATGGGCGCTTCACGCCGGCCTGGGCCAGCTCGGACTCGATCACGAGCTGCTCGACCGCACCGGCCTCCCGGCCCCATGGCCTGGGCCAGTGCGGCATCAGGTAGCCCGCATCAAGCAGCGCCTGCCTGCGGTCGTCCGGGTCTAGCTCCTTCACCTGACCGACCACCGCCCTGACGGTCTCGCGCATCGGCTCGGCCGCGGCCGGCAGGTCGATCGTCCGCTCCCGGCGCACGCCCTTGCGCACGAGCTCAGTCACGCCGATGGCCGCATGCTCGGTGTCAAGTACCGCAGCGATCGCCCCGGCGCGCCGCAGGTACAGGTGCGCATCATGCTCCCATGTGAACCCGATACCGCCGTGCACCTGGATATTGAGCTGGGCGTTGTGCACGGCGGCGGGAACGGCGAGGGTGGCGGCGATGGCCGCGGCGAAGCTGAGCTGGTCGCCGTCGGCTGGCCCGGCCATCGCCGCCCGCGCGGCATCCCAGACGCCGGCCGTGGCCAGCTCGGCCGCCACGAGCATGTTCGCGCAGTGATGCTTGACCGCCTGGAATGTGGCGATGGGCCGCCCGAACTGTTCGCGGACCTTGGCATACTCGGCCGCGAGCTCGGTGCACTCGCGCGCAACGCCCATTGCCTCGGCTGCCAGGATCACCCGGGCGAAGTTGGCGAGCACCAGACGGCCGCCAGGCAGGACAGTTACTGGAGCGCCCTCCAGCCGCACCCGGGCGCACGGGCGGGACGGATCGAGGTTGCGCGGCACCTCGGCAAGGATGCCGCCCGCAGCCTTCTCGGCCACCAGCACGTCCTCGCCAACTCCCACCAGCAGCACGTCGGCAACGTGACCGCTGATCACGACGCCGGCATCACCATGGGCTGAGCCGCTGCGGACCTCGACGTCGGCGTCGAGCGCGACGGCGCCGGGTAGCGAGCCGTCGGCCAGGCCGGGCAGCAACCGCGCTTGCAGGTCGTCGGCCCCCGCAGCAGCTATGACGGCGCTGGCGATCACGGTCGGTACGAACGGCCCTGGCGTGATCGCCCGGCCGAGCTGCTCGACCACGACGGTCAGCTCGGGCAGGCCGTATCCGGAGCCGCCATGCTCCTCCGGAAGGTGCAGCCCCAACCATCCCAGCTCGGCGATCGCGGGCCAGAACGCCGGTACTGGCGCACCGGGGGCGTCGAGTAGCTCGCGAGCGGCGCCGCGGGCGCCGTGCTTGACGAGGAACTCAGACGCCGTCCGCGCGAGCGCGCGGTGGTCATCGGTAATGGCGATCGACATGCGGAGTGTTCCCCCTCGTGACGGTTGCGGACATACGTCCCGAACAGATTCTTACGTGCCGAGTGCAAGAAGTCCACGGCGCAGCAGGTCCGGCCGGCGTCGTCAGCGAGCCAGGGCAGCCGGATCGGTACCAGGCGGCACCATGACGGCCCGGCGGTACGGGGGCACGCCGCACCGAGACCAGGCCTGCGCCACGGCCTCGAGGGACGCGGGCCTGCCGCCCGGTCGGCGGACAGGTGTCCGTATCACGGCTACGCTACGGCAGGACAGGCTGCGGCGGGGAGCGAGGACATGAGCGACAGCGAAGAGCCCGCGCACTTTCCGACCTCGCTGGGCACAAGCGACGCCGACGCGATCACGCTGCTCGGGCAGGACCTGACCAGCCTGATGGGCACAGTAGGTTTCGCCGAGCTGGCCCTGTGGCTGGTGACGTTGCGGCGGCCGAGCCCGTCGCAGGTGCGGGTGCTGGAGGCAGTACTGGTCGCGCTGGCCGACCATGGGTTCACCCCGACCGCCATCGCGGCACGGCTGACCTACCTGAGCGCTCCAGACTCGGTGCAGGGTGCCCTGGCGGCCGGCCTGCTCGGCGGCGGGTCGCGATTCCTTGGCGTCACCGAAGATGTCGGCCGCTTCCTGGCCGCCGAATTGGAGCGGGCCACCCGGCCGCTGCCGGCCGATGCGGCGGGCTGGGACGCGCTCGCGCTCGAAGCGGTGACGCGGGCCCGGTCCCAGGGCCTGCTCGTGCCTGGCCTCGGGCACCCGACGCACAAGGTGACCGATCCGCGCACGCCCGTCCTGATCGCCATCGCCGACGCCGAGCGCCTGCGCGGTCCCCACCTGCGGCTATTCGAGGCGATCGGCCGGGTGCATCCGCAGGTCCTCGGCCGCAGGCTGCCGCTCAACGGTGCCGGAACCTGCGGCGCAGTACTCGCCGACCTCGGGCTGCCGCCCGAGCTGCTGCGAGGGTTCGCGCTGCTCGCGCGGACCGCGGGCCTGCTCGGCCACCTGGCGGAGGAAATGCGGCGGCCGGTCGGCATGGACGTGTACCGCATGGTCGAGCAGAACGCCAGTTACGATCCCCCGCCAAGTCCTGAGCCCTGACCCGGCAGAGGAGCCGCCATGGCCACCGTTCCGGGCAAGCACATTGGCCGGGCGCGACTGGCCGCCGTTCGCCGATAAGTGGTCGGCAAGATCGAGGCCTCCCGGCAGACCCTTACCACTGCCAATCCCTCGCAAGTTCACCGCGAGGCTCGGCCACTGCAGCGTGCCTTACCCCGATATCGCGACCTGAAGCAGTTGATAAATGCACCCTAGTAGCCTGATCTGCCGGAAAGCTCTCCCGTAATTAACCATTCGTTGCCATAGCGAATCCGGGCGGCTAATGACATCATGGCTGTCATTAGTCGGCGCTGTAACTGGCGCCGCGTCTGCCGCGGGCAAGGGGAGGGGCAGATGGGGGGGCTCACGCCATGAAGGCGGTAGCCGGGACGCTGGTCGTCGTCGCGATCCTGGTGGCATTGGGCGGAAGTCCGCACGGCGCCGCAGGCGTCACGCCGCACGATCCGGCCAGGTTTAGCACCGTGCTCGCCGCCCTCAAGTCGGACGAAGGGCAGGCCGACAACGGCCTGGCAGGGGTGATCCACGACATTGAAACTGGTGTCACGCCGTCGACCGGGCCCTGCTACAACCTTTTCAACAATGTCAACAACGACATCGTTCGGCGCCTCGATGACGAGGTCGCCGCCAACGCCCTGGCCGACCGCATATGGCTGAGGGGCGACATCGGGCAGATGGAATCGGACATTCGGACCCTCATCGCGGACCTTCGGGACTTCGAGAACGATCACGTGCGGCACCTGCGGGCGGAAGGGGCGGCGATTACAGCGCTTCGAACTCTCATCACGCTGACCAGGACCACGGCCAAGGGCTATATCAGCGGCGTGAACGCCGACATCCGCGAGGCCTACCATCAGGCCAGTCAGTACCTGACGAGTCATGGCTGTCCCGCGCGTGACCAGATCATCACGCCTGCCGTGCAAGTGCCTCCGGTCTGACGGGACCCTGCCGCGGCCCGGCTCGTCGGCCGATGAGCGGTAATTCCTGTCCCGACGGCCGACGCGGGCGCTGCTCGGGCGACGTATGATCCGGCTAGGTGCCGCCCCGTCGCGGCGTGCCCAGGGTCCACCCCCGCAGAAGGAGCTAACTGATGGGCATACTCAACGAGGCCCGCCGCGAATTTATCGCGGCACCCGACAACGCCAAGGGCCAGATCGTCTACAAGTGGCCCGACACCAACATCCGCAAGTTCGCGCGGGCCATCGTCGAGCCGGACGCTCAGGCCGTGTTCATCAGCCAGGGCCAGGTCATGGGCATCCTGCCGCCGGGCCAGCACATGCTGGATGCCAAGGAGCTCCCATTCCTCGGCCTCTTCGTGGACTGGGCGACGGGATCCAACGCGTTCAAGGCCGAGCTGTACTTCGTCGGCGCCAGGGAGTTCCCGAACCTGCGCTTCGGCGGCAGGCTCGACGAGGTACAGGACCCGCAGACCGGCCTGATCGTCACGCTGCGCTCGTTCGGTGAGTACGCGCTGCGGGTCGTCGATGCCGCCAAGCTGATCTTGAACCTGGTCGGCACGGTCGACGTGACGAACAACTCCGCGGTGACTGACTGGGTTACCCAGCAGCTACTCAAGTCCGCCCGCACCACGGTCACGACGCAGCTGATGTCCGGTGCCTGGCAGATACTCGGCCTGTCCATGCACAGCCCAGAGATCGAGGCCGGGGCG
>Ga0126369_10001714_pt1 | contig 15332 bp, 5 predicted proteins | sample PanSoiMetaPlot_1_FD_109646 | JGI IMG/M metagenome (GOLD analysis project Ga0126369, IMG submission 109646) | Tropical forest soil microbial communities from Panama - MetaG Plot_1 | ecosystem: Environmental > Terrestrial > Soil > Tropical forest > Bulk soil | place: Panama | collected 2016-02-17 | reverse complement strand
ATGCGTAGTGCGCTTGGATCAGATCGACAGGATTGTCCAGGGTCGAACCGGCCGGCGCCGGAGAATGTAACCTGGTCTTGATTCGACCTTCCAGAAGCGAGAGCGATTTTTGGCGAATTTCGCAGATCGCCTTCAAGTTCTGTTCCCATCCCGGCGGCTTCGGATACCGTTGAAAGGCCAAGTCTGCAATGACCTGTCCTGCAACATCGACTGGATATTTGATGCTGCTTTTTCCGGAAAGTGGGAGATCCCGGTTAGCGCCCATGCCTTGGCCTACCGTTCCCTCGCTCGCAGAAAGGACTTTGAGAATGGCGTATCCACCCGGGACCTTTACAACGTTCGTGACTTGGTCAGGCCCAAGGCCGCGGAGAGCCTCTCGCAGTTCAGGGCGCAAGGTAGCCAGATCCACTTTTCCCAGATAGCCGAAATCCCCGGCGCTTGGATCAATGGATTTGTTCTTGGCAATGGTTCCAAATTCTTTGCCGCTCTTCAGTTCTTCCAAAACTTGTTTTGCCTCATTCTCGGTATTAACCACGATGACGCGAAGCAAAACTTCTTCTCGGCCGCCCGATTGCGCGCTCGAGATCGTGGACGAATGGAACGATAGGAACAGAATTGGCACGATGGCGAACACTCGCCAGCGCTTGCGCAAATCCGAGATACTATTTTTGGCCGTCTGGCTCTCCATGGCTGTAGTCGATGCTTGGAATTGTAACCAAATGAAGCTCGCCGACACATGTTCCATGTTCGTCGGTTTTCGCTCCGGATGCGCCATTATGGGCCAAACATCATGCTTCAGAGAGCGGACGAGCAGCCGGGGAATTCTGGGAGCGTCAGCTTTCGATCAGACGACTCGCAGGATATTTTTGATGTCCTCGGAGCCCAGAGAGCATGTTCGACTGCGAAATCCTGAGGGCGCCGATGCCTCATCCCAGCGTGATGACGGCTGTGGCGGCGAAGACTGGACTCCTCAACAGCTGCCGGACCGCGTAGCGAACATCGTGCAACAACCTGTTCAAGCGATGATCTCCCGGATGAGTTTCTCGATCCTAGCTCTTCAGCCCCGAATGACTAGCGAACGCAAACCGCGTTTCCCTTCGGCGATCTCGATCCCTTGCCCCGGTCAGATTGCCAGTGTTATCGCTTTGCGGCTCGGTGAGACACCTCCCCGCGCAACGGTTCATCCACCTGGAGAATCTGATCGGCGGGCACGGCCTCTAGGGTTTGCACGATTCCGCTCGGCCAGCGGATCTCCACCTTCTCAGCCACTCCCTCCGCTCCCAGGCCGAAGTGCACGCGCTTATCGCTCGCTGAAAGATAACTGCCCGCGGTCGTCACGGTTTGGAACTGAATGCCCTTTGAAGTCGTCAATTTCACTTCCGCGCCGATCGCGTCTCGGTTGCTGCGGTGGCCCACCAGCTTCAAAATCAGCCAATGATTTCGAGTAAGGGTCTCATTGCGCAGAATGTGCACCGCACCGTCATTGGTGGTAATCACCGCGTCCAGGCGGCCATCGTTGTCAATATCGCCGACAGCCATGCCTCGCCCCACCCAAGGCTCGTTGAAAACACTCCCCCCGGATCGAGAAATATCCGCAAATTTTCCTTCCGTGTTGCGAATCAAAATGGATGGCTCACGGTACCGCAAATTGGGAGTGGTCAGTTCAACATTGTCCATGTCGTGTCCCTGGGCGATCAGCAAGTCCTTCCAGCCATCATTGTCGACGTCCATGAAACGAAACCCCCACCCTGAGTGGGGCCGGGTGATGTCGGCCAGCCCGCTCGCATATGTCGTATAAGTGAAGGTACCATCCCCATTATTCTTATATAGCGCGTAGGCTTGGTTGCCGAGATCAGTGATGAGTAAATCGGGCAAGCCGTCATTGTCGTAGTCAGCGAAGTCCACGCCCATGCCGGCGTACGTCCCGCCCTCGCCATCCACAGACACGCCCGCCATCAGGCCCACTTCTTCAAATGTGCCATCCCCCTTGTTGTGGTAGAAGAATTGGAACATCGAGTCATTTGCGACGCAAATATCCAAGCGTCCGTCCCGGTCGTAGTCCGCAAAGGCGATTCCCAAACCTTTCCCGGGCTTAGCGAGACCAATTTTCTTCGAGATCTCGGTAAAGCGTCCATCGCCGTCGTTGTGATACACGAGAGGGGATGCTGGAGGGAAAAGCTTGGGATCACAATACGACCGGAAGCCAGGTTGGTGCGGACCGCACCAGATATCACCAAAATCCCATTCCATGTAACGCAAGACAATCAAATCCAGCAGTCCGTCATTGTCCAAGTCCACCCACGCCGCGCTGCTGGACCATCCGCCACCACCGACACCAGCCCTCTCCGTGACGTCGGTGAACGTGCCGTCGCCATTGTTGTGATAAAGCCGGTTGCCGCCATATGCAGTTACAAACAAATCGGCATTGCCGTCGTTGTCGTAGTCACCCACGGCCACGCCCATGCCGTAGCCCGATCCTTCGAGCCCTGCTTTTTCCGTGACATCCTCGAAGGTTCCGTCTCGCTTCTGCTGGTACAGGCGATTCCAGTATTGCGGGCCGGTTTTCTGCGGAATCGTTCCTTTGGGAGTGGGATCGCTAAGCGGCGCGCCATTGACGAGAAACAGATCCAGCAGGCCGTCATTATCGTAGTCGAAGAGCGCGGCGCCGCCACCCATGGTTTCAATCAAGTACTTTTTCGAAGTGTGAGAGGCAAGGTTGCGAAAATTCACGCCGAGACCCGCAGTGATATCCGTAAACTTTGCTTCTGTCACACTCGGGTTTTTTGGCGCGGTTGCTGCGCCGATCACGTTGGGCGTGCTTGTCTGCGCCGAGAGAGGTATGAACGGAACGAACAGAGAGAAAACAAGGAAGAGTGCCGAGCGCCGATCCATCAAAGCTAGCGCCAGCTCCAGGACAAGTTCCCGGCAATGCGCGCGTATCGCCAGAAAGCGGGCAAGGGGAGGTCGGAGTGTTCGCATATTTTTCATCCCCGACAGGCTCTCCTTCCTCCTATTCCTCTGCTGACGAGTTTCGGGATGGCGTTTGCTCGAGCACCTCACAGCGCTCAAATTCGGCCTTGGCCTCGGACACCATGCTTTCTTGCCGATAGATTTTGCCTAGCAGGCAGTGCAGAGAAGCCGTTGCCGGTTCGAGCGCAACCGCCTTTTCGAGCTCCGCCTGCGCCTCGGGGAGGCGATGCAGCAGAAAGTAAGCCCTTCCGAGTTCCTTGTGTGCTTTCGATACCTTGGGGGAAATGTCGATAGACTGCGTGAGATAGAGCACAGCCTTTTCCGGTTGATTTCGGTTCAAGTAAAGATGCGCGAGCTCAATGAACGGCTCAGGATCCTTAGCCGTCTTTTCTGCGTCCCAGGCGATAGCATTCTCAAAGGCTTGGATGGCTTGATCGGGCTGACCGAGGGCCTCGTACGATAACCCCACGTTGTTTTCCGCTTGGGGGTTATGCGGTTCGACCTTTAAGCACTTGGCAAAAGCTTCGATCGCCTCTAGAAACTGGCTCTCGCTATATTTCGTCCTCCCTAAGTAGTACCAGGCCTGCGAGTCGCTGGGATCCCACTGTAGCGAGCGAGTCAGCCAATGATCGGCGTCTATGTAGTCCTTGAGCAGGAGGTAATCCAGCGCCACGATTTTCAGATCAAAAGCGTTCGGAGCGTGATACTTCGCTCCCGCGGTGAATTCTGCGAGTGATTCCCTAACTTTCCGATCGCGATACTCGACCATGAAGCCGCTCAGATTCTCGGTGTTGTATCGAAGGTCTTCGCCATCCTCTTTCGCTCCTTCGAGCCATTTCCCCTGGACCTCTCGAAACAAGATGAAACCCAGCAAAAAGTGTGCGTCAGCGGAGTGTTGATGTGCGTGCAATTGCGTCCTCGTGGCGGCTTCGGCATCGCTCAGTTTGCCTTGTTTCAAGAACGACCTAGCTTGAGCAAGTGCGGGATCAGGCGTCAGAGGCTCGGCTTTGACAGCGTTATTGATAACTGAATCTGAATCTATGCCCTTCGGCGCCGCGCGCGTGATAGACGACGCGCTTTGCTGCGCTGGGCCCGGAGAGCTCTGTGCTCTTGCAGCTAGACTTTCGGGGAGCGAGAGCAAGCATAAGAGGTAAAGATGCGCCAAGGTCCAAGAGGTGGTACTGGTCCAAGCGCTGGCGGCGAGTGAAGCAGTGCGCGCCGGATGGGTCCATGGTTTCACCGCAAAGACCGCCCAGAGCACCGAGAATTCCCTCGCCGTGGATTATAGGGCCAAGGCTCCTCGGCGCTCAAAAGGACACGGCCAGCACGTTGTGGATAATCGGATCGAATCCGGGAGCATCCGATCACAGCGCAGGGCCAGACTGATCCACCATGTCCCGAGGCTTGAATCCCACGCGCACCGTCGAGTCCCCGATTTTGCAGGAAAATTGCATTTCGGTCTCGTCAGCAGAGACTGTGGGAGCGCCGGAAGAGGTGGTTTTGGAAAAGAAAAAGACGGCGTCCTGGACCAATCCCATCGAATTCTTTTCATAGACGACATGAGTGGGCGAAATTTTATCTTTGCCCTTCTTCATCTGAAGAAACGCGTTGCTCTGGAAAAACTTTTCGTCATGCTGTCGGAAGGGGGTCATGTCCTGCATTCGCACGATAATTTGATACTCGTCCTGAGGCTGACTCGCATATTTGTCAACGTCCACGTTTTCGCCGTGCATAACGGCCTGGCGAGCCGTGGCAGCGCGCATCACGCGAGACGATTGCCAGTAAACCTGGACGTTCATCTCTTGCATGTCCTCGCCGGCACCAGTCGGAGCAGTACTCGCTGGGCTTGCACCCGGTGTTTGCCCTCTGGAGCCGCCGCTACTCCGCTCCCGGGGTGCAACATTCCCCTCGGGAGCGGGAAGCCACGAGCGTTGTATAGGAGTCACCCGCACCCACGGTGAATCGGTGAGAATCGCTTGCAGTTCCTTTTCGTTCCATTGCTGGTACGGCTTGTCCTTCCAGGCCTTATCACCAGCCCAAAGCAGAGTGCCCCCCAGAATCAGGCCTAGAAGCAAGGCTAGTGGTTTTGAGAGAGTCTTCGAATTGAAAAGAAAGTCGATCTTCGCGTACATCGCGGGCCCTCCCAAAGCAGAGCCGGGACCCGAAGGCCCCGGCGTTGGAATATGCTGTAAACACAACAAACGCGAAATTAAGTTCCCTTCTAAACCGGGGAACTAGAAGTATATCCTAAACTGAGCCTGCCCTCGCCTGGGTGTGTTCCCCTGACAATTCTGTCCATTGAAACCCGCTAAGCCAAAAGTGGAAGTGCTAACAGTACCGTACTGGGTCTGGTTCAAAACATTTCCATCGAAACACTGAATTCCCGCTCCATTGGCAGGCGTGTTATTCAACGAGAAGCGATTGAGCACATTGAAGAATTGGATCGTCAAGTCGCCGCTGAAGCGCTCGCCAAAGTAGAACTTTTTGCCGAACGAGATATCCTCATCAAAGTATGGCGGCGCCGACAGGCCACTAACGGTGGGAGTCATGTTTCCAATGGTCCAGTCCCCCGTCGGAGCGAACGCCGAGGTATCGATCACGGGCCGCCCTTTGTAGTAGTTGTTCCAGTTGATGTGGAGGTTGTGTGACACAAGGTTCGGCCGGTTGCCTACAAAAATGTTGCCAATCAAGGGGTCGCAGTCGAACTGGTCGTAGCAGGCGCTGAAATGCAAAGGAACTCCACTCTCGTAGTAGTTGGTCATTGTAATCTTCCAGCCGCCGAGCAAGTTCCTCCCCAGTAAACCAGGGCGGTTTAAAAATTTCTTTCCGGGGCCGATAGGCAGTTCATAGACACCGGCCATGGTGAGCACATGCTTCTGATTATTAGCGCCTACGGACCACTCCTGGTTAGGGTTATTCGGGTCGATGCCTCTAAAGTTAAAGGTCGAGAAACCGCTGTCTGTATTTGTTAAATACTTCGAGAGTGTGTAAGACACAAGGTAGGTCAGACCGGCCCCCGTGCGCTTTTGCAGGCTCACCTGGAGCGCGTTGTATTTATCCGCACCTGAAGTGTCAAAGTTGTTCGTGACAAAAGGCATGTGTGGATAAGGAAGCTCCGCTTGGAACAGTGAAATGTTGTCGCCACCGCCAGCGCTAGGGGCCTGTTCCTGGCAGAAATTAGTATAGGGGGCATATAACGGGCCAAGCGCGCTCCCGCAGCCGCCCGCGACCAGACCGAACGTTCCCTGGGATTTCATAAATGCCTGGGCAGCCGCTGAGTTCCATGGCTGTCCAAGGACGCAGTCGGTCGTGGCGGGCGGGTTCACGCTGGAATTTTGCGGGCAAACGGATTTTACGAAGCTGTAGTTAAGCGATTGCTTCGCAGACTGGAGTGTAGCCGGCAAGTGGAGATCATGCGTGTGCACGTAGTGAACCGAAAGGAACGTGTTCCAGGGCAGTTCGCGCTGAACACCAACGATAAACTGCTCATCGTAGGCTTGGTTGACCGTCCTCGGCAGCTCGTGAACCTGGGCATAGCCCAGAATCGACGTGCCATTGAAAGATGTTGGACTAAACCCAACCGCTGGCAACCCTGGCAGCGGATTTGTGTCCCATTGACCCAAGCCGGGAATTTGGGTGCCGGGCGGCGCGCCAATCGAGACAACGCCATTCAGGTTGTTCCCGTAGTTTACCGCTACCTTGTTAACGCCGTATTCAAAGGAACCAGTATCCAGCCAGTAAAACGAGGCGCCACCGAGCACCACAGTCTTGCGGTTTAACTGATAGGTAAACCCTGCCCGGGGGCTGAAATGGTGCCAGTCCATGGTTTGCTCACTCCAGCCGGAACATCCCTTGCACCTCCCCAGCTCCGCCATGGCACCGAGAAGCGGCTGGCCGGTAAGTGGGTTGATCTCAGTGGGGTTGGCCGCATTGGGATCGAAGAATGTGAGCTGGTTGGTCGAGAAATCGTTCTTGAAAGGAAATGCCAAGTCCCAGCGAATCCCCCAGTTTACCTTAAGATCGGGTCTCAGTTGAATGTCGTCCTGGAAATACGGAGCAACGTAGGTGTTGCTCAGGTTGGTATTGCCTGCACCGCCTCTTGCGCCCACGGTTGCATCGCCGAGGAGGAAGCTCGCAAAGCCATTCCCGGTAGTGGAGCCAGTGGTATCACCGGGCTGTGCCGTTATGTTGGACGTGAAGGAGATGACTCCCGCGCAACCCGGCTGGCCCCCGGATCCGCCGCATTCGAAATCATCCTGGTGCGTCTTCCGAATGTCCACACCCGCATTCATGGTGTGCCGGCCCGTTATGTAGAGCAGGTTACCCAGGTACGAGTACCCTTTTTTGTGGTTGATGGTAGACGACAGCCCGTTTCCGGGTCCCCAGCCGTACTGAGACCAAGGCTCCCACCCGCCGCCGCTAAAAGCAATGCTTGGAAAAACATTGGGTTGCCCCGAGAGACCCGACGGCAAAGCCCCAGCGAACTGTCCCGAGAGCACATGCGTGGGAAGGAAGTCATTGCCCTGGAAAACGTACATAAACCCGCCGGTTACCACCAATCTGGAATTGATGGCGTTCGAGTAAGTGAAATTGAGCCCCCGCCCCAGTATGGTGTTAATGAACTGGTTGCTTAAAGGGTTATTGACCCAGTCGGGGTTTGACGGCGACGGGAACTTCTGCCGCCAATAAACGCCATGCAGGGCTTGCTTGGTGGTTAAGTTATGGTCGATATTGATGCTGTAATCTGTCTGTAGGTTCAGCGGGACGCCCGTGGGGAGAAAGTTGTTTATTATATTAGAGTTGCTCGGTGCGGGAATCGGGAACTGTTTCAGTATCCCTGCCGACACCTGACTGAAACAGCTCGTCGGAATTTTATTCCCGGGCCACTGGGTTCCGGGGCTTCCTGCGCCCGAGGCTGGAACGGAGCAACCCGCAGGTATCAGCGATGGATTCGAGGCCCAAGCGGTGGGGACGTAAATAGGTATAAAAGCGTTACTCTGCGCGTTGACCAAGCCGCTGAAATCACCTGAAAGTTCCGCTGGCGTTGGCACCGTGATCGGGCTTTGCGCGATCGACTTTCTGTACCTGTCATAGCTGAAGTACCAGAAGGTCTTGTTTCGGCCGTTGTAGACCTTCGGGATGTATACTGGGCCGCCGACAGAAAAGCCCCAGTTACTTTCGATGTCCGGGTTGGCTTGGTCAAGCTTTCCGGCGGGGTTTTTGTTGGTATCGTAATAAGCGCCCGGCGCGCCAAGATAGACGTCATCCCTGTAGAGGAAAAAGGCATTCCCGTGAAGTACGTTGGTTCCGGATCTGGAGTGATACTGCTCTACGCCCTGGCCTAGACCGTACTGCGCGGAAAACGTACCCGACAACACATCCACATCCTTGATCGAGTCGTACGGCGGCTGATTCCAGAATGTGAAGCCTGCGGTTTCTGAAAAGGCTTCGGGTACGCCGTTAAACATGACTTCCGTCTGCTGGTCTACCCCCCCGTTGATCCGGTGGCTAAATCCGTTGCCGGTAACACCAGGTACTAGAAAGATGAAATTGTCGATCTGGCGATTACTCCCGCTAACCAACTGCGGCAGGTCTTGCGCGAGCTGCTCGGGCACTGTTGTGCCAATCTCCGGCTGCTCCGTCTGCAATTCGACAGAAGGAGCGTTGACCTCAATTGATTCCGCTACGGTGCCCGGCTGCAAGATGGCATTCGCAGTCGATGTGGCACCTCCCACCACGACAACGTTGTTGGTAATGGAGACCCTAAACCCGCCCGCCTCGACCTTGACGACGTAGGTGCCGGGTACAACATCGATAATCAGGTAGGTTCCTGCGGAGGTGGTAGTGGTCGTCTTGGCCACGTTGGTGTCCACGTTCGTGACTGTCACTTTCGCGTTCGAAACAATCTCCCCCGCTTGGTCTCTACCCTCGCCGTTATTTCTGCTGTCCGCTTGGCCATCCAAGTGGAGCGGCATTAATAGCAATAAAAAAACTCCCGCCATAAAGCCCGACACGCACCCCTGCTGCGACTTATCAGCAACAGCGTGGACAAGACCTGTCAAATTGTTCATTTGGGATCCTCCGAGCTTATTTTTGTCGCTCCAACGATCTGGACAGACACTCTTTGTCTTAATCCCCAGTGCAGGTGTCCGCGAGTGTTGGCCGACAAGGCCAAAGAAGTCAATGCACCTGCGTGTGATCTTCCCATTCCCGCGTAGTCAATTGAGAGGACAGGGGATAGCTAAGATCATTCCCTGGGTTCATTGAGACCGGGCGGACGGCGAACCGGGTGAAATACCCAGGTGCGCCTAGGTCTTCGCGGGAGGACAACTACGTTGGAAGGCGAATTCTGACGATCCGGCGACTTTGGAAGAGCGCCTCGTTAATTAGACGGTGGAGGTCTACCCTCGGTTATCAAGACGATGCAGTCGATGCAGGGGAGGGTGACCTCTTCGCGGCGGCCGCTGGGCCAGAAGATTTCGAGTTTGTCGACTCTCAAAGCAGGGCCAAGGCCGAAGTGGAGACGCGGGTCAGATGTGGAGCCGTAGCTGCCGCCGCTAAAGACGTCGGCGCGCTGGCGGATGCCGCCGGCCGTGAGGAAGGCTTTCGCCCCGATGGCATCGCGCGGGCTCTTTGAGCCACCCACTAACTTCAAGGTAATCCAGTGGTTGCCGTTGTTGACGACGTTGCGAAGAAGTGTGGGAGGAGAATCCAGATTGTTCAAAACGACATCCACGTGACCGTCGTTGAACAGATCGCCGAAGGCGGCGCCGCGCGCGCTGTACACTGCAGCGAGCCCGCTGCCTGTGGCGGGCGCCACTTCCTGAAATTTGGCGCCATCCAGGTTGTGAAAGAGCTGTGGGCGTTCGGCCCAGGTGATACCCCAGTCGCGTTGGTCGGCAATGGGATAGACGTGACCATTGGCGATGAATAAATCGAGAAAACCGTCGTTGTCAAAATCGAGAAAGCCCGTACCCCAGCCAAGAAACGGAATGGTGGGACTGCCGAGGCCGGCTTTGAAAGAAATGTCGGTGAAGGCAGCATCTCCGTCGTTGCGATAGAGAGTTTTGTAGTCGTCGGAAAAGGTCGTGAGGAAAAAACCGAGGCGGCCGCTGTGATTGAAATCTCCGAGAGCGATTCCCATGGAGGCTTGCGCGCGGCCTTCTCCGTTAAGGGCAAAGCCGCTCTGGTAACTGGTGTCCTCGAAGGTGCCGTCATGGCGATTGCGGTAAAGATAGTTGGGAGTGGAGTCATTGGCGACGACCAGATCAATCCAACCGTCGTCGTCCACATCGGCGAAAACGGATGCAAAGCCATAGCGGCCTTCGCGATCGGCTACGCCGGCTTTCAGGCTAACATCGGTGAACGTGCCGTCGCCGTTGTTGTGGAAAAGATGGTCAGTTTCGCCCAGCAGTCCTAGGGGACCGCAGAAAACGTTGACGCCACGGTACTGGCAGGCGCCTTCGGGAACACCATTCTTGCCCGCGAACATCGGGCGATCGAGATCAAAGCGAACATAACCGGGAACGAACAAATCGAGCAGGCCGTCGTGGTCGTAGTCGCCCCAGGTCGAACCGGTGGACCATCCTCCGAGCGCGACACCGGCTTTTTCGGCAACATCGGTGAAAGTGCCATCGTGATTGTTGTGATAGAGGCGGTTCTGGCCGTAATTGGAGACGTAAATGTCGGGCCAGCCGTCATTGTCGTAGTCAGCGACCGCCGCGCCAAAACCCCAGCGCTCATTGGCGACGCCGGCCCTGTCTGTGACATCGGTGAAGGTGCCATCGTGATTGTTGTGAAGAAGCACGGCACGAGGAGGAGGTTCGGATCCTTTACTGGCGGCGACGGTAGAGCCGTTAAGAAGGTAGATATCAAGCCACCCGTCGTTGTCGTAATCGAGAAGGGCAACGCCGGACCCTGGAGCGTCAATAATGGTAGACATCTCGGGAGAACCGGAGCGATGGCGAAACCTGCCGAGCCCTGTTTTATCGGTGAGATCCACATAAACCACCGGCGCGCCATCGACAAAACCTCCTGCGGTGATTGGCCGGAGGTGGGAATCCTTAACGGGGGCGTGAATTCCACCCGTAGACATGCCCGAGGGAGGGGACTGTGGAATGTCTTTGGACTTGCCGGAAAGCGAGGTCGAAGGTTGCTGACCTAAACCGAGCCGCGATAATGCCGAGCCCGACAGCAGCAATAACGCTAGGATCAGGAGCCGCGAGAACAAGCGATACAGAGGAAGATGCCTCATCTTGGCGCAGCTCCACGAGCGGGTTCGTCGACCTGGAGGACTTGATCGCAGGAGATGTTTTCCGGAGTTTGAAACCTGCAGTTCCGCCAGTGGATCTCGATGGATTCGGCAATGGATTCAGAGCCCAGGCCGAAGTGCACGCGCTTGTCCGACAGCCGCTCGGGAGAAAAGTCAAACCAAGGTACTCGAACTACCCCGAAGGCAGGATTCGAATGCTCGGGAACGGCTAATCCGGTCCATAGCAAGCCTGGAACGCTAGAAACCGCGAGAGCGCGCATGCGGTCTTGATAGTACAGCAACAGAGCGCATCTTTCAGACCACACGGCCTTTCGCTTTGCCGGTACTGAGGGAATGGAAGGAGGTATGCTTCCAGCTGTGAACAGCTTAGCCGGGAAGGTTCTGATGACATGCAAGTGTATTGACAACTCTTGATCATTCAGGGAACAGTCCCGTGGGAAGGCATTATCGAAGGCGTCATTGAGCATGAGGAACAGATGCGTCTCTAGGGTCACCCCGGTTCACTATCGAGTAATCGGCGCCAAGATTCTGGGACTGGACACTGTCTTGCGGGTTTGGCTCCATCAGCGGTGGGGAGGGATGGTGTAGGCCCGTCGGGGGGTTTGTGGAAGTTGGACGAACCTTACATGGCCGGGTTCGAGATCACGATCGGCGCACAGACACCAAGGCTTTGTTGAACCCAGCGCTGCCACCCGCAATTCGAATAAGGGGATTTTTTCGAACCTGAAATCCCGCGGAAGCCCCGGCGCTAAGGACGGAATAAATGAAACACACTGGGATCGAAGTTAGTCTCCGGGAAGGTTTGTTGCGATTCCCAACGCCATCTATCTTCACAGGTCTCTCCGTGCTCGCTACATTTCTCGTATTTCTAACATTACTTGCAATCGCGTCAGCGCAATCCGGTTCCGAGCCAGACCTCAGCAAGCAGCCTACCTTGTATGTCGTCGGATACGCTCACCTCGACACCGAGTGGCGCTGGGAGTATCCCAAGGTCATCAACGAGTACTTGCACAATACCCTCCAAGACAATTTCAAGCTGATCGACAAATACCCCCACTATATCTTCAACTTCAGCGGGGCCAACCGATATCGTCTTATGAAGGAGTACTACCCTGCCGACTTTGAAAAGCTGAGGCGGTTAGTCAAAGAGGGGCGATGGTTCCCGGCAGGATCCTCGATGGAAGAGGGCGATGTCAATGCTCCCAGCGGTGAAACGATCATCCGCCAGATCCTCTATGGGAACGATTGGTTCCGAAAAGAATTCGGAATTGCCAGCGCTGAGTACATGCTGCCCGACTGCTTTGGGTTCCCGTCTTCCCTACCGACAATTCTCGCGCACTCAGGGGTGAAGGGGTTTTCGACCCAAAAACTCGTGTGGGGATCGTCGGCACCCGGCGGCGGCCCCGAGTCCCGCGAAAGAACTCCTGAGGGAACACCGTTCAATGTTGGGGTTTGGGTCGGTCCCGATGGCGAGAGCGTCGTCGCTGGGATCAATCCGGGTAGCTATGGCGGCGACATAGACACCGATCTCTCCAAGCCCCTGCCTCGCGAAAAACCGGATACTACCCTTACCGACCTGCAAAAGAAAGCTCACGAGCTGCGAGCGAAGCTGAACCAGGATGAGCAGACAAAAAAGCCGTTCGATCAAAACCAGTTCCAAGAATACATAGCGCTTCGCAATGACGCCCAAGAACGGGCGCGCACCGACCAGGACCGTTCGCTCGACCGGCACCAGGGCGACTGGGCAGCTCGCGTAGTAGAGAACGGCAAAGTAAGTGGCGTTTTCACCGATTACCACTATTACGGTACAGGCGACGTCGGCGGAGCTCCCCGCGAAGACTCTGTCAAGCGCCTGGAAGCGATCGTAACCAAGGGAACGGCCAGCCTCCCCCCTCAAGACGAATACTATCCCGACGATCAGCCCATGCCGAAATTCCCCGAAGTGCCAGTCGGCGAAGGTCCGGTGCACGTCATTTCCAGTAACGCGGAACAGATGTTCCTCGACATCACTTCCGGCCAGGCGGCACGGCTGCCGCGATACACCGGAGAAATGGAGTTGACCAACCACTCGGCGGGCTCGCTTACCTCCCAGGCGTATCAGAAGCGCTGGCTCCGCAAGGAAGAGTTGCTCGCCGAAGGCGCGGAAGAAGCCTCCCTGGCGGCAGAATGGCTGGGCGCACGACCGTATCCTCTGCAGCGGCTGAACGATGCCTGGACGCTCCAAATGGGTGGGCATTTCCACGATCTGGCAGCCGGTACCGCAACGCCACGCAGCTACGAATTCGCATGGAACGACGATGTCATCGCTCTGAACCAGTTTGCGGCTGTACTCACGAATGCGAGCGAGGCGGTGTTGTCGGGGCTAAACACGCAAACCCAAGGTGTCCCGGTCGTGATCTTCAATTCGCTGGGCATTCCGCGCCAGGAAGTCGTCGAGACCACCTTGGACTTCCCCGGTGGCCCGCCGGACGGCGTTCATGTGGTCGGCCCCGATGGCAAACAAGCTCCGGCGCAAATCTCGAATGGGAAGGTTTTATTCCTTGCGCAAGCGCCGTCCGTCGGCTATGCCGTGTATGACGTGCAACCGCGTGCCCTCTCGGCCGAGAACCAACTCAAAGTCACAAATGATTCGCTGGAGAACCAGTATTATCGCGTAAGGATCAACGCGGACGGCGATGTCGAAAGCATCGTCGACAAAGCCATTGGTAAAGAGCTCCTATCCGCCCCAGCCCGCCTGGCGATTTCGTACGACAACCCGAAGCAGTGGCCGGCCTGGAACATGGACTGGGATCAGGAACAAGCGGCCCCGAGGGCCTACGTTGGCGGGCCGGCGAAGATCCGGGTGGTGGAAAACGGCCCGGTTCGTGTCGCGCTCGAGGTGTCCCGTGACACTGCCGGCTCCCATTTCACGCAGACGATCCGACTCTCAGACGGAGACGCCGGCAAACGCGTCGAGTTCCTGAACGTCATTGACTGGAACACCAAGGAGTCAAATCTGAAGGCGGAGTTGCCTCTTACAGCATCCAACCGTCTTGCTACCTACAACTGGGACATTGGCACGATTCAGCGCCCAACGGCGGAGCCCAAGAAATTTGAGGTGGCTTCGCACCAGTGGATCGATCTGACGGACATGAGCGGAGAGTTCGGCGCTACAATTCTGACCGACTGTAAGAATGGATCCGATAAGCCCACCGACAACAAGATCCGTCTGACTCTTATTCGTACGCCCGGCACAGCAGGAGGTTACACCGATCAGGGTACACAGGACATCGGACACCACGAGTTTGTCTACGGCATCGCCGGGCACGGCGGGGACTGGCGCCATGGACAGACTGACTGGCAAGGTCAGCGCCTGAATGATCCCCTGGTGGCATTCACCACCAAGCCTCACGCTGGCGATCTCGGCAAGGTATTCTCGCTCGTCAGAATCGACAATCCGCGTGTGCGGCTCCTCGCGCTCAAGAAAGCGGAGCAGGGGGACGAGTGGATCCTTCGACTTGTGGAACTCGATGGTCGACCGCAAAACAGTGTCCACATTTCTTTCGTAGCACCCATCTCAGCGGCTCGGGAAGTGAACGGACAGGAACAACCGGTCGGGTCCGCGACCGTGGAAACGGGAACGCTGGTTACTTCATTCAGCGCTTACCAACCGCGTACCTTCGCGCTAAGACTAGGTCCGGCACCAACAAAGGTGGCAGCCGTGAACTCTGAGCCAGTTGATCTCCACTACACCGCGGCCGTTGCCAGCAACAACGGCGAGAAAACCGACGCGGGTTTCGACGGCAAGGGTGACGCTCTGCCAGCCGAAATGCTGCCCTCTGAGATTACGTTCAACGATGTGCATTTCCGCCTTGCCCCCGCCAAGACTGGAACCCCTAATGCGATGGTCCCAAGCGGGCAGATGATCAAACTCCCGTTCGGCGGCTTCAATCGCCTTTACATTCTGGCTGCGGCCGCTCAAGGCGACCAGGTGGCAAAGTTCGATGTCGGGATGAAGAGTATCGACCTGAATATCGAGGACTGGGGTGGCTTTATCGGGCAGTGGGACGACCGGCAGTGGAGTTCGATCAATTCTGAGCACGACAAGTAT
>Ga0126369_10001713_pt1 | contig 15334 bp, 10 predicted proteins | sample PanSoiMetaPlot_1_FD_109646 | JGI IMG/M metagenome (GOLD analysis project Ga0126369, IMG submission 109646) | Tropical forest soil microbial communities from Panama - MetaG Plot_1 | ecosystem: Environmental > Terrestrial > Soil > Tropical forest > Bulk soil | place: Panama | collected 2016-02-17 | reverse complement strand
TGGCGCACCGCGCGCGTGAAGATCGCCGCGAAGCAGTTCATCGAGCGCCGCCTCGGCGCGAACGATCTGATGGCGATCGTGCACACGTCGGGCTCGAGCAGCGCCAACCAGGAATTCACGAGCAACAAGCGGCTGCTGCTCGCGGCGGTCGACAAGACCAACGGCCGCAAGCTCGATTCGTCGACGGCGAACAAGACCCGCGAGTACTACAACACGCAGGGCATCCGGCAACAGGGCGATCCGCTGAACGATCCCGAGGACGCGGAGCGCGGCTTCAACGCGCGCAACACGCTCGACACGCTGCGCAACGTCGCCGAGTGGTTTTCGTCGGTGCGCGGCCGCCGCAAGGCGATCCTGTTCGTCAGCGAGGGGATCGACTACGACATCTACGACATGATCGTGCAGAACGGGTCGAACCATCAGAGCGCGTCGCTCGTGATGGACGCGACGCGCGACGCGATCGCCGCCGCGACGCGCTCGAACGTCGCCATCTACGGCATCGACCCGCGCGGGCTGACCGATCTCGGCGACGAGTCGATCGAGATCGGCGCGTTCCCCGACGACACGTCGCTCGGCATCGGGCCCGGCTCGCTGGCGAACGAGCTGCGGCTCTCGCAGGACAGCCTGCGCGTGCTCTCCGAAGAGACCGGCGGCTTCGCGGTCGTCAACAAGAACGATTACGCCACGGCCTATCAGCGCATCGTCGAGGACAACAGCTCGTACTACGTGCTGGCCTACTATCCGCCCGACGCGCGGCCCGGGCGGCTGCACAAGATCGACGTCCGCGTGACGCGGCCGGGGCTCGTCGTCCGCGGACGGAAGGGCTACATCACGCCGAAGAAGGTCGAGGCGACGACCACCAGCGGCAAGAGTCCGACGACGCCGGAGCTGCGCGACGCGCTCGAGAGCCCGCTGCCGGTCAGCGGCCTGACGATGCACGTGTTCGCGGCGCCGTTCAAGGGCGCGGCGCCGAACGCCTCGGTCCTCTTCGGCGTCGAGATGCGCGGCAGGGACATCACGCTCGGCCAGAACACCAAGATCCTGCTGTCGTATCTGGCGATCGATCAGAACGGGAAGATCAAGGGCGGCAACACCGACTCGATGACCATGCCGACGCTCAAGCCCGAGACGAGGGCGCGGATCGAGCAGACCGGGCTGCGGATGCTGAACCGCCTGGATTTGCCCCCGGGCAAGTATCAGCTCCGCGTCGGCGCGCACGACGCGACCGGCGGGAACGTCGGGTCGGTCACCTACGATCTGGTGGTGCCCGACTTCCAGAAGTCGTCGTTCAGCATGAGCGGCGTCGTGCTCACGTCCGCCCGAGGCTCGCAGCTGCCGACGGTCCGGGCCGACGAGCAGCTGAAGCAGGTGCTGCCGGGTCCGCCGATCTCGATGCGCAGCTTCCCGCAGAACGACGAGATCGTGCTCTTCGCCGAGGTCTACGACAACGACGGCGCCAAGCCGCACAAGGTGGACATCGTCACCACGATCACGACCGACGAGGGGCGCCAGCTGTTCAAGACCGACGAGACGCGCGACTCGACGGACCTCGGCGGCGCGCGCGGCGGCTACGGCTACACGACGAAGATTCCGATGAAGGATCTGGCGCCGGGCCGGTACGTGTTGAAGGTCGAGGCGAAGTCGCGGCTGGGGAACACGCCGGTCGTCAACCGCGAGCTGCGGATCGAAGTGACGCCGCCGATCCCGGTGGCGGCCCGATGATCCTCCTGATGGTCGCGGTCCTCGTCGGAACGATGACGCAGGCGAGCGGTTCGGGACCGCGCACCGTCGAGAAAGGCGATCAGAGCAGCGTCGAGGATGCGAAGCAGGTGCTCGTCCGAACCGACGCCGAGTGGACGCAGCTCTATCGGCAGCACAATTTCGACAAGCCCGCGCCGAAGATCGACTTCTCGAAGGAGATGATCGCCGCCGTGTTCATGGGCAGCCGGCCGACCGCCGGCTTCTCCACGGCGATCGTCAGCGCGACGGCCGCCAACGGCGCGCTGATCGTGCGCTACTCCGAATCGCGCCCGCCCGCCGGCGGCGTGACCGCGCAGGTCCTCACGTTCCCGTTCCACATCGTCGCCATTCCAAGGGCCGACGTGAGAGACGTAAAGTTCGAGAAGGTCCAGTAGGCCGGGCACGCCAGGCGGCAGGTCGGGCGGGTCTGGCAGGTCGGGCGGGTTCGCTACTTCTGTACCGCGGCTGGCCAGTTGACGACGACGGTTAGTGGAATGGTCGTCGCCTGCTGCTGCAGGACGCTGATGAGGAAACGGCCGTCTTTGGTGACGGCGAACTGCCGCCCGTAGGGTCCCTGCGCCACGAGGGTATTCACGGCGAACAAGGCCGTGGGAGCGCTCCACTGAAACTGTCCAGTGGTGTCGACCGCCGCAGCCATCATCCGCGCGTCCGTCGAAATGAAGTACAGCTCCCTTCCATTCGGGTGCCACATCGCGTGGACGCCGCCGCTTCTCGATACCTGGAACTTGCCGCCCGTCGGCGGAAACGGTTGAACGTAGATCTCGGTCGGCGGCCCCTCGCTCGATTGATACGCAATCCATCGGCCGTTCGGCGAGAGCACGCCGTTGGTTTCGACCGACCGCGTTTGGATGACGGGGAACGGCTTGCGATCGCCGCCGAGCGGCAGAGCCCAGATATCGGTTGAGCCTCCGACTCCCTGCGCGCGCGAGAAAATGAGGTACCTGTTGTCAGTGGACCACTGCGTGGGCGTCAAGGCGCCGCCGCCGGCGTCGGGCGCCAGCAGCAGTTCTTCCTTCGTGGTGCCCTCGACCCGCTTCACCTGAATGCCGGGTATGCCGTTTCTGTTCGCTGAAAACGCGATCCGCGCATCGTCGGGCGACCAGAGGGCGGCGTTGCTGGCTCCGGGGTCGAATGTGAAGCGTGCCGGGGTTCCACGTGTCACGTCCAGAATCCAGACGTCACGGTTATCGTTCGCCGACTGCATGCTGGCGGCGATGCGGCGTCCGTCCGACGACAACGCGATGCTGGTGTACATTCCCGGTTCGCCGACGGTTCCCAGCGTCCGGCCCGTGCGATCCATCCACGTGAGTCGCGTCGTCGGACGCGCCACGCCGTGGGCGTAGGCGAGCGCGCCGGTTGCAGAAACGGAAACGCTCGCATACCGGCTGCCTTCGCTGCCCACGTGCTCCGCGATCGGGAACGAGTCGCCGCTGAGCCGACGCGACGCCGTGTCGAACGGCGCCGCCATGAGCGTCCCCTCACGATCGAACAGGACGTGGCCGAACGAGTACACGGCCGAGGAATCGGCCGTGATCAGGTTCGACGCGTCCATCGAACCGAGTTCGCCGACGCGAAGGCGTCCGGGCTTCACTGGCGGGCAGCACGCACCGACCGTGCCGGTAAAGATGAAGTGTCGCCCATCTGGGAGAAACGACGGGAAGCGGTGGCTCGACTCGCCGTACGAGGCATCGAGCACCGATGCCGGCTGCGGGATTCCGCCTGCTCCCGGCACGTGCTGCAGCGGCTGCGTCGTCGACGGCGCAAACACGATCACGTTGTCGCGATTCCAGGTCCCGCCGCGGCCGGACGGGGCATCGCACAAGGCGACGGGTGGTCCACCGGCCACGCCGACTTTCTTCAGCTTGCCGCCTGCGAAGAAGCCGATGAATCGGCTGTCGGGCGACCAGAACGGAAACGTCGCGTCATCGGTGCCCTGCAGCGACCGGGCGTCGAGGCTGCCGATCGGTCGGAGCCACAGCTGGTAACCGTTCGATCCGCTGGCGACGAACGCGAGCAGCCGGCCGTCCGGCGACAGCGCGATTTGCGTCGCCAGCCCGGTTCCGCCGCCCGGCGGCGTAGCGAACGTCGTCTCCTGCGGCGGCGCGATCGTGAACTGGATCGGATCCGTCGACGCAGCCTGCTCGCGGAAGTGACGGACGACAATCGCGCCGAGCGCCACGACAGCGACGGCGAGCAGCGCGGCGAGCGCCAGCGCGGCGCCGCCGAAACGTGACGCGCCGGCCGGATGCCCCGCGTCCGAGCGTTCGAGCGTCGCATGTAAGGCATCCGGCGATTCGGCCCAGCCGAGATCGCGCAGCAGATCGCGAGCGCTCTGATAACGGTCGTCAGGATCTTTCGCGAGGCAGGTCGCGACGATGCGGTCGAGCGCCGGCGGAGCGAGCGGCTTCACGGTCGAGACGCGCGGCGGCTCGTCTTTCAGGATCGCGCCGATCAGGCTCGCGCGCGTCTTGCCCTCGAACGCCGTGCGGCCCGTCAGCGTCTCGAAGAGCAGCGCGCCGAAGGCGAAGATGTCGGTGCGCGCGTCGGCCTCGAGCCCTTCGATCTGTTCGGGCGCCATGTACTGAAACGTGCCGAGAATCGTGCCCTGCGACGTGACGTTGGGCGGCGTTGTCGGCGCCATCGAGAGGCCGCGCGTGGCGACGGCGGGCGCCGCGGCTTTCGCGAGGCCGAAGTCGAGCAGCTTCGCGCCGGCTTTCGTCAGCATGACGTTGGCCGGTTTGAGATCCCGATGGACGATGCCGGAACGGTGCGCCTTGTCGAGCGCGCCGCAGATCTCGGCGGCGACCTTCAGCGCGTCCGCGACGGACAAAGCGCCGGTTCGACCGAGCCGGTCGGCGAGCGTCTCGCCTTCGAGATACTCGAGCACCAGGAACTCGTGATCGCCTTCGCGGCCGACGTCGAACAGCGCGCAGATGTGGGGGTGCTGCAGCGACGAAATGGCGCGCGCCTCGCGCTCGAAGCGCTCGCGCAGCTGCGGATCGGCGGCAAGCTGGGGCGGCAGAACCTTGATCGCGACCGTGCGGTCGAGCCGGGTATCCCGCGCGCGGTAGACTTCGCCCATCCCGCCCGCGCCGAGCGGCGCGACGATCTCGTACGGCCCAAGTCGAACGCCGGGGGCGATGGGCATGAAAAAAAGGCCGACTCAGGTCACCCTGGTCGGCCTCGGCAGACCTCTGACTTCAGACTTCTTACTTCTTCTTGGCGGCTGCCGGCTTCGCGGCCGGCTCCTTCGCGACCTCGCCCGCCGGCGTGAGCTTGTCGACGCGGTGCGGCTTCACGGTGCCGTTCGCGTGCGTGAAGTTGTAGTTGTTCGCGCTCATCTTCGGGTCGAACGGCGTCTCGATCTTGATCGTGCCGATCTCGCCCGGCTCGAGACGGTTGATGATGCCCTTGCCGCCGGTCACGAGGCCGCCGGATTTGTCGTACCAGGTCTCGTCCACCGTGAGCCGCAGCAGCGGCGCGTTCATGTTGTTCTTCACCTGGATCGTCGTCGTCACCGTGCCCTTGTTGTTCTTGGTCACGGGTTTGGTGAAGTCGACGTCGGCCTGTCCTTTGAACGGCGGCGTGAACTTCTTGCCGGCGAGCACCTGCGTCATCGGGGGTGCCTGCGTTGTCTGTGCCAGAGCGCCGACTGCGAAGCAGGCGCCGGCAAGCGTCGCGGCAATGATGAGGCGCGCGGGTTTCATAGAATCCTCCCGGGAATGAACGACTTCGAAAAGCTCGCTGACAAAGCGCGGGCGATTATAGCGACTTACATTTCACCGTTCCAGTCTTCGGGCTCGGGGTTGACGGAGCGGAAGATCTCCATGTGCCACTTGCCGCCGCCCCACGGCTCGATCACCTCGGCGGCGACGACGTCGACGAGAATCTCCGAGAAGATGCGGCCTTCGGGGTCGCCCTCGAGGTGGTACGCCGGCTCGTCCCAGCCGAAGTTCGGGTACAGCATCAGCGTCAGGAACAGATCGTACCCGTCGTCGACGACGATGAGCTGGCCGCAGGGGCGCTTGATCGTGGAGTGGTAGATCAGGTACTTCTCGGCGCTGTGCGCGCGGATGTAGCGCTTCAGCGCAAACTCGCGCGCGACGATCTCTTCGACGGCGATCTTCTTGTCCCAGCAGTCGCGGCAGTACTTCTCCTCGCCCCGCGGTTCGGACACCTCTTTGGCGCCGCACAGCGCGCATCGCGACTTGGCGACCGCCTTGCGTGACATATGTTCATGAAGTCTAGCACCATGGACCCGACCGGCGCACGCGGACTCGGTCGGTTCGCGCGCCAGCAGGCCGCGACGACCCGCTGGCGCGCACGTGCGTTACTCTCTGTCGAGTGGTTGGTCCGGCTACTTCGTGACGGTCTTTCGCTCGAGCGCCGCGGCGTACATCCGATCGGTGTAGTCCTTGACCATGCGCCGCGCCGAGAAGCGCGGCGCGACGGTCCGGATCGCTTCCTTCACGATCGCGACCCAGCGGTGCGGCACGCTCGAGGCGTCGCGCTCGTAGAACGCCGGTACCACCTGCTCCTCGAGCAGCGTATAGAGCGCTGCGGCATCGGCCGCATCCTGCGCGTCGGGATTGTCGGACGTCGAGCCGCCGTCGATCACCCAGCCGTTGCCGCCGGTGAACCCTTCAGCCCACCAGCCGTCGCCGATGCTCAGGTGCGGCACCCCGTTGACCGCCGCTTTCATGCCGCTCGTGCCGCTCGCCTCGAGCGGCTTGCGCGGATTGTTCAGCCACACGTCGCACCCCTGCGTCAGGAAGTGCGCGACGTGCAGGTCGTAATCGTCGACGAACGCCACACGCCCGCCGAACATCGGATCGAGGGCGCGCTTGTAGACGCGCTGCAGATGGTGTTTGCCGATGTCGTCGGCCGGATGCGACTTGCCCGCGAAGATGATCTGGACCGGGCGTCCCGGCGCGTTCAGGATGCGGGCGAGCCGCTCCGAGTCGTGGAACACCAGCTCCGGCCGCTTGTAGCCGGTGAAGCGGCGCGCGAAGCCGATCGTCAGCGCATCCGGCTCGAGCAGCGTGCCGGCGGCGACGACGCGCGGGATGCCGACGTGCTCTTCCATCCAGCGCTGGCGCGCGCGCTCACGGACGAAGGTGAACAAATACTTCCGCAGTCCCTGCCGGCACCTCCAGAGGTCGCCATCCGGGATCGCGAGGATGCCGTCCCAGAGCGCGGGATCGTCGTGGCGATCGACCCAGTCGGCGCCGAGGTACTTCCCGAACAGATCCGACAGATCGCCGGCAATCCACGTCGGCACGTGCACGCCGTTGGTCACCGCGCGGACCGGCCGGTCGGCCTCGGCCAGGTCCGGCCACATCGGGGCGAACATCGCGCGCGTCACCTGCCCGTGCAGCTGGCTCACCGCGTTGGTCGATCCCGAGGAGCGGATGGCGAGCGCGGTCATGTTGAACTGCATGCCGCTGCCGTTGTCGTAGGCGCCGAGCGCGAGGAAGCGGTCGCGGTTGCTGCCGAGGGTGCCCCAGAGTCCGGCGAGATGCTTCTCGACGAGATGAAACGGAAACGCGTCGTGCCCCGCCGGTACCGGCGTGTGAGTCGTGAACATCGTCGACTCCCGGATCTCCTCGAGCGCGGCGTCGAAGCTCAGACCCTGCTCGATCAGATCGCGGATGCGCTGCAGGACGACGAAGCCGGCGTGCCCTTCGTTCAGGTGGAAGACGGCGGGATCCGATCCGAGCGCCCTCAGAGCGCGGACGCCGCCGACGCCGAGGATGATTTCCTGCTGGATGCGCGTCTCGCGATCGCCGCCGTAGAGTCGCGCCGACAGCTCGCGGTCCCACGGCGCGTTTTCCTCGAGGTCGGTGTCGAGCAGGTAGAGTTTGACGCGCCCGATGCGTACGCGCCACACGGCGACGAGCACGGACCGGTCGCCGAGCGGCACCGCCGTGATGCACGGCTTGCCGTCGGGCGTGAGCGCCTGCTCGATCGGCGCGTCGGCCCAGTTCAGCCGTTCGTAGCTTTCTTCCTGCCACCCTTCAGCCGACAGGTGCTGGTGGAAGTAGCCCTGCGGATACATGAAGCCGACGCCGATGAGCGGCACGCCCAGATCGCCGGCTTCCTTGCAGTGATCGCCCGCGAGCACGCCGAGGCCGCCGGCATAGATCGGCAGCGACTGGTGCAGCGCGAACTCGGCCGAGAAGTACGCGATCGAGTGGCCGGTGAGCTGCGGATACGTGTGGGACCACCAGGTGTTCCGCGCCGCCCGCGCGTCGTCGAGCGCGCGAACCGCGCCGTCGTACCCGGCCAGGAAATCCGGATCCGATGCGGCTTCCGCCAGGCGGTCGCGCGAGATCAGCCACAGCATGCGCACGGGGTTGTGCGCCGTCGCGCGCCACAACGTGTAGTCGAGTCGGCGGAAGACGGCGCGCGCGTCGGGATGCCAGCTCCACCACAGATCGACGGCGAGATCCTCGAGTCGGGCGAGGCGCTCCGGGAGCGGGATCGAGTATCGGCTCATTGATGATTGGCGACGGGCGAGGGACACGCCCCGACGACCGACGCGAACGTCGCGAGATCGATGTTGCCGCCGGACACGACGGCCACGATCTTTCCGCCGCCCGCGCGACCGCTGAGCGCGGCGGCGATGGCGCAGCCGGCCGCCCCTTCGGCGATGACGCGCATCCGCTCGGCGACGAGCTTCATGCCGCGGGCCACTTCGTCGAGCGAGACGACGATCGAGCCGGAGAGCTGCGACAGGAGCGGCCACATCGTCGGCAGCACGGACTTGCCGCCCGCACCGTCGACGAACGACGCGGTCCAGCCGTCGAAGTAGACGGCCCGGCCGGCGGCCAGCGAGGCCGACAGGGGCGCGGCGGTCTCGGGCTCGGCGGCGTAGATGCGCGTGCCCGGTTTCAGCTCGCGCACCGCCGCGGCGATGCCCGAGAGCAGTCCGCCGCCGCCGAGCGGCGCGACGATCGCGTCGACGTCAGGCACGTCTTCGAGGATCTCGAGGCCTGCGGTCGCGTTGCCGGCGATGAAGCGGTCGTCGTCGAAGGGATGGACGAACTGTCCCTGCATGCGATCGGACGCGTGCGCCTCGACCGTCTTCCAGCATTCGTCGTACGACGCGCGGACGATCGTGGCGCCGAGCCGCTCGATCGCGCGAATCTTCGTGTCCGGCGCGGTCTCGATCACCATCACCGAGCAGCGCGCGCCGGCCTTCTTCGCCGCGAGCGCGACGCCCTGCGCCGCGTTGCCGGCGCTGACGGTCCATACGCCCTCGGCGAGCTGCTGCGGCGTCAGTTGCCGGACGACGTTGTAGGCGCCGCGGATCTTGAACGAGCCGATCGGCTGCAGCGTCTCGAGCTTGAGGTAGATCTCCGCGTCTTGGAGCGCGAGCCTTTCAGGCGAGCGTTCCAGCCGAATGAGCGGCGTTCGGATTGCAGCGTCGTAGACGGCGGCCGCCGCATCGCGAATCGCGGACAGCGGAATGCGGCGATCGGACACCGTAGTGGCCAAGACGTGAGAATCGTACCGGCTGAGCCGTCGAGCGTCAATGCCGGGCTGGCTCAGCCGTGAGCAGTCGCGTGAACAGTCGGCAGTTGCAGGCGGCAGTTGCAGTCGGCGGTTGCAGGCGGCAGATGCAGTCGGCAGATGCAGTCGGCAGTTGCAGGCGGCGGTTGCAGTCGGCGGTTGCAGGCGCAGGCTCAGACCGCGGCGCCGAACTGGCGATCGATGAACGTCGTGAGCTCGTCGATCGATCCGTAACCGAACGTCGTACACGCCCCGTCGCAGTTGCCGGTGATCAGACGGGAGATGGCGTCCCGGCGGCCGCGGTCGTAGAGCAGGACGACGCGCTGGCCGCTTGTTGGCGCGCGGCCGAGCACGTAGCCCACCTCGAAGCCGACGCCGTAGCTCGAGCCGGACGCTTCGGCGACGAGCACGTCACAGTGCGTCAGCCAGTCGAGATCCCGCGCGAAGACGTCGCGCTCGGTCAGCCTGGATTCCGCGGCCTCGACGTTGTCGGCGAGCAGGTGCGTCGTCAACACCTCGTGGCCGGCGCGTTGCAGCCGCTCGCAAATGGCGCGCCCGGCGGCGACGCCGCCGCGGTCGCCGCGCACCGTGCAGGCGAGGTAAATCTTCATGAGCAGTCGGCAGTCAGCAGTTGCAGACGTCGGCGGTTGCAGGCTCAGCGCCTGAGCAATTCGCGTACGCGTTCGATCGGGATCGCTTCCGCGGTACCGGTCGCGGAGCGTATGGTCGTCGCCTGGAAGAGCGAGTTGTACACCGCTTCCTCGGTCGCTTCGAGCGCGGCCTCGAAGAGCGGGGATGCAGCATCGGGCGGCAGCACGGTGCGCGCGCGCGGCGATGTCTCGTTGAAGCGGCTATGCATTTCCGGCGCCGTTGAAAACGCGATTGCGAAGTCGCCGCTGCCGTTGCTGTAGGACGATCCGGTGCGGCCGAGCCCGAAAACCGCGCGCGCGGCCAGCCGGCGCAGGTCGCGCGCGTCGAGCGGCGCGTCGGTGGCGACGACGAGCATGCATGAGCCGTCGCCTGACGCCGGGTCCAAAGGACCCGGCCTACTTGCGTCAAGGCCCGGCCTGCGTGCGTCGGCGCGCGTGCGCGGCGGCGTCAGCGATTTGTAGATCGGCACGCCCGCGATCACGAGGTTCCCGCCGAAATTGGTCTGGGCGAGAACGCCGACCGTGTATCCCGTGCCATCGAGCGTGCGCGACGAGGTGCCGATGCCGCCCTTCCAGCCGTAGCACATCGTGCCGGTGCCGGCGCCGACGGCGCCTTCGGGAACCGGGCCGCCCCTGGCGTTTCTGATCGCATCGAGCACGTGCTCGCGCGTGACGTGGAAGCCGCGGATGTCGTTCAGGCCGCCGTCGTTGGTCTCGCCGACGAGCGGGTTCACCGACCGCACCTGTTCGTTTCCGGGCTGCGTGACGGTGTAGCGTGCGACCGCGTCGACCGCGGTCCCGACGCTCAGCGTGTTCGTGAGGACGATGGGGGTTTCGATTGTGCCGAGCTCGGCGACCTGCGTCGAGCCAGCCAGCTTGCCGAACGCGTTGCCGACGAAGACGGCGCCGGCAACCTTGTCCTGAAAGACGTTGCCGCCGTGCGGCAGGATCGCCGTCACGCCCGTGCGCACGCGGTCGCCCTCGACGATCGTCGTATGCCCGACCTTCACCCCCTCGACGTCGGTGATGGCGTTGAGCGCCCCAGGCCGGTGGACGCCGGGCGCGATTCCCAGATCCCGCGCGCGGGGTTTTGCGGCTTGCGCCGCCGCAAAGGCCGCAACGAGGACCGCGGCGGCCGCGAGGCCGACGCACGGCCTCATGCGCGCAGCGCCGCCAGCTGCGCCGACAGCTGATCGAGACGTCTCATGATTTCCTCGTGCCGCGTCGATTCCGCGGTCGGCTTCTTCGCGAAGAACGCGATCGTGCCTCCCGGATCGAGCACCGCGCGATCGATCTCGTCGAGCGATGCGAATCCCTGCTTGTGCGCCGCCGCCTCGAGCTCGTGGATCGTGATCAGCTCCTTGCGCAGCCGCTCTTCGTTGACGACGGCCTTGTCGATGAGCACGTCCGCGTCGCCCTCGACCAGCCGGTCGAGCTTCTCGTGGCCGTAGAGGAAGCGGACCACCGCGTAGTTGACCACGAGCAGCGTCGTTGCGCCGATGAGTCCCCCGGTTACGCTGTTGTCCTCGCCTATGATCGCGTTTTGCACGGTGTTGGACAGCGTGAGCAGGACGACGAGGTCGAACGGGTTGAGCTGGGCCAGCTCGCGTTTGCCCGCGAGGCGCAGGCCGACGATCAAGAAGAAATAGATGATCACCGGTCGCAGCACCTTTTCGAGAATGGGCAGTCCGAGGGCGAACATGTCGTGAACGAGGGACGTCTGCATGCCGCGCATTATCCTGCGCTGTGGAGATGTCCGCACCTCATCTGTTCAGGCGGGCCTCGGCAGGAAGAAATTCTTCTGCCCAGCCAGCCCATCAGCAAATCTGCACCAGAGAGTCGCAAAACGTGCTAGGGTACCCGCCGCTTTAGTTGCCTTAATGGTACAAGTCGTCGTCTCCCCCACGACGATGCGGAGATCGATCCGTGCGCTTTCGGCGCTGCTCCTTATCGCCGGCACAGCGATCTTCATGCGGGCGCAGACCGTGGCCCCGCCGGCTAGCGGTGCGCCCGGCGCGCTGGCCGACGGCTCGACGCTGCTCGCCAACGGGTGGCGCCTCTCGCCGGCTGGCCGGCATCTCGTCGTCGGCTCGCTTCCGCTGAACGTCGTCCTCTCGCCGGACGGCCGCTACGCCGTCATAAACAACAACGGTGTCAACCGGCCAAGCTTTACCGTTATCGACATCGCGAGCTGGACCGTCAAAGGCACGACGCAGGTCGACGCTGCCTGGCTGGGGCTGGTGTTCAGCCCCGACGGCACGCGCCTCTATTCCTCGGGCGCCGCGCAGAACAACGTCCAGGAATACACGTTCGCGGACGGCGTCATCACGCGCGCGCGCACGTTCGCGCTGCCGGCGGTGGCCGGCGAATCGTTCGCGGGCGGGCTGACGATCAGCCCCGACGGCCGCACGCTGTTCGTCACGCGTCTCTTTGCGATGACGCTGTCGACAGTCGACATCGCCTCCGGAGCCATCACAAAGACGGTGCAGCTTGCTAGTGAGCCCTACACCGTCGTCGCGTCGGCGGACGGCCGGTACCTCTACGTCTCGCTGTGGGGCGGCGCCGCGGTCGACATGTTCTTCGCGGACTCGCTGCTGCTCGTGACCGAGATGTACACCAGCGAGCATCCGAACGCGATGGCGCTGTCGGCCGACGGCCGGCGACTGTTCGTCGCCTGCGGCAGCAGCGCGTCGGTCTGGGTCTTCGATACCTTTTCGTTCGCGGCGATCGAGCAGATCTCGACGAGCCTGTACCCCGACGCGCCGCTGACGTCGACGCCCGACTCGGTCGCGGTCTCGCCCGACGGCCGCACGCTGCTCGTCGCGAACGCGGACCTCAACGCGGTCGTCGTCATCGACGTCAGCAATTCGGCGCGCAGCTTCGTCAACGGGTTCATCCCGAGCGGCTGGTATCCCACCGGCGCCCTGTTCACCCGCGACGGGCGCAACATCATCGTCCTCGACGGCAAGGGGCTCAGGCCGGCCGCGAACCCCAACTCGGGAGGCATGGAGACGCGGCTGCTGGGCGCGGCCTCGCTCGTGCCGACGCCGGATCGGACCACGCTCGCGGATTACACGCGGAAGGTGTACTCGATGACGCCGTACTCGGACGCGGGCCGCCTGGTGGCGGTCGGCGTGCCGATCGGCTCGCCGATCCCGCAGATGGTCGGCGGCGTCTCGCCGATCAAGCACGTGTTCTACGTGATTCGCGAGAACCGCACGTACGACCAGGTGCTCGGCGACCTGACGACCGGCAACGGCGACTCGCGCCTGACGCTCTTCGGGCGGGACGTCACCCCGAACGCGCACCAGCTCGCGCAGAGCTTCGTGCTTTTCGACAACTTCTATGTGGATGCCGACGTCAGCTACAACGGCCACACGTTCTCGACCGCGGCGTACTCCACCGACTTCGTCGAGAAGATCTGGCAGACGGTGATGGCCGGCCGCGGCGGACTCGTGCTCGGCGAGGGGGGCGGCTTCATGCGCAACCCCTTCGGCAACATTTCCGCGCCGGCGCTCGGGTACATCTGGGACTACGCCCGCCGCGCGAACGTCGGCGTGCGCAGCTACGGCGAGTTCGTGCAGCATCTGTCGCGCAACGCGAGCGGCGACGTCATCGCCGCGGAAGCGGTGCCGGGCCTGCGCGGCCTCGTCGCGCCGTCGTACGCCGGATGGGACCTCGACATCACCGACGCGAAGCGCATCGACAACTGGCTCGTCGAGTTCCGGCAGTTCGAGGCGAACGGCAACCTGCCCGCGCTTTCGATCATCCGCCTGCCCAACGATCACACGGCCGGCACGCGCGTCGGATCGCCGACGCCGCGTGCCATGGTTGCCGACAACGACCTCGCGCTCGGCCGCCTCGTCGAAACGGTGTCGAACAGCGTCTACTGGCGCGACTCGGTCATTCTCGTCGTCGAGGACGATGCGCAGAGCGGGCCGGACCATGTCGACTCGCACCGCTCGGTGCTGCTGGCGGCGGGTCCCTTCGTCAAGCGCGGCTACGTCGACCACACGTTCTACACGACGTCGGGCGTACTCCGCACGATCGAGCTCATTCTCGGGCTCGCGCCGATGAGCCAGTACGATGCGGCGGCGACGTCGCTGTACAACGCGTTCACGGGCACGCCCAACAGCACGGCGTTCCGCCACCTCGATCCGACGGTCTCGCTGACCGAGCACAATCTGCCGACGTCGTACGGCGCCGCGCAGTCGCTCGCGATGGACTTCTCGACCGAGGATCGCGCGCCTGAAGCGCTGCTCAACGAAATCCTGTGGCGTTCGATCCGCGGCGCGACCGCGCCGATGCCGCCGCCGCGGCGGAGCTTCTTCAGCCGTCCCTCGTCCGCCACAGCCGCGGACGACGACGAGCACGAACAGTGACAGTGGGCAATTGGGGAATCTGGTAATCTGGTAATCGATTACTCGATTAAACAACTACCCAATTACCCGATTCGGGGTCGCGGCGCTCGTCATCTCCGCGGCGGCCTGCGCGCATTCCCCGTCGCCGCCGTTTCCGCTCGCGTTTTCCCTCGACGGTCAATCGCCCCGGCTGCTGGTGATGTCGGAGGAGACGGCCGTTCCGCTGACGCTCGTCAACGCCGGACAGCAGGCGTGGGATCCCGCGTCGACCCATCTGTCGTATCACTGGCTCTGGATCGTTCCGCGCGAGCTCGTGCGCCGATCGCGGACCGTCCCGTACCATGACGGAATCCGCACGGACCTCGGCGACCGGACGATTCCCGCGGGAGCGAGCGTCGCCGTCCGAGGCCGTCTCCTCGCGCCCGACGTGCCCGGCGCGTACTGGCTGCAGTGGGACATGGTCGAGGAGGGCGTCACCTGGTTCGCGCAGGTGGCGCCGCGGCAGCGCCGCACGCTGGTCGTCGTCGTGCCGCCGATCGCGTGGGCGCTCGCGCCGCTGCCGCTCGTCATGGCGATCGTCCTGCTGCGCGGCGCGCGACCGCCGGCCTACGCCGTCGCGGACGCGCTCTGGTGCGCCGCCGCGCTCGCCGTCAAGCCGTTGATCCTTGTTCACGACGCGCTGCTCGAGCCGACGGCGGTCGCCTACTGGCTGATGCTGGCGATTGCGGTGGCCGTTCCTGCCATCGCCGTCCTCGCTCTGCCGCAGCGGATTCGGCCGTGGCTGCTCCTCGGCGTCGGGATTGCCGTCTCGCTGATGCTGCTCGCGGACGTTGTCTACTACCGGTTCTTCGGCGACGTGCTGTCGACGCCCGCGCTGCTCGCCGTGCATCAGACCCGCCATGTGTGGGGATCGGTCGGCACGCTCGTCTCGCCGGGTCTGTTCTGGCTCGTCGCCGACTGGCCGTTCGCCGTCTGGCTGGCGGCGCGCGTCTCACGAGCCGCGCCGCCGCTCGGTCGCCTGCGCGCGCTGACCGCCGTCGCCGCGAT
>Ga0126369_10001712_pt1 | contig 15336 bp, 10 predicted proteins | sample PanSoiMetaPlot_1_FD_109646 | JGI IMG/M metagenome (GOLD analysis project Ga0126369, IMG submission 109646) | Tropical forest soil microbial communities from Panama - MetaG Plot_1 | ecosystem: Environmental > Terrestrial > Soil > Tropical forest > Bulk soil | place: Panama | collected 2016-02-17 | reverse complement strand
GGCTCATGCAGGTGCGGATCGACCAGATCAACCGGATCATGCGCGAGCAGATCACCGGCGTCAGGGTGATCAGGGCCTTCGTCAGGGACACCAGTGAGCGCGAGAGGTTCGAGGGCGCCAATGACGACCTGTACCAGGTCGGCCTCGGCACTGGCCGGCTGATGGCGCTGATGTTCCCCGCGGTGATGCTGGTGCTGAACTACTCGAGCATCGCGGTGCTGTGGTTTGGCGGGCACCTGGTGGCTGAAGGCAGCATGCCGGTCGGCGCGCTGACGGCGTTCCTGACCTACCTGCTTCAGATCTTGATGTCGGTGATGATGGCGACGTTCATGTTCGTGATGGTGCCCCGCGCCGAGGTATGCGCCGAGCGGATCGTGGAGGTGCTCGACACCGAGCCCGACGTGCGGCCGCCAGATAATCCCGTGCCGATCGGCCCCGTGGCCGAGGGCGCACAGCGAGGCCGGCTCGAGCTGCGCGACGTCGACTTCCGCTACCCGGGCGCGCAGCAACCTGTGCTCTGCGACATCAACCTGGCCGCAGAGCCTGGGCAGGTGACCGCGATCATCGGCGCCACTGGCAGCGGGAAGACGACGCTGATCAGCCTGATCCCGCGGCTGTTCGACACGACCGCCGGCTCGGTGCTCATCGACGGCGTCGACGTGCGCGACCTGGACCCAGCCGTGCTGTCCGAGCTGATCGGCCTGGTGCCGCAGCGCCCTTACTTGTTCTCCGGCACCGTCGCGTCGAACCTGCGCTACGGCAATCCAGAGGCCACGGAGGCCGAGCTGTGGCGAGCACTGGAGATCGCCCAGGCGCGCGACTTCGTGGCGCAGATGCAGGGCGGGCTCGACGCCGCGATCGCCCAGGGCGGCACCAACGTCTCCGGCGGCCAGCGCCAGCGGCTGGCCATCGCCCGCGCGATCGCGCACAGGCCGGCCATCTACCTGTTCGATGACTCGTTCTCGGCGCTTGACTACGCGACCGACGCCGCGCTTCGCGCGGCGCTCGGCGGCGAGACCGCCGCCGCCACCGTGCTGATCGTCGCCCAGCGGGTAGCCACCATCAGGCGGGCCCACAAGATCATTGTGCTGGAATGCGGCCAGATCGTGGCTCAGGGCACGCATGACGATCTGATGCGGACCGACCAGACCTACCGCGAGATCGTGCTCTCCCAGCTCACCGAGCAGGAGGCGGCAGCGTGACCGCCGACGCGAACCCGGGCGCGGATGTGCCGACCACGAACGGTCAGGCGGCGGCGCCGGGAGTGGGGGAGAGGGTCACCCCGAAGCGGGATCTGCGGCCGGACTCCGGGTTCGGCCCCGGTGGCCGCGGCCCGATGGGCTTCATGGGCGGCATGTCCACCCAGAAGGCGCTGAACTTCACCGGATCGAGCAAGCGGTTGCTGCGAATGCTCGCGCCGGAGCGGGCGCTGATCGTGACCGCGCTGGCGCTTGGCACGCTCAGCGTGGTGTTCTCGGTGATCGGGCCCAAGGTGCTCGGCAACGTCACGAACCTGATCTTCAACGGCTACATCAGCAGCAAGATCCCGCCGGGGACAACCAAAGCCGAGCTCATCGCGCAGCTGCGCGCCACCGGCCATTCCACGCAGGCCAGGCTGATCGGCGCGCTGCACTTGACGCCAGGGCAGGGGATCAACTTCGACCAGGTGGGCAGGACCCTGGCGATCGTGGCCGTGATCTACGCCGTTGCCGCCGTGTGCGCGGCCATCCAGGGCCGGGTCGTGGCCAGGCTGGTGCAGCGGGCGATTTTCGCACTGCGCGAGCAAGTCGAGGCGAAGCTGTCCAGGCTGCCGCTGAGCTATTTCGATCGGCAGCCGCGCGGGGAGATCCTGAGCCGGGTCACCAACGACATCGACAACCTGGCGCAGTCCCTCCAGCAGACGATCAGCCAGGTCGTCACGTCGCTGCTGACCATCGTGGGGGTGCTGGCGGTGATGGTGTGGATCTCCTGGCTGCTCGCCCTGATCGCGCTGGTCACCGTGCCCGCTTCGATCTACATGGTGACCCGCATCGGCAAGCGGGCGCAGCCGCAGTTCATCAGGCAGTGGTCGACCACAGGCAAGCTCAACGGCCACATCGAGGAGCACTTCACCGGCCACTCCCTGGTCAAGGTGTTCGGCCAGTCGGACGCATCGCTGGCCACGTTCACCGAGCACAACGAGAAGCTGTTCCAGTCGAGCTTCCGCGCGCAGTTCATCTCCGGCACGATCCAGCCCGCGATGATGTTCATCGGGAACCTGAACTACGTGCTCGTCGCGGTGGTCGGCGCGCTGCGCGTGGCCACCGGTGCGCTGTCGATCGGGGACGTGCAGGCGTTCATCCAGTACTCGCGCCAGTTCAGCCAGCCGCTCACGCAGGTCGCCAGCATGGCCAACCTGCTGCAGTCGGGCGTGGCATCCGCCGAGCGGGTGTTCGCGCTGCTCGACGCCGACGAGCAGGAGCCGGACCAGGCCGAGCCAGCGCATCCCGGCCAGGTACGTGGCCGCGTTGCCTTCACCAACGTCTCGTTCAGCTACTTCCCCGACGTGCCGCTGATCGAGGACCTGTCGCTCGCGGTCGACCCCGGCAAGACGGTCGCCATCGTCGGCCCGACCGGCGCGGGCAAGACGACGCTGGTGAACCTGCTGATGCGGTTCTACGAGGTGAACAGCGGCAGCATCACGCTCGATGGGGTCGATATCGCCGACATGAGCAGGGAGGAACTTCGCGCGCTGACCGGCATGGTGCTGCAGGACGCCTGGCTGTTCGGCGGCACGATCGCGGAGAACATCGCGTACGGCGCCGACAATCCGAGTCGCGACGCCATAGTCGAGGCCGCGAAGGCGACCTACGTCGACCGTTTCGTGCAAATGCTACCAGATGGCTATGAAACGGTCATCGACGAGGAAGGTTCCAACGTCAGCATGGGGGAGCGGCAGCTGATCACGATCGCGCGCGCGTTCCTGGCCAGGCCCGCCATCCTGATCCTGGACGAGGCGACGTCCTCGGTAGACACCAGGACCGAGGTGCTGATCCAGCGCGCGATGAACTCGCTGCGCAAGGGCAGGACCAGCTTCGTGATCGCGCACCGGCTGTCCACGATCCGCGACGCCGACACGATCCTCGTGATGGAGCACGGCCAGATCGTCGAGCAGGGCAACCACGACGAGTTGCTGGCCGCCGATGGAGCCTACGCCAGGCTGTATGCGGCTCAGTTCGCGCAGGCGACCGCCGAGGTCGAGGTGCCCGCCTGAGAGCCGGGACCCGCGGTCAGGAGGAAGCATGAGCGTAGTGCTGGTCACCGGTGCCAGCGGCGGGATTGGCAGGGCCATCGTCGCCACGCTCGCCGGCTCGGGGCGCCAGGTCATCGCCGTGGGCCGCGATCCGGGTCGGCTGCCGGCCGGGCCAGAGGTGCGTCGGGTCGTGGCGGACTTCGCCGAGCTGACCACACTCGCTGATGTGATCGAGCCGCACGGGCACCTCGACGCGCTCGTGCACTGCGCGGGGGTGTCGGTACCAGCGATCGCTCCCGTGGCCGGCACCGCGCCGGCCGTGTGGCAGGAGATGATGACGGTGAACGTCACGGCCGCGGCGGAGCTGACCAGGCTCGCGCTGCCCGCGCTGCGGCGCAGCCGGGGCCACGTGGTGTTCATCAACTCCGCGCGCCGGGTGCGCGCCGCTGCGGGCTGGTCAGCGTTCGCGGCCAGCAAGGCGGCGCTCCAGGAACTGGCCGACTCGCTGAGAGCCGAGGAGGCGGTAAACGGGCTGCGGGTCACCACGATCTATCCCGGCGCCACCGCGACCGAGCAGCTACGCCAGGTTCGCGCGGCGTTCGGCCGCGACTACGACCCACAGTCCTGCCTGACGCCAGAAACGGTCGCGGCCACCGTCGCCTGGGTGCTCGCCGCACCGCCGGACGGTTACGTCAGCGAGTTGTCGCTGCTCGCCGCGCCGCGGCCGGACCAGCCTTCGTGACCGGCGCCTTAGCGGTCTGAATGCGGCTGGTATCCGATCATGGGCAGCGCCGTCGCGGCACCCGCCCGCACTACATGTTGGCCGCCGGGAGCCGCCCGCACTGCATCGTCGGATCCTTGATGCAGTCGAGGCGACATCAACGGGTCAACGTCTTCGCCTGTTCGGCGGGGTAGTCCTTGGCCGGCAGCAGCCGCATTCCCTGCCGCAGCGTGACCACGCCGGGCAGGTCAAGGTGCGCCTGTTTGGTGATGACGTCGTCATCCTCGACGGCCAAAGTCGCGGTGATGTCGCACTGACCGGACTGCACGGCGGCCAGCTTGCCGGAGCTGATCTTCGCCTGGAGGGCGCTGATGTCGAAGATGAGGGAGAGCGTGAAGTTCACGGTGACTTTCGGATCGCCATCGACCAGCACGCTGACGTACGGGTGCTGCGTGAGGGCGATCTGGTGGGTGGCCAGCTTGACCAGCTCGGTACTGCCCGGGTGGGCGAGGGTGCGCCGGGCGGCCTCAGTGAGGTCGTGCTGCTGGCGCCATCCGTCGACGAGCACGTCGGCCAGGTTGATGTCCAGCAGGCCCGCGGCGGCGGCGGCGACCTCATCGGTGGCGGCCTGCCAGAGCGCCCCGGGCAGCTTGTCCAGTGCGCTGTTGAGGCCTGCCTGGGCGGCTGACAGAATGCTCCGGGCCGTTGCCTCGGCTGATCCCTCCCCAGGGCTAGCCAGCAACTCCAGCACGCTGCTGGGCTGCGCAGGGCGGTCGGCTGTCATGAGTTCGTCCTCTCCACAACGATGACGGCGGCACCCGGATGCGGGTCGATGCGAACCGTGATGGTCGGGTCCGGGCCCGTGTTCTGCACGGTCATTAGGCCCGGCGGACCCGGCTGGGGCTTCGCATCGACGCGGGGCGGCGGTCTGCCGCGGCGACGCCGGCCAGCGCGGACGGCGGCGATCGCCACGGCAGCGCCGCCTGCCGCGGCCAGCCCAGCGGCCACGAAGATGACCAGCCATGGCGGTCCGGAACGGGCCGTCACAGTCACCGCCGGGGAGGAGGCCAGCGCTACCGGTGCTGCGGTGCCTTCCGTCCTTTCCGATGCGGTAAAGGTCCAGGTCTGGGGTCGGCTAGGCGCGGTGCCCGCCCGGTACCTGATGCTGAGCTTCCGCCCTGGCCGAAGGCTAACGCCGGTCACCGTGATCAGCCTGCCGTGGACTGACAGCACCCCGGGTGTGGCGCTCGTGTAACCCGCCCTGCCGCGAGCTCTCGAGGGCCGCGCCCAGCCGTGCGGCACCGCCAGCGTGACTTCCCCCGAGGGCGCCAGCCCGGCCGTGGCCGCCGTGTAGGTGAAAACGAGCACGGCGTGCTGCGCTGCGCTGACGCGCGCGGGCTGCACGATCATGGTGCCCACGCCGTCCGGAGGAGTGACGCTCACCGTGCCGGGTGCGATGGCCGTCAGCGTGCCAACGCCGCTGGATCGTTCAGAGAACGTGAACGTATCCGTGCGCGCGGCCGCCGGGGCCCTCGCCGAGGCGTAGCGGATCGTCAGCGCCTGTCCGGGCGCGAGGCCGCTGCCGGTGACCGTCACGGTGACCGTCCGGCCGACGAGCGCCGGCGGGCCGAACAGCGATGAGCTGGTGTAGGCCGCAGTGCCGGGGGTTGCCGAGGGCGACGGCCAGTCATTGGGGATGGTCACCGTCACCTGGCCGCCGTCCTGGACCCCGCAGCTTCCGGCGGTGTAGATGAAGGCGAGCGCGGAAATGCCGGAGGCGGCCGCCATGGGTGGCGAGATGCGCATGCTCCCCGCGCCATCCGGGCACGTCACCTGCACGGCGGGCCACTGGGCCAGGGCAGTCAGCGTGCCCAGGGGGAAAGACCGCTCCGAGGCGGGGAAGGGGTAGGAGCCGGGGACGCCCGGCGAGGTGGCGCCGGCGTAAGTGATGGTGAGCACCTGACCGGGGATCAGGCTCAGGCGCGTCACCATGATCGTCATGCCGGAGGCACCTGGCACGCAGCCCGCCGGACAGCTCGCGCTGACGTTGCCGGGGGCGCCGGGAGTGGTCGAGGGTGGCGTCCAGCCCGCGGGCACGGTCAGCGTGACCTCGCCGCCCTTCAGGTCCTGGGCGGAATCCGGCGCGTAGGTGAACACCAGGGTCGTGGAGCCGGAGACCGCCGCTGTAAGAGGTGTGACCGTCATGCTGCCCGTGCCATCGGCGGCCGGGCGGCCCGGTGCGGCCTTTGCGAGAAATGACGCAAGTCGTGCCGGTCCCGGAGCCCGCGCGGGTCCCATCGGCGCCGCGCCGCCAGCCGCCGCGGCGAGCCAGGCAACAGCCATCACGAGGGCCATCACGCCGATAGGCACCCGGCGAGCCACCGCAACGGCGACGGCCCGCCCGGATCGTCTCCACCCGCGAGCCCGGCGTGGCATCATCCTGCCTTTTCAGTGACTCAATCTTGCAACCAAAACCGAAGCATGGCCATGGCCATCTCGCGCGTCAGGCGACCTGCCAGGTAACTGCCAAAGAATTCCCGCCAGGTAACGACGAGCGTCGCATCCATCGGCCCGCAATGCAGCACCATGCAACGCCGATAATGCACATTATGTTAAGTTGAGCTGCAAGCGTGCTCCTCGCTTCGTGATCGCGGAATCGTCTGGGCGCTATCAGCTTGCGCCGAACGGACAGTCGCTATCTGCGGACAGGATTCCGGGATCGTGGAACTGGCCGATGGCGCCGCTAGCCGAACGACTTCAGGCGCGGCCAGATGGACGCCCAGGAGCCGCGCAGCGCCGAGCAGACCCACACGGGCGCGCCCTGCTCGTCGTCGTCGACGCCGAGGTGATTGTCGAGGTGCGCCGCCAGCCGGAGCGTGCCGCAGAACGAGGCGAGTGTCCCCCGGCCGAAGCCGACGGCGACCGCGGAGGTAACCCGGGCCGGCGGCGGTCCCCAGTACCAGAACCCGTTGTGACCGCTGTAGGCGGCGGGAAGGCCGTCGGCTGGCCCGTACCGCTGCACGGCGCCCGCCTCGCCGTAGTTGCTGCCGAGCACGACCGCCGAGGCGCGCTGCGCGGGCGGAAGCGCGCGGTACACGCCCGCTATCTCACGCACGTACGCGGGCCAGCCGATCGTCTCCCCCGCGTCGTAATTCAGTGCCACGATGCCGCTCTTATGCACATCGGCGACGGGCACGACCGGCAGCACCACGGGCAGCGCGGTCAGCGTGACCGCCACGGCTGCGGTGAGCAGCCCGGCCCGCAGCCGCTGGCGCCCACGGCGGATCCAGTTCACGGCGGGCTGGGCACCGGCCGCCAGTGTCACGGCGAACATGCCGGCGAGGTAGTACGGCTTTCCCCCGGCGATCGTGAACACGACGGCCAGCACGATGAAAGCGACGCCGAGGGCACGGCACCACCGCAGCGCCGGGCCGCGGAGCAAGCGCACGAGCCCGGCCACCCAGATCGGAGCGACGAAGCCGGCCAACAACAACTGGTACGGAACAAGCTCCCAGCGCGGCGCCGAGGTGCCCGATCCGCCGCTGGCGATCGACCGCGCGACCGCGAGCTCGGGCCAGCCGTTGCTGGCCTGCCAGGCGAGGTAAGGCAGCCACATCGCGATGGCGACCGCTCCGCCCGCGTACAGCCATGGTGAGCGCAGCCGCTGCCGCGGGCCGACGATGAGCAGGGCGACCACGACCGAGAACATCAGGAACGCGATCAGGTCGCTGTCGAACAACCCGGCGCCGGTCACCAGGCCGACGCCAAGCCAGAGCCGGTCTTCACCGGTCCGCAGCACCCGGATGATCAGCCAGCAGGCCAGCGCCCATGCGGGCAGGCCGAACGTCGTGGTGCTGAGCAGATGGCCCGCGCCGATCACCACCGGCGTGACGGCGATGCTCGCCGCGGCCAGGCACTGGGCAATGCGCTCTCCCCCGAGCTCCCGCGCGATCAGCCCGGTCAGCATCACCAGCGCCGCGGAGGCCAGGGCCGACGGGAGGCGGAGCGCCACCAGCGAGCCGGGCGCGATATCCGACATCAGCCTGGCGAGCACCGCCACGAACGGCGGCTGGTCGGGATAGCCCCAGGCCAGGTGACGGCCGGCGGCCAGGAAATACAGCTCGTCCCTGTGGTACCCGTACCTGCCCGAGAACGCGACCAGCAGGGCGGCGAGGGCCACAGCCGCAGAGACGACCGGGCCGACGGCGAACGCAGGCAGCGGTGCCGCCTCCTGGCCCGCTCCCCCGGCCTCCCGCTGCACGGTGCTACCGGACGTCGTCATCAGCGCCCATACTGGCCGATGCCAGTCAGCGCGGCAAACCGGCAACTCCGTGCGGATCCACGCCCGGCCCGGCCAGGGAATCTCGCGTCATATCTTGTCACCGGTGGCAACCCGGAGTACGCTGTCGATATATCGTGATCGTATCGCGCCAGACCTGGGGAGGTCCAAGATGCGAGCAGGAGAATGGCGGGCCGCGGACCCCGGCCGCGGCCTTGACGACCTGGTCAGCCATGCCAGCAAGCTGGCCGGCGGCATCGGGCGGCTCGCGTTCGGTGCAGCCGGCGGCCACGGGTGCGGCTCACGGACCGGCGCGCGTCTGAAGGGCGGCGCCCGGGAACGGGAATTCGCCGGGCGGCGAGGTCCCGGGCACTGGGGCGGCGGCTTCGGCGGTCCGTGGGGCCCCTGGTGGCGCATGGCCCCGACGCCCGGCCCTTCCCGGCGCCCGAAGGCCAGCCGGGGCGACGTGCGCGCCGCGATCCTGGCCCTGCTGCGTGAGGGGCCGCGCAGCGGGTACCAGATCATGTCCGAGATCGAGGAGCGCAGCGGCGGCGCCTGGCGGCCGAGCCCGGGCGCGGTCTACCCGGCGCTTGCCCAGCTCGCGGACGAGGGGCTGATCATCGGCGACGAATCGGCGGGTCGGCGATCCTTCAGCCTGACCGAGGCCGGCCAGGAGTACGTCGACCAGAATCCCGAGATGGCCCGCGGCGCCTGGGAGTCGGAGGCCCAGCAGGAGGCATGGCAGCTGCCCGGCCTGTTCGCGCAGGCCGCCCGGCTCGGTCACGGCATCGTCCAGGTCGCGCAGGCCGGGACGCCAGAGCAGATCCGCGCCGCCGAGCAGGTGATCGAGCGGGCCCGGCGCAGCCTCTACCAGATCCTCGCCGAGGACGCTGACGACGAAGACGCCGGGGACGCAGACGCTGGGGACGCCGCCGGCGAGCAGGACGACAACGAGCAAGAGTAGGCAGGCATGACGATGGACGATCACATCAGGATCTCCGACGCTGACCGGGACCGGGTGGCCGATACGCTCCGCGACCACTTCGCCGAGGGCCGGCTCAGCCGGGAGGAGCTGGACGAGCGGATCGCGGCGACGCTGAGCGCCAGGACGGCCGGCGACCTCCGCCCGATCCTGGCGGACCTGCCGGGACCAGCAATCATGCCGTCGCGCGGGCAGCGGCCCGCGCCGCCCTGGCCTGGCGTGCCGCCGGTCTTCCGCTATCGCCGTGGCCCGCGGTTGCTGCCGCTCGTGCTGCTGGCGCTGATCGCGGCGGTGCTCGTGCCGTCCGCTGGCGCGGTGTTCCTGGCGTTCGCCAAGTTCGTCCTGGTGTTCTGGCTGGTGGCCTGCCTGGCCGGGCTGCTCCTGGCCGGGCGGTTCGGCTGGCGCGCACGCCGCGGCTGGTGGGACGGCCACGACCACCACGGGCGCGGCGGCCGGCCGGGCAGCATGGCGCGGTAACGCGGCTGCCCCGAGGCCGGCCGGTCAGCTAGCGTGGCCGGCGTGCAGGACAACGCGGCCGCCGATGACGCCGTCGGCGACGGCCCGGTGGTGCTGAGGCGAGCCGGCCGGGTGCTCGTCGTGGACGGATCGGGACGGGTCCTGCTGCTGCACGGCTACGATCCGGCCAGGCCCGGCGAGCCGTACTGGTTCACCGTCGGCGGGGGCGCCAAGCCCGGCGAGAGCCTGCCCCAGGCTGCAGCGCGCGAGCTGCGCGAGGAGACCGGCCTGGTGGCCGAGCCCGGCGACCTTGGCTCGCCGGTCTGGCACGAGGAGGCCGAGTTCGGCTTTGAAGGCACCCGCTACCGGCAGGAGCAGGACTTCTTCCTGCTACGAGCCGGCCCGCATCCCGATGTGAGCACCGCGGGAATGGACGACGAGGAGGCGGCGGTCGTGGACGGGCACCGCTGGTGGTCGGTGGCCGAGCTCGAGTCAACCGACGAGGCGTTCTACCCGGTGGTACTCCCCCGCCTGCTTCGCGACCTGCTAGCCGGGCCGGTCAAACCCGGCACGAAGTAAGTCCAGGCTCGCTCCCCCGCCGATTCAACGACGGCATGCTGTCACATCGGATAGATCGCGACCTTCACCAGTTCATCGGGGCACGCCCGGATAAGGCCAAACGCGACCTGGATCTCATCGAGGCCGAAGCTGTGCGAGATCAGCTTGGCGGGCTGCACCTTCGCGGTCCTGATCAGCTCCATCAGCTCTGCCACCTGATCACTGATGTCCCGGAGCGTATGGAACAGATCAACCGGTACGACCATAAAGTGCTTAAAATGCGTGTAACCATAATCGAAGGTCACCGGGCGCGTGAGGGCGCCGATTTGGGCGACCATGCCCCCGCGGCGCACCAGGAACGGCACGGACCGGATGGCGTCCTCGTTCCCCACGCATTCAATGACGAGATCAGCGCCGGCGAGGCCGGTCAGCCGCTCCACGGCATGAACAATGTTCGATGACGCAGGGTCAAGGGCGACGTCGGCGCCAAAGTCTGATGCCAGCTGCCGTTTATGCCGTGACGGCTCGGATACGATGATCATCCGCGCTCCGAGTGCCCGGGCGATCTGGGTTGCGAAGAGACCCTGGCAGCCCTGGCCGAGGATGAGAACGCTTTGCGGTTCGGAAATCGACCAGCATCTGCGCAAGCAATTGTAGTTAGCGATGAGCGGCTCGATGAGGGAGGCATCCTCATCTGACATGAACTCGGGCACCCGTATCAGGTTATTGGTCGTGAGCACGGCATAGTCGCTGTATCCGCCGTGCACCCGGTAAGTTGCGACCCGGTCGCCGACGGCAAGCGGCTGATCTGGGAAGACCAGATTGTCGCGATCGTTCGCGTTCTGGCCAAGCTCCTCGACTATCCCCGCCGCCTCATGGCCCATGACCGCAGGGAACGCGGACGGTTGATGGGCCTGGGACGGATAGTAAGGACGCGACACATCGTGATCCACGCGACCCAGTTGAAGGCGCAGGTCGTGCGGCAGCATTCCGGCCGATGCGGAGCCGTGCGGCGGGTGGAGGCCGTCGATGGCCCCAAGGTCTGTCCGGGAGCAAATGGTGGCGACGGTGATCCGGATCAGGGCCTCAGCTGGTCCCGGACGAGGAATTGGCATTTGCCGCACCACGAACTCGCTGCCCGGTGCATCTATAAACGCCTGCCGCATCATCGCCTCATCGTCCCGAGTCGTAATCCTGTGGCTATTCCGCTGTTGTGGCATCGGGTAGCATCGCGCCCTTTCGCTCTTCCGGGGTCAGGGACCGGAATACCCGGGACCGAGCCTGGGTAACGAGTGTGTCGAATTGCGGAACGGCATTGATGATACGGGCGCTGCCATCGCGGGAGGCCGTTGCAATCCATTGCCCGTCGCTGGACCACGAAATCGCCTCGATGCTGGCGTCCTGAACGGACAAGACGGCAATCTCGGAACCTGACGACACGTCCCAGATGCGAGCGGTCCGATCGCTGGACGACGTTGCGAGCAGATTGCCGTCCGGTGACCAGCAGACCCCGGTTACCCAGTCATCGTGACCGCTGAGGACGGTGGCCAGCGAACCGTCGTCGGCGCTCCAGATCCTGGCAGTGCGGTCATTGCACGCAGTCGCGATCTGCAACCCGGCACAGTCCCAGGCCACGTCCTCGATGGAATCCTCATGGCCGCTCAGGACGTGGAGCAGGTCGCCCGTGGCCACCTGCCAGATGCGAGCCGTGCCGTCCGTCGACGCCGTCGCGAGGCGCTCGCCCGACGGTGACCATGCCACGGCCCGCACCCATCCGGTGTGGCCCCGGAGGATGACCATGCACTCCAAGGTGCTGGCGTCCCAGATTCGCGCAGTCCGGTCGTTCGAGCCGGTCGCGATCCGCGCGCCTTCTACTGACCACCGCAGCGCTTCGACCCAGTTGTCGTGCCCGCGGAGCACGCCGACGCTCTGGTAGCCGTTCTCGTCCCAGACCAGCGCGGTCAGGTCGCGCGATGAGGTTGCCAGGCGCCCTCGTCCGGGAGGAGACCAGGTGATGTCGTGCACCCAGCCGGTGTGCCCGCTGAGGGTAGCCAGATGGTCGCCCGTCACATTCCAGACCTTGGCCGTGAAATCGTGGGACGCGGTCGCCAGCCGGGAGCTGTCCGGCGACCAGGCGACGCCCTGCACGCGGGCGTCATGGCGCAGGACCCGCTCGGTCGTGGCGGCCTGGGCCTCCCAGATCCGCACGGTCTTGTCATACGAGGCGGACGCGATCATCGAGCCATCGGCCGACCAGGTCAGGCCGTGAACCCAGTTGGAATGCCCGCGCAGAACGGAGATCTCTGCTCCAGTCGTGCCATTCCAGGTCCGGATTGTCCGGTCACGCGACGCGGTCGCGAGTGACGCGCCGTCCGGTGACCACGCCACCTGATGCACCCAGTCGCTGTGACCGTGCAGCACCAGCACGGGGTCGCCGCCCTCGGCCACGGCCCACACGCGCACCGATTCGTCGCTGGAGGCGGATGCGATGAGCGCGTCGTGTGGCGCCCAGCAGACGCAATGGACCCAGTCGTCATGCGCGCCGACTAGCTGGCCCTGGTCGCCGCTTCGCGCATCCCAAAGCAGCACCCTGCCATCGGACGAGCCCGTGACGATCCATCGTTCGTCCGGCGACCACGCGACGCCACGGACCCAGGTCTCGGGATGCGCCAGGATGAGCAGTTCGTCACCCGAGCCGGCATCCCACACGCGGGCCGTCCCATCATGTGACGCCGTCGCGATGCGCGAACCGGAGGGAGCCCATGCCACCGCCTGCACGACATCGCGGTGACCTGTCATCACGGCGACCTGCTGCCCGGTGTCGGCATCCCATACCCTGGCTGTCGCGTCGCTTGATGCTGTGGCGAGGCGGCGGCTGTCAGGCGCCCACTGCACTGCCCGGACCCAGTCGGCATGGCCCGTTATGCAGCGCAGCGGAGTCCCGTCGGGACTCCAGACTCGGACCGTCTGGTCGTGCGAGCAGCTTGCCACGCGCCGTCCGTCAGCTGACCACGAAACAGCGCGCACCGCGTCCTGGTGAGCCCGCAGTATCGTCTTGGTCCGCAACGCCGCCAGCGACGCGAGCAGTGCCCGGTGCGCAACCGGGGTGGGCCCGCACTCCTCGACGGCCGCGAGCACGAGGAGCGTGCTGTATTCGGGATCCCGGTCGATGGCGCTCAGAGCCTGACGTGCGATGGCCTCGGACAGCTGCTTCCTGGCCTGGTCATCGGACGATGCCGAGGTTTGCAGCAGTTCGTGCACGACCGGGTACTCGGCCGAGATATCGCCTTCGCGGGCGGCCCACTCCAGCGCCCGCCGAAGCCGGTCCCCCCGGAGCAGATAGGAGCTGCTCCTCCCCGAGTCGTTCCAGTCTTCGGCCACCCTTTCCAGCTCGGCCCGCTGCCTGAGCTCATCCGAGCGGGCATTGATCTTTTCACGGAGCGGTGCCCATTGACGAAAGATCGCTTCATGAACAACTTCCAGCCGACGGTCGTCGCCGTCGCCCACAAGGTGGAGCAACCGGGCGGCGATGAACGCGTTGACAACGGCCATCTCGGCCGGGCTGAGGCTGTCCGGAGCGACCCGGCGGCGTACCGGCTGGCCGTTGTCGATGGCGACGAACTTCGTCAGCACGTCGGTCGCGGCCCCGTCGGGATAGTCGGGCTCCAGCTCGGCTAGCACCTTGTCGCCTTGCCGTGCGAGCGTTCCGGCGACGCCTCCCGCTCGTTCGTAATCGGCCTCGGTCACCGTGCGCCCGGTGCCGACCGTCTCATAGAGCACCTGCAGAGTGCAGGCGAGCAGGGGCAGCGCATCTCCGCTCTCGGTATCGTCAACCAGCCGTCCCACCACGCCCGGAGCGAAGGCCAGCCCGGCGATCTCGGCGGGTTTCTCCACGACGTCGAAGAGTTGCTGGCGGTCGAGAGCGCCGATCATCAGCGGGCTGTGGAACAGGCGCGAGAAGCCACGGTCGAGAAATGCCGTAATGAAATCGGATCGCAGCGCGCACACTATCCACAGTCTCGGGTCGGCATCAAGCGCTCGGTCGAGCATGTTCAGGAAGGCTCCAGCCTCGGTCTCGCCGCACAGTGTCACCAGCTCTTCGGCCTGGTCGATGACAATGAGCGCAGATTTCGGCCGGAGGGAATAGCCCTTGCGAATCAGCTGAGTCAGCTTGGCCAGTTCCTGAGGGTCGCTGGTGAACTCGCGGTACGCCGTATCCTCGTCGAGGCCGGGAAGCACGTTGCCCAGAGCGCGTATCAGGTTCCTGGTCGGCTGGGCCTCCGGCACGATCGGCGGGACAATCGTCCACTGTCCCGCACGCTTTCGCAGCCGCGGCAGCAGTCCCGCGTACAGCACCGACGACTTGCCTACTCCGGAGGGCCCGATCATTGCGACAAAACGATGTGCGGCGGACGGCAGAACGGGCGTAAGGCGGTCTGTCAGCTCCTGCGTCTCTCGCTCCCGTGCGAAGAAAACGCCAGCTTCCTCCTCGGTGAATGCCTCGAGCCCGGGAAAAGGCGAGCGATCCGACGGCCACCGCACCCTCTGGCGCGGATGCTCGACGACGTGCAGCCAGATCTGGGCGCCAAGCCCAACAACGAGGCTGATGGCGGATATTGGGACCGCCCAGAGCTTCACCGCGGCTGGGATGGCGATGATGGACGGCCCGCCATTGGTGATGTAGTTCAATCCGGCCGCGAGCACCACTCCGGACAGGACGAGAACGATGTTGAGCACGATAGACGCGCGCCTGTGGCCTGGCTCGGGTCGCGAAGCATAGCGTGCCTTACGCCTCAGTCGGGCCATAAGTGGATGTCCCCCGGGAGGAACGCCGCCAGCGTCGTGGCGTCTGCCATTGCCCCCCCATAGTTCGACAAAGCGAACTGACCCTTATGGCAGTGTAAAGGCGCGGAGGCAACGGCGCCAGGCAGGAGCGTCTGGCGGGGTACGCCCTTGAGCCGGACAATTAGCCCGCGTGTCCCGATGGGAACCCCGCGGCTGGCAACCGATACCGACCGGTACGGTCGTCCCGTGGGCCCAGCCGCGAGTGGCTGGAGCGGTGCCAGGGAGGGCAGGGGGCTGATGCAAGGCGACGATGGGCGCGGGCT
>Ga0126369_10001711_pt1 | contig 15346 bp, 12 predicted proteins | sample PanSoiMetaPlot_1_FD_109646 | JGI IMG/M metagenome (GOLD analysis project Ga0126369, IMG submission 109646) | Tropical forest soil microbial communities from Panama - MetaG Plot_1 | ecosystem: Environmental > Terrestrial > Soil > Tropical forest > Bulk soil | place: Panama | collected 2016-02-17 | reverse complement strand
GTTCACGGCAAAGACATGACGTTGCAACTCGAAGGGCGGCTTGGCGCGCAGAACGGGTATTTGAACTTTGAACCCGTGAGCGGACAGATCGGCTCGCTTCCCATTCCTCAATCCACTTTGGAATCGGCCGTGCACCGCCTGATGGCATCGCCGGAAAACCGCGAAAAGCTCAAACTCCCTTCGCAAATTGCGGATCTGCGCATCGAGAATGGCGAGGTGGTCGCCACCTACCGGTGATCCGAATTTTCAAGAAAGGTTCGTTGACGGCAGAAGTTGGTCACTCATCACGCCAAGCTTCGGTATAATCTTCCCTCTGGTGTGGGCCTGAATTATGCGCACTTCGATGCGATTTGCGAAAGGATGATCATGTCCCCAGGTCATTGGGTTCGAGTTGTCTTTCTGATTCTGGCTGCAGCCGCATCGTTCCTGCTGGGTTCTTCCTCGTTGGCACACGCGGTTCTTCTGGAATCCATCCCGGCGGTGAAAGGTTCCGTCTCTGGTCCTGATGTTCCCCTAAAGCTGCACTTCAACGTTCGCATCGATGCCGCTCGTTCGCGCCTGACGCTTGTCGACCCGGATGGCACGTTGCAGACCCTCGAAATCCATGGTCAAGACGGGCCCGACACGCTTTCGGCCGAGGCCAAGGGATTGCGTCCCGGCGCTTACCGCCTTCGCTGGCAAGTGCTCGCTTCCGACGGGCATATCACGCGAGGCGAGATTCCTTTCACTGTCAGCAAGCCCTGATCCTCCGCTGTGGCCCGCCTCCTGCAAATCTTCGGATTCCTCTCCGTGCTTCTCCGCGGAGGCACGCTGACCTTTCAGTCGCTAGCCGTCGGCGGCGTCATCTTTTTGTGCTTTATCCTTCGGAATCTCGGCGACGACTCCGGAAAAATAAAATCCCCATGCTTGAGCTGGCTTCGCCGCTTCGCGCTGGTTTTGCTCGCCATCCAAGTCGCTTATCTTGTAACCAACTCCTTGATCTTGATGGAGTCTGCGCAAATCAGCCCCGGCGAAGTAATTGGCGCGAATTTCGTTCTTGCAGGGGCGCTCGGCATCGCTGCCTCATTGGCGATCGTTGTTCTGTCAGCGCGGAGCCGTGCGGGCTCGGCCAGCGAATTGTTGCTTCCGGCCGCAGCCATCATTGCCTCTTCCGTTCTGACGAGCCATGCGATGGCCCGCTTGGAATACCGGTTACCTCTCATTTTCGTCACCGCGCTGCACCAGCTGGCCACTGCGGCTTGGCTCGGCGGCCTGCCGTATTTGCTGATTGCCATCCGCCGGGCATCGGCGCCCGAATTCGCGCAAAAGTTGAGTATGCGATTCTCGCGGCTCGCGGTAGTCAGCGTTGCCGTTCTTGCTTGTGCGGGTGTGATCTTGAGTTTCTCCTACGTTGGCTCACTCAAGGCCATCTATGGCACTTCTTACGGCGCGATGGTGGCCACGAAAGCAATTCTTTTCGCGCTTCTTTTGTTTTTGGGCACGCTCAATTTTCAACTTGTCCGCCGGGGGCACGCCAGCTCCATTCTCGCCAGCCTCAAGCGCTTCGGCGAAGCCGAAATCGGCATCGGCATCACTGTGATACTGGTGGCCGCTTCTTTGACGTCTCTTCCGCCGGCTGTCGATCTCCTGCAAGATCGTGTTCCTGCTTCGGAAGTTGTCGCGCGGATGACTCCGCGGTCGCCACGCTTATCGAGCCCGGCAATGAAAGATCTCCCCGAGGACATCTACGCTGCGCAAAAGAGAGCTTTTGAGGTTGGCTCAATTTCGACAGAGTCTTTCGTACCCGGCCAGTCCGGCACGCGCCCCAACACTCCCGCGGAGAAGGCCTGGTCGGAATACAACCATCATTGGGCGGGGATCATTGTTTTGTCGGTCGGCCTGCTGGCTCTTCTCGCACAAGCAGGGAAAATCTCCTGGGCGCGCAATTGGCCGCTGCTTTTTCTGGGTCTTTCCGTTTTTCTTTTCCTGCGAAGTGATCCCGAAGTTTGGCCCCTTGGCCCCAACGGTTTTTGGGTCACTTTCGCCGACCCCGAAGTCTTGCTGCACCGCATCTTTGCTGCGCTCGTCATTGCGCTCGCGGTCTTTGAATGGCGCGTCCAAACCGGCCGCGTGGCTTCCTCGAACATTCGCATGGTGTTCCCGATGCTGGTGGCTTTCTCCGGCGCGCTGTTGCTCACGCACTCTCATAGTCTCGGCAACATCAAGGAAGAAGTGCTGGCCGAGCTGAGTCACATCCCGCTGGCGATTCTCGCTGTGATGGCCGGCTGGTCGCGCTGGCTTGAGCTGCGCCTTCCCGAGGAAAACTCCACGCGCGCCTGGCTCGCGCGTCTCTGGCCCGTTTGCATTACCTTGATTGGGGTGTTCCTGCTGAACTACCGCGAAATGTAAGCTGGCGAATTCGCGAGGAAGGGAGCTACGCCAGAAAAAAGTCTGGTTCCGGGACCTGGACTCGAACCAGGATACTCAGCTCCAAAGGCTGATGTCCTACCGATTAGACGATCCCGGAACCGCTCTTGGCAGTTTAACAGAGCCACGCAAGCTCCCCAAAGCTTTGCAGTTACCAGGATCGCTTGCCTTGGGGAAAGAAGTTTCTGCATCTTGACACAGTTTCCCGGGCCGTTCAGCATGAGGCCGTTTACGGGAGAGATTCATGCGAATACTCGCAAAGATTTGTTTGTCAGCGCTCTGGTTGTCTATTTTCTCGGCAGGCACCAGCCCTCAAACGCCAGCCACTGCAAGCGGACGGACTGCGATTCGCGCCGCACGCCTTATTGATGGAAAGAGCGACTCGGTGGTGAACAACGCCGTGATTTTGATTGAAAACGACAAGATTAACGCGGTGGGTTCCGGGCTGCCGATTCCCGCAGACACCAAAGTAATTGATTTGGGCGACGCGACGCTGCTGCCCGGCTTCATCGATGCGCATACACACTTGTTGTCGGAAATGGATGGAACAAATGTGACGTTGCAAGACGTGGAGATGCTGCGGATCGTCGCCACGCAAAGCACGGCGCGCCGCGCCTTGCTGGGCGCAAAACTGGGCAGGGAGGACCTGGGAGCTGGCATTACTACGGTGCGCGACTTGGGCAATTCCGGCGTGAATGGAGACGTAGCGCTGCGGGAGGCCATCAATAACGGGTGGCTGCCAGGTCCGCGAATTGTGGCGGCGACGCGGGCGCTTGCAGCACAAGGGGGACAATTCGGGCGCCTAATCCCCGAGGCGCAATCCATTATCGAACAGGAATATGTGACTATTCGGGGCGCGGAGAGCGCGCGCCAGGCTGTTCGCCAGGCGCTGTACGACGGCGCGAATTGCATCAAGGTCATTGTGAACGGCTCGCCTGCTACGGTAACTCTCGACGAGATGAAGGCGATTGTCGATGAAGCTCACATGGTTGGCGTGAAAGTGGCCGCGCATGCCATTGGAGACAAGGCCACACGCATCGCCGCGGAAGCGGGAGTGGATTCCATCGAGCACGCCTACGTCGTGCCGGACGATGTCTTGAAGATGATGGCCGAGAAACACATTTTCCTTGTCCCCACGGACGGAACGCTTCAGACGTTTTTGGAGATGACCTTCGGAACGCGTCAGCCGGGCGCAGAAGAAAAAAAACGGACAGAGCAGGAATTCCAGCCTTTTGTTGAGCGATCGCGCGACCGTCTGCGCCGCGCGCGCAAAATGGGCGTTCCTGTCGCCTCCGGCTCTGATATGTACCTGACCATGCCCAAGCAAAATCGGGGACAGGCCAGCCTGCTTGTATTCGAAGCCTATGCCGAGGCCGGAATGACACCCATGGAAATTATCCAGGCGGCCACGCGCAACGCCGCAGAATTGCTCGGCATGCTGAATAGAATTGGCACTCTGGAGCCAGGGAAATTAGCGGACATCATTGCCGTGCCCGGCGATCCGCTAAAGGACGCAAAGGTTCTGGAGCACGCCAGGTTCGTGATGAAGGGTGGCACGGTAGTAAAAAACGACAAATGATTGCAGGTATCGCTTTTCAGGCCGAGCTGTGGATTGCAGCCGAGAATCCCAAGGGAACGTCCTCTCGTCGGCCGGCATGCGCCAACTGGGAGTTTCTGATAAATTGGTATAGTTGCGTCGTCGCGGGAGAGGTGGCCGAGTGGTTTAAGGCGCACGCTTGGACAGCGTGTGTAGGCTAACCCCTACCGTGGGTTCGAATCCCACCCTCTCCGCCACCGATATCAACCCCCTTTCGTGCGGGAGGCTGTTAGTGTCCTCCAGCGAATCTCTGGGTATAAAATCAGGGTTGCCGTTATTCCGACGTGGGCCGGTTCAACGGAAGGAGCAGCGTATTTCAATAAACGCGCTATAACAAAGGGGTTTTATGCGCTTACCAAGAACGATTGCCATACTTTCCCTGACCGGATTCTGCAGCATGCTACTCGCAGCAGGGAACCGGTCCGACCTGCCTCAAAAGGGAATTACTTATACCAAAGATGTTGCCCCGATTCTGAACAAGAATTGCGTCCTCTGCCACCGGCCGAACGACGTCGCACCCATGTCCCTCATGACCTACGAAGACGTTTTGCCGTTTGCGCGCATGATTCAGCAAGACGTCTTGCAGCGCAAGATGCCGCCGTGGCATGCAGATCCCAACGTCGGTGAATTCATAAATGACGCGCGCCTGAGCGACGCGGAGATTTCGACCATCGACGCTTGGGTCAAGGGCGGCACGAAAAAAGGCGATTTGAAAGATTTACCTCCTGCTCCCGTCTTTGAAGCGGGATGGCATATCAAGCCGGACGCCGTCTTCACGATTCCCAAATTTCTTGTGCCCAGAACCGCCCAGGACGACTACGAATACATTTATGTCCCCACGAATTTCACCGAAGACAAGTGGATTCAGGCAGGCGAAGTTCTCCCCGGCGATCGCCGCGTCGTGCACCACGCCACAGTTTCCGTGGTCGACCAGGCCGACTACGCCAAACATCTTGCGGAACACGCCAAAGAAAACAATGGCGTGGACGAATATCACTATCGCACGGGGAAAGTGTTGCACCTCCGCCCAGAAGCTCCGGTCATCGACGATGGTTGCTCCGCCGCCGATGGTGGCGGAATTCCTGGCCACTCGTCTGGTTATCTGAATGTCGTCCCCGCGATTTACCTGCCCGGCCATTTGCCGGAGATTCGGCCTCCTGGGTACGCGCTGAGGATTCCGGCAGGCGCCTATCTGCAATTTCAAATTCACTACAGCAATCATCGTGGTCTGGACGTGGAGGACCGTACCAGCATCGGGTTGGTGTTTGCCAAAGAGCCGGTGAGGCACGAAATCGCGCAGTACGAAATCTGGAATGATATGTTTCAAATTCCGCCCAACGATGCGAATCATCGCGTCACGTCCTGCTTCACTCTTTCCAAAGATGTGCTCGCCGTCGCTTATACCGCGCACATGCACTTCCGCGGGAAGAGCATGACCAGCAAGGCGATCTTTCCCGATGGCCATGAAGAGGTGCTCATGGACGTGCCGCATTACGATTTCCGCTGGCAGGAAACTTATTTCTTGAAGAAGCAGTTCCTGTTGCCAAAAGGGACCAAGCTGATGACCGTGGCCTACTTCGACAACTCGAAAAACAATCCTCTCAATCCCGATCCATCCAAAGCGGTCCGATGGGGTGAGCCCAGCGATGAGGAGATGATGGGCTTCTGGCTGCAATTCGCCGATCCGCAGCTCGTCGCGGAGAAGAGCGTCGCGCCACAAAAATAGAGTGGGCTAGTTTCCGCGCATGGAAAGCGTGGCCGAAATGGCTGGAGCTAACGGCCTTTGGCAGCGATGAAATTCGGCAGTGAAGTAACAACCCTTGCCTGTTTTTTGCCAATGCCATGTTGCTTGTATTCAACGAGTTAAAGAAAGACTTACAGTAATGCTTTAACTTTATCGCGCAAAGTGGCTTGCTCGAGGCGCTCCAAGGGTCAGAAATGACAGGAGGCTGCTCCGCGCTTCTGGAGATACTTCTGGTGGTACTCTTCGGCGCGATAGAACTTGCCCGCGGGGGTAATCTCTGTGGCTATGGGCCGACGGAACTTTCCGCTGGCTTCCAGCGCCGCGCGCGACTTCCTGGCGATGGTTTCTTGCTCCGGGGAGTGAAAGAAAATCGCCGTGCGGTATTGCCTGCCAGAGTCTGGTCCTTGGCGGTTCACCTGTGTCGGGTCGTGCGCTTGCCAGAACACGTTCAGTAACTGTTCGTAACTCACCTTGGCAGGATCAAACGTCACCTGCACGACTTCGGCGTGTCCCGTTTCGTCGGTGCAAACATCCTGGTAAGTCGGATTCTCTGTGCGACCGCCACTGTAGCCGACGGCCGTGTCCATCACTCCCGGCACGCGCTGAAACGTTGACTCCACTCCCCAGAAGCACCCCGCTCCAAACGTTGCAAGCTCAGGCATCGGAATCTCCTCTTCCACACCCAAATTCTTCGCAAATCCTTAGATGCGCGACGCGTCCCGTACGATTCGACATCAACTTATGCTGGTTTCCGCCTCGCCGGTCCCGCCCCGCCAAGGCCTTTCAATTTCTCCTGGGCCAAACCTCTATAGGGGCTATTCACCGAGGCCGCTTGCGTAAAAGCTTCTTTCGCTTCCGCGTTCCGCTTCAAATTCAACAGCGCAAATCCCAAACGATATTGATTTCGCGCGTAGCTTCCGTCATCCGGCTTTACCAGGGGTGCCGCCGCTTTCAAATTCTCGACGGCTTGCGCGTTGTCCTTCTTTTCGATGTTGACCTGTCCGAGCGAACTGAGCGCTAGGCCCTTTTGCAGTCCTTTTTGCTGCGCCCATTGTTCATCCGTAAGGCCTTCCGGTTTTGCCGCGCTCTCTAATGCCGAGATGACCTTCTTTGCGTAACCCTCGGCCTTATCCAGTTGTTCGCCTTTCTCGCTGTAATAATCCGAAAGCAGGAGGAGCATGCCCACATTGTTTGCATCTTTGGCCAGCAGCCCGTTTGCGACTTCCAGCATCTTCGCCGTGTTTTGCGCCTGCTGATACGCCGTTGCGGCCACGCCGAGCGCCTGATTGCCAAGCGCCGAGCCCGGAAAGGCTTGCCCGAACTTCACGAGTAGCGCCGCCCGCTTCGCCGGTTCCTTTACTTGATACACGCCGCTGAACACCAGTTGTTGGACATAAACGACACTGTCTTTGTTGGCTTCGAGCGTGCGCGACTTCTGTTCTTCCCAATTCGCCGCGGGCGTGCCGTCTGGCGCGGGCGCACCCTTGTACCGCTGGATAATCCCGCCGGCTTTTTCCCCGTACGAGGAGAGCCTGTCTAGGTCTCCCTTTTCCGCAGCGGCGCGAACCATGTTGATCGCATTTTGAAAACTGTCCGGATCCAGGGCAAAAAGTTTGTCGCCATACTCGAAAGCCTTGTCGTAATTTTTCTGGCCGAGGTAGTAGTCCACAAAAAGCCCGTCCGCCACGAGCGGATAGTCGCCCTCTTTCCCCGGTCCTTCGGCAAACTTCTCAATCAGCGCGAGCTTTTGCGTCGGATCAGCGGTCCCGTTAATTTCGTTCAATGCGCGATCCACTTCCGAGCCTGCCTGGATCGGCACATACTTCCCAATCTGCTGTGCAATGGTGAGATTCCCCGCGCCCAAAAGGATGGCCGCCAGTGTGAACCACTTGATTCGTTGCATACGATGCCTCCCGTGACCCTCGAGGCAGGGGTCAGCTCCTCAGCAATGATGGAATTGCCAGAATCTTAGTGCCGCGCCGCGCGTCACGCAAACAAAATTCTTCGGCGCGCCCGGCGTTGACGCTTCCCCACATTTTGCGAGAGGATTGCAGGTTTGGATGGTGAGGCGGAATGGATCTGGGGCTCCGTGGTCGTGTGGCGATTGTCGCGGCAGCCAGCCAAGGCTTGGGCCGGGCCGTTGCGGAGGAGCTGGCTCGCGAAGGCGCTCAGGTGGCCATTTGCGCGCGCACGGCTGGTAGGCTATCCGAGACTGCCGCGCACATCTCCAAATCCACCGGACGCGAAATTTTCCATCAAGCTCTCGATGTGACTGATTCTGCTGCAGTTGCGGCCTTTGTGACCGCTGCCGAAGCCCGCTTTGGGCACCTTGATATTTGTGTTACCAATTCCGGTGGTCCTCCGTCCAATTCCTTTAAGAACACCAAACCGGAAGATTGGCGCTGCGCCGTTGAACAGCTTCTGATGAGCACCATCTTTTTCGCCAGGGAAACTTTGCCGCGAATGCAGAAAAACAAGTGGGGACGTCTAATTACCATCACCTCTTCGGCGGTAAAGCAGCCCGTTGACGGGCTGCTGCTTTCCAATTCCGTGCGCGCAGCTGTCGCCGGGCTCGCTCGCACCCTGGCGAATGAATACGCCGCCGATGGCATCACGGTGAACAATGTTTGCCCAGGTTACACGCGCACGGCCCGCCTCGATGGCTTGGCTTCTACCATCTCTGCGCGCACAGGCGCGAAGCCGGAAGAAGTCTTTCGAGGCTGGGAAAGTGAAATTCCGATGAAGCGCCTAGGCACGCCTCAGGAGTTTGCCGCGGTGGTGGCTTTTCTCGCCTCGGAGCGCGCCAGCTACGTCACGGGCGCCTCTCTCGCTGTGGACGGCGGTCTTGTCAGGAGCTTGCTCTAGCTCGATGGCCACCACGCTCCGCCGTCTCGAACTCACACTCTTGCCGAAACGCTTTGCCATATCTCAACTCGCGGGCAATGCCGCGATTCCGGAATGGGCGATGCAAAGCGCTTTTTTCTCCGTCACTCGTACTCGCGATGAACTCTCTGTCGTTTGCGAAGAATCTCGCGTTCCTGCTGGCGCACGGTCGCAACCTGGCTGGAGTGTGTTAAAGGTCCATGGGCCTTTTGTACTGACGGAGATTGGCGTGCTTTCCGCGCTAGCTTCCCCGCTTGCGGAAGCGAAGCTCAGTCTGTTCACGATTTCCACGTTTGACACGGATTACCTGCTCGTTGCTTCAGAAACACTATCGGCCGCTATTGCGGCGCTCGAAAGGGCAGGACACAAGATTCACAGGAGCTAGAAAGAATGAAAAATCCAGTACAGAGAAGTGGTAACCGTTGTCGCGTGAGAAGTTTCTCGATGGCGGTGCTGCTTGTTGTTTTCATCGCCGCGTTGCAACTGCGCGCCGATGAACCCTACGCTCGCGCGCGGGATTACGATTTGCAGCATTCCCGCATCGCCTTGCGGTTCGACCTCGAACAGAGAAAAGTTCTTGGTGATGTTACGCACTCGCTTGCGATCCTCCGTGAGGGCACTTCGAAGATCTGGTTTGACTCTGTCGGGTTGACCATCGAAAGCGTCACCGTCAATAAATCTCCCGCAAAATTCGAAACCACGGCCGACAAACTCATCGTCCCTCTGCCCGCCGCGGCCAAAGCCGGCGACAAATTCGAGGTTGCGATTCGCTATCAAGGCAAGCCGACCAAGGGCATGTACTTCATCCTTCCCGACAAAGATTATCCCGATCGCCCCAGGCAAATCTGGACGCAAGGCGAATCCGAAGACACGCGCTTCTATCTTCCTACCTACGACTATCCCAACGATCGTCTGACCACTGAGACCATCCTCACCGTTCCGGGCACCTGGATCACCGTTTCGAACGGCAAGCTCGTCAGCGTTTCCGACGCTGGGAAAGGTTTGAAGACCTGGACTTGGCGCGAATCTCTTCCCAGCTCGACCTATCTCATTACCGTGGTTGCCGGTGAGTTCGACGAAGCGAAGGACTTCTGGCGGGGCATACCGGTCACCTACTTCGCGCCGAAAGGCCGTGGCGATCGTCTTCCAATAAACTACAGCCACACTCCTGCGATGATCGACCTCTTCAGCAAAAAGCTTGGCGTGGACTATCCCTGGGAAAAGTACGCACAAGTTATGGTGGATGATTTCGTAGCCGGCGGCATGGAAAACTCCAGCGCCACCACGAACACCAGCAGCTCCTTGAATCACCCCAAAATTGCCGCCGAACTCTACACCGATGAGGACGGCCTCATCTCTCACGAACTTGGCCATCAATGGTTCGGGGATCTGGTCACCTGCAAAGACTGGGGCGACATCTGGCTCAACGAGGGTTTCGCCACTTTTATGGAGAGCGTCTGGACGGAAGGGCATTACGGCAAAGATCAGGCCGACTTTGAGCGCTGGGATGGAATGCGGGAATGGATGGGCCAAGCCAATCTTTTTAATAAACCCATTGTCCGCCACGACTTCGACGATTCCAGCGAATTCGATGGCAACGCTTACACGAAAGGCGGGCTGGTCTTGCACATGCTTCGTCAGCAGCTTGGAGATGACGCCTTCTATCCCGCTCTCAAGCATTATCTCGAAGTGAATCGCGGCAAAAACGTGGTCACTGGAGATCTCGCCAAAGCCCTCGAAGAGTCTTCCCACACCAACGTAGACCAATTCTTCAGCCAGTGGCTCTACGGTGCGGGCGCGCCGAAGTTCGACCTGAGCTATTCCTATGACCAGGACAAACACCAAGTCGCTTTGACGGTCAAGCAAACTCAAAAAGTCGAAGGCCGCGTGGGCATCTTCCGGGTTCCTGTCGGCGTCGAAATCACTACGGCCTCAGGTCACAAACTTTACGAAATCCCGGTTTCCAAAGCCGAGCAGGTTTTCACTTTTCCCGCTGATTCCGCCCCGCTTATGGTGCTTTTTGACAAAGGCGGGCACATTCTCAAGTCCGCCGAATTTCATAAAGAGAAGAAGGAATGGCTCTATCAGTTGAAAAATGCCGCCGAATTTGCCGATCGCGCTGACGCCACAATGGCTCTTGAAAAAATCAAGAACGATGAAGAAGTGGTCAGCGCGCTTGGAGCGACTCTCCGCAGCGACAAATCCTGGGGCCTGCGCGCCACTGCCGCTGACGCTCTGGGACGAATTGGCGGGACCACCGCCGCAAAGCAACTCCTCGACGCTTTGAATTCGGCTAACGAACCCTGGGTGCGCTACCGCATTGTGTACGCCCTCGGCAATTTCAAGGATGACGCTTCCATCGCTGTAAAGCTCACCGCCATCGCCAAAGACGACAACTCCTATCGCGCCCGCGCCGCCGCTTTGCAGGACTTGGGGCGGTTGAAGTCGCCAGGCGCTCTCGCGACGCTAGAGGCTGCTGTTTCCAGCGATTCCCCGGACGGCTATCTTCGCAATGCGGCGCTTCGTGCCCTTGGCCCGTTCGGCGACGACAAGGCGGTTCCGCTCCTTCAGCAATGGTCCGCTCCGGGAAAGCCCATCGAAGCACGCACCGGTGCGATTCGCAGTTTGGCGAGCCTCGAGAAAGGCAATCAGGACATTACCAAGCAAATCGCCGGTTATCTGAGTGAACCGCATTTCCCGGTTCGTATGGCAGCGCTTTTCGCCCTCGGCGGCCGTGGTGATGCCACGGCCATTCCCGCCCTCGAAGCGCTGCTCAAGAACAACGACCTCAGCATCGAAATGGTTCCGATGATCAAGGAACAAATCGTGCGCCTGAAAAAACCGGCAGGTGGCAAGACCCCCGCCGGCGGAGAAGGTGAAGAATCAGCGGCCGGAAATGGCGCCGGCTCAGAGAAAGGCGGTGATTCCGCAGCCGTTTTGCAGCGGCTGGAAAAGCTGGAACATCTGGTTCAAGAAATGAACGAGCGCCTCAAATCCTTCGAGACGCGCCTGCCCCCGCCCAAGCCCTGAGCATCATGCCCTACGGCTCATTAAGGTGTCAGCGGTCCGCGAGCAGAATCCGCAGATCTCGCAGATTATTCCCCGTCGGTCCGGTAACGATGGCATCGCCCAGCTTTGAAAAAAACGTAAACGCGTCGCTCCGGCGGAAAGAATCCCACGGATCTAGTCCCGCCTCTTGTGCCCGTCGCCATGTATCTCCGTCCGCAATTGCTCCGGCGCCAGGGCTGTTTCCGTCCATTCCATCCGTCCCAGCGCTCAGCACCGCCACTTGATTGCCGGCGATTTTTTCCACGCACGCCAGCGCAAACGCCGAGTTTCTTCCACCAATCCCATCTCCCCTCACCGGTGAACTTACTTCTCCGTCCGCAATCAGCGCTACGCGATGCCCGCGATGCATCGTGCGCAACTCCTCGAGTTGACCGAGCAAGGTCTCCGCCGCTTTCTCAACCGGCCAATCGTCCGTCGAATTGTCGCAGCATGTGACGAACCCGAGAGATTCCGCCGCGTGGTGAGCAGGATGAAGAAGATCATCCATTCCGAGGGTCAGCGAAAAGTATGATCTGCGAAACGCCTCATCACGAACCTTTGGTGTCTCCGGCATTTTTCCATCGTCAATCCATCGTCGCAGGCCCGGCGGGAGTTTCTCGCCGAGCGAATAGGTTCTGATGACCTGCCTCATGTCGTCGATCGTGGTTGGATCGGGCAGCGTCGGCCCGGATGCCAGCGCGGACTCTTTCCCCATCGGCACATCGCTGACCGCCAGCGTAATCTTCGTCGCTTCCCGGGCTGCAACCGCGAGCCGACCGCCTTTCACCGCCGACACATGCTTACGGACGGTATTGATTTCATCGATATTCGCCCCGCACGTCACCAGTGCCCTGTGCATTTGCCGCACGTCTTCTAACGTTTCCTTCGTGTCCAACGGCAGTTCCACCAAAGTCGAGCCGCCACCCGACAGCAGGAAAAGCACGAGCGTCTTCTCATCGCATTTTTTCAGCAGCGTCAGGATGGCTTCCGCCGCTTTCCAGCTCTCTTCGTTGGGCACGGGGTGTCCCGCAGCAAAATACTTGAGGCCCGGCACCGCTTTCTTTGGAAAGGAAGGAGCCGACACCACTCCTTCAAAACCCACAAACGGCGCAAGCGACAAGACCAGCCCCTCCACCATCGGGTGAGCCGCTTTTCCCATCGCCACGACGCGGATCTTCCCAAAATCCTTCAGGTCCAAAGCCTTTTCGCCGCAGACGATTCGCGTACCCTGCCGCCGCAGCTTCCTCTGCATCGTCCCAGGGATATCAATCGCGGCCAGAGTTTCGTGGAAAATTTGGCGGGCGAGTTGTTTCAAATCCGCCATGAGGCTTGCCCAGGTTCCCCGTTTAGTTTTTCAGCAATTCCGGATTCAGCATGTTCGCCGGCCGCCGCCCGTGCAAAAGCGCGACCACGTTCTCCGCGGCCATGCACGCCATTTTCGTGCGCGTCTCGAGCGAAGCCGAAGCGATATGCGGTGCCAGCACGACGTTCCCCCGCCGCAGTCCTAGATGGATCGACGGCTCCTTTTCAAACACATCCAGCGCCGCTCCGGCAATTTTTCCGCTTTCCAGTGCTGCGACCAGGTCGTTTTCACTAACGACCGGTCCGCGCGCGGTGTTGATCAAATACGCCGTCCGCTTCATGCGGTTGAATTTGTCGGCATTGAAAAGCCCTCGCGTCTCCGGAAGCAGCGGCGTATGCACGCTGATGAAATCCGCTTCAGCCAACAAGGCGTTCATTTCTCGAAACTCTGCTCCCAGCTCTTTTTCCACGTTCGGCGCGGCGCGCACCGCGTCGGTGTAAATCACTTTCATCTGAAACCCGCTTGCCCGCCGAGCCATCGCTCTTCCAATGCGCCCGAATCCCACGATTCCCAGCGTTTTTCCCCAAACATCGGCACCCACGAGTTGATCTAAGTCCCAGCCCTTCCAGTTTCCCGAGCGCGCCAGTGTGTCACCTTCGAGCAGCCTCCGTGACACGGCCATTAGCAGCGCCCACGCAAAGTCCGCGGTTGTTTCGTCCAGCACGCCGGGAGTGTTTGTCGCCACCACGCCGCGCTTCGTGCATGCGGCCACATCAATGTTGTCGAAGCCCACTGCCACGTTCGCTGCAATCTTCAATTTCGACGCCGCCTGCAGCAGCTCGTCATTCACTTTCTCCGTCAGCAGGCAGACCAGCGCTTCTTTGTCCTTCACGCGCCGCAGCACTTCTTCGCGCGGTGGACGCTCAGGCTTTTCCCAGTACTCCACTTCGCAGTGTTCCTGCAGAATTTTTCTCGCGGGTTCAAACAACCGGTGTGTCGCCAAAGCTTTCGGTTTCGCCATTGCTCCTCATCGCAGCTGGACATTCACACTAACATACCCGCTCGTCCTCCATGCAACTTAAGGTTGCACCTCCTGGAGAATCCTCACTATAGTGCGAAGTGTGCGTTGCAAGGCATCTTTATGAACTCGGGCCTCCTTCGCGATCTCGAAAAATTGCTTGGCTCTTCTTCCGTTCTCTTTCAGCCGGAAGAAGTTCTCCTCTACGAATACGATGGCTCCGTCGAAAAAGGCCGTCCGGACGTCGTTGTTTTTCCCACATCCATGCAAGAAGTCTCGCAAATCGTCAAACTCGCTGCCAAGCAAAACGTGCCCATCGTCGGCCGTGGCGCGGGCACCGGTCTTTCTGGCGGAGCGCTCGCTCGCGCCGGCGGCCTGATGCTTGTTTTCTCGCGCATGAACAAAATCCTCTCCATCGACCCGGAAAATCAGCGGGCCGTCGTCCAGCCCGGTGTTGTCAATTACGATCTCACGCTTGCCGCCGAGCCATACGGACTTTACTTCGCGCCCGATCCCTCCAGCCAAAAATCCTGCACCATCGGCGGCAACGTTGCCGAAAACGCCGGCGGCCCGCACACGCTCGCGTACGGCGTCACGACGAACCACGTGACCGCACTTGAGTTGGTCCTTCCCGATGGGGAAGTCGTTCGCGTTGGCAGCGCTCAGGGTGACGCGACTGGCTACGACCTGTCCGGTCTGTTCGTCGGCTCCGAAGGCACGCTCGTCCTTGTCACAGAAATCACCGTCAAGCTCTCGCGTAAGCCCGAATCCGTCAAAACCCTTCTTGCCATTTTCGATTCGGTGGACGAAGCCGCGGAAACCGTCGTTGACGTCACCGCCCGCGCTATTATTCCCGCAGCGTGCGAAATGCTCGATGGCTGGACGCTGCGGGTCGTCGAAGATTTTGTCCACGCCGGTTTCCCGCGCGACAGTGCCGCGGTTCTTCTGCTCGAAGTCGAAGGCCTCTCAGAGGCCGTTGCTGCTCAAGCGCTTGCCATCAGCGAGGTTTGCAACTTGCATCACGCGCGCGAAGTTCGTCTGGCACGCGACAACGCCGAGCGCGAACTTCTCTGGAAAGGCCGAAAAAACGCCTTCGGTGCTCTTGGCCGTCTCGCGGCCAGCAACTATGTTCTTGATGGCGTCATTCCTCGCACCAAGCTTCCGCAAGCGCTTCGCCGCATTCGGGAAATAGGCGCGCGCCACGGGTTCGACATTTGCAATATCTTCCACGCCGGCGATGGCAATCTTCATCCCATCGTTCTCTATGATCCCCGCGACAAGGGTCAATTCGAGCGCGCTATGCAAGCCTCCGCTGAAATTATTCGTTACTGTGTCGAAGTCGGCGGC
>Ga0126369_10001709_pt1 | contig 15371 bp, 15 predicted proteins | sample PanSoiMetaPlot_1_FD_109646 | JGI IMG/M metagenome (GOLD analysis project Ga0126369, IMG submission 109646) | Tropical forest soil microbial communities from Panama - MetaG Plot_1 | ecosystem: Environmental > Terrestrial > Soil > Tropical forest > Bulk soil | place: Panama | collected 2016-02-17 | reverse complement strand
GCCGCGGCACGCTGGCCAGCGGTTCGCACCGGAGCAGCGCCAGCAGCTCGGACCAGAAATCGAGCGCCGAGTCGGCCATGCCGCGCTCCCGATCCGCCAGCCGGGTCAGCGTCGCGTGCGCGGCCGTCAGATCGCCGCGCCAGACGGCGTCGCCGGTCGCCACCAGCAGCTCGTCCCGCGTTTCGGGCACGGGCGCGCCCGCGCCCAAGACCGGGCCCGATCGGCCATGACTGCAGCCGGCCAGCGCGACCGCCGCCACCAGCCCGGCGCGCTTCACAGCGTCCCTCCCACGCCGAGCGACGGCAGCGTCCCCCACACGCCCACCGACTGGCCGGAACGATCTTCACGTTCGTAGACGATCGCCGCGTCGACGCGCACGAACAGCTTCGGCATGAGGTAGATGAGCAGCCCCAGCCCGCCGTCTCCCGACGGTCCCACGTCGCCGTCGTGCGCGTGCATCCCCGCGTGGACGAACGCCTGCGGCTCGAAGTGGACCGCGCCGCCCAGGCCCCCGATCATCAGCTTGCCGTAGCCGATCGAGTAACGGAGGCCCGCCAGAAACAGCCAGGCCGGCGCGTGGCTGTCGGGCAGCGCGCCGAGCGTGCTCTTGACCCGCTCCGCCTCGGCGTTGAGCGAGCTCCAGTAGTGCGAGATCTGCAGCTCGACGCCGAGCGGCTCCAGCGGGTAGAAAGTCCCGACGACGCGCGCGCCGGGGCTGTTGTAGAAGTCGCCCCGCGACAGCCACTCGCCGGCCGCGAACAGCTGCACGGTCTTCGCCTTGACGGCGAAGCGCGACTGGACGCGAACGTCGGTCGCGGGCCGCGGCGCGGGATCGCGCAGCACGCCCGCCCGGGCGGCCGTGGCCTTCGGGATCGATGGCGGCGCCGACGCGGACGGAGGTGGCAAGGGCGCCACCGCCGGCGCCGGCGCGGGCGCGGGAACTGGCGCGGGCGCCGGGGCCGCCGCCGCGGTCACGGGTGCCGCCGTGGTCGGCGCCGGATTGGCGGCGGGCGAGCCCCCGGCGGCAGACGCGGCGGTCAGCGCCAGCGCGACGGCGCCTGTGACGAGCGCGCCCATCAGTTGCTTCCGCCCGCGCAGTTGTAGCTGTCGGCCCAGGACAGCTCGCCCTTGCCGGCCGCGTTGACGTACGGATGATCGACGCAGTACCGCGTGCAGATCTGGTAGTTCACGATGACGCTCTGCTCGACGAAGTCGCTGGCTGGGACGACGACCTGGTTGTTGATCGTCACGAGGTACGAGGGTGGGTCGGCGGACGAGATCGTCCAGCTTGGATCGTTGATGACGTGGCGGAAGGGCAGCGACGCGATCGGCGTGACCTGCGGATTGCAGAGCTTCACCAGGTCGCCCTCAAACGTCGCGAGGTCCGTCGCGGACAGCAGCGGCACGGGCTCGAGGGGATCGTGCTCCTGCGTCGTGTACGGCAGCTTCTGGTGGCCGTAGTCGGCCATCGCCATCGCGAACATGTCGTCGGTGGTCTCCCAGACCCAGAACGCCCACCAGCTCAGCGGTGAGGCATACCCGGCGCCCGGGTTGAAGATCCACGAGAACAGCCGGAAGTCGGTGGTGGCGGGCCACGGCTGCAGGTCGCCGAACAGCGACTGCATCGAGGTGATCAGCGGGGTCGGCAGCGGAGCATCCAGGTTGTTGAAGTACATCAGGTGATACTGCTGGTGCTTTCCCGTCAGCGTCCCGATCACCTGCCTGACCTGATCGGACATGTTCCCGGCGTCCAGCGTGCGATCGTTCGTCTGCGCGCACTGCGACGACGCGCTCGCCGCGAGGTTGATGGTCGGCAGCTTGTGAACCTCGGCGCCCGATCCCATCATGTACCGCGACGTCAGATCCTCGATCTTCTGGATGACGTCCGCGCAACGATCGGGCACCGGAATGTCCAGATCGAGCACCAGCTGGTAGACGATCGGCGACCGCTCGACGGGGGGATCGAAGGTCTGTGTGCCGGTCATGAACTCGGGGAGGGTCGCGATCCGGACCTGGACCATGGCGGCGTCGCCACCGTCCGACGGGATCGGGCGCGCGGCGACGCAGTAGGTGCCCGTATCGGTGAGCGGCAGGTCCGGCGGAAAGCCGCCGCTGGTATCGAGCGGTGAAAATCTGACGTCGGTCGGCGCCGCGTCCGACAGGCAGAGGCCGGTCGTCGGCCACATCGTCCGCTCGTACGAGCGCGGATAGTTGTAGGGATCCGCGGCGGCGACCTGGTCCGTGATGTTCAGATAGACCATGTCGTTGTGAGAGTGGAAGAACGACTGCAGCGACAGCGTCTGCGCCAGCGTTTTGATCGTGGGGGGACCACCCGGGAGCACCCCGTACACCTCGTGGACCGCCTGCACCGGCTTGGCGTCCTTGGGCACGGTGTACTGGCCGCGAACCACGTACTGCGCGCAGGTGCCGAATCCGTCGGTGCAGGCGGTGAGCCCGCCCGGGAACACCGACTGGGAGAAGTCGATCGGCTGGTAGCCGTTCGGGCCGAGCATCTCGAATCGCGTCTGCGTCAGCGGCAGCGTCGCCGAGACCCGCCACCGCACGACGGTGATGTCTTCCTGCGCGCTGTAGACCAGCGCGACTTCCTGCGGGGTGTACGGGGAGGGCACGAAGTGGACATCCCCGCATCCGGCGCAGGTTGTCACGAGGGCAACCAGCATCAGAGTGCGGCTAGCCGAGCGCCAACCGGTTTGGCCGGCTGGCGCGACGGACTGGCCGAGTATTTGCTGCGGAAGAAACGAACGCACGGGGTGTGTGACAGAATCGTTTAGGTCCGGCGGCCGAAAAACCCAAGCAAGAACCATGCTTGGGCACTAAGCTATTTCAGCGGTGGAAAGGGCCCGATCCCTGTCGATTGTCCCTCAAATTCGGCAAACTATGATCAGAATGTCGCAGACTGATTGTCGGTTCGCTTGGGCGATCTGCATGATTGCCATCGCGGTGGCGGGTTGCTGCGGGGGTGGGAACACTCATAAGTGCGATTTCACCCCCCCAAACGAGCCAACAAACGACGGGGGGGCGGACGGGCCGATGCTGTGCGGGACCGCTGTGTGCGACATGGGCCAGGTCTGCTGCTACAAGAAGGCCCCTCCGCTGGCCCTCTGCATCCCGCCCCAGGATTTCGTGATGGACGGCTGCGAGAAGCTGGCCCTCCCATGCTTCACCCCGGCTGACTGCCCGGCCGGGACGACGTGTTGCCTCGGCCTGATGGATTTGACGGTCACCTGCCGCGCCAAGATCATGTGTCCCGGCGACGGCGTGAACACGCTGATCGCGTGCAAGGACGAAACCGATTGCACGTTCGCGTCGCCCACCTGCAGCGTGATCGGTCAGGCCAACGGCATGGACTTCAAGGTCTGCGGGCCCGCGCCGTCGCCGTAGGGCATTCGGTCGCGCGACGGCGTAATCTCGTCGCGTGGCCCGCGCCGTGTTCGCCGCCGCCCTGGTTGCGCTGCTGCCGGCGCCGGCGTGCGCGACGCACGCCCGCCGCCCAGAGCCGCTTCCCTATCTCGAGATCGTGACCGGCGGAGCCGGTGCCGACGAGGAGCTGCCGCTCGTCATCGCGCTGCACGGTCGGGGCGACACCGCCGAGGGCTTCGCGCCGCTGTTCCGCGAGCTGCCCGCCCGCGCCCGCGTCGCGATCCTGCGCCCGCCGCACCCGTGGGGCGACGGTCAGGCCTGGTTCCTCGGCGCGCGCGCGCACCTCGAGAACCGGCGCGCGATCGCGGTCGAGCTGCTGGCGCTCGCCGACCGGGTGATCGCGACCGCCGATGCGATCCGGGCGGCGCGCCCGACGCGCGGGCGGCCGATCGTGATGGGATTTTCTCAGGGCGGCATGCTGACCTGGGCCGTCGCGGTCGAGCACCCGCGCGCCGTGGCGGCGGCGTTCCCCGTGGCTGGTTTCCTGTTCCCCGAGATGCTCGAGCTGACGACCGTCGACGCGCGCGCGCTGCCGCCGATCGTCGCCTTCCACGGCGACGCCGATCCGCTGGTCCCCGTCGAGGAGGACCGCGAGGGTGTCCGGCAGCTCGGCAAGCGCGGCGCGCGCGCCGAGCTGCGCGTCTTTCCGGGCGTCCGGCACGAGCTTCCGCCCGCGCTGCGGAGCGAAATTTTTGCGTCGCTGTCGCGCGCTCTGGCGCGGTGAACGATCGCGCGGCTCGACCGCTGACATGGGCGCGACAGGCGCCGCGTTGATGATAGAAAGGGCGGCGCGACATCTCCGTCGCAGTGCCGAGCCTCGATGAGCCCAGACGACGTTCCCCCCGCGCCTGAAACCCAGCCCGCCGTCGCTGGTACGACGAATGCAGCCCCGGGCGGCGTGCAAAAACGCTTTCCGCGAATGGACCGGCTGTATGAACAGATCCGCCGCATCTATCTGACGGCGGACGTGCGCAGCCTCGCCGCCGGCCGCATCGCGCTGGCGCTGGTGCTGCTGCGCGATCTGATCGGGCGGTGGCTGGAGCTCGGCATCTGGTACACGAACGACGGCATCATCCCGAACCACTCGCTGCTCTGGCGCCCGTCGTGGGACCACGTCTTCTCGCTGTTCTATCTCTGCTCGTACTGGTACGAGGCGGCGTTCGGCTTCGTCATCTGCCTCTTCGTCTACCTCGCGTTGCTGGTCGGCTTCCGGACCAAGCTGTCGCAGGTGCTGGCGTGGATCGCGATGCTGAGCCTGCACGGCCGGACGCTGCTGTTCGACAACGGCGGCGACGTCGTCCTCGGCCTGCTGACCACGTGGACGATGTTCTTGCCGACCGGGCGCGCCTTCTCAGTCGACGCCGTGCTGGCCCGCCGGCGTGCCTCGGCCGCGCCGCCGCCCGCGCCGGCCGCGGCGGAAGCGCTCCCGACCCCACCGGCCACGAAGTCGTTCGTGTCGCTCGGCGTGCTGGCGGTGACGATGCAGCTCGCGATCATCTACACCTTCAACGCCATCCACAAGCAGGGGCGCAGCTGGCTGCAGGACGGCAGCGCCGTTCACTACGCGATCAACCTGGACCGGCTGGCGACCTGGTTCGCCGTCTGGCTGCGCAACTGGATGTCGCCGGGGTTCGCCAAGGGGCTGACCTGGAGCGCGCTCGTGACCGAGGCGATGCTGCCGATCCTGTTGCTGTCTCCCTTCTGGGTGCGCGGCTGCCGGCGCCTGGCGATCGTACTGGTGTTCGGCCTGCACATGGGGTTCGCGGCCTGTCTGAACCTCGGCAACTTCGTGCCCGCGATGATCGCCTATGCGCCGAACTTCATCCGCGGCGAGGACTGGGACGCGTTCGAGCGCTGGTGGGCGCGCAGCGACAAGCGCGCCGCCTTCGGAGCGCGCATTGTCGCGCGCCTGACCGCGATCATCGGGCGGGCGGCGGTGCTGCTGACGCCCGGCCGGTGGGCGCGCGTCGCCGCCCCGGGTCCGGTGTTCGCGGCGATCCGGCGCGGTCTGCCCGCGGCGCGCGAGGTCGTGATCGTCATGCTGATGGGCGTGGCCGGCAGCCAGGTGCTCGACGAGAACTGGGCCGCGCACCGGGTGATCGACCATCACAACTCGAAGCCGATCGCGGCCGCCGTCAGCTACCTGGATATGTTCCAGGGCTGGTCGATGTTCGCGCCCGAGGCGCCGATGACCGATTTCAACATGACCGTCGACGCTGTGACCGTCGACGGCCGCCACGTCGATCCGTACAACGAGGTCGCGAACCCGAAGTATCCGCACCCGGGCTTCACGATTCCGGTGTCGCTGGGGCCGAGCTGGCTGTTCTACGGTTACGGCAACCACATCCCGAACCGCGGCGCCTACCACCAGGCGTTGCTGGAATGGGTGCTGCGCTATCCAGAGCGGACCGGCAACCCGAACGACAAGATCGTCTCGTTCAAGCTCTACACCGTCGAGGACGACAGCCCCCGGCTCGGCGAGCGGACGCCCCGCAACCTGCGCTGGAAGGTGATGATCCAGTATCCGTAGCCGCTCAGATCCAGGAGCGGATGACCGCGACGGTGGCGCCGAAGCCGACGGTCTGATTCTGTCCCCAGCCGGCGATGGGCAGATCGGTGAACAGCGTCGACTGCAGTCGCCAGACCAGCCAGAACGGTAAGGCGAGCGCGCCGCCGGCGGTGACGAGCGCGACGCCGCTGTTCGCGATCGGGCCGTTCGCGTCGTGGTTGTCGCCCTGGCGGAGCGCGGAGGCGAACGCGCCGACGGTGACGTCGTGGCCGAACGTGTACCCGCCCGACAGCAACGCGGACAGGCGCGGCGCGAATGACTGCTCTACGCCGTTCGCGCTGCGCGCGGTGCGCTTCGCGGCCCAGCCGGCCACGGAGACGAAGCCCTGTCCGATGATCTCTTCCAGGGCGACGCCGACGTTTCCTTCGAACGACCCGGTTCCCGTGCCCGACGTCGACAGCGGATCGTCAGGGCCGCCCTGGTCCGGTGCCTGTCCGGTCGGAAACGAGAGCGACGCGAGCAGCGCAACACCCGGCCAATGGCCGCGTGTGCCGGCATCGATCGCGTCGAAGCGCGCGTTGGCGGCGACGTCGCCGAGGCCACCGCCGAAGCCTGACAGGCCGCCTGCCTGGCGCGAGGTCTGCACGAACGGCGCCCAGAGGCCGACCTGGAAGCGAGACCCGACCCGCAACGCGGCGAACAGATCCTCCTCGAAGCCGAGCTCGCGGGTGCCGGTCCCCGATGTCGCGTAGTCGCCCGTGCCGAGGAACGTGCCCATCACCGAGCGGCCGCGCATCTGGACGCCGACCGCGGCGCTCTCGAACGTGCGCAGCCGCGCCGGCGTGATGAGACCGGTGCCGACGCAACAGGCCTGCGCGGCGGCGCGGCGCGGGTGGGCCGCGATGCCGGCGGCGACGATCACGCAGCCGAGCGCGACCGCGCGCATGCCGCGACCGTCACGGGAGCTCGAATGATGCCTTCGCGGTGTCATCGACGGTTCCACCGACGGTCATCCGCAGCTCCCAGGAGCCGGGCATGAAAAGGTAGAGAGGCGACGCGACGAACACGCCGGGCGAGGTCTCGGTGACGGTCGGATTGACCGAGGTTCCGTGTCCGTGCGCGGGCATCCACGGCACGACCGACAGATCCAGACCCGCGACCGGCGCGCCGGACGCGTCGGTGAACGCGAGCTGCGCGGCGTCCTCGCCGGTGGTGGGCGGATCGGGCGAGAAGCGGACCGCGACCGTCAGCGCTCCGGAATCCGACGTCACCATCTGATCGGGATCGGGGCCGAACGACAGCGGGGGCGCTGCCGGGGCGGAGGCGTCGCCACACCCGACGCAGGCGGCGACGACGATCGCCGGCGCGAGGCGCAGCATCCGCTCGATCGCGCGCGCGAACGCCGGGGCACGGGCTTGGGGGGCCACCATCAGGCCGAACCTTGAATCGAACCTTCCCCTGGTGGAATGCATAAAAACTTCACATGCGGGATCGCCTGTAGGCCGCTGCGCGCGTCGCGGCAGCTGTCCCGTCGCGCGTCGCGCTGCGTGACTAGCTTTCCAGCGAGGTGGGGATGGGACGGGGACGACGGGCGCGATTGCCGGGAATCGCCTTGATCTTGATCGCCGTCGGCTCGGCGTCAGCGTGTGGATCGGTGACCGCGATCGAGCAGAGCGATGCCTGTGCGGGCGATGCGGGCGGAGGCTGCTCGCCGGCAGCTGCCACCGGCGCGGGGACGGCCGGCCGCAACGCCGCGAAAGATCCCGCGAGCGCGCGCGACGCAGGCACCCCAGCGGCGGGCCAGGTCGTCATGCTTCCCTGCACCGTCTGCGCGCGCGCCGACGCCTGCTGCAAGGCCGAGGGGCTGGGCGGCTGCGATTACACCGCGGCCTGCGCCGCTGCCTCGACGACCGACGAGCAGCAGCTGCGGATCGCCCTGTGTCAGGCGGCGATCGACCCGAAGAGTTCCAAAGGTGGCCCGCACTGCGCCCCGCGCCGCGGCGAGGTTCAATGACCGAGCGGCGCCGCTGGCGGACCATCGCCTGGGACGGGCCGCTGCTGCTGGCCGGCGCGTTCGCGTTCGGGATGTTCGTGCTCGGCGCCTGGCGCTGATCGTCGCCCCGCGCCGTCGCGACCGTCAGCCTTTGAAGAAGTCGTAGGACTCGGCGCGCGCCGCGATCTTCTCTTCCAGCGCCCGTTGCTGGTCGGCGGGCATCGGCGCGAAGCTGTCGTTGACGGCCAGGTTCGCCCGCACCTCGGCCACGCTCGAGCATCCGACGATCACGGTGTCGGCGTACGCGGCGCCGTAGCGGAGCAGGTCGGAGACCGGCGCCTCGCCCACCAGCCGCCCCGCCGCCAGCACCTTCATACCGACGACGCCCATCCGCTGGCGGCGCGCCTCGGCGACGACCGTCGGCAGGAAGGGACGGTAGCGCGGATCCGCCGGATTGATCGAAACCAGGACGCTGTCGAACGGGAAGCGTCGCATCGCCTCGAGCAGCACGTCCGGGTCGTGATGGCCGGTCAGGCCGACGAAGCGGATACGGCCGTCGGCCTTCGCTTCGGCCGCGGCCTCGAGCGCGCCGCCTTTGCCGCAGATCGCGTTGATCTCGCGCCGGTCACGCAGGTCGTGCATCTGCCAGAGGTCGAGGCGATCGGTGCCGAGCCGGCGCAGCGAATCGTCGAGCAGGCGCAGCGCGCGGTCGCGCGTCCGTTCGTGCGTCTTCGACGCCAGGAAGACGCCGGCGCGCGCGCCCGCGCCTGCCGCGCGGAACGCCTCGCCGTAGTAATCCTGACTCTGCTGGTAGGCCGGCGCCGTGTCGCAGTAGCGGACGCCGAGGCGCAGCGCCTCGAGGATCACCGGCACCGCTTCCTTCGCGCGACCGGTCGTGCGCAGGACGCCTTCACCGCCGAGCGAAATCGGAAGCACGCGTGCGCCGGTCCGTCCCAGGGTTCGTTCGACGGCTGCGCCGGCTGCGACGGCTGAGACCGGTGCGGCTGGCGCGCTCACGCACGGAGATTACAATGCGCGCGATGATCGCGCGTCTGCTTCAGCTGTCGGCGGTGGCGGCCGTGGCGCTTTCCCCCGTCGCGGCGTCAGCCAACGGCACGATCGAAGGGACGGTTCACTTCGCGGGACCGGTCCCGCCGCCGATGCCCCGGCTGATCTCCAAGGACAAGAACGTCTGCGGGCCTGGCGCGATCGACGAGGCGCACGTCGTCCTGGGCAAGGCGCGCGGGCTGCGCAACGTCGTCGTGTCCGTCAAGGACGCGCCTTTCGCCGGGACGCCGCCGCCCGTCACGGGAGCGTCGCTGGATCAGCGCGCGTGCCGCTACGTCCCGCACGTGCAGGCGCTGACGGTCGGGACGCCGCTGTCGGTGATGAACAACGACGCGATCCTGCACAACGTCCACGGCAACGAAGCGCCCGAGAGCGGCCCGTCGCTGACGGTGTTCAACGTCGCGATGCCGATCAAGGGGCAGAAGCTGCCGGTGCCGATGCGCAAGCCGGGCCTGGTGAGGCTGCAATGCGACGCCGGCCACACCTGGATGAACGCCTGGATCTACGTCTTCGCTCATCCGTACTACGCGGTGACCGACGACAACGGCGCGTTCGTCATCGCCGGCGTCCCGGCGGGCGAGCACGTGGTCGAGCTGTGGCACGAGCCGCTGAACGGGCAGGGACCCGGCATCCGGACGACCGCCAAGGTCAAAGTTGTCGACGGAAAGCGAGCCAAAGTGGACCTCACGTTCCACTTGTAGCTACGCGAGCGTCGGCAAACGATTCCGTGATCGGCCGGCGGCGCGTCCGACATCAACCCACGCCTGACCTTCGGGTCGGGCCGCCCCAGGAGACACCGGAATGCGTCATCACGCCTTCATCTTTCGTGGTTCTTTGCTGGCCTTCGTACTCGCGCTCGGTTGCAACAGCGGCACGGGCGAACCTGGAACCGGTACCGGCGGCGTCAGCGGCGGCGCGGGAATGACAGGATCGGCTGGCACGACGGGCAGCGCCGGCACGACGGGCAGCGCGGGAACGACGGGCAGCGCCGGCACGACGGGCAGCGCGGGGACGACGGGCAGCGCCGGCACGACCGGCAGCGCAGGCACGGTCGGCCCCGGCACCGGCGGAAGCGGCGGCGGAACCGCGGGGACGGGAACGGCGGGCTCGAGCGGCGGGCGGGGTGGAGCGGCCGGAACGTCGGCGGCTGGCGCTGGTGGGCGGGGCGGCGCCGCGGGAACGTCGGCGGGTGGTCGGGGCGGCGCAGCCGGTACCGGCACGGCGGGCACGACCGGCTCGGCCGGGACGACCGGAACGGGCGGATGCACGCCGCCCGCTCAAGGCACGGTCGTCGGCTGGGCGTCGACGGGGAGCGGCACCACCGGCGGCGGCAACGCGACGCCGGTGACCGTATCGAACGTGACGCTGTTCGGGATGGCGGTGGCGGGCAACACCCCCGCGGTCGTTTACATCAGCGGCGTCCTCGGCGCGGGCAAGGTGAACATCGGTTCGAACAAGACCGTCGTCGGTCTCTGCGGCGCCGAATTTCACGGTCACCTCGCGGTGAGCGGCTCGTCGAACGTCATCGTTCGCAACCTGAAGATCGTCGGCTACGGCGTCGGAAACTGCGCGCTCGATCCCGACTACGACTCCACCGTCGGCTGCTCCTCGGGCAACGACGCGGTCACGATCGAAAACAACGCCAAGAACGTCTGGTTCGACCACTGCGACATCTCCGACGGGACGGACGGCAACCTGGACACGACCAGCGGCGCCGACCTGGTGACGATCTCGTGGACGAAGTTCCACTACACGCCGCGCACCGATCCGACCGGCAGCGACAACACGGGCGCGGAGGGGCACCGGTTCTCGAATTTGATCGGCAGCGCCGACAACGTGGCGGGCGACACCGGCCACCTCAACATCACCTGGGATCACGACTGGTGGGCCGACAACGTCAACCAGCGGATGCCGCGCAGCCGCGCCGGGAAGATCCACATCCTCAACAGCCTGTTCACCTCGACGGGCAACAGCTACTGCTCCAACGCGGGGCAGGGCGCCCAGCTGCTGATCGAGGGGACGGTCTACAGCGGCGTCAACGGACCGCTCCAGGTCACCCAGACCGGCGTCATGAACGCGCCGAAGTCGGGCGCCAACGCGAACGTCTTCACGAACACATCCGGAAACACGACGGAGAACGGAACGGTCTTCGCGCCGACGTACACGTACACAGTCGACGCGGCGTCGGGCGTGCAGGCGGCGGTCATGTCGGGCGCGGGGCCGCACTAACGGAGGCAGATCATTGATGACGTTGCGGCTTCGACTTGCTCTGATCGGTGTGGCGGTGCTGGCGCTGTCGTCTTGCGCGACCAGCGACGAGAACCCCGGGGCCGGCAGCGGCGGATCGGCGGCCGGCGGCACGACGGGGTCGGCCGGCACGAGCGGCGCGGCGGGCAACACCGGCGCCGGCGGCAGCGGCAACAGCGGCGGCAGCGGCAACAGCGGCGGCAGCGGAGGATCGACGAGCGGCGCGGCCGGGTCGGCGGGCGCGGTCGGCGCGGGCGGGTCGGCGGGCGTCGCCGGCCAGGGCGGTTCGGCCGGCTCGGGCGCCGGCGGCTCGACGGGGACGGGCGGCGCGATCGGCGCGGCCGGCCGCGGCGGTACGACGGGAGGCGGCGGCCAGGGCGGAACGGCCGCCGCGGGACGAGGCGGCAGCGGCGGCCAAGGCGGATCAGCGGGCGCGGCTGGCGGCGCGGCAGGCCGGGGCGGGACGACGGGCGCGGCCGGCAGCGGCGGCGTCGCCGGCACGACCGCCGGGCGTGGCGGCGCGGGCGGCATGGCGGGCACGACCGGACAAGGCGGGCAGGGGAATCTCCCCGCGGGCGTGACGTCGCTGTTCCCGCCGCCGAACGGGCAGAACCTCTGCCCGGATCCGCCCCTCAAGATCACGTTCACCGGCACGCCGACGCTCGGATCTTCCGGCCTGATCCGCGTATTCACGAGCGGCGGCTCCGTCGTCGCCACGGTCGACTTGGCGGCCGCGACGGTCAGCGAATCGATCGGGGGCATGACCTTCGCTGTCTCGCGCCCGGTCTTCGTCGACGGCAACACGGTCAGTGTCACGCTGCCGCCGAAGGCGCTCGCTTACGGGATGACCTACTACGTGAACGTCGCGAGCGGCGCGATCACCGCGCCGGGCGGCGCGTTCTCGATCACCGACACGAACACCTGGCGGTTCACGACGATGGCGGCGGCGCCCACGAACAAGACGGCGATCAGCGTCGCGCTGGACGGATCGGGCAGCTTCTGCTCGGTGCAGGGCGCATACGATCTCGTCCCGGCCAACAACACCGCGGCCACGACCATCACCCTCGGCGCGGGCTACTACCACGAGATCATCCGCGTCAACCAGAAGAGCAACACCACGCTGCAGGGCGCGGACCGCAACGGCACGGTGATCTCGCAGACGAACAACAACAACCTCAACGCCAGCACGAAGGGGCGATCCCTCTTCGGGGTCGACGGCTCCAACACCGTGACGATCCGCAACCTGACGATCAAGAACCTGACGCCGCAGGGCGGGTCGCAGGCCGAGGCGCTGCGGATGGAGAGCTGCGACAAGTGCGTCGTGCGCGACGCGACCGTCATCAGCCTGCAGGACACGCTGCTCTGGAGCGGGCGCATCTACGCCAACAACGTGCTGATCGAGGGCAACGTCGACTACGTCTGGGGGACGGGCGCCGCGTACTTCGTCAACAGCGAGATCAGGACGATCGGGCGCTCGGGCGTCCTCGTCCAGGCGCGCAACCCGGCGTCGACGTACGGCTACGTGTTCGTCGATTCGAAGCTGACCGCCGATTCCGCCGCCACCAGCAACAACCTCGCCCGCATCGACGCCAGCGTCTACCCGGCCAGCCACGTCGCGTACATCAACTGCCAGATGACATCGGTCTCCGCGGTCGGCTGGCAGCTGACCGCCGGCACGGCGACGTCGTCGTTGCGCTTCTGGGAGTACAAGAGCGTCGACGCAAACGGAAACGCCATCAACGTCGGCTCGCGGCTGGCGGGATCGCAGCAGATCTCCGATTCGCAGGCGACGATGATGCGCGATCCGACCGTCGTCCTCGCAGGCTGGCAACCGCCGGCGAACTAGCAGGTTGCTGGCGGTTCGACGAACCCGCACGTGGCGCTGTAAAACACGCACGTGGGAGAACCGAAATGAGCAAGCTTCGGGTGAACGCCTTCACGATATCGCTGGATGGTTTCGGCGCAGGTCCTGACCAGAGCGTCGACGCGCCTCTCGGCAGCCGCGGGCAAACGCTTCACAAATGGTTCCTTCCCACCCGCACGTTTCAACGGATGGTTCTGGGCAAGCCGGACGGATCGACAGGTCTCGACGAGGATTTTGCCGCTCGCAGCTTCGAGGGTGTCGGCGCCTGGATCATGGGCCGGAACATGTTCGGGCCGGTGCGCGGACCGTGGCCGGACGAATCGTGGCGAGGCTGGTGGGGAGAAGACCCGCCCTACCACGTGCCGGTTTTCGTGCTGACGCATCACCCCCGACGGCCGCTGGAAATGGAGGGCGGCACGGTCTTCCATTTCGTGACCGACGGCTTCGAGTCCGCGCTCAGGCAGGCCAGGGCAGCGGCCGGCGACCGCGACGTTCGCGTCGGCGGGGGCGTCGCCACCATCCGGCAGTATCTGACGGCCGGGCTCATCGACGAGATGCACATCGCCATCTCACCCGTCCTGCTTGGTCGTGGCGAGCATCTCTTTGCCGGCATCGACCTGTCCGCGCTCGGCTTTCGAGTCGCAGAGCACGTCGCGTCCGACGCGGCCACGCACGTCGTCCTTCAGCGCGGCTTGACCGACGCGGTGTAGATGTTCAGCGCGCCGTCGCGGTCGGACGTGAAGTAGAGGGTCTTGCCGTCGGGGGTCAGGAACGGGTCGCGTTCGTCGCCGGGCGTGTTGAGGTCGTCGAGCGGTTGCACCAGCCACAGCACTTCGTCGACCGAGCGCCGGAAGGCGACGAAGAGGTCGGCGGTCGGCATGCCGGCATCGTTCACGGTGGCGTCCGCTGGCGCGACGGCCGGTGCCGACGAATAGAACAGCGTCAGCCCGTCGTCGGTCAGGAATCCGTCGACGGTGCTCTTGTCGGGTTGCGCCAGCGCGGAGAGGAGCACCGGCGTTCCGAACGGCGCGCCCGCGCTCGCGCGCGCTGCGAAGAACGTCTGGTAGACGGCCGCAGTCGCCGTCTTCGACGACAGCGGCATGACCAGGTTGTGCTGCCCCGGCGGGCGCGGGATGTCCTCGACGGCAGTGTTCAAGGCGTCGACGTTGATGGGCGTCATCCAGGCGGCCGATCGAGTGGGCCGGCTCGCCGCCCAGATGTCCGTCGAGCCGACGCCGCCCGGACGGTCGGAGCCGAACCAGAGCGTCAGCCCGTCGGCGGAGATCGCCGAGCTGGTTTCGAACGTGCTGGTGTTCACCTCGGTCACCGCGGTGGGCGGCGAAAACGGATGAAGCAGGTCAGAGCGGCGTGCGGACCAGACGTCGCCGCCGCCGCTGCCGCCCGGGCGGTCGCTGGTGAAGAAGATCTCCAGCAGGTCGGCGGTCAGCGTCGGATTGTCGGTGCGCGAGTCGGATCGCAGCTCGGTCACGATCTGCGGGACCTCGAAGTGATAGGGGCGCGGGTCTCTATCTCCGAGAGCCAGCGTCTTGCCGGTGCAGGCTGTCGCGCCGGCCGCCGCCGCCAGCGTCGCGATCGCCCAGGCGGTCGGGCGCGCGGTCGGGGCGAAGGGAGCCATCGAGTGATGCTAGCATCGGACGCGGTTGCGTTTGGAACGCTTCGCCGTCGTATTCGTCGCGGTCTGTCTCGGGGGGCTGGTGCCGCCTGCAGCGGCGCTCGCCCAGGCCCAGGCGCCGGCCGCGCGGCTGGAGGTCGATGCCAATCCGGCCTGCTCGACGCGCGACGAGCTGATCGCCCGGGTCGCCGCCCGCTCGACCCGTATCCGGTTCGTCAACGATGCGGACGGCGTTCCGGCGCTGGCGGCGCGCATCGAGGTCGGCCCCCGGGGCGGCGCCGTCGCCGAGCTGACCGTCGTCGAGCCAGACGGCCGTCGGTTCTCGCGCCGGATCGAGGCCCCATCGTGTGTCGCGGCGACCGATGCGCTGGCGCTGGTCGTCGCGATCACCCTCGACCCGAGCGTCGCGACGGCTGACGCTTCGAAGGCGCCGTCGGCGGTCGATGCCGGGACCGGCGCCCCCGGCGCGCCCCCCCCGGCGCCGCCGCCCCCGCCACCGCCGCAGGGCGAGCCGCCGCCGACGGTCTCGACGGGCGCGGCCCCCGTCGCCGGGCCCGTATTCCAGTACATCACCGCCGCTGTCACGGGCGAGGCGATCTCGGGCCCGGCGCCGGCG
>Ga0126369_10001708_pt1 | contig 15378 bp, 17 predicted proteins | sample PanSoiMetaPlot_1_FD_109646 | JGI IMG/M metagenome (GOLD analysis project Ga0126369, IMG submission 109646) | Tropical forest soil microbial communities from Panama - MetaG Plot_1 | ecosystem: Environmental > Terrestrial > Soil > Tropical forest > Bulk soil | place: Panama | collected 2016-02-17 | reverse complement strand
GCAGCCGACGACGGCGGCCACCGGCAGACATGGCCGGAGCGTGGCGCCACGGAGCAGCAACCGTGCCGCATCACGCGGTCGGGACCAGGGCGGGCATCTGGTCACCGGGGCCGACCTCGCCGGTGGTGTCATAGCCATCCCTTCCCCTTCGCGGTCGTGGACATCGACCTGGCAGGCACCGGCGCCTCAGAAGCCACTGACGTCACGCCAATGTCGGCTGGCGCCCGCAAGCGGGCCGCCCGGAGCGACTTGTCACGAGTTCCAGTCATAACTGCGCCTGGTTTGCCCCTTTTGTAGGCAGGAAACTGATAACAAGACAGGTGTAGCCCACGTGGCGAGCTACCACCAACGGGCCTCCCCCACTACAGGACCCGAATCCAGACCGCGACCCCGGCCGCGGGCACCTCGATTCTGTAACGGTCCCTTGGCGGTGATGAACTCAGCACGATCATGGGCGCTTCGCTGCTCGCCGATACGGAGCTAGCGGTAGATCAACCGGATCCGGCTGAGGTCGAGGATGAGGATCGCGCCCGACGGCGCCACCGCGATCCCCGTCGGGTTGGCGAACATAGCCTGCAGCGGCGGCCCGCCATCGCCAACGCTGGTAAGTCCGTACCCGGCGATCGTGTAGATGTGCCCGGCCGTCATCGCCACGCCATAGAAGGTGCCCGATCGCACGGCCACGACGCGAACCCGCTGGCCGTTATAGGAGGGTCCGCGGCCGGGGATGCCGGTCGGATGGGTGTGGTCGGCGATGAGCACGTTTCCCGCCCTGTCCACCGCCACGCCGTCGGGTTGGATGACCGTAGCCAGGGCACGCCCGCCGTCCGGTGACGCCGGCACCCGGTTGGAGCCCACCAGCTGGAACCAGGTCCGGCCCGCGATCGGGTATGCCCGGCCGGGGACCATGGCCAGGCCGTAGAAGCGGCCCCGGCGGGCCGGCAGCACAACGACCTGGTCGGTGGTGTAATAGCCGGAATTTCCATTCCGGGAGCCGAGCCTCGAGCGCTCGACGCCGCTCGCGATGATGTTCCCGGCGGCGTCGACGGCGAGCCCGAAGGCCCATACCTTCCTGATCGTGTAGATGTGGCCGGCCGTCATGTGGAGGCCGTAGAACGAGCCGGTCCGCGCGGCGATGACCCGGATCCGGCGGTGCACCGTGGTGCCGTACTTGGGGATGTCCAGCTCTGCGAAGACCACGTTCCCGTGGTGATCGACCACTATCGCAGTCGGAGTCCCGATTCCGGCGCGCGCGGCCGGGCCATCATCGCCGGAGTAGCCGGCCCGGCCGTTTCCCGCAATCGAGTAGATGTAGCCCGCGGCCATGGCCTGGCCGTAGCACCGGCACGACCGGGCAGCCACGACGCGGACCCGATGGTTGAACGCGTCGGTCAGCAGAACGTTGCCCGCAGCGTCGAAGGTCACCCAGCCACCTCGCTCAACCGTGCCTGAGTCGCCGGGCCTCCATCGCCAGAGTGGCCCTGATAGCCGTCGCCGCCGATCGTGTAGATGTATCCGGCCGTCATGTTCTGGCCGAAGCGGGTGCCTGAGGCGGCGGGGATGAACCGGACCCGGCGATTGGCCATGTCGGAGAAGACGACGTCGCCCGCCTGGTCGACGGCCACTCCGGTGTCCACGGTCGTGTTGCTTATGGAGAGCGTGTCCATCAACGCGCGGCGCGCGGGTCCGCCGTCGCCGAAGAACGTCCAGCCCTGGCCCCGGCCAGAGATCGTGTAAATGTCGCCCGCCGTCATCTTCCGGCCGTAGAAGCTGCCGTTGGCCTCGGCGATCACGCGCAGCCAGTCATTGTCGCGGCTGTCCCCGTACCCGGTGTTGAACCCGTCCGCGAGCACGATGTTGCCCGCCGAGTCGACGATCACCCCTTCCGGCCCGGAGAACTCGGCCTTGCTGGCCGGGCCACCGTCGCCAGCCGAACCACCCTGGCCGATGCCGGCGAGCACATAGATGTTCCCGGCTTGCATCGACCGGCCGTAAAACTGCCCCGTGCTGGCCGCGATCGCGTACACCCGGTGGCAGCCCGGGTACGCGTCGGTGACCAGGATGTTGCCGGAGTGGTCGATTCCGACCCCGCTCGGCGTGCAGAGAGCCGCCTGCTGGCCGGGGATGCCGTCGCCCAAGTGGCTGCCATCACCGGCCACGAGGTAGATGTCGCCGGTCGTCATCGGCTGGCCGTAGAACGTGCCCGAGCTTGCAGCGACCACGGCGACCGCACCGAAGCCGTCGTTGCCGCCGCCCTCAGCGAGCACGATGTTGCCGAAGTGGTCCACCGCGACCACAGGCCACGGCTGAATGCCCGCGTACTCACCGCCCGAATCGCCGAGCATAACGCCTGACGTAGTGGCGGGGACGCCGAACGGACCCTCACCATAATGGCCGCCAGCGACGGTGTAGATGTCGCCCGCGGTCACCTGCTGGCCGTAGAAGGAGCCCGACGTCGCGGCGATGAGCCGGATCGCGCTGTCGCCGCTGTCATCGAAGATCACGTTGCCGGAGGCGTCGACCGCCACGCCAGCCGGCTCGGTTAGCTTGGCGCTGGTCGCCGGGCCGCCATCGCCGGCTGGGTAGCCGCTGGATCCCCCGCCGCCGATGGTGTAGACATGGCCGGCCGTCATCTGCCTGCCGTAGAACGTGCCCGACGCAGCCGCCAGCACCCGAACCAGGCCGAGGTCGTAGTCGGTGTAGATCAGGTTCCCGTGCTGGTCCGCCGCCAGGCCGCAGGAGTACCCGACAGTGGTCTGCGCGGCCGGGGTACCGTCCTGTGGACTGGCGGCGAACGCGCGGAGCATGGAGAAGTCGAAGAAGCCCGTGCCGGCCGCAGTGGTCTCCCACCCGGCGCGCACGCCAATCCGGCGCACCACGTTCACGCCCACCGACGCACCCGGGGCCAGGCCCGTCGAGTAGAGGTAACGGCCGGAGAAGGCGAGCGCGCACGCGCCCCCCGCGAGCCTGCTGGCCGGGCCGGGACCGCCGGCGCCGCCCGCGAACGTGCCGATCCGCCACGGTCCGGCGCCCGGCGAGCCGAGGAGGACCGCGCTGGACGTGCCTGTCGAGTTGACCGCCGACGCGGTGGTGCCGTATCCAGTGGGCCGCCCGGCCGTCGTCGCCCCGGCTGAGACCGCGAATGTGCCCGCCACAAGCGCAGCGCCGACCGCGACAACCGTGACAGGTGGGCGGAAAGACACCATGTTCATACGGTAACGACGCTAGCCCCGGCGCGCTGGATTACTCGTCGCCGTGCGGTCAAGGTTCGAGTTCGATCTGGTCGCCTACCGCGACCCGGCCTGGTTCTACGGTCGAGCCGTAGACTCCGAGCCGGTTGTCGCGTTCCCGTGCTATTGCGCGCAGGATGCTCGGATCCCGTTGCAGCGTCACTGGATCGATAGTCACCACCACGCACCGCTGGTAAGCGCCACGACACGCCCCACCACGGTCATGTCTGCGGCTTCATACGCTCTCCGTGGACACGCTCTCCGCGGCGTGCCTACTCGGGATGCCAGCCCGGCGGGACGGGACGAGCAGCGCCGCCAGCAGCGCGGCCATGGCCGCGATTGCTCCACCATGGAACACCCACTCAACGGGCAGCAAGGCAGTCGGCCGGATGCCGATATGAAGGTGCAATGCGGCGTGGGGCATCCAGGAAGCGAACAGCCACACGGTGGCCAGCCACGCCGTCGTGGCCCTGGCGGGGCTGGTCGTGCGCGCGGCGAACCACTGCCGCCCGCGCACGAGGATCGCGAGCCCGACGCCGAACGCGAGGTTCTCCACCATGTTCTCGGCGATGAACGCGACGAGCACGGCACCGTGCACGTGCGGGACGGTCGGCGCCGGCGCCCAGAACCCGCCCAGCGGGCCCCGAGGGCCGACCAGCACCGCGAACGCTGTCCCAGCGACGACGATGAGGACGAACCGTTTCATCCTGTTCCCCCATCATTATCAGCGGGGCGGGTCGCGATCGCGTAGTAGTAGTGCCCGCCGAAGCGGACGTGGCCATCAGGGTGCACGGACGATGCTGCCGCCTGGACAGCGGCGCGCCGGGCCTGGCGGATCCGCTCGTCGGGCACACCGGCCAGGTGCTGGCGCAGCGGCACGTTGAGCGCCAGGACGAAGTCGATCCACTCCTCCGGCGAGCGGAAATCGTGGGTCACGGTGCACGGGACGATGCGGACCTCGACCATCCCGGCCGACTCGAGCGCAGCGCACACGGCGGAGGCATCGGCCAGGCTGAAGATACCGGGACGTCCCGGAGCTGGCGGCGGCGGCGCCGGCAGGTCAAGAGAGTCAAGGATCACGCCCGCAATGCGCGGCACGGGGTGCCCGTCACCGCGCCATGGAATGACGGTAGCGAACCGCCCGCCGGGGACCAGGACCCGCCGCACACCCGCGAGGGCGGCGTCGAGGTCGGGAAGGAACATCAGTCCCAGCCGGCACAGCGCCACGTCGACGCTGGCATCGGGCAGGTCGATCGCTTCGGCGTCCATTTCGTGGGTGTCGACGTTGACCAGACCGGCCGCCGTCGCGCGCTGCGCGGCGAAGGCCAGCATGTCCGGCGCGATGTCAGTGGCGATCACGGTCCCGGTCGGCCCGACCCTGGCCGCTGCGGCCAGTGCCGGATCACCGGCCCCGCACGCCAGGTCAAGTACGCGGTCACCAGCGGCGACCCGGGCCAGATCCAGCAGGCCCTCGGTAAGCACTCCCCACTGCCGCTCGATGACTTCGAGCTGGGAGTACCACTGATGGGCCTGGGCCCCCCATCCGGTGCGCTGCTGCGCCTTGACGACATCGGGCGGCAAAGTTGTGGCCGTTGTCATGGTGCACCTCCCACGTGCGGCGATTCGGACAACGGCATCGTCGGCCGACGGCCGGGTGATGCGCATGGGTGATACCACCCATTCCCGCACGGGCGCCGGCTCGGTGACAATGTGTTGCGTGGACAGCGGGCCGGCTGAGCTGCTCAGCCGCGGCCAGGTCGCCTTGGCCGACGGCGACTGGCAGGCTGCTCGCGACTGCTTCGAGGAGGCGACCCGGGCCGGCAACACCGCGGAGGCCTTGGACGGCCTCGCTCAGGCGCTGTTCGCTGAGGGTGACTACGCAGGCTCCCTCGATCGGACAGAGCAGGCCTTCGCCGCCTACCGGGCGCGCGGCGAGAACGTCGCGGCGGCGGCCTGCGCCCGGGTCGCGGGCTATCTGTACGGGGTCGTGTACGGCAACACCGCCGCGATGAACGGCTGGATCGCTCGTGCCGTACGGCTGACCGACGAGGCCGGCGATTGCCCCGAACGCGCCCGCATCGAGCTGAGCCAAGCCGCTATTGCCAGTGACCGAGCCGCCCGCGAGCAGCACTTGCGCGCCGCAGTGGAGATCGCCGAGCGACACGGCGACAGCGACCTCCTCTTCGACGCGATGAGCCAGCGCGGCCTGCTCCTCGTCGCGGACGGGGCTGTCGAGACGGGGATGGCGTTGCTTGATGAAGCATTGGCCGCGGTGACCGCCGGCGAGGTACGCGACCTCGTCTCGGTCGGTGCCATGTATTGCAAGATGCTGCACGCTTGCGAGCTCATCTGCGACGTGCGCCGCGCCGAGGACTGGCTAGCGCTGGCCGATCGTTTCGTGGCGCGAACGAACAGGATCCCGATCAGCGCGATCTGCCGCACCCACTACGGCGGCATCCTGACCGCAGCCGGCCGCTGGGACGACGCCGAGCGGGAACTGGTCACCTCCATCGACCTATACGACCGTAGCTACCGCGCGCTGCGCGCTGCCGCCGTCGTGCGCCTAGCCGACCTGCGGATCCGGCAAGGTCGCCTGGCCGAGGCCGCCGAACTGCTGCAAGGCGCCGAGCACGACAGCTACGCCATCCGGCCGCAGGTCGAGCTTCACCTCGCCCGCGGCGAGGCAGACCTCGCCGTAGCCCGCATCGACCGGTTCTTCCGCACCCAGCCATCCGGCGACCTGGCTGCGCCGGTTCTCCTGCAACTTGTCCGCGCGCATCTGTCTCTCGGCGCCGCCGCGGCGGCTGCGGCAGCGTGCACTCAACTGCAGGACCTCGCCTCAGGGCGCCCGCATGCCCTGCGGACCGCACTGAGCGAACACGCGCACGGTCTCGTCGCGGCCTGTGAACGCGCGCCGCAGGCGGCCCAGCACCTGGAGGCCGCGCTCGCCGCCTTTCACGCCCTCGGGCTCCCGCTGGAACAGGCCAGAGTGCGCCTGGACCTCGCCGGAGTACTCGCCCCGGCGCAGCCCGCGATCGCCGTCCTGGAGGCCCGCACGGCACTCCAGTGCTTCCAGGCACTCGCCGCCACCCGCGATGCCGACATCGCCACCAGCCTGCTACGCCGGCTCGGCGTACGCGGCCACACCCCACCGCGCGGGGACGGCACTCTCACCTCCCGTGAACAGGAAGTCCTCCAACTGCTTGGCCAAGCGCTATCGAATGCCGACATCGCCGCTCGCCTGTTCATCAGCCGACGCACCGTCGAACACCACGTCTCCAACATCCTCGCCAAGCTCGGCCTGGCCAGCCGCGCCGAAGCCACCGCCTTCGCCATTCACCACTCAGCCGGCGCGCGCTGAGTCCAATCCCGGAGCGCACCGCCGGGCTTGACGTCCGCGCGAATAGCTATATGCTATAGCTATGGCTAGCACATCTAGCGTAACTGTGGTCAGGCCGGACCGGAGGCTGGCGCGCCGCCGGCAGACGATCGAGGATGCCCTCGACATCGCGGTGGCGATCATGGAGGAGGCCGGGGTCGGTGGCCTGACGATGTCAGAGATCGCGCGCCGACTCGGGATGCGCCAGCCCTCGCTGTACAAGTACTTCGAGTCGCTGCACGCGGTTTACGACGCGCTGTTCGCTCGGGGCCTAGAGAGCAGCAGCACCGCAATCCGGGCCGCTATGGACCGGGAGCCGCGCGGAGTGGCGACGCTCCGGGCGGCGGGCCGCGCCGTCGTGCACTGGGCGGTGGAGAACCCTGCACTGGCGCAGTTGTTGTACTGGCGGCCAGTACCTGGATTCGTCCCGGCGGCGGCGACATTCGCGGCCAGCGTCACGCAGATGAACCGGCTGCGCGCGGGGTTGGCCGAGGCCGTGCAGGCCGGGCTGCTGCACTCTGACGCCGCCACGGACGACGCACTGCGGCTGTTCACCGTCGTGGTGAGCGGCATTGCTACCCAGCAGCTCGCTAACGAGCCGGGCGCCAGCTATGAGGCTGGCCTATTCACCAGGCTCACCGACACCGCGCTTGACATGTTCTTTGCCCGCTACGCATCAGATGGAGGAAGCGATGCAAACCCTCGACCATGACCAAGTCGCCGTTCATGTGGACGCGCCGCCCGAGGCGGTGTACGCCCTGGTCGCCGACGTCAACCGGACTCCGGAGTTCAGCCCGGAGATCCGCTCCTGCACCTGGCTGGACGGTGCTACCGGCCCGGCCCAAGGCGCCCGGTTCGAGGCCGTCAACAGGGTCGGCAGGGGCCCCGCGTGGAGGAACCGCCCGGTCGTCACCGCCGCCGAGCCCGGCCGCGAGTTCGCCTTCTCGCGAACCGAGAGACTGGCGGGAACCCTGGTATGGCGCTACCAGCTTGAGCCCGAAGGCACGGGCACCCGGCTGACCGAGTCCTACGAAGTCACCAGGCCAGTCACCCGGCTAGGCTGGTTCATCATTGGCCGCCTCTACGGACTCCAGGACCGCCGCTCCGATCTGCGCGCTGGCATGCAGCAGACTATTCAGCGCATCCGCGAAACCGCCGAGCGCGGCTGACCGCCGGCACCGCCGACCGTCGCCTCAGCGCCGACAGGCGTAGGCGAGAAAGAGCGGGCACATGACCTCAGCGCGCCAGCGCCCTCGACACGACGCGGCAGCCAAGCCGCTGCCCCCAGCGTTGCACCGCACGTTCGAGATTGGGATGGTGCTCAAGGGCCTGGACGGGGTCCTCGAGGTCATCGGCGGAATCCTGCTGCTGGTCCTGAGCCCGCAGGCGATCGAGCACCTCGTCCGGGGACTTACCCAAGGCGAACTCAGCGAGGACCCACACGACCTGGTGGCCCGCTACCTGCTGCACACCGCGAGCCACCTCAGCCACGGCACGACCTTGTTCGGCGCGATCTACCTGCTCAGCCACGGCGTCGCGAAGCTCGTGCTGGTAGTGCTGGTGCTGCGGGAAAAGTTGTGGGCCTACCCCTGGCTGATCGCCCTGCTTGTCGCGTTTATCGTCTACCAGCTCTACCGAATCACCTTGGTGCGGTTCTCGGCAGGCCTGGCCGCCCTGACCGTATTCGACGTGGCGCTGGTGTGGCTGACCTGGCGCGAGTACCAGGCCAGGCGCAGCCAGCCGCCGCGCAGGTCCGAGTCCGCCTAGCCTCGCGCAGCACCATCCGCGCGAGCCGCGTAGCCTCGGGCCCTACTCTTGAGTCCCGTGAAGATTGACGATGTAGCTCGTGTGGCCAGCGCTCTGGAGGGAGTACGCTGCACCGTTCCGGATGGGCTGGCCCACTGGCGATATCACGGCAGGCTCGTGGCCCGCGAGCTGGACGAAGGGCACGTGGTCATCCGCGCCGATCTCGATTATCGCGACTCGATTCTTCGGCAATTTCCCGGAACCTTCAGCGTCCCGACCCGGTACGTCAAGCACATGATGGTTGTCGCTGACCTCGCCAGGGGCGACGCTGGGGCCATCGAGGATGCCCTCGAAGCAGCCTGGCAGTTCCAGCGGAGTGCGGACTAGATGGCGGCGGCGCGCCGAAAAGCCGACCTTGCCGCCGGCGACTACGGTGAGCCCGGTGAAGGTCGGCAGCTACTCCACGCGGCTGGTCGTCCTGCGCGGCAATTCCGGGTCCGGCAAGAGCACTATCGCAGCTGAGGTCCGCGCCCGGCATGGCCGCAGTATCGCCCTAGTCGCCCAGGACAACCTGCGCCGCGAGGTGCTGCGGGAGCGCGACGTCCCGGGCGGGGCGAACATCGGCCTGGTCGACGTAGTGGCGCGGCACGCTCTCGGGGCGGGCTTCCACGTGATCATCGAGGGGATCTTGGACGCCGACCGGTATGCGGCGATGCTCGACCGGCTGCGCCGAGACCACCGTGGGGCGTCGTCTTTCTATTATCTGGACGTGCCGTTCGCCGAAACTCTGCGGCGCCACGCGGAGAGGCCGCAGGCCTGCGAGTTCGGCCCGGCCGAGATGGCCGGCTGGTACCGCGAACGTGACCTGCTGCCCGGCGGCGTCGAGCGGGTCATTCCGGCGAACTGGACCCTCGACGACACCGTCCGGCAGGTGATGGCCGACGCGGGCATGGCCTGCTAGCCGGACCGTGCCGAGGCGTCGCTGGCCGCCGACGCGCTTCAGGGGAGCCGCCTGGGAAGGCCGAAGCGCGCGATGACGCTGTTGTCGAAGCGGGTCATCGCCCGGATCTGGTCGCCCGCCAGTGTGGCCACCATCATCCCGTTCGCGTGGTAGACGCCGGTCGCCGGGTCCCGGACGTACACGCCGAAAGCGGGCTGCCCGTTCGCCCGGGTGTCGAGCAGGCGATAGGACCGGTCCTGGGCGAAGATCGCTTCGAAAGCGCGCTCCGCCGCGGCGGGCCCCACAAACGCGCCTGCGGCAAGCGGTGCGGTCATCACGACATCGTCGGTGAGCAACGCCACCAGGGCAGCGATGTCGCCGGCCTCGTAGGCGGTCACGAGTTCATCGAGGACGGCTCGCTCGGCCGGGGAATTCGGGGCGGGAGGAGGATCTCCGGGCGGCGGGAGCCTGCTGTGCAGGTTCGCGCGGGCGTGTTTGAGTGCGCTGCTCACGGACTCCTCGCTGGTGTCGAGCATGGCAGCGACCTCTTTAACCCGGAACCCGAGGACGTCCCGTAGGACCAGGACGGCCCGCTGGCGTGGCGGCAGCAGCTGCAGGGCTGCCACGAACGCCAGTGAGATGGACTCGCGTGCCTCGACGCGGGCATCGGGGCCGGGCGCGGCGTCCTCGATCCCCTCCAGCAGCAGGTCGGGGTAGGGCTCCAGCCACATCACGTCGCTGGCGGCATTGGGCTCGGGATAGGGGCCTGCGGGCACGGTGACCTCCGCGGGCTGACGTCTGCGGGCGGAACGGAGGGCGTCGAGGCAGCGGTTGGTCGCGATCCGGTACAGCCACGTGCGGACCGATGAGCGGACCTCGAAACCGGCGATGTGCTGCCAGGCAGCCAGGAACGTCTCCTGGACGGCATCCTCAGCGTCGTGGGCCGAGCCGAGAACGCGGTAGCAGTGCAGCTCCAGCTCACGCCGGTACCCCTCGACCAGTACGGCGAAGGCGTCTGAGTCGCCGGCCTGCGCCCTGGCGACAAGATCAGCGTCGACGGGGCCCTCCCCTCCTGGTCGCGACGACGGTCTCGACCATGCGGCTACCGGTATAGACGCCGCGCCGACCCGAAACCGGGCACCCCTGCCCGGTTTTGTAACTGCCCGACGTCTACATCTTCAGCAGACAGGCTCGGCCGAGCCAGAGAAACCAGGAGGCCACATGGCTGACCTTGCGATCGCAGCGCAGGGGCTGATCAAGCGGTTCGGCCCGGTCGTCGCGCTAGATGGCATCGACCTCGCGGTAGAGGCCGGAAGTGTGCTGGGCCTGCTCGGGCCCAACGGGGCCGGCAAGACAACGGCCGTGCGGATCCTGGCCACCATCCTCGAACCCGACGCCGGCCAGGCCAGCGTGCTCGGCCTCGACGTCGTGGCGAAGGCCGGGGAGGTGCGGGCCGTCATTGGCCTGGCCGGCCAGTACGCCGCCGTCGATGAGAATCTGACCGGCCGCGAGAACCTCCGCCTGATCGGCCGGCTGACCCACCTGCCGCGCGGCCTCATCGCCGAACGCGCTGAGGAGCTGCTGGGCCGATTCGGCCTGCTGGCCGACGCCGCCCGGCCCGTGCGAACCTACTCCGGCGGCATGCGTCGGCGCCTCGACCTAGCCGCTGCCCTCCTCCACCGGCCCGCGGTGCTGTTCCTGGACGAGCCGACCAGCGGACTGGACCCGAGCGGCCGAAGCGACCTGTGGGCCGTCATCGGCCAGCTCGTCGCCGACGGCACCACCGTGCTGCTGACCACCCAGTACCTCGAGGAGGCCGACCGCCTCGCCGACAACATCGTGGTGATCGACCGCGGCCAGATCATCGCCGAAGGCACCCCCGTCGAGCTCAAGGCCAGCCTGGGCTCCACCGTCGTAGAGATCCGCGTCGCCAATCCCACCGTGGGGCAACAGGCTGCATCACGCCTGCGGCGGATTGCACCCGCCAGCTTCTTGGACGCCGGCTGCACGGTGGCGGTGAAGGTGCCCGACAAGGGCGCGGCCGTGCAGGAGGTCATCCGCCTCCTGGATGCCGATGGCATCGTCCCGGAATCGCTGGCCATCCGCGAGCCAACACTCGACGACGTCTTCCTCCAGCTCACCGGCCACCAGGCCGATGCCGACGCCGGTGCCGAGCAGGAGCGGACGCCGCAAGCGGCGGCAGCGGGCCGCCTCGATCAAGGGAGCGCTACATGACCACGCTGACCGCGCCTGCTGACCTCGCGGTGCCCACCCCTCGCCGGTCGAAGCTGGCCTGGGCGGTCGCCGATTCCCTGGCGGTCGCCCAGCGCAACATCGTCGCGATGACCCGCCGGCCCCAGCTGCTGGCGTTCGTGACGATCCAGCCGGTGTTGTTCGTGCTGATGTTCCGGTACGTGTTCGGCGGCTCGATCCACGTTCCCGGCGCGAGCTACACGAACTACCTCATGGCCGGAATCTTCGTGACCACCGTGCTGTTCGGCGCCCAGAACACCGCCATCGGCATGGCCGAGGATCTCCGCAACGGGCTCATCGAGCGGTTCCGGTCGCTGGTCATGGCTCGCTCCGCGGTCCTGGCCGGCCGCGTACTGGCCGATGCCCTCCGCAACCTGTTCGTCATCGTCCTCATGCTCGGCGTCGGCTATCTCGTCGGCTTCCGGCTGCACACCAACGCGTTGGCTCTAGCGGCTGCGGCCGGGGTGCTGCTGCTGTTCGGGCTCGCCATGTCCTGGGTCACCGCGCTGCTCGGGCTGGCGGCGAAGAGCGCCGAGGCGGCCGGAGCCGCCGCGCTCCCGCTCACCGTCCTGCTCACCTTTCCGTCCAGCGCATTCGTGCTGACCCGCTCCATGCCCGGCCCGCTCCGCGGCTACGCCAACCACCAGCCGCTCACCGCCACGGTCGACGCCATCCGGCCGTTGCTGCTCGGAGGCGCGACCGCCTCGCACGCGCTGGCGGCCGTCCTCTGGTGCCTCGGCATCATCGCCGTCTTCGCTCCCCTCTCCGTGCTCCGATACCGCCGGGCCGCTTGAGCCTCGGTCAGCCGAGCCGGCAATCTCAGGAATGGACAGGCACATGACAGCCAAAGAGAACGAGGCAGCTGCCCGCATCTCACCTCAGCACGCCGCTGCGGACTGGAGCATGACGGGGAAGACAGTCCTGTTTACCGGCGCCTCGCGCGGGATGGGGCGCTTGGCGGCCATCGAGCTCGCCCGGCTCGGGGCGCACCTCCTCGTCGTCGGGCACAACGACGCGCGGGGAGCCGCTGCGGTTGAGGCGATTCGCAGCACCGGCGGTTCGGCGGAGTTCCTGCGCGCAGACATGAGCGACGCGCAGGAGGTCGGCGTGCTCGCGGCCAACGTGCTCTCGCGCTACGAATCGGTAGAGGTTTTGATCCACAGCGCGGGCGGCTTGCTGCCCGCCGCCGCTCGCACCCGCCAGGGCATCGACCGTGGCTTCGCGCAGAACTTCCTCGGCGCGTTCCTGCTGACCCGCCTGCTCGAGGAGCGCCTGCTCGCCAGCGCGCCAGCACGGGTGATCGCGGTAGGGTCCAGCGCCCACCGGTTGTTGAAGGACGCTGACTTTGAGGCGCTGATGCGTCCCGGCCAGGCAGCCCCGCCGACGGGCAGCAGCCAGCGCGGTCGCTACCAGATGCGCAGCTACCAGACCGCCAAGCTCGCGGCGACCACCTGGATCTACGGCCTCGCGCGGCGCTGGGCGGGCCGGGGCGTCACGGCCAATCTGCTCGACCCCGGCATCGTAAAGGGCAAGCTAGGCGAGCAGTACGAGGGCCCGGCGCTGATGGGAGTCATGATGAGCCACGTGATTCCGTTCTTCGTGGCAACGGGGATGCACAAGGGCTCGCGGCAGTACGTGCGCCTCGCGGCGGACCCGACGCTCGCAAACGTGTCCGGGATGTACTTCGTCAAGGGCAAAGAGCAGCAGAAAGGAAGTTCCCCGCTGACCCTCGACCCCGCGATCCAAAACGGCATCGACGAGATGGCCGAAGCGTGGGCCGCCCCCTTCCTGCGCGGCCGTTAGCCAACCACTGGCCAGGGTTCCAGGACCGTACACGCCGCCACACCAGCCGATCGGGCATGCTGACCTGCGTGAGCCTGGCAATCGTGCTGACCGTGTTCCCGGTGATCTTCATCGGCGAGCTCCCGGACAAGACGATGTTCGCGTCGCTGGTGTTGTCTACGCACGGACGGCCGCTCCTGGTCTGGTTCGGGGCGGCGGCGGCCTTCGTCGTTCACGTCACGATCGCGGTCACCGTTGGCCAGGCGCTGTTCCGGCTGCTGCCGCGTCAGGTCACCGAGGTGGTGGTCGCGCTGATGTTTCTAGCGGGCGCGGTGCTGGCGGCGCGGGAGGCGCTGCGCGACAGGCGAGGTCAGCGCGACGCGCACCTCGCCGTCCAGCAGGCCAGTGCCCACCGGCGGACCGTGATCACCGCGTTCATCGTGGTCTTCCTCGCCGAGTGGGGGGATCTCACCCAGATCCTCACCGCCAACCTCGCCGCGCGTTACCACTCGCCGCTCGCGGTCGGCACCGGCGCGGTCCTGGCCCTCTGGGCCGTGGCCGCACTCGCCGTGGCCAGCGGCGCTACCCTGCTGCGCTGGGTCAACATTGCCACGGTGCGGGCGGTCACCGCCGTCATCCTGCTTGGCTTGGCTGCGGTCACAGGCTGGCTCGCCCTGCGCTGACGGGCTGCTCCCCGGCTACATGCCCGGGACCGGCAGAATCTCGTGGACCTCGATCGTGCCGCCCCACGCCAGGTGTGGATGACCCTCGAGCACCGTGGCGAGTTCGAACTCGGAATCGGCCTGCAGGATCGAGTAACCGCCGATCACGTGCCCGGCTGCCGGGACCGGCGTTCCGACCTCGCTGACCGCACCGAGCGGAGAGCCCAGGTCGACGACGGCCGGCCCGGCCTTGCCCGCCCAGGCCATCCAGGCCTCCATCCCAGCCTGTGCCTGCTCCGGCGTGCCCGCCGTCATCTGTTCGCGCGCCGACATCGGCGCCCGGTACAAGATCATGAACTTCGTCATCGATACCCTCCGCCCTAGCTGCCGCGAGATGGCCAGAACGGCAGCGTAGACCCGCCCGGTTACCGGCGCCGCGCCAACCCCTCAGGCCGGTCAGGAAGGGGCGCCTTCCCCGCCGTCCTGGTCCCGGGCGAGGATCTCGTTGCATAGCCCGATGCACTCGGCGCAGATGTGCACTCCCGGCCCGGCGACCAGGCGCAGAGCGTCAGTGCGCGGCTTGCCGCAGAACGAGCACGTCCCGGCGACCGTCTTGTCGCGCCGGCGCCGCCGCCGGGGTTCTGGGCTGATGAAGCACTCCAGCTCCTTCTTAATGGCCGGGATGCTGACGTCGAGGCTTATCAGGACGCGACGCGCCCGCGAGCCTGGATCGAGGGCCAGCGCGCCAAGCAGATGCTCGGTCCCCACGTAACGGCAGCCGCCGCGCCGGGCCAGGGCCTCAGCCCCGCAGACGGCATCGCGTGCCTCGGCCGACTGCGGCGGTGCCACGTCGGCGGGCTGGCCCGCGCCCGGGAACAGCTCGCGCGCCGCCGCGCGCACTGCCTCGGCCCGCACGCCGAGCTTCTCCAGAATCGCTGCCGCGACGCCTTCCTCGAATAGCCCGGTGAGCTGGTGATGGGTGCCGACTTCGGTCGACCCGTCCGCCGCGGCCTCACTGCCCGCCGCCTCCAGGCAGGCCAGCAGCCGGTCCCTGGGCCTGAGCCGCATGCCAGGCGCTAGCGCCGCCGTGGCAGGCCCCGCCGACGGTCGCATGAACCGCTGCCGCGCTGCTTGCTTCGACACCCCCATCCGAGCGCCGATCTCGGTCCACGAGCACCCAGCGCCACGCGCCTCCGCGACGAAAAGGCCGATCAGCTCATCGGCGCCGGACGCTAGATCCTCCCCAACCGCCATCGCGGCTTCCACCCGGTCGAGCGGCGCGTCCGGCGCCCGCGTCCGGACCGCCGCCGCGAGCGTTCCGATGTTCACGACCTCCATACCGGCAATCTAAGGTTGTCGCGGCTCATCGTCAACCTTAGATTGTCG
>Ga0126369_10001707_pt1 | contig 15382 bp, 10 predicted proteins | sample PanSoiMetaPlot_1_FD_109646 | JGI IMG/M metagenome (GOLD analysis project Ga0126369, IMG submission 109646) | Tropical forest soil microbial communities from Panama - MetaG Plot_1 | ecosystem: Environmental > Terrestrial > Soil > Tropical forest > Bulk soil | place: Panama | collected 2016-02-17 | reverse complement strand
GGCCGCCATACGTTCAAGTTCGGCTTTGAACAAAGACTATTTTTCAACAATTTCTGGCAGCCCAACTACCCGACGGGCTATTTCTCCTTCCCGGAATCGATGACCGCATCGGTAGTGGGCGGCACGAGCCCGACGGAGGGCAATTCGTTCGCAAGCCTGCTGTTGGGATATGGAGCGGCGGGAGGTTCGAGCTACATCAATATCTTGCCGACGGTGGCAGACAAATCGATGGAGACAGCATTTTATGTGCAGGACGACTGGAAGGTCAGCTCGAAACTCACGATCAACCTGGGACTGCGCTACGAATGGAGTTCGCCGTACACCGAGCGCTTCAATCACCAACAGTTCAGTGATTTCACGGGAGACACCGGTGTTTCCGTGGTGCTGCCGCAAGGAGTAAATCTGACGCCGACGCCCACGGAGTTGAAGGGCACGACACTGTTCGTGAATCAAGGCGGTTTGGGCCGAAGCGTCCCGACCGATCGCAACAACTTTGCGCCGCGCGCGGGATTTGCGTTTTCGCTGACCCCCACGACGGTAATCCGAGGTGGCGCGGGCATTTATTATGGGCTGAGCCCAGCGACCAACTACCAGTATCCTGGGACGGCCTTCAGTGGCACTGACCCAGTGCTGTTTACCCTGGACAATTATCAAACGCAATACGCCACCCTTTCCAACCCGTTTCCGAACGGGCTGTCGCAACCGCAGGAAACGGCGTATGGCAAGTTGGCCATGTGGGGCTACGACAACGGCAACAATCTTGGCACCGAACAGGCTCGCAATGCCGATATCTACCAGTGGAACGTGGGCGTTCAGCATTTGTTTCCCGGCCAAGTGACCATCGGAGTGGATTATTCCGCGAATCGCAGCACGCACCTGCCGTGGGGCGGATATTCCAGCACCCGAAATCGCGATTATATTTCGTCGGACTTGCTGTCCCAGATCTCCGCACAGCAGCACGTGCTGGATCCCAATTGCGATGCGAATAGCTGCGTGAGCACATACTTGCAAAACCCGGTGCCGAATCCGTTCCTGCCGTTTTTCAAACAGCCGGGCGGGATGTTCAACGAACCGGCATCGGCGTACAGCCAATCGACTGTGCCACTAATCAATTTGCTGCGGCCGTATCCGCAATTCAACGGAACGTTCCAGGGGCTGCCAAACTTCGGCGCGGATTCCTGGTACAACTCGCTGCAGGTGCGTTTCCAGAAACGCATGAGCCACTACTTCAGCCTGGAAGGCAACTACACATTCTCCAAGGCCACCGATGATTCTTCCGTTGGATTCAACGCGTTCGTGGGCGGTTTGAACCTCGGCAATCCTCAGCAACTGGATCGCTTGAAAAGAGAATGGGCGATCAGCGCGAATGATGCACCACAACGGCTCGTGCTGGCGGCGATTTTCCAATTACCGGTGGGAAGGGGCCGGTGGATTGGCGGCGACATGAACCGCATCCTTGACGGGATAATTAGCGGGTGGCAAGTCTCGACGATTGTCACCTATCAATCCGGCCAGCCGCTGCCAATTGGCATGTCGCAGCCCCGCCTGATGGATGGGAATCAGCGGCCCGACGTCGTGTGCCCGGTGTTACGTTCGGGAATCAGCTATCACCAGGCGGCGGCAAACGCGTTGAATGGGGTAGGCGATCCTTCCGTCTTCAATGGCGCCTGCTTTGCCGATCCTGGAGATCAGGTTCCTGGGAATGCGCCGCGCTATTTCTCCGTTCTGCGGGGCGACAGCATTCACAATATGGACCTATCGTTCCTGAAGGAATTCAAGATTCGTGAAGGCATGCTGCTGCAATTCCGCGGCGAATTCTTCAACTTCACGAACACAGAACGATTTGCGTTCCCGGATCTCGGGGTTGGCAGCGCGACATTTGGAGAGGTCACCTCCACCGCTCCCGGAAGCACTCCACGGCACACGCAGTTTGGTTTGCGATTCCAGTTCTAAAAGGCAGGCGACCAAAATGCAGCGGCGCGACTTCATGAAGGCAGGATTGCTGGGGACTGCGGCTGCGTACGTTCCGCCACACAATTTCGACAAATACGATTTTGGCTCCGGCCCAGTCGTGCGGAATCGGCTCAATCAAGGCCCGTTTCCCGCCGATTTGTATTCCAGCTGGAACGTGGTCATGGCGCTGACGCCGTCGACAGAAGTTGTCCCGAACTATGGAATGGGGATGGTGACATATCTCTGCGACGAAGTTGGTTTGCAGCAAGCAGCCGGGCAGAGTCAAGACGCCGCACTGGAAGCGCTAGCCAAGTTTCCGCTGGGCACGAAACTCTACGTGCGAGTGAACTGGAAGGATGTGCAGACAAAGCCAGGACGGCTTGAGCTTAGTGAACTCTGGAAGACGTCGTTCGCCCTGGCCCGACAGTTCAAAAAGCGTATCGGCTTCCGCATCATGATCAGCAACCCAGATATTCCCGGTTATGCGCTTCCCGAGTTCGTGCGGGAGAACGTGCCGATGGTGAAGTTGGGGGCGTGGCAGAAACGAGAGCGTGAAGAGCCGCGATGCGACGATCCCTACTTTCAGTCGGCGTTTCAGGAGTTGGTGGGACTGCTTGCTGCGGAGTACGACGGGAACACAGACGTCGAGTACGTGGACACATGCATGTACGGATTCTGGGGAGAGGGGCACACCTGGCCGTTGGAGAAGAATCCGTATCCGGATTACACGACAGCGGAAAACATTTTCGTCAAAATGTACGACTGGCAGAACGCGCAGTGGAACAAAACGCCGCTGCTGACCAACACGCAGCCAGATTTCAGCAAAGTGGGAAATTCCGAGCTGGTGGACCGCACCGTTCGCAGTGGCAACTGGCTGAGGACGGACACAATCTTCATTGAAAACGAGCAAATCGAGGAGCTGAGCAACCGGCCCGCGTGGACGGCGGCGTGCGTTGAAGTGGGAATATCGAATGGTTCGGCGAAGAGCCTGCGCCTGGATGAAGGTGTGACGTATTCGGATAATGCGGTGTGGCATGCGCATGATGTCGGCACCAACTATTTTTCACTGTGGAATTGGCACCGGATTTCCGTCGCAGGATTGGAAGCCTATTACGCGGCTCATCCGAAGGCACTGGACAGTCTGGCGAAGTCGATGGGGTACCGAGTGAGGCCGTCGTGGATTTGGACCTATGAAGAACGCGGCGAGCCGGGCTTGATCATCGGATTCGTAAACGATGGAATCGCGGGAGTGCCTGGAGTGTTGCGAGTGACCGTGGGTTCGGAATCGGGTCAGCAGTTGTGTGCAGGTTCGCTCGATGCGGGATATCCATTGCCGGGACGAGTGCGGCAAGCGCAATTTCCGTTGCCTAAGCGGACGTCATGGCGAGGGCTGCGTCTGAAAGCGGAGTTGGACGTAAAAGGACAATGTTATCCAGTTCGCTGGGCGTGCCAACAAAAACTGCATGCGGACGGCAGCTTGACGTTGCGGCCAACCAATGGGTTGAATGTTGATGAAACGGGAGGGCTGGAATAGTGAATGCCTCAGCCATAAACGCGCGCAGGAGATTGGGAGCAATCAGCCTTGCTGGAGCCGTGGGTGGGCTGCTACTGATTGCCGCAACGCTGCCTGGCCAGGTGGCCGAGAAACACGCGAGTGGGGACTGGACGCACTACGTGCGAATTGGCGCGTATGGATTGAAGATCGACAACGCGGAAGCGATCATTCGTGATGCGCGAAAAGGCCATGTGTTCGGAATCGAAGTGGACAATGACATCCCCGGACGATACGAAAGTTACCTGGACCCCACGGAAAAACTGAAAGCCATACACAGCGTGGCGGAAGCGGCGCACGCGGCCGGAAACAAGGCGTTTGTGTATATTGCGGGAACGGAGTGCATCACGGCGAACGCAGACAAGTCTGCGCACACAGTGATGAAGGATCACCCGGAGTGGGTGCAGCGAAAGCTTACCGGTGAGCCGGCTGTGTTTACGGGCGGCGCAGCATTCTGGATCCGGAAGGGAGATGAAGATGTTTGGATCAGTCCGTACGCGAAAGACTGGCGGAAGCAATATATGGAACGCGTGCGACAGATTGCAGGCACGGGGATCGACGGCATCTATGTGGATATTCCATATTGGATGACGCACTTTGACGGATGGGAAGACACCTGGGCGAGTTTTGATGACGCGACGGTTGCGGCGTTCAAGGAACAGACCGGCCTTGACGCTAAGAAGGACCTGAAGCTCGGGGACTTTCAGGACGCGAATTTTCGCAAGTGGATCGATTTCCGGATCGCGACGTTGACCGAATTCATGGGAGACATACGGACGAATGCGCGCAGCGTGAACGCGAACATCATGGTGATTCCGGAGATTTATCCGGGGATCGAAGAGGAAGCGACGCGAGTGGGCGCCGATGTCTACGAAATGTACGACGTGGTGGATGTTGTGGCGCACGAGTACGAGTTTGGCAATGGGGAACACATGGCGTCGTCGCGGACGCAGTTTGAATGGTTCATGTATCAGGTGGGAATGCTGACGTTCCGCGGGTTCGCGCAAGGAAAAGCGACGTGGATACTGAACTACTCCTGGGACGGAGACAAGGGAGTGGGCCCGCGCGAGCCAATGAAGAATCTGGCGATGTCTGAGGTGATGGCCGGGGCAAACTTCTGGGACGCACCAGGGCACTCGATGGCAGGATCGAATGATCCGGCGACACGAGCGCAGATTTTTGAATGGATTGAGAAGAATGAGAAGACGTTTTACGGCCCGCGTGTGGCAATGCATCCTGTGGGCGTCTATTTTTCGCCGAAGAGCAGGGATTATGATGTGAAGGAGTATCTGTCGTCCTACCGGGGGGCGGTGCTTTTGCTGATTCAAGCTCATCGGGAGTTTCAAGTGGTTACGCCGAGAACGCTGGGGCAATTTCATGGGCAAGTACTGGTGCTTCCCGATGTGAGCGTCTTACACGAGGAGGAGAAGAACGATCTGAGGCGGTACAGCGAAAACGGCGGGCGCCTGCTGATTTTGGGGAAAAATGCGACAGGGCTTAGCACAACACCAAAAATAGTGCAGTATGCGGCGGACCCGGCGAAGGCCTACTACGCCGTAGCACAGAAGGATATCGCCGGTGGGACAAAGGACACGCCCGAGGAACTGCTGAAGGCGATGATGATAAAGAATGAGATTGAGATCGAGGCACCCGCAACGGTGGCTACGAATTTCGCGCGAGTCGAGGGCACTCCGCACGCCTACCTAGCCAATTTTGGCGGGCTGGTTCCGAGCAAAGTGGCAGTTCCCTCCCCGGTGAGCGGAATTCGCGTGAAGATCCCCGCTGAGATGGGCGAATCGCTGGCGTATCTACCGTTCCTGGGCGAAAGGCAAGTATTGCGTGGAACCCACCAGGGCGATCAGGTGGAATTCACACTGCCTACGATGGAGCGGGGCGCCGCTATCTGGGTTGTGAAACCGAATTAAGGAAACAATGACAACGGAAACCACCAGTGGAAAAAGGAAAGGACTGGGAGCGGTCGCAGACTCACGAGGAGTGATCGCAGCGCTGGCGATTGGTCAACGCGGCGCGATGCGGCGCTTGTTCGCCAAAGCAATGGGGTGGACTCTTCCAGTGTGCCAGCTGAGATGCTGGTGACATCCAAAGAAGCGGTGAGCCGCGTCCTGACGCCGCATGCCAGCGCGATCCTGCCGGACCCGGAATATGAGCTGCGTGCGGCGAAGCAAAGAGCGAAATCCGCGGGACTGCTGGTCTACGAGCAGACCGGCTACGACAAGCGAGTGCGGGGGCGCATGCCGTGATTGCTGGAGGGATGCAAGGTCAAGCGCCCGGTGGGAGCAGCTGCGGATAGCGTGAAGCTGTTGCTGTACTGCTCGACGCTCAGTTGCACTGAAATCTACGATGTGAAGCATGAATTCGTGAAGCGAGTGGGTGCGGAAAGCCCGGAAGCTGACGTGCCTTTCTTTCTGGGGCTGGTGAGCAATGGACAAGGACGCGACGACGGCAGCGCGGAGGTTGCCGCGGTGGCGGAGTGGATGTTCTAAGGGTGAGAGTGCCATGAACATGGCTTTCGTGGAGGGTTCGCCCGCGACGAAAAAAAAATTCTCTACAGTCGAGAAGAGGTGATGAATTACTATCGGCGGGCTACAGAAGAAGCGCGCGTGCCATTTATCTACTAGTCGCACGGGGTTAGCAACGCGAGGTTCCAATATGCGCTGGAACTGGCCGCCGAAGCCGGGGTTCATTTTTCCGACGGCTTTGCGGACGGGCCACCTGGAAAGACGGCGTTGCAAATTTTGTCGAACACGGCCTGACGGCACTGGAAGATTGGCTGTATAGCGAGGGTCTGCGGAACATAGAAAACGTGAACCAACATCTTCGGATGACCTAACCGTGGTTCTGGATGAAGGAAGAAGCGCACGCGGAGAAACGCTGATACAGTGGACGATTGCCATGCAAGCTAAAACTGGGACGGACAATGCCAATGCGAGACAGCAGCTCTTTCGGACGCTGCAAGAGAACCGGCACGGGCAAGCCGTTGGTGTGTATTCCATCTGTTCGCCAAATCGCTATGTGCTGGAAGCAGGAATGTTGCAGGCGTTGCGGGACAATGCGCTGCTGCTGATTGAGTCGAGTTCAAATCAGGTGAATCAGTTTGGCGGGTATACAGGCCAGACTCCCGCGAGTTTTGCCGCGTTTGTGCGCGAAGTTGCAGTCCAGATGAATTTTCCCGCGGAGCGAATCGTGCTGGGTGGCGACCATCTCGGCCCGCACGTATGGCGATCTGAATCGCCGCGGAACGCGATGGCGAAGGCCCGTGAGCTGGTGCGCGATTGCGTACGCGCGGGCTATTCGAAGATTCACCTGGATGCGAGCATGCATCTGGCCGGAGATCCGGTGGAGAAGAACAAATCGCTGGCCGATGAAATCGTCAGCACGCGCGCCGCGGAATTGTGCGCCGTGGCCGAACAGGCACATCGTGAAATGCGGAGTGATTCGCCCGCGCCGTTGTATGTGGTCGGGACGGAGGTCCCTATTCCCGGAGGCGAGCAATTGGAGACTGCGGCGCCGGAGACAACACGGCCGCAAGACCTGGCGCGAACGCTGCAGATGGCGCTAGATGCGTTCCGGGCCATGTACCTGGAAGAAACGTGGGAGCGGGTGATGGCAGTGGTTGTGCAGCCTGGCGTGGAGTTTGGCGACAGCAGCGTGTTCGCCTACGATCACGAGAAAGCGGCAGGTCTGGCAGCATTTGGCGAAAAGAACTGGCAGGGTGTTTTCGAGGCGCACTCGACGGACTATCAATCAGCCGATGGGCTGCGTGAAATGGTGAAGGACCACTTCGCGATCCTGAAGGTGGGGCCCTGGTTCACGTTTGCCTTTCGCGAGGCGGTGTTTGCGCTGGCGATGATCGAAGAAGAATGGCTTGGCTGGCGGAAAGGAATCACACGTTCGGGCGTTCGAGAAGCGCTTGACCACGCGATGGTGACGCACCCTGTTCATTGGAAAAACTATTACCACGGGGATGAAGAAGCGCTGCAGTTTGCGAGGAAATATAGCTACAGCGACCGGTCGCGGTATTACTGGCCACAACCGGCAGTTCAGCAAGCGCTTCACAGGCTGCTCAGGAATCTGACGGACACGCCTCCGCCACTGTCGTTGTTAAGCCAGTATTTGCCAAAACAGTGGAAAGCGATCCGGGCGGAGAAACTGTTGAATGACCCGGTGAAACTCATTCACAGCCGGATTCTGGAAGTCATCGACAACTACGCGTACGCGTGTGGAATGAAAGCGGCTTACCCATGATAAGGTACGCGGAGCGTTTGCGTTGGCAGAGTCGCGGAAGATGAACGTTTCGATGCTGAGCGAAGAACGGCGGCGAGAGATATTGGACCTGCTGCACTCCGACGGGCGGGTGTTGGTGAAGGACCTGGCGAAGCGGTTTCGCACCTCGCTGATCACCATTCGAAAAGATCTGGAGTCGCTGCACCACGACGGCCAACTAGAAAGGACCCATGGAGGCGCGCTGCCACTGAAGACTGGAGCACTGAAGGATCGCACGCTGGGCGAGAAGGAGCGGATGCACCGGCCGGAAAAGATGCGCATCGCGGCGGCTGCGGCGCAGATGATCCGGCAGGGACAGGTGATCATCCTGGATTCCGGCACCACCACGATGGCGATCGCCAGGGCCTGTCGTGCGTTCAAGAGCCTGACGATTATCACCAATGCGACGAATATTGCGGCCGAACTGGCCGATACCCCGGCGGAGGTGATCCTGACCGGCGGGGTGCTGCGCAAGAATTCTTTTTCGTTGGTCGGGCCGCTTGCGGAAGACACTTTACGAAAAGTGAATGCCGATTTATTGTTTCTGGCGGTGGATGGATTTGATGTGCGCTACGGACTCACCACGCCGAATCTGCTGGAGGCGCGAGTGAATCGGGCGATGGCAGAATCGGCGAGACGCACGGTGGTGGTGTGCGACTCCAGCAAATTTGGCCAGCGCAGTTTGTCGCTGATTATGCCAACGTCGGCCGTGCATGAAACCATTACCGACAAGAACATTCCGAGGAACGATTGGAAGGCGCTTAAAGACGCAGATGTGGAAGTGCGGCTTGTTTAGGCTTGCGACAAGGCCGGAAGTGTTCGGGAAAGAAGATCATGACAAATAACTTCAGCTCCTATCCGCAATCTCATACCTGGAAGGAAATCCTTTCCGAGGGCGCAGTGTGGCAGCAAGTGCTCGAGGACTTGAGCGGCAGCACGGTGATTGACTCGATTTTGGCGCAGGGACACGAGCGCCGTGAGTGGATCCTCGTGGGCTGTGGCACAAGCTACTACCTGGCGGAATCGGCGGCGTACTCGTGGAGTTTGTTGACCGGGCAGCCGACACGCGCGCTGCCGGGATCGGAGGTGCTGCTATTTCCGAAGATTGTTCAGGCAGAAGGGGCGGACCTTCAAGCGGTGGTGATTTCGCGGTCGGGAAAAACGTCCGAAGCGGTGCGCGCAGCGACGGCATTGCGCAAGGATTTGAAGGTGCCGACGATCGGGATCACCTGCGCGGAAAATAGCGAACTGCAAAAAGAGTGCGACATTACCATCGTGCTGGCGAGCGCGGATGAGCAGAGTATGGTCATGACCCGTTCGTTCACCAGCATGCTGATGGCCCTGCAGTACCTGGCAGCACGGCAAGTGAAGAATGCGGCATTCATTGCCGATTTATGGAAGATGGCGGAGGAATTTGCGCCACGCATCATGTCGATCAGCCAGCAGATGCAAGAATTCGTCAGGACGCGCTCATTTGCGGACTATGTCTTCCTGGGCCAAGGAGCATGCTACGGGCTGGCGCGAGAAGCAGCCCTGAAAGTGATGGAGATGTCGAGCTCGTACAGCCAGTTCTTTCACACGCTGGAGTTTCGCCATGGCCCGAAAGCAATCGTGACCCCGGAGACTTGCCTAACATTTTTCCTGAGTGCTGCGACGCAGGATACCGAGGCGGAAGTGCTGGGCGAAATGAAAGAAATGGGTGGCGTGACGATGGCCATCTGCAATCGCGCAACGGATAAACTGCGATGGGCGAGCGACCTGCTTGTGGAATACAACTTCACGGGAAATGAGTTGGCGCTTCTGGCAGGTTTCGTGGTTCCCTGCCAACTGTTCGGATTTTTCACCGGAACACAGAAGGGCTTGAATCCGGACTGCCCGAAGAACTTGACGCGCGTAGTGATGCTGGATTAAGAGAGGAAACACAGTGGCGACGTTTGACGTCAGCGTAATTGGGGAATTGAACCTGGACCTGATCCTTTACGGCTTACCGCCGGAGCTCACTCTGGAGCGCGAGCACCTTGCCAAGGACTTGAGCATCACCCTGGGCAGCTCATCGGCGATTTTCGCGCACAATCTGGCATTACTGGGCAACAAGGTGAGCTTCAGTTCGTGCATTGGGAGCGACCCGTTTGGAGAGATCTGCCTGCAAAGGCTCGGCGAAGGCGGTGTCGACTTGTCGCGCGTGCGACGATTAAAGGGGAAAACGACGGGATTGACGGTGCTGCTGCCGCAACGCAAGCAGCGCTACATCCTGACGTACCCCGGAACGATGTACGAGATGAGCATGCGGGAATTGGATCTCGGCTATGTGTTCGACTCCAAGCACCTGCACGTGTCGTCCTATTTTCTACACAAAGGGCTGAGGGCGCAGCTGCTGGACATTTTTCGCAAGGCCAAGGAATCGGGACTGACAACCTCGCTGGATACCAACGACGATCCCGATAATCGGTGGTCGGGAGACATTCAACTGTTGTTCAAGTATGTGGACATTTTACTGCCAAACGAGAGAGAGGCTTGCAAACTGGCACAGGTAGAAGATCTGGAGCGCGCGGCGGAGATTTTGGCGCAGAAGGTGCCGGTAGTGGTTGTGAAACGTGGCTCGCAGGGCGCCATGGTACGCACCGGAAAAGACAAGCACAGTGCATTTCCGCCGGTAGTCGACATGGTTGACCCGGTCGGAGCGGGAGATAGTTTCGATGCGGGGTTCGTCCACCAATTTATCCGCAGAGCGAAAGTGGAAGACTGCTTGAAGTTTGGCAATGTCGCCGGGGCGCTCTCTGTGACACGCGCGGGCGGCACGGAAGCGTTTCGTGATGCGAGGCACCGGGAAGAGTTCATACGCAAGAATGCGCCCTGGATTGGGGCCTCGTCCAAAACCGTGCCAACCGGTCCTCGATAAACCTGCTTACGGTTTTTGCGGAGCGGGCGTCGCTTCCAAGAGCAGGTGATCCGCGAAGTCCACCTTCAACTTGGCGACAGGTCCAGCAACGGTTCCCAGATCGTTTTGAGCCTCATAGTTGACGACGTGATAGGATGTGGCGTCCAGGCCCCGAAGCTCGATTTCGCCGCTCCACGCTTGCGGCGCGGGCTGTTTGTTCTTTGCTGTAGAAGGCGAAGCGGGAGCGTAGAAGGCGTAGTAGAGGTGGCCATCTTTTTCAATGGCGTAAGCCTCCGGTGAATCAAAACCGTACACGTACAAATTCTTGAAAGCCCCTTTGGAAAGCATTTTCTGGTTGTACAGCGAGATCCATTTCTTCCAGTGGGCTTCCTTTTCCTGATTCAGATAAACCGTTTTGAATTTTGGGCCGTAGTCGGGCCAAGTGAATTTTGTGCCAAGCACGCCACCAGTGCCGAGAGTGGAAGCAAAGTCCTCACCCTCGTCCAGTTCATTGTTGGTGAAGGTATTGCTAACGCGCGTGAGTTCGACGTGATCGCCATAGACCGCCGCGTGGGGCCCGAGCAGCGCTTTGTACATTTTGACGCGGCGACGAACCTGGATGGAGCCGACCGGATCGGCGGTGACGGCTTGATCCATGAAGCGCAGCCAGGCAAGGCTCGGAGGCGTGCCGCAGGGACAGCTCTGCGTGACGCTGTCAGGCTTGAGAGCGCGAGTTGTTTCGAAGATTATGCGGTAGACGTCACCCATCGCATAGACCGAATCGGTTGGCGATTTGTGGTGATGCATGGGGTTGTAGCAGAGCGGCGTAGCATAAACATTATCGAGCTTGTGGCCGTCGAAGCCCCAATCGCGGATGAAGCGCTCGGTCAACTGTTTGTAGTAAGCCTGCACCTCGGGGAGAGCGGGGCAGAGAGTGGCCAGGTTGCGAGCCATGCGCGCGGGCTTGCCGTGCTGATCGAGAATCAGCCAGTCAGGATGCTGCTTTACGACATCGGAGATGACATAGTTGCGGCCGCCGTAAGCGAAGTGGCCATCTTCTACGGCCAGCGGCAGCCACCACAGTTGCACCTTGATTCCCTGTTCGTGGAACTTGCGGAGCATGTCTGGGATGGCGTCACCGGCAAAAACCGGTTCGCGGGGTTTCCAATCGCCATAGTTGTTGAACCAGCCGTCATCGAGCGTAGCCCAATGAATGCCCAGCTCTTTCAGCTTGGGAATGGTGTCGAGCATTTGTTTTGCGGTGACGCCAAATTCGTAGCCCCAACCGCACCAGCTGACCGCGTAGTTCTCGTCGTTGTTGGCGGGCTTGGGCAGGCCCTCTTTGTCAATGACGCTGGACCACAGGCTGAGGGGCTCATAGTAATCACCGGAATAAACCGTGAGGAAGGTGCGCGGAGTGGAGAAAACTTCGCCCGGCTTCAAAGTGGTGTTTGCGGGGACTCGAACGCTGGCTTGAACGCGACCGTCAGGAGAAGTCTGCACCGGAAGAGAAAGGACGAGAGGCAGAGTCTCGATGTGGCCAATGGCTTCGCCAACATTCTTGCTCCAAAAAGCCACAACTGGAACTCCTCCGCCGGCGCTGCCAAGATCGTCTTTCGTTGCTACGGGAGCGCCGAAGGGATTTTCCTGAGAGAACTTCGCGGGGACCATAAAGACTTCGTCTTTGCCCCACTTCAGGCTGGAGCCTTGAAACGTCCAGAGAGGAGTCGGCGGCACGGAAGAACTTGCTGGAGTGGCAAAACTGTGGCGTTGCATGTTAACGGAATCGATTTTGACATCCGACGTGCCGGCGTTGCGGAGCCGAATCGAAAGCAGGGCCAGGTTGGGGAAAGAGTCATAGACCTCGAGAGTGGCTGTTTCTTCCAGGTCGGTTCCGGGAATCTTGCCGGAAACGTTGACTTGCTTGCCGAGAGTTCCCAACTTACCGGTGGCGTCCTTCACTTCAGCGTTTGCCAAATCCAGATTCAGGCCGGGAATCTCTTTTCCGGAGATCGAAATGGATTGCGCCGAATCCGGCGAATCGCCGTCCAGTGAGAGTTTTGCCTGACCTTGCCCAACGGATGCAGTGGTGGCCCCGTTTGGCAGGAGTTCAAAATCGGCTGCCGGGGTGTGAATAGCGACGGCAGCCGCCGAGATGCGCACAGCGATGGCGGATTTTGCGGCGGAAGTTTGAGACGAGTTTGGCTGCGCGCCTTTCTGGCAACCGGCGACATTCACAAGAAACAGCCCAGTGAAGGACACGAGTACAGCGACGAATGCCGACGGGACCAAGCGAAAAAGGCGATGGGCATGAGTCGACGACCGACGTTCACTTTGCATTTGTGGGGGCTCCCTTGAACAGGGCAAAGAGCTTAGTGGCATTTTTGTTGTAGACCTTTTCGAGAATGCTGTCCGGCAGCTCTAATCCGTAGATTTCCCAGCGGCCTTGCCCCGGATAGCCCCAGTACGGGAAATACTCGTCGGGCGTTTCGAGCCAACGGAAATAGTTCGCGTACATAGCATTTTCGGGCTCGCTATCGGTGCCGAAAAGGATGCGATCCTGATAATCGCGGAAGAATTTGAGAGTACGGCGAGGCTGACGGCCAAGTTCAGCCTGGCGCGCGCCAAATTCCACCACCATGTTGGAGTATTTGTCGAGCCAGGAGGAGACCACGTCGAGGTTTTCCGGCCAGTTGGCAACGTGCAGGGCAATGAATTTGGTTTGCGGATGCTTTTCAAATACGTGGTTGCGCTGCGCGAGCAAAGTGTCTTTGCTGGGGAACTGCGGGCCGTAAAAGCTCCAAGTGGGATTCGCATTCAGTTCCTCGTAGCGCTCGTTGTGGTTATCAATGGGAGTGAAGAACGCCTCCGGGTCCGTGGTGTGGATGGCTACAGGAATTCCGAGCTTGCCGCATTCTTCCCAGATGGGATCGAGACGCGGATCATCCACGGGGACGAACTTCCCTGACTTGTCTTTGACGGCCAGGCCGAGATCCTTCAGCACCTTCACGCCACGAGCGCCGCGACGAACGGCGTCGTCGAGCTGGGCGACAGATTCCGCGGCAAAGTTGGGATCATCGATTTTGCTATAATCGATCTGCGTGAAGACCATGAAGCGATCGGGGTAGGGTTTGACCATCTTGTCGATCACCGTCTGCAGCTTGTCCCCCCACAGCCCAGTGAGAATCACGATCTTCTTTACATTCGCGGCGTCCATGCGGCGAATGACTTCGGCGGGCGGGATTTCCGCTCCGTTGATGCCGACGGCATCATTCACGTGGTTATGAACGTCGATGACGGCGAATTTAGCGCGAGGAACGTCGTGGACCGCAGCATGGAGCATGGACTTGGGAGCGAAATCTTTGAGCAGCAAGGTCATGCGCTTGCTGGCGTTGGGGTCCGCGGTATAGGTGATGGCCTGATCCTTAGGGGCCTGATCCCTGGCGGCTTGATCGTGAGAGCCTGGCTGGCACGCAGCCAGGCTGAGGAGCAAGGCGGCCAAAGGCAGAACACACAAGACATTTGAACGGCTCACAACTTCATTGGGAAACATAAGAAGGCGGCTCCTCCCGGAGGTATCCCTGGCGAAGCGAGAACGCAAAAACGACTGCGGCTCGCGCTCACCCGGGTGAAGTATAAAGAAAATAAAAAGAAACAAAAAGAAGATATTCGAAAGTAGTGGCCCGACAGACCCGACAGGACGGAAGCGGGTCACCGCAGTTCTTTCGCATATTTTTGGATTTTGCCGAGCGCCGCGGCAATTTCCTGCATATCTTCCTCATCGCCCAGCAAGGCCGGCTGGGGGATCCAAATGGTTTCCCAAGCGGCACGGTGCGTGGCCGGGTAGTTGGCCTGGAGAAATGCATGCTGTTCAGTTGCCTGGGAGCCGCAAAGCCGCTTGCGATATTCGCCATTCTGAAAAATATCAAGGAGATGGACTGGCGGATAACTGGCCTGGTTCGGAATGCCCTCCGCAATTATGGCCTGAATCAGGCGTTCAAGGGAAACGCCGGCGAACTGTTTCGAATCGACATGAAAGATGTAGGCGTATTGTCCATTGCGTGTGCAGCGCGCGCTGAGTCTTTGGGGAGTAATGCCGGGGATTTTGGAGAGTAAATTGTCGAGCAGGCGAGAGTTCTGGTGGCGCCGAAGAGTCTGTGCATCGAGACGCGTCAACTGTGCGCTAAGGATAGCGCCCTGCCATTCGCTGAGGCGATAATTCGAGCCATTGATGTAGTGGCTGTAGAACCACTCGCCCGGCATGCGACCGCAATCGTGAACGCTGCGCGCCAGGCGCTCGAAGACATCATCATTGGTGATGATAATGCCACCTTCCCCCGCGGTCATGAGCTTGCTTGATTGAAAACTGAAGGTACCGGCGGCGCCAAACGTACCAATGCGCCGGCCATTCCATTCGGATCCATGGGCATGCGCACTGTCTTCGACTAAGCAGATGCCTTTCCGCGTTGCCAGGGCGCCCAGAGCGTCAAGATCCGAAGGATTTCCGCCCATATGAACCGCGATGATGGCTTTTGTTTGGGGAGTGACAGCGGCTTCTGCGAGCTGCGGGTCCAGGCAGTACGTTTCGGGCGAGACATCCACCATAACCGGCAGAGCGCTGGCGTAGAGGACAGCACTGGCGGTGGCGACAAAGGTATAATCAGGAACGATGACTTCGTCGCCCGGGCCGATGCCGAGCGCCGACATGGTCACCT
>Ga0126369_10001706_pt1 | contig 15385 bp, 12 predicted proteins | sample PanSoiMetaPlot_1_FD_109646 | JGI IMG/M metagenome (GOLD analysis project Ga0126369, IMG submission 109646) | Tropical forest soil microbial communities from Panama - MetaG Plot_1 | ecosystem: Environmental > Terrestrial > Soil > Tropical forest > Bulk soil | place: Panama | collected 2016-02-17 | reverse complement strand
CCAGCCGAAGGACTACGCTCTTCGCGTTCCACTCCAAGTCTGACGACGGCCCTGACCGCTCCTTCTCCAGACGTAATTCGCGATTACACACGCAACGGAATCAAGCTGGACCCGGTCGCCGCTCCTAGCCCGTCGGTAGCACGCAATCAGCCGCTTACCGGACCGAATCTTAGCTCCACCGTGGTTCCACCTGCGCCGAGTGTCATGAACGATCACACCCTGGTCGCTCCGGCGCTCGCGCCGAACGTGGTTCCACCCGCCCCCACCGTGTCGCGGGATCATCCGCTGGTTGCGCCCTCTTTGGACCCCTCGGTGGCAGCTCCCGCACAAAACCTCAGGCGTGACCCCTTCCGTGCCGCTCCCGCGCTGGCTTCAAATGTGGTCCCACCAGCGCCGGCTGCCGTCAGCCGCCAATTCTCAACGGCGCCCGTACAGTCGATGGACCCCGCCGTAGTTCCCCCGCCGGTATCGGCTCCCGAGCGCGCCGCCGTGCGCAATTCCAGATTGAGCTTGCCCGCTCCCTCAACCGTCGCGCCTCCCCCGTCAACCGACATCAACGCGGATACTCACCGCCTCGCCCCGAGCAATGTCCCCGATCCAGGCAAGGCGGTTGCGCCGCCTCCTCCTTCCCCGGCCAGCGGGTCCTTCGTCAGCAGCCTGATAGGACGGATCTTCGGTCCAGCGGAAGTGGTTGCTCCGCCTCCAAGTTCTGTCAGCCCGAAGGGTACGGGCAGCGCGTCGCGCCCAACGCTCGCCGACAACCTTGCGGCGCCTCCGCCGCCGGTCAGCGGCACCGACGGTGGCGGCAGTCCCCGGGGGAACCGTAATGGTCGAGGCGCGGCCCTGGGCTCAAGCGTTGCTCCCCCACCATCAGTCGGACTGACCGGCGGAACTGGAACGACAAGCCGCTCTGCGGCGCCTTATGTTGGAAATCCCAGCGTCGTGGCCCCGCCACCGTCGCTGGCCGGCGCAGGCGGAGGGACTGGAAAAACGGGCGGCTCCGCCGGAACCGAAGGCGGCCGCCTGCTCGCGGACAACGTTGTACCACCGCCTCCCTCGGTCGGCGCCGGGAGCAATACGGCCGGCTCGGGCGCTGGTCGAAAGGGACTTGGCTTGGGAACTCCCAGCGATATCGGATCAGGACTTGCACCCCCCACCACTGGTGGAAGCGGCAAAGATTCCGGCACGGTCATGTCGAGTCAGCCAGGATCGAAAATCGGCGTTCCGCCAGATCCGAAAACCGGATCGCTCGCCATGTCCCCGGCCGGCACCAGCCAGCCCGGCTTGGGCGGGACCGGCGGAGGCAGCAGCATCGGGCACGGCAGTGGCCCGGGCAGCGGAATGACAGGATCTGGCACGGGCGCAGCCGGCACCGGCGTTGGTCATGGTTCGGAACCGAACGCTCGCAACGGAGTTTCTCCCGCCAACGGCCCCGGCGGTGCAGGCAATATTTCCTCCGGCAATCCTACGGTTCCGGGCGTGGATATCAGCGGAGGCAGCAACATCGTGACCCTGCCGAGCTTCGGTTCCGATCCAGCGGGAACCGACCCCTCAACCGCGGCCGGCCACCCATCGCTCAAACAGCATAAAAAGACGCTCGAAGTAACGGTTGTAGCAACCGCAAACTCCGGCGGAGCCTTCGAGCCCTACAAGAATCTGCTTCGCGGCGAAAAGTACACCACTTACCTCGACACGACGCTGGGCACGGTGGTCATGGAATTCGCCGACGAGTCCGACACCAACCACGCCTTCGGCAGAACGCTAACCGCTCCAGCCGCGCTAAGCAGCGATCTTCCCGAGGGACTTCCCCGCGCGCGCATGATCGTGGCCTGTACTCTGGACGCCTCGGGCAACGTGAAAAGTCCCCGGGTGCTCGAACCTGGCCCGGCTCAAATGACGGCCAAAGTCCTGGCTGCCCTGCGCACCTGGAAGTTTCAGCCCGCCATGCGCAACAATCAACCGGTAGAAGTCACCGCCATTCTCGGCTTCGGCATCGACACCAGCGACCGCTTCTAGCCTCCACGACCCGAGCACTGAACAAGCCGAAGCAAGCTCTCTTCCCTGGTGGACGGTAGTCGTTTGTGGTGATCTGCCTTTCAATCCATCCTTGCAAGTGCAAAAGATGGGCTGGCACCCAATCGTGTGTTGAATTTCTCAATGCGACCAGGAAATACCATCGCTGCCGGGTATCAACCGGTACAACTCTCCAACCGGCGTGCCTCATCGATGTCGAATGAATAACGACGTCGCATGAATAATAAGGAAGCGCATTGAGATCGCCAGCAGAGTGTTCGCAGTTTTGTACATACGTTCAGTTTTCTAGACGCTCATTCGCCGTCGACGTAACCGTCTTGACGATGCCCCAGGTTCTGCCCAATTTGCACTAGCGCAAATTCAGGACGAGCCCTGAGGACGATACTTCCTATGGACTGAAAATTGCGATAACGCGAATAACCGTCCTTTACCGGCTTCTTAAGAATTTTCGTGCGGACACTCGCAGGGGCGAGTCCATGGGCTCTCGGGGCGTTTGTAGAACCATCTTAGGGTTTCTTCTGGTGCTTGCCGGAGCACCCGGCGTGGCTCAGGCACAGGTCTCGGGAGGCACGCACAGTCCGCACGGAAATCTAAACATACCCTGCCAGAACTGCCACACGGCGGATGGCTGGAAGCCGATCCGCGCCGTCCCTGAATTCGATCACAACCGGACCAGATATCCACTCCGGGGTATGCACGCATCGGTTGCGTGCACTGAATGTCATGTAAAGCCGGAATTTACCAATGTCGGCGAGCGCTGCCAGGATTGCCATGCCGACATCCACAAGCGCCAGCTGGGGGCGAGCTGCGAGCAGTGCCATACGGTTCGGGGATGGCAAGTCTCAGTTCGGCAGATACAGCAGCACAACAATCGTTTTCCGCTTATGGGCGCACACGCCACGGTAGATTGCGATGCATGCCACAAGGGTGGCGCAACCAGTCAGTTCCAAACACTGTCGACGGACTGCTACTCGTGTCACTCTTCGGATTTCAAGTCAGCCATTAGTCCCAACCACGTTTCCGGTGGCTTCTCCACGAATTGCACCGCCTGTCATAGCGTCGACACTTGGCTCAATGCAAACTTCGACCACAGCGCAGCCGGATTTCCTCTTACTGGAGGTCATGCTGTCCCCCCGCGTCAGTGCGCCGATTGTCACATTAACAACAACTTCACTCTGAGCAGCACCTCCTGCATCAGCTGTCATCTGAAGGACTATCAGAGTACTGCCAATCCAAACCACGTAGCGGCCGGCTTTCCCCAAACTTGCGCCCAGTGTCACAACACAACGTCTTGGTCAAATGCTTCGTTTAATCACAATGCGACGAATTTCCCGCTGACCGGAATGCATACAGTTCCGCCCAGGCAGTGCGCCGATTGCCACGTCAACAACAATTACAACCTGACCACCAATGCCTGCGTCAGCTGCCACCTCAAGGACTATCAAGGAACAACGAACCCGAACCATGTCAGCTCAAACTTCCCGCAGGGCTGCGGGCAATGCCACAACACGTCCTCATGGTTGAACGCCACCTTCAACCACAACAGCACCGGCTTTCCGTTGACTGGATCCCACACGGTCCCGCCCCGCCAATGTTCCGACTGCCACTCCAACAACAACTACAACCTGTCGAGCACGGCGTGCTACTCGTGCCATCAAACGGATTACAAAAATGCCATCTCGCCGATAAACCACGTCGCAGTTGCGTTCCCGACAACATGTGAAACTTGCCATGACACGGTGCAGTGGACGGACGGCACCTTCAACCACACCAGCACTGGTTTCCAGTTGACGGGCGCGCACATGGTGCCACCGCGCGCCTGCGCCGATTGCCACATCAACAACAATTACTCGCTGAATAGCACTCTATGTTACACGTGCCATCAGAAGGACTACGCTGGCACCAATAACCCCGCCCACCAGTCCGCCGGATTCCCAACCACCTGCGAGCTTTGTCACGACACAACTGCATGGACAGACTCAACCTTCAATCACAACAAGACCGCCTTCCCCCTTACCGGTTCGCACCTCGTGCCTCCCCGGCAATGTAGCGATTGTCACGTCAACGGCAACTACACAACGCTGCCGACTGCTTGCATCGGATGCCATCAGACGGACTACAACAATTCGACGAACCCCGGACACGCGGCACAGCCCCAGTTCTTCCCGACCACGTGCCAGAACTGCCATAACACGACCAGTTGGGCCGGCGCGACCTTCAACCACACTCAGTACACGCCTTTCCCGACGAACCACGGTAACGCGAACAACGTGTGCTCTACCTGCCACACCAACTCGAACGACTACTCTGTTTTTCAGTGCACCGGGTGCCACGGAGGGAACAACCCCAACAACTTCCACCACGACAACGTCTCTGGCTATGTCTACAACAGCATCAACTGCTATCAATGCCATCGCTCAGGCAATGGTGGTGGCTAGCACTTCCTTACATGCAAGTCAGAGTTACGGAGGTTTGGGAAACTGCGGGGAAATTCTGCGGTGCTCTAGAGAGCGTTTGAGGGATTCCCGAACAAGAAAGAACGCCGATTCTATTCGGTTCGCGCAGACTTTGTGCCGGGCGTCGCTTCTGAGCCACTCGATGAGTGCGATGCGACGGCCGGCGATTTCGCAAAGTAACGCACGGTGACGTCGTCTCCGAAGTTCACTTCTTTCCCGGTGTTCCGAACCTGCGGCTTTGGATGGATAGGTTCGAACTTTCTGATCGTCACATCGTCCGCGATATAGTCCACCTCGTCTGGTCCCACCCGCACGCGCTTGAATCCACGGTAGGAAGTACTGGCCTCTTTCGCTTCGTCCCCGACGGGCTTCAGCGCTTCATCGCCGAATGTAGGTTTGGCAGAGGGCTTCAATTGGGTGTCGCTCGACGTCGAACCCGATAAACTCACCTTCTCGTTCGCACTTCCACCTCGATGCGCAATCCAGACCACTATGCTCAGAACGAGAGCCCCGCCGATTGCGGCTGCTGCATTCCGAAAATTACCATTCAAAGGATGAATCTTCGAAATTCCGAATGCGCTAGTGAGTCTGCTACGCAACTGGGTCAGTTCTCGAACCATGATCGCTCTATAGATACTGAGCAATTCTGGTGCGTTAGCAAGTCTGCTACGCAGCCGGGCCAGTTCTCGAACCACCATCGCTCTATAAACGCTGAGCGATTCTTCAGGTTGCCAGAACACCGGGGCATCATCAGTTGAGGGCTTGGGAGAAATATTCTGCTCCGCGCGCTGGGCAAAGACCGCTGATGGCTCATTCACGCGTTCAGCAAATTCCGCCAGTTGCGGTGAATAGGCGGCGTTCGCAGATACTGAGGTCGCAGATACTGAAGGGACAGCGACTGCTGCTGCCGCCTGGGCCGCGGGCCGCGAAGAACGCTGCATCGATTCTTCAAGAGCTCCGATCATCAATCGATACGCACGAATTTCGCGTTCGGGAAACGAGTGCGCGTCCTCGAAAAGCGCTTGCAGCACTCCCACCAGAACGCGTTCTTTGTAAATCGGAAGCATGACTAGCGACATCGCGCCAAATTGCCGGCAGATCTCCGCCTCGATTCGTTTGTCAGTCGCAGCATTCTCAACGCGCAAAATTTCCCGACGCACCTCCGGTGCCGCGGAGGCGCTCAACACCGCCGGAACTCGGCGCCCGACATCTTTCGCGGCATTCCCGCTTCCCGCTTTATAAACGAGTTCATTTCGGTTGGGCTCGAGCAGACCGATGGCCACGCCGCTGGCGTGCGCGACGCCAAGCGCACGATCGACAATCATCTGCATTGCCGCGTCCAGCCTGGACTCGTCGCCGGCAATAAACCGCTGGATCTCGATAACGGCAGACAGGGATCTTCTATCTAATCCGCTCTCCTGCACCGCAAACGCATTGGCTAAGAAGGTTTGGAATAGTTCCAAATCAACGCTCTGACGATTACTCATCCTTCTACCCACGCGGCAAGGAATTCACCTGCGCGCAATCCTGCCGACCTGCCGTATGCCGCTTCATGGCAGAAAAGAAGCAAACGCACGATTCGGAAACCTGACCGCAACTTGCTATATACACGGTCCCAACATTCCAGAAAATACAGGGTTTTCCGATTATGCTATCCCGTTTCGGGAAGTCAACCAGTGCATTGACCGTTTTGGACCTGTCAGAATTAACAGCCCATCCTCGCCGCTTTTCCACAGCTTTCCACAGCCCAAATCGGCTTTCGTGTGACATCTGCCCTTGCGCCGAAATGATCGAGAAGCGGATCATAGCGACGCACTAGCCATGGAAATAAAACAGGTCAATGACCGTAGTCAAGCTATAAACCCAATGAGCTCAAGATTTTACGTGTAAGTTACTCAGACCCAAGATTTAATTTTGAAATTTCCGCTATCTTGCTGATTCCAATAGATCGGGGGGAGGAGGGGTATCCAACTACCTTCCGACTTTCGCAGCGCTGAAATGCGATCTCAGACTTGAAATCGCAGGCAAGCCGACTTTTTTGTCGGTTCATAAACCGGGAGAGGCTACTTCGCACTTCGCCGGGCTCGTCGCCGCGTCGGCGGAACGATTCCTTTCTCCGGCACTTCCCTTTCAATCTTGTCAGTAAGCTTGTGTAAAGGCCTGTCCTGCGCGGAAGAGAGTTGCTGACCCGACACCTTGACGCTGAGTCCGCTCCCCGTGTACATCGCCTCCTGGAAGCTGACGCCGCCCGCAGTGACACTCGTCGCCTGTGCAACGGCAAATACCCCATGCGGAACGCCATTCACGAACGCCGTCGCAATGTAATCCCCCACCATCAATCCGTTCTGCGAGGTCGGAAGCCAACTGAGCAGCATTGGAGCAGCGGTCAGTGTAGTCGGAGCACTCCACGTCACGCCACCGTTTGCCGAAGAGGTATATCCGACGAAAAGCTGGCACGTTGCTGCGGAGCAATTGCTCTGTGAATAGAAGTAGTAATGCAGCGCAATATGCGCGCTCGAACCCGATGTTGCGGGATCGATCCCAATCCCCGGAATGAAGTGATCGACGGTGCTTGAAGTGTCATCGATCGGAATGCGAGTGACGGTGCTCCAGGTCACCCCATCGGTCGAAGTGCTGTACACGAGGTCGTTAGTCGAACAGTTCGCGCGGAAGCGGCAATCTTCCCAAACGGTCCAGACAGTTCCGCTGCCATCAATGGCGGCCGAAGGCAAAGGCCCGCTGCGGATTCCGCCCGCGTCGGCATGAAATTGGATGTTAGAAATCATTACGGGAGCACTCCAGCTCACGCCGCCATCGGTCGAAGTGAACGCCTCCATGTCAGCGACCCCGCTTGCTTCGATCGGCACCACGACGGTTCCGTTCGGCTGCACCAGCGGCTGTCCGCCAATGCCGTTCGCCGAGTTCGCAGTCGCCGTGGCTGAGCCCCAAGTCAGACCACCGTCGGTCGATGTACTCATCAGGATCTGGTCGCCGTTACCCGTATCGTCCCACTCCATGTAGCAGTTGCCGTAATGCGGACTGCTCGGCCATGAGTCGCAGGCGATCCAGTTCTTATCGGAACTCGCCGACGTAGGATCCACGCTAATCGGATTCCCCCAGTTCACACCATCGCTGGATCGGCTGACGACAACTGCGGGTGTTTGTGATGTGCTCGACACGGGAAGGGACGCGATCATCCAGACACTGTGCTTGGCATCGTAGGCGACTACGGGATCGCTAGCTGCGTCGAAAGGACCACTTCCCTCTCCCTTGGTCACTCCGGGTAATGAGCCATGAGTCCAAGTTGAACCACCGTCGGTCGACGTCGCCCAGCCGATTGCAATCCCACCACCGTGAGGCGCAGGATCTTTCGGAATCCTTCCGACTTGAAACGTGGCGACCATCGTCGTTCCGTTCGAGATCATGTGTGGTTCAACTTCCGTTGCGTGCTGTCCTGGCGCAATGGTGAACGAATCGGAGCTGATTTGCACGAGATTCGCTCCCACAGGATTCTGTGGCGGACTCGATTCGCTGGAGGAAGAAGAACCGCCGCAAGCTGCGAGCGCGAGGAGAAAGGAAAAGAGGGCGCACAAAGCCCATCCCTGAGAGCAAAGCGCGAACTTAGCGGCCATATGTTGGAAGAAGCTGGGACTGCTCCTATGATCTGCGGAATATGATCTGCGGAATTGGATGCGTCTGCAACGCAATTCAGTGGCCCGGAACCTTGTCGGAATCTGGCGGAATCGCGGTCGGCGTGAACACGGTCGCGACATCGTCGGAGTAGACCGCCTTCCATTCCGGCGTTTTACGAAGGATCTCCGTTAAGGCGGCCTTTCCAGGCATCACAACGCACGACTGCCCGTTCAGCAAGTCCTCCCAACCCGGTTCGACATGTATCGTCCTCAAATACGACTGCAGCCACGGGTCTCCATAGAAGTCATGACGGTCGTCAATCACGACCTTATTGCCTGGATAAAGACGGTAAATGAGATATCCGCCCCAATTGTCGGGACTGAACACGGGACCCTTGACGCCAGCCTTCGCCACGAAGTTCACAGCATCTACCGGCATTCTTTGAGGATCGAAGTGCGCGTCCATCAGCGCCGTCGAACCGACTCGGCCTGCGTTCGCAGCGATTACGAGCGTCGCCACCGTCGCGAGGATTGGCCACAAGTAGCCTCGCATAGTCGAGTCCACTGCAGCCATTCTGTGAAGGAAACCTCTGCTACCTCCCGATGGAATGAGCGGTCCCACGATTGCGGCCAGCAAGATCGAAGAGACCGGAATGTTCCGCGACGCGTACAGCCCCGCGTACACGGCAAACAGCACCACCAGAATCTCGCTGGCGCGCAGTTTGCGTCTGTTCACAACCAGAACCGCAATCGCAATCAGGAGGAGCAGGAGGAAGCATCGCTGCGCGAGCCCGTGGAAATTGGGAGACTGGAACTCGTCAATATGTTCCATCAGAAAGCGGTTCGTCAGGTAACGATAGATGTGTTCGTGCAGGTGCCAACCGTAAGGATTCACGAGGCTGGCAACCGCGGCAGCCAAACCCACGAGCGTCAGTTCCCGCACTCGCTTCCCCGCTGCGATCTTCTGCAATGATTCTTCGATTCGCGATTCCTTCAACGCCAGCCATGTCCAGAGCGAGCCCAGCCAGAAAATTCCCAGCAGCACGAAGCCAAGGAGAAATCCACCGTGGACATTCACCCAGACCAGCATCAGAACCGGAAGCAACCAGAGGCGCCTGCCCTTGGAAGGAATCGCCGATTCCGCGCAGTCGAGGATCCAGAACCAGATGAGCACGAATACCCAACTCAGCACGTGCGGTCGAGCGAGAAAGTGAATCGTCGACGCCGATAGCGCAAGAAGAGTCAGAAACAGCGCAATCAGGAAGCCCGTACCTTGTCTGGTAACGAGCCGAAAAAGAGCTGCAAACACGGTCGCGATCACGAAGGCCGTAAACCAAACAACTCCATTCAGCCCTGCCCAGCGCTCCAAGCAGCCCACGATCACGTCATAAAGCCACTCCCACGCAATCCACGGCTTGCTTACCTGCGAAGAGAAGGGATCCACCCGCGGGATGGCGTGCGTAGCAAGGATCAGTTGCCCTGTGCGGATGTGCCAACCGGTTCCCGCGTCGCCCAACAACTTGACGGATAGCGGAGTAAACAGCAACGACGCCAGCAGCGCGACGAAGATCATGTCGGCCACCGATGGCAACAGCCAGCGTATCAACGCGTTTGGCTGGGTACCGGAGAGCGCAGAACTTCTGGAACCGTCTGCCATCGCGTGAATCTTATATAGGTACGGCCCAAGCAGCAAGATGAGGGACAGCCATTATGAGCGATAGACCTCGAGTTGTCATCGTCGGCGCGGGTTTTGGTGGGCTGAATGCCGCGCGCACCCTGGCGAAAGCGCCAGTGCAGATCACAGTCATCGATCGCAAGAACTTTCATACCTTCCAGCCGCTTTTGTATCAGGTCGCGACCGCCGGACTTTCGCCCGGAGAAATCGCAGAACCCATTCGTTCAATTCTCCGGCAGTACAAGAACGTCGAAGTTCTCATGGCCGAAGTAACCGGATTCGATCTCGACCGCCGCGTCGTGGAAACGCCCGAACTGCAGATCCCGTACGACTACCTGATCGTGGCCTCGGGCGCGACCCATTCGTACTTTGGACATGAAGATTGGGAGGTATTCGCTCCCGGACTCAAAACGATTGAAGACGCCCTTGAAATCCGCCGTCGCGTACTGCTGGCCTTCGAACTGGCAGAGCGTCAGGTAGCCGCGGGAGAAACCGATGCACCGATCAACTTTGTCGTTGTCGGCGGAGGACCCACAGGCGTTGAATTGGCAGGCACGCTGGCCGAGATCAGCCGTTACGCTCTCGCCCATGACTTCCGGTCCATCAATCCCGCGCGCACGCATATCCTTCTGATCGAAGGCGGACCCCGTGTTCTCCCAGCCTATGCTGAGGACCTGTCTCGCAGCGCGGAAGAGCAACTCCGCCATCTCGGTGTGGAAGTTCGAACCTCAGCGATGGTCACCCGGGTGGAAGCTGGGGCTGTGTATCTTGGCGAAGTCCGACTGCCTGCCACAGTCGTACTTTGGGCCGCTGGTGTTGCGGCATCTCCGCTCGGCAAGAGACTCGGCGTTGCCGTCGATCGCGCCGGACGCGTGCCCGTGCAGCCCGATCTGAGCCTGCCGGGACATCCGGAAGTATTTGTAATTGGAGATCTCGCCGCAGCGAAGGATCAGCAGGGCAAACCCTTACCCGGAGTCGCGCCGGTCGCCATTCAGCAGGGAAAATACGTGGCGAAGCTCGCTCGGGAAGAAGTCGAAGCGACGCCACGCAGAAACGGTCGGGCGGCCGAGGCGAGACCACCCTTTCACTACTGGGACAAGGGCAGCCTTGCGACGATTGGCCGAGCTGCGGCCGTCGCGCAGTTCGGGAAGATTCACATCTCAGGATTCATCGCGTGGCTTTCGTGGCTGTTCGTGCACATCCTGTTCCTGATCGGGTTCCGCAATCGCCTTCTGGTCTTCATACAGTGGGCATGGTCATACGTAACCTACGAGCGCAGTGCGCGGCTGATCACCGGCAGCACCTATCTTCCCGGATGGACGGCCCCTGAGGTCACTCAAGTTACTGCCGGAAAGGACATGTCCCAAGAAATCCCTTCCGGCGCGCGAAAATAGGTGGACAATATTGTTGAAGGCCGAAGACGCGATTTCGGCCAGCGGCATTCAACACTATGAAGAAATCTGCCCTGATCTGCGCACTTCTGTTTTGGATCGCTGTAGCAGCCGGTTCCAACTCGGCTGCCGCGGAGGTCCTCAAGGTTGTTGTCAATGACACCATCCAGCCCATCAGCCAGGAGTACATAGGCAGAGCCATCGACGAGGCTGCGCGCCGCAAAGCTGAAGCCGTATTGATCGAAATGAATACGCCGGGCGGGATGGTTACTTCCACCCGCGAAATCATCGAGAAGATTTCAAGCTCCTCCGTGCCGGTCATTGTGTACGTGACACCGACTGGAGGGCACGCCGGTTCCGCGGGCATTTTCATCCTCGAGTCGGCTGATATCGCGGCAATGGCACCGGGAACCGCTGCCGGCGCGGCGCACCCGGTTGTATTGATTGGTCCCGTTCAACTCAAGCCGGACGATGAGATGAACAAGAAGATCGAGAACGATGCGGCCGCTCTGATCCGCTCGGTGGCATCCAAGCGCGGACGCAATATTGAAGCCGCCGAAGGAGCGGTCCGCGAATCCAAGTCTTTCACCGAGCAGGAAGCTCTCGCGCAGCATTTGATCGACTACGTGGCATCGAGCCCTGAAGACTTGTTTCGCCAGATGAAGGGAAAGCCGTTCAAGCGTTTCAATGGCGAATCGGCGACACTCGATCTCGAAGGGCAACCTGTTGTTCCCTTCAACATGACCTTGAAAGAGCGCATCCTCGATGCGCTGATGGAACCAGACCTCGCCTTTCTGCTGCTGGCGATCGGGGCTCTGGCTCTGTATATCGAGTTCAATCATCCGGGCGCGGTGATTCCCGGAACAGTGGGCGTTGTATTCATCCTGGTGGCCGCATTCGCTCTGAACCTGCTTCCGACCCGTTTTGCAGCGCTCGGCCTGATTCTCGGAGCGTTTGTTCTCTTTGCCGCGGAGGCGAAATTTGCCTCCCACGGAGTTCTTACGGCGGGAGGCATTGTCTTGCTCACACTGGGCGGGCTACTCCTGATCGATTCTCCCATTCCGGAAATGCGCGTCCATCTGGCGACGGCGCTGGCTGTGAGCGTGCCTCTGGGTCTTATTACGGCCTTCCTGATGAGCATCGCCCTCAAAGCGCGGCGCAATAAGGTCGTGACCGGGGAGCAAGGTCTCGTGGGTGAGACCGGCGTCGCGCGAACGGCCTTATCGCCTGAGGGCAAGGTATTCGTTCACGGTGAACTCTGGAATGCGGTAGCCTCCTCGCCCCTGCCCGTGGGACAGATGGTAGTAGTTCAGCGGGTTGACGGCCTCACGCTTTATGTGGATCCTTTGCCGGTTCCGTCCTCCACTCCGGAGCATCCCGCGCTGGCTTAGATAGAGGTGCAAAGGAAGAAGCCGTCTCAATGAGTCCTGCCTCGAAAATTATGGCTGCGTCGCCCCATTTGGGGTCATCCTGAGCGTAGCCGCTCTTCAGGCGGAGCGAAGGATCTCCCTTCAAGATGCGTGTTGGGGAGATCCCTCGCCCCGCTGGAAAAGCGCAGGGCTTCGGGATGACGGTTTTTATTTCCGCTTAGGGGCGCCGACGCTCATGTGGAACTCTCTCATGAAGTGTCCGTTATTTCAGACTGAACAATGCATTCACGTGCGATGTCACGGTCACGTTCTGAGGCGTGAACTCCTCCGTGGGTGGGGGCGTCGCCGCAGGAGAAGCCGCGGCCATGGCCCGCGCCATGCGCGGCATTGGAACGTGAGGGTTCTCAAAAGTGTCGACTGAGGCGTAGGACAAATCGCCTAACGTCCTTCCGCTCGCGCGCGCCAAGGTCTCCGCAGAGTTTCGCGCACGGCGATAAGCATCCTCCACCGCACGGTTTTTCGCATCGTCCATATTTTCCAGGATGTAACTCAACGTCTGCGTTTCGCTAACGTTTGCCTCAGCCAGTTGCTGCGTAATCGGTCCGATCTTGGAAAAATCTTTCAGCTTCAGAGTAACGTCGGTCGTCACCCGATACCCGATGACCCGCTGTTTTGGCTTCCATTCATATACCGGCTGAACGGAATAGAAACCGATGGTGGCGAGCTTCGTATCCAACCCATTGGCTCGCAGAACCTGCCGCACCTGGTCGACGTTTTTTGAGGCGCGCTGATATGCCGTCTGCGGGCTGTCGTCCTGCACCGAGACGCTCATTTGAATCTGGGCAGTATCGGGCGCAGCTTCGTATTTTCCATCAGCGCCAACATAGACACTATTGGGTTGCGCGGTGACAGCGGGATGCTCCTGGGCAAAGCTCTGGATTGAGAAGAGCACAACTGCAGAAAAGACGATCGCAAGTTTCATGGCGTTCCTCACGGTGGGATTATCGAACATGGACAAACAAACCCCCAAGGACCTTCTTCGAGAGAACGCTATTTCGGATCAATATTGCAAGAACTGCATCGTCGGTTGCTCCACGAGCGTCAAAGTGGATTGTCGCTCTGCGGGATTCCCGGCGCACGGATTCTCGCGGCCACTTTAGAACACCAGTGCCTTATCCAACCAATACGCCGATAGAATCATGTCCACGGAGTCTTTTAGGTTATTCGCGAGAGGAGACCGACGACTGAAGTTCGAGTTTCTGGGGAATCAGACGCCGTTTTCTACCATCACAGTCCATTGAGGCCTTTATTGGTGAGGGCATCTTCCATCCAACGGACGTTTGGCCGCCAAGTCTTCGGCCGCGATCCCGCTGGTTATCACGCCGCGCGACCTGCATATCCCGACTGGGTATTTGATTCCTTAAGGGAGCGATGCGCTCTCGTCCCCGATTCAATGACCTTCGAGATTGGAGCCGGGACAGGAACGGCAACTCGTGAATTGCTGAAGTACGGTGCCAAACCTTTGGTGGCTGTCGAACCGGACGAACGCCTAGCAGCCTACCTGCGAGAAACCATTCCAAATGAAGCACTCACGGTCGTTGTTGCGCCCTTTGAGGAAGCCGCGCTGCCGGAGGCCAGTTTTGATCTGGGTGTCAGCGCGACTGCATTTCATTGGCTGGACGAAGATTTTGCCTTAACCAAGGTGTCGAAATTGCTTCGTCCGGGAGGCTGGTGGGCGATGCTCTGGAACTTATTCGGCGATTCCCGCCTCCCCGACCCCTTTCACGAAGCTACAAAGGACCTACTAGGCTCGCCTTTGACTCCTTCCGCGGGAAACGGAGAAGTGCCTTTCGCTCTCGATGCCGAGGCCAGGCTCACGGCACTGCAACGGACTGACGCCTTCGATAATTTTGAGCACCGAACCGGCACATGGTCGCTTTTTCTTACCCCAGATCAAACGGTAGCGCTCTATGCGACCTATTCCAATGTCATCATTCGCCCGGACCGTGAGGAAGTTCTTAACGAGTTGCATCGTATTGCCCGCGATCAGTTCCATGGCCTTGTGACTCGCAAGATGGTCACGAGCCTCTACGTCGCGCGACGTCGGCCCTAATTCTTCAAAATCACGTGTGATCGTAGACGCCGCGAGCGCGGCGACATAGCGGACGCTCTCATTGAAGCTTTGTTTGCGAGGGGAAAGTGTTTAAGCTCCCGAAGCCGCGCGGCCAGACTGACCGTCGATTTCGCGGCGCAGATCTTCCCAAATCTTGTCGGGCATCTCAAGAAAGACTTTAACGATCTCCGGGTCGAATTGGCGTCCCGACCAGTTCAGAATTTCTGCCTTTGCCGCCTTGAGTGACTGCGCCGGGCGATAAGGGCGATCCGAGGTGATGGCATCCAACGTGTCGGCAATCGAGAAGATGCGGGACCCGAGGGGGATTTCCTCGCCTTTCAAGCCGCGAGGGTAGCCGGTTCCATCGTAGCGCTCCTGGTGCGAGTAGACGATCTCGGACGCCTCGGTGAGAAAAGGAATTTTCTTCAGCATGACGTAGCCACGATACGCGTGTTCCTGCATGATCTGGACTTCGTCGGGATTCAGCTTGGCAGGTTTTCGCAAGATGGCATCGGGAATCGCCATCTTTCCGATGTCGTGCAGGAAAGCGCCGCGAGCGATGACCGCGATCGCCTCCCGCGGCAGCCCGAGCGCTCGCGCAATCGCGCTGGTAAACAGTGTGACGCGGCGGCAGTGGCCTTCCGTCTCGGCGCCCTTCAAGTCGAGCGCATCGCCCAGGGCTTCGAGCGTGATGTCGTAAGAGCGCTCGAGATT
>Ga0126369_10001705_pt1 | contig 15386 bp, 17 predicted proteins | sample PanSoiMetaPlot_1_FD_109646 | JGI IMG/M metagenome (GOLD analysis project Ga0126369, IMG submission 109646) | Tropical forest soil microbial communities from Panama - MetaG Plot_1 | ecosystem: Environmental > Terrestrial > Soil > Tropical forest > Bulk soil | place: Panama | collected 2016-02-17 | reverse complement strand
GAAGACGGCCGTGAACATCAGGCCCGACCTCAGGAAGCCGAGGTGCAGCGTGTACGCGGTGAGGTCGCCGACGGCGGTTCCCATCGCGAACGTCGCCAGAACGGCCGCCCAGTAGAAGAGCTCGCGGCGTCGCGTCACGATGCTGTGTATCGACAGGGTCCGCTCGCTGAGGTACCAGACGGTGAAGATCACGATCAGGCCGGCGGCGCAGATCGCCGCGGACACCGCGTACGGGATCTTGAGCTCGATGTGGACCGCGTCCGCGGCCATCGTCCCGAAGACCGCCACCATCGTGACCGCGAACCAGTAGGCCCACGCCACGTACCGGCGCAGGGACACCTGGATCGCGAGCGCCACCGTGATGCCGACCAGGCCGAGGCCGACGGCGACGTACGGATCTATCGTGTGGACGAGGTAGTCGGACGTCGCCTCGCCCTGCGCGGTCGTGAGGATCTTCACGAGCCAGAAGAGCAGCGCCACCGCAGGCACCTTGCGGATGACCCGCCCTCCGAGCAGCACCGGTCGAGTATAGCGACGGGTCAGGCCAGCCCCGTCCCGGGGCCGGCCGGAACCTGGCGGGCGACGAACCGCCAGCAGGTCCACGTCCGGGACGACGAGTATTAGCGGAGGCGGATGCCACTGAACAGCGACGTGATCGTGGTCGGCGCGGGTCCGGTCGGGCTGATGGCCGCCGGTGAGCTCGCCGGCGCCGGCATCCGGTGCATCGTCCTCGAACGCCGCTCGGAGGAGTCCAACCTCACCCGGGCGTTCGCCGTCAACGCCCGCACCCTGGAGCTCCTCGACGCCCGCGGGGTGGCCGACGAGCTCGTGGGACGGGGACAGCGAGTCGACGGGATCCAGGTCTACGGCCGGGTGCGGGTCACCCTGTCCCGCCTGCCGAGCCGGTTCCCGTTCCTCCTCGTGGTCCCGCAGTACCACACCGAGCAGGTCCTGGAGGACCGGGCCGCGTCGCTCGGCGTGGATGTCGTGCGGGGCGCCGAGGTCACCGGGCTGCGCCAGGACGCGGACGGCGTCGACGTCGAGGTCCGGGACACGAAGGGGTCGACGCAGACGCTGCGGGCGTCATACGTCGTGGGAGCCGACGGGGTTCGCAGCGCCGTGCGCGCGGCCCTCGGGCTGCCGTTTCCCGGTCACTCCGTGCTGCGCTCGGTCATGCTCGCGGACGTCCGGCTGGAGGAGGAGCCGGACGCGCTGTCGATCAGCAGCAACGGCGAGGGCCTCTCGTTCCTGGTGCCGTTCGGGGACGGCTGGTATCGGGTCATCGCGTGGGACCGGCGGCGCCAGCTGCCGGACGACGCGCCGGTGACCATGGACGAGGTTCGCGACGTCGTCCGCCGAACGCGGGCGACGGACTACGGGATGCACGACGCGCGCTGGCTGTCGCGGTTCCACAGCGACGAGCGCCAGGTCCCGCGGTACCGCGACGGCCGCGTGTTCGTCGCGGGGGACGCCGCGCACGTGCACTCGCCGGCCGGCGGCCTCGGCATGAACGCAGGCCTCCAGGACGCGGCGAACCTGGGCTGGAAGCTGGCTGCCGAGGTCCAGGGCTGGGCGCCGGACGGGCTCCTCGACAGCTATGACGCGGAGCGCCGCCCGGTCGGGCGGAGCGTGCTGCGCACCAGCGGCATGCTGCTCCGGCTCGCCGTCCTCCGACCGGCACCGCTCCGCGCGGCCCGATCCGGCGTCGCCGGCCTCGCGGTGCGGATCGAGCCGCTGGCCGCCCGCGCGGCCCGGACGGCGGCGGGCCTCGACGTCGCCTACCCCGCGGACCGGGGCGCGCACCGCCTGGCCGGACGGCGAGCGCCCGACGTGGCGCTGGAGAACGGGCGGTTGTACGAGGCGCTGCGGACCGAGCGGTTCGTGCTGGTCGCGCCCGCCAGGGGCTGGAGCGGAGTGGCCCGCCCCTGGTCGGACCGCGTCGACGCCGTGCTTGCCTCGGATGACGCGAGCCCGCTGCTGCTCGTGCGCCCGGATGCCTACATCGCATGGGCGTCCGAGCGGAGCGATGCCGAGCGCAGGCCTTCGGCGCTCACCGCGGCACTGGCCCACTGGTGCGGGCGGCCAGCCGGCTAGCTGTACGGCGTGCCGTAGCGTTCTCGGGAGACCACCTCGCCCAGCGGCTTGCGCTTCTTCCTGCCGCGTCCGAGGGCCCGGACGGGGTAGCCCAGCGGCAGCACCGCGAGAACGTCGTACTTCCCGGGCAGGCCCACGCGCTCGCGTACGTCCTCGAGGCCGCCGAAGCCGGTCCAGTTCGAGCCGACGCCCTCGGCCCACGCCGTCAGGATCATCGACTGGATCGCGCGGCTGGCGTCGGAAACGCCGGTCCGGCCATCGCGTTCGTACGCGACGACGATCGCGGCCGCGGCCTCCGCGGTATACGGGCCGGTCCTGAGCAGTCCGCCAAGCTCGCGGAGCGTCTCACGTTCGCGGACCAGGACGAAGTGCCACGGCTGCCGGTTGGCCGCGCTGGCGGTCAGGTGGGCGGCCTCGACGATGCGGTCGAGGACGTCGTCGGGGATCTCCCGGTCCCGGTACTCGCGAACGGCCAGGACGGTCCGAACGGCCTCGAAGACAGGGTTCGCCATGGTTGGACAGCGTACCCAGGCGGCCTCAGGGCGGAGGCAGCTCCCCCTCGGTCCAGTGCGCGCCGCCGTCGGTCGTGCGGAGCACCGCGTAGCGCATCCCCGCGTTGGGGACGTTCGGGGTCGCGAGCGGTCGCTGGAGCACCGTCCAGCCGTTCGACCCCATGAAGATGGTGCGCTGCGGGTACCAGCCCCGAGGCTGCGGTACCGGCCGGACCGGGCCCCAGGTCCTGCCGGCGTCGTCGCTCAGCGCGACGCCGGTGACCCCGACGCGGTACCAGTGCGTCGCGTCCTCGAAGCCGATCCCGAACTGGTCCAGCCTGCGCAGGAAGGACCAGGTCCGGCCGCCGTCGTGCGTCTGATAGAGGTAGACCGCTTCCACGGGCATGCCGACGGCGGCGTTTGCCGGCAGGCTGGAGGGCCTCGGCCGCGGGCTGGACAGCCCCGCCGTCAGCAGGCCGTCCTGGCCGGAGAGCATCGGCAGGTCGCCCGTCAGGACCTTTCCGGTCATGTTCAGGCCGGGCGGGGGCGGAAGGTCGACGGCGCGCCACGTGCGGCCGCCGTCGCGCGTCGCCAGCAGCACCTGCACCGGCGGATCGGCCCTCGTCGTCGAGATCCAGCCGTCCTGGGAAGTGGCGAACTGGATCCGGCCCTTCTGGCCGAGCAGGCCCGTCAGCAGCGGCTCGGTCGCCGGTCCGCTGAGCAGCGACCAGCCCCGCCCGCCGTCCGTCGTGTGGAAGACGCTCATGGACCCGTCCTCGGTTGCGCTGGTGAGCAGCCAGCCCTCGGCCATGCTCGCGAACCAGGAGGAGCGCACGATGCCCACGTCCGCGCCGGCGTCCTCGCCGTGCCAGTGGACGCCGCCGTCGGTGGTCGAGTAGACGCGCACGCCCGGTGTCGAGATCGTCACGGCGGGGCCGATCACCAGCCCCTGGTGGTCGTCGAAGAAGCGCAGCGTCGCGAATGCGTCCACCCCGGTCAGGTCGCCGGCGACCGTCCAGTGCGCGCCGCCGTCGGCGGTCCGCAGCACGTGGGCCACGCCCCCGTCGTACTCGACCAGCCACCCGGCGGTCGCTGACACGAACTGGTAGTCCGCCGTACCCGGCCGAGTGGACGTCGGCGGGGGCAGGTGCGCGAGCGGCGCCCGGGCGACGGCCGGCAGTTCGCCGCTGTCCACTGCCGACCGGCTGACCAGCAGCACGCCGACCGACGCCGCGGCCAGGATGGCGACGGCGGCGAGCACCGCGATCTGCCACGGCCGCCGTGGCGCCTCGGGCGGCTCGTCCAGGCGGCTCACCGTGCGCTCCCAGAGCATCGGCCCGGGGAATCCCGGACCGGGATCGATCGCCCGACGAATCCGGCGTCTGACGTCGTAGTCGTCCATACCCGTCATTCCTCCTGCGCCGCCAGGAGCGGGCGCAGCGTCTTCAGCGCGCGATTCAGCCGGGACTTCACGCCTGCCGGCGTGAGGCCCAGGACCCGAGCGACCTGATCGACCGGCATGTCGAGGTAGTAGTGGAGGACGATCGCGGCCCGCTGCCGGTCGCCAAGGTCGAGGATGGCCTCGCGGAGCTCGACGTGGGCGGCGGGCTCGGAATGCGCCGCGGCCGCGCGCAGCTGCTCCGGCGCCGGGTGGCGGATCAGCCGGTACCAGCGGCCGCGGCGCGTGGAGCCGCACTGGTGGGCGACGATGCCCAGGAACCACGGCCCGAACGGCGATCCCGAGCGCAGGGACCGCAGCTTCCGCCACGCTTTCAACGCCGCCTCCTGGACCGCGTCCTCGGCCTCCTGCCGGTCCTGCAGCAGCCCGTAGGCGAAGCTGGCTGCGGGCAGGATCCACGGCTGGAGCAGGTCGGCGAACGCGGCTTGGTCGCCGGCCCTGGCGCCATCGATCAATCCCGCATCCGCATGCACGTTCAGCACCTCAGCCGGTATACGCCGCGAGGCGAGCGGCGGGGTTGCATCTGCCGCGCAGCGATTCGGCGCGCAGCTCGCCGAGCGCGTGCAGCAACCCCGCAGTCACGGCGCTGCTGGACAGGGCTGAGGTCGAGCCCGACCGCGAGGCGCGGGTCCAGGAGTACCGCCGGGCAGCAGCGCCAGGTCTGGGAAACGACGCGCTGTGGATCGAGAAGTTCCCGTTCGTCTAGTCGTCACGCGTCAGGGACGTGGGGTCGATCCCGACGGAGTCCTTCGTGACCGTCTCCGCCCGACCGGTCTGACGCCTTCGCGCCGCAGTCAGCTCGACCGCCCCGAGGACCGCCAGCCAGATGGGGAGTGGGTACTCCGCGAGGCGCTCCATCGTCCCCACCCCCAGGCCGGGGGCGGTGATCAGCAGGACGAACCCGGTGAAGCCGGCGGTGCCGACGAGGATCGACGCCGCCGCCCGCCAGCCCAGGGTACGGAGGGAGGCGAGACCGAGGATCAGGATGCCGGCCGAGCCGATGAGACTGCCGACGAAGCCCTCGCCGTGCACCGCGATGTCCACGTCTTCCGGCGCCAGGCCGACCGCCACCGTGCCGATGCCGAAGAGCATCAGGTAGGACAGCCCGAGGGTGGCGAGACGCCGTCGCGGCCACATGTCCCACAACAGCAGCGTCCCCGCGATCGTGAGCAGCCCGAGCAGGACGAACGACACGTTCATCATGTCGTGCAGCGGCGAGCACACGTACGCGACGAGGCCCGGCAGCCGAGTCGGGCCGCAGTGCACCGCCCCGAGGTCGTCGACGAGGTTCCCGCTGAGGCGGTACGGTGTGCGCCAGGCGGCCTGCGCGATCGCCTGGCCGGCGAACCACTCGATGCCGAGCAGCCAGCACACGGCTCCGATCGTTCGCCGCACGCGCGCACGCTAGCTCATTGCGCCTGATCGCGCGCCGGTCAGCGGTGGGCGGCGGCCGCGTTCGCGGCCGGGCAGAGGCCGTCCGCCCTGCCGCAAGCGCCGGTGTCGCACAGGCGGCAGACCCAGCGTGTGGCTCCCGGCCCCCGGACGAACGTCGCGAGGATGCGGGCCAGCAGCGCCTGCAGCGTCGCCCGCTCGCCAGGCGAGAGCTCGGCCAGCGCGCTCCCGAGCACGTCAGCACGCGCCCGTGCGACGCGATCGGCGGCCCGCCGTCCCTCCGCGGTGAGCACCACGGAGCGCGAGCGGCCGTCGGCGCCGGGACCCCGCGTCACGTAGCCGGCCGCCACCAGCCGGTCGACGAGCCGCACGGTGCCCGAGGGCGTCAGGCCGAGGACCTGGCGCAGCAGGTCGATCGAGGGGCCGTCGAGGAAGTGGTGCAGGGCGGAGAGCGCGGCCCCCGCGGTCTCCGACTGGCCGGACGCCGCCGCGATCGCGTCCGACGTCCGGTCGGCGACCACGAGGGCGAGCGCTCCCAGGACGTTGGCGTCACGCGCCAGGTCCGTCATTCCACGGCGTAGTCGAGCGTGAGCGGCATGAACGGGTAGTCCTCGTGCGTGGACACGCTCTGGCCGGTGCCGTGGAGGCCACGCAGCTCCCCCGTGGCGGTGGCGGGGACCACCGTCGACTCGCCACGCGCCTCGGTGCCGTCGTACCTGCCGGTGCCCTCCATGACGAAGCTCCCGGTGCGGTCGCCGAGGCGGCCCTCGACGTGCATGAGGCCCGCGTACGAGCTGGTGCCGTCCGCGGCGTAGTACAGCACCGCATCCCACGTCGCCCGGGCCTCGATGCCCTGCTCGGCGACAGAGAGCGCCACCACGGCGCGCGTGAACTTCCGGCCGTCGTCCAGCTCCCGGTACGGCTGCTCGTCCCAGGAGTCGATCTTGAATCTGGTCTCCAGGTGAGTCGTCATGTCCTCAGACTATTGTGTGAGTCACGCACATGTCAATCGTCCACGCCCGCGCGGCGTAGCATCGCCGCACGGATGGAGCGAGAACCGCGGCACGACGGCGGATCGGAGCGCAGGCGTGTCCTCGTGATCGTGCTGTTCGTGGCGCTGACGATCGCGCTGGCGCTGGTGCTCGCCTTCTTCTATGCACAGCCTTCGGCGATGTAACTGACGCCTTCTGTCAGGATCCGGACGCCATCATGGCCGCATGATCATGCACGCGACCGGCACCTTCGACGTCGACACCTGGCAGGACGAGCCGTACGACGAGGCCGAGGGCGCGAACCTGCGGCGCGCGCGCCTGACGAAGACGTTCCACGGCGACGTGGAGGGGCGCAGCACGGTCGAGATGCTCATGGCGCAGGCGCAGGAGGAGTCGGCCGCGTACGTCGCGTTCGAGCGCCTCGACGTGCGCGTCGTCGGCCGGGCCGGCACGTTCGTGCTCCAGCACTGCGCGAGCGGCACGCGCGACGAGCGCTCGGCGACCCTCACCGTCGTGCCGGACTCCGGCACAGGCGAACTGCAGGGCCTGCGCGGCACCATGCGGATCGCCATCGGCCCCGACGGCGGGCACGGATTCGAGTTCGACTGCGAGCTGGACTGACCGGATCAGCCCGCCCGACCGTAGGCCTCCCGGAGCCATGCGACGAGCTCGTCGTCGACGTCGTCAGGGGCGCCGACGCGGACCCGGTGCGTGAACAGCGCGTTGAAGCTCCCCGCCGGCTCCAGCCGCGCGGTGGCCGGCACGTCCGTCAGGATGAGGCCGAGATCCACGTGGGCGGCGGCGGGCTGGATCATCGCGAACTGCTTCCGCCGGCGGAGGCTCACGTAGCCCCGCTTGGGGGCCAGCTCGACGTCGTCGCCCAGTGCCCGGACCGCGGCCATCAGACGCTCGTGGATCGGGAGCAGCGCCGCCCGCTTCCCCTGGTAGAGCGCTCCCGCCGGCGCCTCTCCGCCGCTCGCCTGGCGCGCCACGAGAGAGACGCGGTGGGCCGCGCCGTGGGTCATGCCGTGCTCGGACTTGAGCATCGCGACGACCTCGTTGTGCTTCGTCAGGCCGCTCGCGCGGATCAGCTCGATCCAGGCCTCGATCGGCTTCCCGTAGGCGGCCTCGATGTTGCGAATCTGAGAGCGCAGGCCCTCCTCGACGGTCGGCATCGGCTCGATTGCACCTCCTGCTTCCGACGACGAACGGCAACCGCCCGTTTCTGACGCCGTCAGATCGATGTGTACGCGTCGTATGCGGCCCCCGCCCGCGCCACGACCCGCTCGACGTCCTCCTCCAGCAGGTGCCGCGCGCGCACCAGCCGCTCCGCCTCCCGGCGCACCAGCTCGCGGTAGTGGTCGCGGTCCCGGTATCGCGACGCGATGGTCGCCCGCGGCAGCGGGATGCCGGAACCGAGCATGTCCACCGTCTGGCCCTCGGCGCCCGATTCGGGCCGGCGCGGGTTCCACCCCGTCTGTGCGGCGAGCGGCACGGTCAGGTCCGGAAGGCGGATGCCCGCCTCTTCGTTCCCGTCGGCGTCGACCGAGCTGACCAGGCACGGATACGGGTCGCCGGCGACCGCGGGGAAGCGGACCACGCCCTCGCTGACCCGGTCGCCCAGGTCGAGGTGGCGGAGGGTCGGCAGATCCTCGGGGCGCGGCAGGGCGGCGCCCTCGCCGCCAAGTGCGAACCGCGCCAGGACCTGGGCGCGCTCCACGGCGGTGCCGTCGGCCAGGCACGGCACCGCGTCGGGGGGCGGCTCCACCCCGTCCACGATCCAGCGCTCCAGGTTGACCAGGGCGGCCCGGAGCAGCGGCGTGTAGTCGACGGTGTTCAGGAGGTTGCTGGGCCGGACCCAGGGCGACATCGCCGGGCTCCGGGACGGCGGCAGGACGCCGGGCCCGTGCTGGCACCCGGCGAACAGGTAGGCGCGCACCTCGGCGGGAGGCGCCACGTCCGTTCCACCCGCGATGTGGACCAGCGACGCCTCGCTCCGCCAGTACTCGGACGACGTGTTGATCGTGAACATCCGGGGCACGGCGCCGAGCCGACGCTGGCGCTCGAGGATGCCGGCGTCCGTGAACGGGGGCAGGTGGCCCAGGCTCGGGGCGTGCTGCACGGACGGCTGACCGTAGCGCTGGTTGAACTCGCCCCGGCGAGCGCCCGCCACGTGCGGCATCACCCCGTCGAAGACCGTCCGTCCGGCCTCGTCCACGTTCATCCCGGCGTACAGGAAGTCGCGCAGGAATCGCCCGCTCTGCGAGACCCCGAACGCGAAGGCGTGGTCGACCTGGCCGGCGACGCCGTCGGGTCCACGGCGGAGGCAGGCCACGAAGTCCCGCACGGCGAGCAGGCCGGCGCCGACCACGGGGCACTCGCGCGGCCGGTAGCGCACCTCGTAGACGCGGCCGGGCAGGAACCCCCCCGTCAACCACACGCAGGTGTCGTCGGGCACCACGGTCCCGTCCGTCTCCCGGGCGAAGCGCCAGTTCGAGCGGGGGACCTCGGCCGCCGGCGCGCCCGGTCGCTCCCGGACGGTCAGGACGGCAGCCGGGTCGTCGACGTCCGCTGGACGGTACGGGGTGTGGACGTGGTCGGGCAGGCCCGGCGGCGGGTCGAGCGGCCAGTGCCAGAGCCCGTGGTGGGTCGCGTAGACGTGGGGCTGGAACGAGACGAGGACCTGGCCCTCGCGGTCGCGATCCGGAAGCTGTGCCCGGGGAGCCACCAGGCCGAGCATCCCCGGTCGGCGGACCACGTCCCACTGCCACCCGCACCACCCGAGCGTCCAGCCGCGTCGCAGGAGGAACCCGTCGCCGGGCTCGATCCGGTCCGTGATCTCGAGGGGCGGCGGCACGTCGAGCGCGCTGAACGGCAGCGCCAGGGTCCGGCCCCGGTTGACCACCTGGAAGAGCAGCCGGCGGCTGCCCCGCGCCGGGTCGGCCGGCCGCAGCACGACGAAGTCGGCCTCGAACCGCACGCGGCCATCCTCGTCCGGCGGTGCCAGACGGAGGTCGGTGATCGCGGCGTTCTCGGGCGCCTGCGGATCGACGGCGAAACGAGCGACGCCGTCCAGCCGCTCGTACGGACCGACGGGGCCGAACGCGCGACCTGCCTCGTACGGGGCGCTGCGCGCGACAACGAGCTCCACGGTCATCGATCGCGATTGTCTACGTTTTGCAGGTGTCACGTCGCATCGGCGTCGGGGAGCGCCGGGCGCGCCTGGCGGTGCGCCACCGCCTGGCGAGCGAGTCGGGCGCGGCCGCGGTGACCGACGTGGCGGACGCCCTCGTGGCGCTCCACTCGACCGACCCGGCCACTGTCTACCTGTCCGTCGCGGCCCGGCAGCGGGAGCCCGACTTCCCGGCCATCGAACGCGCCCTGTACGAGGAGCGGACCCTCGTGCGCATCCTCGGCATGCGCCGGACGATATTCGTCGTCCCGCGTGACCTCGTGGCGGTGGTGCACGCCTCCACGACGCGAGCGATCGCCGCCGAGCAGCGCCGCCGCCTCACGAGGACGCTCGAGGACTACGGCGGCATCGCCGACGCCGGCGAGTGGCTCCGGCGGGTCGAGGCGGCGTGCCTGCGGGTCGTCGGGGAGCGCGGAGAGGTCTTCGGCGCGGACGTCTCGGCCGAGGTGCCCGAGCTGCGGACGCAGATCCTCATGAACGAGGGCAAGAAGTACGAGGGACTGCTCAACCTGACCACACGGGTGCTGTTCCTGCTGTCGGCCGACGAGCGGATCGTCCGCGGGCGGCCGCGCGGGTCGTGGGTCAGCTCCCAGTTCGCCTGGTCGCCGATGGAGGCCTGGCTGCCCGGCGGTGTGGTCGAGGTGCCGCCGGAGGCCGCGCGAGCCGACCTCGTGCGCCGCTGGCTGCGCGCGTACGGCCCGGGCACCGCGGCCGACCTCCGCTGGTGGACGGGCTGGCCGGCCCGCGACGTCGGCCGCGCGCTGCGGGACGCGGACGCCGTCGAGGTCGAGCTGGAGGAGGGCGTGGGTGTGGCGCTGCCCGACGACCTCGATCCGGTGCCGGAGCCGGCGCCGTGGGTGCGGCTGCTGCCGGCACTGGACCCGACGGTGATGGGCTGGATCGGCCGCGGATGGTTCCTGGGCGAGCACGGGCCCGTGCTCTTCGACCAGACGGGCAACGCTGGGCCAACGGTCTGGTGCGACGGCCGTGTCGTCGGCGCCTGGGCGCGGCGCCGGGACGGTGAGGTCGCGTTCCGACTGCTGGACGACGTCGGCGCGGACGCGACCCGGGCCATCGAGGAAGAGGCGGCGCGGCTCACCGGCTGGATCGGCGCTGCCAACCTGGCCCCGCGCGGCCGCGTGGCGTCGCCGCTTGAGCGCGAGCTGAGCGCCTGAAGGAGGCGTATATGACGACGCACGGCGACCGCTTCGACGCGATCGTGATCGGCTGTGGCCAGGGCGGCAACCCGCTGGCGGTGGCGCTCACCAGGGCCGGATGGCGCACCGTGCTGGTGGAGCGCGTGCATGTCGGCGGCACGTGCATCAACGAGGGCTGCACGCCGACGAAGACGATGGTCGCCAGCGCGCGCGTCGCCTACCTGGCCCGCCGCGGAGCCGACTACGGCGTCGGCACCGGCCCGGTGACCGTCGACATGACGCGGGTCCGGCAGCGCAAGCGCGACGTCGTGGCGAGCTTTCGCGCCGGCACCGAGCGCGGGCTGCAGCGCGCCGAGGGACTTGAGCTGCTGGCCGGAAACGCCACGCTGACCGGCCCGGACACGGTGGTGGTCGAGCTGCGGGACGGCGGGCGGCGGGTCCTCCAGGCCGGCACCATCGTGCTGAACGCCGGCTGCCGGCCCTCGACGCCGCCCGTGGCGGGGCTTGGCGCCGTGAACGCCCTGGACTCGACGTCGATCATGGAGCTGGACGCCGTGCCGGAGCACCTGCTGGTGCTCGGCGGGGGCTACGTCGGCCTCGAGTTCGGCCAGATGTTCCGGCGCTTCGGCGCGCGTGTGACGATCATCCAGCGGGGCTCCGCGCTGCTGGCGCGCGAGGACCCGGATGTGGCCGAGGCGGTGACCGCCATCCTGCGTGAGGACGGGCTCGAGGTGCTGCTCGATGCCGAGACCACGCTGGCCGCGGCCCTGCCGGGCGGCGGCGTGCGCCTGGACGTCCGGGTCGGCGGGGAGGTGCACGCCCTGACCGGCAGCCACTTGCTGGTGGCCGCCGGGCGGCGGCCGAACACGGACGGGCTGGGGCTGGAAGCGGCGGGCGTCATGACCGATCCGCGCGGCTACGTGAAAGTCGACGAGCGCCTCCGCACGAACGTGCCTGGGATCTACGCGATCGGGGACGTCAACGGCGGCCCTGCGTTCACGCACATCTCGTACGACGACTACCGCATCCTGCGCGCCAACCTGCTGGAGGGCGGCAGCGCGACCACGACCGGGCGGCTGGTGCCCTACACCGTGTTCATCGACCCGCAGCTCGGCCGCGTGGGACTGAGCGAGACGGAGGCGGCGGCGTCTGGCCGTGCGGTCCGCGTCGCGAAGATGCCGATGACCTCCGTGGCGAGGGCGCTCGAGGTCGACGAGTCGCGGGGGTTCATGAAGGCGCTGGTGGACCCGGTCAGCGGCGAGGTGCTGGGCGGCGCCGTGCTGGGCCTGGAAGGCGGCGAGCTGATGGCGGCGCTCGAGGTGGCCATGATGGGCCACCTGCCGTACACGACCCTGCGCGACGCGGTGTTCGCGCACCCGACCCTGGCGGAGTCGCTGAACAACCTGTTCGCGAAGCTCTGACCGGCCTGAACCGCACATCCGGACCACGGATGTGCGGTTCGAGGGACGACGCGCGTCAGCTCTCCAGCACCTCGCTCGCCACACGGAATGACGTATTCGCTGCCGGCACGCCGCAGTACACCGCCGTCTGCAGCAGCACCTCCCTCAGCTCGTCCACCGTGACGCCGTTCGTCAGCGCCGCCCGCAGGTGCATCGCCAGCTCCTCCGTGCGGTTGAGCGCCACCAGCATCGCAACCGTGATGCAGCTCCTCGTCCGGCGGTCCAGGCCCGGGCGCGTCCAGATCTCGCCCCAAGCGCAGCGCGTGATGTAGTCCTGGAAGTCGGAGGTCAGCGGGCTGCGCCTCGCCTCCGCGCGGTCGACGTGGGCGTCGCCGAGCACCGCGCGGCGAACCGCCATCCCGCGTTCGTATCGCTCGTCGTCAGTCATCCGCTCCCGCTCCTCGCAACCCGATCCCGATGGGCCGCCAGTGCTCGCTCGATCAGGGCCGGCGTCGATCCGAGATAGGCGTTCGGATCGAGCGCAGCGTCCACCTCGGCCGCCGTCAGCTGCGCCGCGACAAGCGGGTCGGCCAGCAGCTCCTCCCGGAACGGCCGCCCACCGGCGGACGTCCTGCCGGCTGCCGCCTGGACCACGCGCTGCGCGGTCGACCGGCCAGCCCGAGCGGCCAGCACCATCGCCACGTGCTCGGCCAGCATCAGCCCGCCGCTGAGGTCCAGGTTGGCGCGCATCCGCGACTCGTCCACCCGCAGCTCCTCGACCACCACGCGCGCCCGGCCGCATGCGCCGCCGGCGAGCCGGAACGCCTCGCTCAGCGCTGGCCACTCGGCCTGCCAGGCGCCCGCCGCGCGCTCGTGCTCGATGCGCTGCGAGGCGACGAGCACGCCGACCTCGGCCTGGAGCAGCCGGAAGCACGCGTCGACCTCCACCGACCCGACCGGGTTCCGCTTCTGCGGCAGTGCGGAGGAGCCGCCCGGCGACCCCTCGGCGACCTCGGCCACCTCCGTCTGCATCAGCAGCGCCACGTCGAGGGCGACCTTGCATGCCACGCCGCCCGCCGCCGCCAGCCCCAGCGCCAGCTCCACGATCCGGCCCCGCGCCGAGTGCCACGGCAGCACCGGCTCGGCCAGATCGAGCTCGGAAGCCAGCCGTGCGAGCACGTCCAGACCGCGGTCGCCCAGCGACGCCAGCGTGCCGCTCGCGCCGCCGAACTGCACGGCCAGCCGGCCAGAGCGCACCGCCCGCAGCACGTCGCCGGCCTCCATGACCGCGACCAGCCAGCCGGCCGCCTTGAGCCCGAACGTGATCGGGAGCGCCTGCTGCAGGAGCGTCCGTCCCGGCATCACCGCCGCGCGGTGGCGCTCCGCGAGCACCGCGCAGGCGGCCGCCAGCCCGTCCAGCTCCGGCAGCAGGACGTCCAGCGCCCGTCGTGCGACGAGCATCAGCGCCGTGTCGATCACGTCCTGGCTGGTCGCGCCCCAGTGCACGTAGTTGGCGGCCTCACCGGGAACGGCCGCGGTCAGCGCGCGCGCCAGCGGCACGACCGGCGTCGCCGACGCGGCCGCCTCCTCACCCAGCCGAGCCACGTCGAGACGCGCCTCAGCGCACGCGGTCCGAATCGCGGCGGCAGCCGACGAGGGGATGACGCCCGCCGCGGCCTCCGCCGCCGCGATGGCCGCCTCGACGTCCAGCATCGCGCGCAGCCAGGACTCGTCGGACACCGCCTCAGCCATCGCCGGGATGGTGAGGGTCGGCCCGAAGAGCCGGTCAGACGGCAAAGAAGACGGTCTCCTCCTCGCCCTGCAGGTGCACGTCCCAGCGCACCACGCCGCTGTCGTCGCGCGCGACCAGCGTCGCCCGCCGGTCCGCGTCGACCAGCCCCAGCACCGGGTCGGCCGCGTTCGCGAGCTCCTCGTCCGGGAAGTACAGCCGCGTCGTCAGGTGCCGGAGCAGGCCGCGCGCGAACACCGTCACGTGCAGGTGCGGCGCCTGGCCGTCCGGACCCGCGTCGGGCTTCCGAACCAGGAAATGGAACACGCCCTCGCGATCCGTGCCCGACCGGGCGAACTGGTCGCCCTGCCACGCCTCGAGGAGGCCGTCCGGCACCGGCTCGCCTGCCCCGTCCAGCAGCTGCCCCTCGATGCGCACCGCCCCCGGCGTGTCCGCGGCGACCGCGCACCGGTCGTCTGGGAACGGCAGGGCGAAGCCGAAGAACGGCCCCACTGTCTGCGACGGCGTCGGAGTCTCGGCCATCGAACTACGCCTCCATCGGGGTGGCGCGGCTCCCCCGCAGCACGATATCCCACTGGTAGCCGAGCGCCCACTCCGGCTCGGTCGTGTCCAGGTCGAAGCGGGCGACCAGCCGCTCGCGGCCCCGCGCATCGGCGATCGAGCTGAGGATCGGGTCGTGGGCCATCAGCGGGTCGCCCGGGAAGTACATCTGGGTGACCAGCCGGCTGCTCAGCTCGGGACCGAACAGCGAGAAGTGGATGTGCGCCGGCCGCCAGGCGTTGGGGTGGTTGCGCCATGGGTAGGCGCCCGGCTTCACGGTGAGGAAGCGGTACCGGCCCCCGGCATCGGTCAGGCAGCGGCCCGCGCCGGTGAAGTTGGGGTCGAGCGGCGCCGGGTGGTCGTCGCCGGGGTCGACGTAGCGTCCCGCCGCGTTGGCCTGCCAGATCTCGACGAGCGTGCTCGGCACCGGCCGCCCGTCGCTGTCCAGGACCCGGCCCGTCACGATCATGCGCTCACCGATCGGCTCGCCCGCGTGCTGGACCGTGAGGTCGTGGTCCGTCGGGCCGACCAGCACCCGCCCGAACACCGGACCGGCCAGGTGGTGGAACCACTCGTCCGGCAGGTTGACCGGCGGACGACGGGGCGCCCGGAGGACTGTCGACCGGTACTCCGGGTGCAGGTATGGGGGGTCGAAATCGACCGGGTCGGCGTTCGTGCTCATCGTCGCTCCTTGTTCCCCCCCTTGGGATGCCGGAGGCACGGGGGCACATCGTCCTCCTTATGAGAGAGTAGGCGCGCTCGTTTGATGGCAACGGCTCGATCGTACTCGCTCATCTGCCGCACTAGCATGCCAGTTGTCGCCGCGCTTGCCGTGACACTGGCCGCTGCGCTGCGGGCGTCCCTGCTGGGCGGCGGCCAGATCGACTACGACGAGGGCGTCTACTGGCAGTCGCTCCG
>Ga0126369_10001704_pt1 | contig 15392 bp, 15 predicted proteins | sample PanSoiMetaPlot_1_FD_109646 | JGI IMG/M metagenome (GOLD analysis project Ga0126369, IMG submission 109646) | Tropical forest soil microbial communities from Panama - MetaG Plot_1 | ecosystem: Environmental > Terrestrial > Soil > Tropical forest > Bulk soil | place: Panama | collected 2016-02-17 | reverse complement strand
TCTCGATTCCGAGCGCACCTACCGCGCTAACCAGCTTGCCTACCGCCAGGCTTTAGCCAGCTACATGCTGGCGGTCGAACAACTGCGCGAAGCGGTAGGCTCGAGGAGTTTCTGAAAGACGCAGGCAGAGAAAAAGTTCGGAGTTCGTCTCGATTCTAAAAAGGGAGTTCGTATGAAACGGTTACTCTTGTTGCTGGCTCTTGCGTCGTTCCCGCTCGAAGCACAGCAGTCACCTCCTCCTCCCACCGCCCGCGCGCATCCCGATGACGACTCCCGCCTTCGTTTACTGGAAGAGCAGGTTCGCGTGCTCACCGACGAGGTGGCCCATCTCCGATCGCAAATGCAGTCTCTGCAACAGACAAACGCACCGGGCACAACTCCGGGGCAAGTCTTGCTCGCCAGCAGCCGCATCGAGCCCAGCTCGCTTCCTGCTTCACCGGAAGCTCCGGCCCCAGCTTCAGGAAATGTCTCGCCAGCCGGGCCGCCGCCTGCTCAGGTTGCGCAAACGCAAACCTATGGCGGAGCTAGTTCGAACGCCAAGCTGCTGAATCCCGATATCAGCCTGATTGGCGATTTCATCGGCGCCGCCGGACACAACGATGTTTCGCCCAGCAGATCGCTTGAAATGCACGAATCCGAAGTAGGAATGCAGGCCATCATCGACCCTTACGCGCGCGCCGACGCGTTTCTCTCCTTTGGAGAAGAGGGCGTCAACGTAGAGGAAGCTTACATCACATTCACGTCGCTTCCCGCCGGCTTGCTTCTGAAAGTCGGCAAGATGCGCGCCGAGTTCGGCAAGGTCAATACGATTCATAACCATGCGTTGCAGTACATCGACCGGCCACTCGCCACCAACAATCTGGTCGGGGGCGAAGACGGAATTGATGACGCGGGAATTTCTTTGACGCGTTTCCTGCCGGCGCCCAAAGGCTGGTTTGCCGAAGGTACCGCGCAAGTCTTTCGCGGCGACTCCGATGACGTGTTCACGGCAAATCGGCGGCAGGACCTAAGCGTCGTGGGCCACCTTCGCGCTTATCGCGATTTGAACGAATCCACCAACCTCGACCTCGGCTTCTCGTATGCCCGCGGCCACAATAACGCTGGCCTTCTTACGTCCGATCCCTCCGCATTCCTAACCAATCTCTATGCCGCCGATGCCACACTTCGCTGGAAGCCACTGCGGCGCGCCATTTACAATTCGTTCCTTTTCCGCACCGAATTTTTCTGGAGCGCGCGCGACCAACTCTCCGCGCTCAACGCGTTCGAGACCCAGCACGCCTTCGGCATGTACGCTCATTCCGAATACCGACTGAACCGTCGCTGGACGATCGGCGGCCGCTTCGACCGCAGCGGCCGCGCCGATAACGCCGCTCTCACCGACACCGGCTTTTCCGGTATTCTCACCTACTGGCCCAGCGAGTTCAGCCAGATTCGCGGCCAATACCGCTACGGACATTTGTTTGATACGGCCACCTCGCGCTACGACAACGCCAACGAGTTTCTGTTTCAGTTTCTCTTCGTGATGGGCGCGCACGGCGCCCATCCGTTCTGACCTTTAGGAGGACCAGCATGCCGCGCAAGACCTTGCTCGCACGTTTCACAGCCGCTGTTGCTACGTTCACTCTTCTGGCGTCGCTTTGCATTTCGCCAGCCGCCGCTGCCGGCAAACTCCAGGTCATGACCGCCACAACCGACCTGGCAGCCCTTGCCCAGGAAATTGGCGGCGACCGGGTCGACGTCGAATCGGTCGCGAAAGGCTATCAGGATCCTCATTTCGTCGAGGCGAAACCCAGTTTCCTGCTAAAACTTCGCCGCGCGGACCTTCTGATCGTGGTCGGATTGGAACTCGAAATCGGCTGGTTGCCGCCCCTCATCACACAATCGACGAACCCAAAGATTCAAGTCGGGGCTCCCGGCTATTTCGACGCGTCGCGCTTCGCCAAAATTTTGGAAATCCCTACCGGTGCCGTCACCCGGGCCGAAGGCGACGTTCATCCGCAGGGCAATCCTCACTACTGGCTCGATCCGGAAAACGGGTTGCGCATCGCGAAAGGCATTGCCGATAAGTTTAGCGAAATGCGCCCTGCCGACGCGGCGTACTTTGCCGAGCGTTACTCCGCGTTCGAACAAAGACTCAAACAAGCGGACCAGCAATGGCAGGCGCAGATGAAGCCTTACGCCGGCCGCAAAATCGTCACTTACCACCGCTCCTGGCCGAACTTCGCCGAACACTTCGGCTTGAACGTCGTTGGCTACGTCGAACCGCGGCCCGGCATTCCGCCGAGTCCGCAGCACACGGTGGAGCTGATCGGCCAAATGAAGCGCGACAACGTGAAAGTGATCGTCGTCGAGCCCTATTTCGACCTGAAAACACCAAATAGCATTGCGCGTGAAACAGGCGGCACGGTCCTCGTGCTGATGCCGAGCGTAGGCGGCGAGAAAGAAATCACCGATTATTTCAAACTCTTCGAGTACGATATCGCGAAACTCAAGCAGGCGTTTGATGCGACGAAATAAGATTTCGTGGCGGCTTCGGCAGACGCCCACGCTTTGTTGGCAGCATCCAAAGGGGACTGAACTTTCATGGAAATTCTGGCATTCCTGATACTCCCGTTTATCGCCAGCTTAATTCTGACCGGCATCCACGCCTATTTGGGCGTTCACGTTGTGGAACGTGGCGTAATCTTTGTTGATCTCGCCTTGGCGCAGATCGCCGCTCTCGGCGCGACCGTCGCGGTCGTGGCCGGAATGGATCCGCATGGCCGCGCCGCGTATTGGATCAGCCTTGCATTCACATTCTTGGGGGCCGGCATTTTCGCCGTCGCGCGCACCAGCCGGGGCCACATTCCGCAGGAAGCCTTCATTGGAATCGCCTACGCGGTTGCCTCGGCCACTGCGATTCTCCTGATGAGCAAAGCCACCGGCGAAACTGAACACCTGAAGGACATGCTCGTTGGCAATATTCTTGCGGTATCGCGTCCCGAAGTGACCAAAACCGCGCTGCTTTACTCTGCCGTCGGGGTCTTCCATTTTCTTTTCCGCAAGAAATTTCTCCTGATTTCCATGAATCACGCGAAAGCCTCTCAGCTCGGCCTAAACGTGCGCTTCTGGGACTTTCTCTTTTATGCTTCATTCGGCTTCGTGGTTACGTCGTCGGTCGCGATTGCAGGTGTGCTACTCGTTTTTTGCTACCTGATCGTGCCTAGCGTCGGCGCAATGCTTTTCGCCGACAAGATCGGCCCGCGCTTGGCCATCGGCTGGAGCATGGGTACCATCGTCTCCGCCCTCGGTTGTTACCTCAGCGTGCAGCTCGACACCCCGACCGGCGCAACCATCGTCGTTACCTTCGGAATCATCCTGGTCCTGATGTTCTTCTTACATCTGATTGTGCATCATGGGCGGAACGGCAATCTTGTTGGCGCTCATGCGGCGCAGCGCGAACTCGAGCAAGAGGGTGCTCCGCGCCATTAGTGGGTATTTCCAGGTACAAAGAAATCTATAATGGCCGCGGTGAACGCGACCGCACAGCCTCGATTTCCGCTTGCCAGCTTGCAGTTTTCCCTGACGGTTTTCCTCGGCGCCTTTCTGCTCTTCTGGACCCAGCTCATTCTTGGAAAATTCATCCTGCCCTGGTTTGGCGGTACTCCCGCCGTGTGGACCACCTGCATGCTCTTCTTTCAGGTGCTTCTCCTCGCGGGTTACGTTTACAGCCATATCCTCGCAAGCCGTCTAAGCGGTTGGACGCAAGCGCTCACCCACTCGGCGGTTCTGTCGCTATCGGTCGCCGCGCTTTTCTACCTCGCAATAACCTGGGACTCACCCCTTACGCCCGCCGCGTTCTGGAAGCCAGAACCAAACACCGACCCTGTGCTTGGCATCCTCGCGGTTCTGGCAATCGCAGTCGGCCTGCCGTACTTCGCTCTTTCCACCACAGGCCCCCTGCTGCAAACGTGGTATCAGCGCGTCGAACAAACCAGATCGCCCTACCGCCTCTATGCCGTTTCGAATCTTGGTTCGTTCCTAGTGCTATTTGCATTTCCGATCGTTCTCGAACCTCACCTGACGCTCAAAATCCAGGGCCGCCTTTGGACTGCCGGCTACCTTCTGTTTGCTGTGAGTTGTTGTGCCAGCGCTTTTCTCGCCGCCCGTGCCAAGGCCCAGGGCGCCACTCAGCTGCAGGCGGGTTCGGAGCTCGGTAGAGAGTCGTCCGGAGGCAGCACGGGTCCACCCAGTGCTGCCAATTTCGCGCTGTGGTTTGCACTCGCCGCAACCGCGTCGGTCGTTTTCCTCGCCACCACGAACCAGCTTTGTCAGGACATCGCCGTTGTTCCGCTACTTTGGATTCCGCCGCTCGCGATTTACTTGCTTTCCTTTATCCTCTGCTTCGAACACCCCCGCTGGTACGCCCGCAACTGGTTCCACGCCACCTTTCCTCTGGCGCTCTGCGCAGCATGTTTCGTGCTCTACAATGGCGCCCTCGGCAGCATCCCGACCCAGGTCGGCATCTACCTCGTGGTTCTTTTCTCTGTGTGCATGGTCGCCCACGGCGAGCTCGCGCGCTTGAAACCCTGGCCTCGCCACCTGACGGCGTTCTACCTAGCCGTAGCCGCCGGCGGGGCATTCGGTGGAATCTTTGTGGGCTGGATAGCGCCGCGCCTGTTCACCGGTTTTTGGGAATACCAGCTTGGTTTGCTCTGCGCCGCGGGTCTGCTCTTGCTGAACCTTTCGCTTGACCGCAAATCGTCACTCTACGAAACACCCCTACCGGTTCCCGTATTGCTCCTTGCCATGGCCGCATTGCTCCCGGAAGCGGTCGCTCTGGCCGTATTGCCGGCAAACCGCATTTCCAACCACTTCGCACTGTTCTTAGCGGCGGTTCTTTTCATCCTGGTATTCTTCAATCGCAGACGCGCCGCTCCCGAGGCCGCGCGCAGCAAAGCTGCGCCCGTCTGTGCGCTGGCTGCGCTCGCGGTTGCCGCGGTAGTCTTCACGGGCACTGGCTTTGCCCGGGCGCAAAAACCGCTTGCCCGCTTCCGCAATTTCTACGGCACGCTCTCGGTCCTCCCGCGCGGCGGAGGCGTTCAAGCCGCCGCGCTAACCCTCGCTCACGGCCGCGTTGTTCATGGCTTTCAATTGCAAGACGCTGCCTACAAACGCATACCGACTGCTTACTATGCCGCCGGCAGCGGGTTCGATCAGGCATTCCAACGGGCGATAGCGGCCGCGCTCACCGGTCATCGCACCGCTGTGCACATCGGCGCGGTCGGCCTCGGTATCGGAACCGTCGCCGCCTATGCCCGCCCCGGAGACACAATTCGTTTTTATGAAATCAATCCGCAGGTGATTGCCCTGGCCTCTAACCCTGCCTACTTCACATATCTTTCCGATTCACCCGCTCAAATTGAGATAGTTCCGGGCGACGGCCGTCTCTCTCTCGAACGTGAAGCCGACCGCCTGGATCCACAAACATTCGACCTGCTCGTCCTCGATGCCTTCAGCGGCGATTCCGTTCCGGTACATCTCCTCACACGAGAGGCCTTTGCTGCCTACCTTCGTCGCCTGCACAAAGGGACGGGCATTGTCGCCATTCATATCACCAACACCTATCTCGATCTGCGACCGGTAGTCGTCGCTGCAGCCGAATACTACGGCCTTCACTCCACGTGGATTCACGCAACTGGGGACGACCGCATCTCGAGCGACTCCGAATGGATGCTTCTCTCCTACGGCGAGCTGCCAAAATCTTCCACTGACCTCTCGACCGTGCGTCCGGTGCGCCTCTGGACCGACGATTACAGCAATCTGCTCCAGATCCTCCGGAAATAATTCGCAAGGCCTTGTCCGCCGGCTTCTTGCGTATAATCGTCGGAGTCTTGAAACCCGCGAGGATTTTGTCCATGTCCGAACCAACTTACGAAGAATTGAAAGCACAGCTTGCCGCGCTGCAGAAACAATCCGGCCAGAAACGCAGCGGCACTCTCGATTTTCGTGTCGGTGAAAAAGGCGGAGTCAGCGTCTACGGCCTCGGCCGTTTTCCGGTTACGCTCTATTACGAACAATGGATTCGCTTGCTCGGCGCGGCTGACGAGTTGAAGAAATTTCTGGAAGAGCAAAAATCCGAAGGCAAGCTCAAACTAAAAGAAAGCTGAGCGAGCGACCGGCCCGGAAGCGCCCTTCTGCGTTCGGCCGGCAGCCTACTTTGCTGCCGCCATTGAAGTTTTGCTCCGCGCCGGTTCCACCACCAGCACCGACTCCATGGTAGACGCATGAATCGCCAGTAACTGCCTCATCGCGGCATCAGCGCCCGCTTCGCTCCCGGTTTCACGGTTTGCCCGCACCAGCAAATCCAGCGAAAACGCGTCGGCGCTAGTCTGTTCCAGTTCTGCCATCGCCTCTCTAAATTTCCTCTGTGCCATCAGCAATGCCCCACGCAGCGCGTGCATCTGGGTCCCGATCAATTCATTGTCCGTACGCTGGTAGCGCTCCTCCAGCACGTGCAGGCAAACTTCCGCCATCGGCACATTTCCCGCGCGCAGCGAACGCACGCCGCGCCAGCGCCGGATTGTAGCCATGTGTTCGTCGCGCGTCACTGCCGCCAGGTCTCCGTCCTCGCGAATCGCTGTTTCCGCTGCATCCAGATGGCGCAACGCCACCAAGTCGTCTGTCTGGTACATGGCCATCGCTTCGTCGAATCCTGCTTCCAGGTCCGCGAATTTTTTCGCGTGGGCTTCCGCTACCAGTTCCGTGTATTCGCGGTCGGCAAACCCGAGCATGTTCTCGCGCACATAACTCAGCGCAATCGAACCGCGGTACTCCAGATTCCGCCGCGCGTTCGCCGCCAGCTTGGCCGACTTCCCATAAGCTTCGCGCGCGGCTGCCTGATTGCCCAGCATGGCGAATACGTCGCCCAGCTCGTGCTGTGAAGGCCCAAACGTCGGCTCCTTTTTCAGCGCCAGCTCAAAGTGTTCCTTGGCCTCCTGATAACGCCCGGCCTTGAAAAGAATGTCGCCATAGGAGTCTTCGGGATTGGGGTCCGCCGGCATCGCCGCAACGTAGCGTTGCATCAGGGCCTCGGCTCGCGCCATGTCTCCCATCGCCGCATAGGAATAGCCCAGCCGATTCAGCACCGGAGTAAATGCCGGATCGAGCTCCAGCACCTTTTCGAACAGAGGAATCGCCCGCCCCGCGTCGTGCTGGTCGACAAACCAGCGGCCAGCCAGGTACAGGACGTACTTGTCCTCAGACTCTCTGTGGACCAGATCGTTCAAATCGGAAATCGCCGCCAGCTGATCATTTTTCTTTAATGCCGTCAGCCACCGTACAAACAGCATTTCGCTCGGCGAAATTTTTCCAGCCAGGCTCTGCGCCCGTGCCAGTGCTTCGGCCGACTCGCGCGCATCGGTCGCAAGATAGGAAAGCAAAGCCCAGCCCGACGCAAAACTGGCATCTTCCGTAGTTGCTGTGCGCAAACTCTTCAGGCATTCGTCCAGTCTGTAATTTCCGCTGAACAAAACGGCTTGTCCAAACAGCTCACGCGCGTGGTCGGACTGCGTGGTCAGCCGCATGGGTTCGGCTGTCTTGTTCACCGCTGCCACCTTGGTGGGCGCGGTTTTCTGAGCGACCGTGAGAGGCGTCGCGGCGGCAGCGCTCAGTGTGATCAGTGTGAGTACAGCAAACGTGCTGGGCACACGCATTTAGCCAAATCTCCTAGCTAAGTACTCCCCGATGCTAGCACCGGCCTTTCTCCGCGCGACCTGTCCCTCCGTACAGCTGCCACGCATCAGTCATGGCCCCGGCGATGAGATTCGTCGCTAGTTCCTGCTGCGATCAGAAAGGCGGTTGTGATCGCGCAGGATTTTTCGCAGCTGGTCCTGCGGAATCGCGTAAGAACGCCAATAGTCGGCGCCGGTCATGGTTTCGGCCGCGACCAGCGCATTGATGACTGCTTCCTCGGTGGCTTGGATAGTTGCCAGAAAAAGGGCATCGATCCGGTCACCCTTCAAACGCTGCGTGGTGGAAACGGCTGGCTGGCCGCTTCCAGAGCTGTTGCCTTCGTCGGCGCCACAATTCGCGGTCGAGAAGGCCAGAAAGATGTCCCCCGAGCCGTTGGCTTCTATTGCGCCTACGCGACCGAGGCCAAGACTCACGCGTCTGGCCATACGCTTCAATTGATCGGGTTGCAACGGAGCGTCGGTGGCGACGACAACAATAATGGAACCTTGCTCCTTCTCCTCGGGAAAAAGAACCCGAGCGGAAGGCTGCGCAGCACAAACCGGAGCAGGCTGGCCGTTTCCCAGAACTGCCGGCGGATCCTGAACTTTTGCCACGCAGGGCTCGTAACCCTTGATTTCGCGCCCAACCGGAACTCCGGCGATGCGAACCTCAGAACGGCTGCCGTAGTTGCACTGAACCAGGACGCCGACCGTGAATCCACCCTGATCGGCGGGAAGTTTCCTCGAAGAAGTCCCCGTGCCGCCTTTGAAGCCGTTGCAATTCATCCCGGTACCGCCTCCGACATTGCCCTCCAAAATCCGACCGCCGCGGGCAGAGTCGAGAGCCTGAAAGGCGTGCTCCTTTTTGACATGCTGGCCCTTCATGTCGTTGAGGCGCGCATCGGCGGTCTCGGCAACAACCGGATACCAGAACGGCCCCGCGTGATCATGTTTAACCATCCATTCGACAACAGCGTCGCGAACCACTCCGACGCTGAGCGTATTGGTGATGAGAATCGGTGTTTCCAAAACTCCGTTCTCGTCGACCCAGTGTGTGCCGGTCATGTCGCCGTTGCCATTTCCGGAATAAAAGGCCGCGAAGACAGCTTCGCTCGAAGCTTTTCCGCGCGGAAAGATCGCGGTCACGCCGGTTCGCACCGGGCCTTGCCCGACAATGCGCTTGCCTTCGCCTGAAATCAGAGTTGCGTAGCCGACTTCTACGCCCGCGACATCTGTGACGGAGTTGAGAGGCCCGGAAACGCCATCGAAGGGAATGCCCAAATCGCGGGCGCGCGGCTTAGGATTGAGCGTGGAAACGGACTCTTGGGCGACAAGAAACGGCGTCACCGCGAAAAGGAGAAGGCCCCCTACGACACTTGTCACTCGCCCCAGGCCCCCAAAAACGTTCATATCCGTCACCTCCTCTAAGTCGCCTCGCAAAGTGTCGGTTGCCGATCTCGCGAAACCCGGGCCATGTTAACACCGGTCGATCCGCGCCTTCTGGCCCCATGCCGCAAACCGTTCGGGCGGCACAAACAGCGTTTTGCCGGGATGTTGGTTCTGGTGGAATGCTGACTGCCTGCGCAGCTTTCTGCTTGCTCTTTACCCTGTGTTAGCCTGTTCTCCCCTTAAGGAGGCCCGTCTTGCGTTACCGCACCTTCGGCCGTACCAACTGGCAAGTCAGCGAAATCGGATATGGCATGTGGGGCTTGGCCGGCTGGACCGGCTCCGACGACGCCGAATCGCTCGCCTCGCTCCAGCGCTCGATCGATCTCGGCTGCAATTTTTTTGACACTGCCTGGGCCTACGGTGACGGCCACAGCGAAGTGCTCCTCGGCCAAGCGCTTCGCGCCAATCCGTCAAAAAAACTCTACGCGGCTAGCAAAGTCCCGCCCAAAAATCGCTGCTGGCCCTCGCAGCGCGAATTCTCTCTCGACGTTTCCTACCCGCCCGATTACGTCTTCGAATACGTCGACAAGAGCTTGCAGAACATCGGCGTCGAAACACTCGACCTCATCCAGTACCACACCTGGGAAGACCACTGGCTCGATGACGACCGCACCATTCGCACCATCGAACAACTTCGCGCCAGCGGCAAGGTTCAGGCCGTCGGCATCAGCATGAATCGCTGGGAACCCCAGAACGGCATCCGCGCCGTCAAATCCGGTCTCATCGACGCCGTTCAGGTCATTTACAACATCTTCGACCAGAACCCGGAAGACGAACTCTTCCCCGCTTGTCGCGCCCACAATGTGGGCGTCGTCGCCCGCGTTCCCTTCGATGAAGGCTCGCTCACTGGCACCCTAACCTTGCAATCCACCTGGCACGTCGATGATTGGCGCAGAACTTATTTCGTTCCGGAAAATCTCCGCTCCAGCGTCGAACACGCCGACGCCCTCAAACCGCTCGTTCCCGACGGCTCGACCATGGCCGAAATGGCCCTGCGCTTCATCCTCAACAACCACGACGTCGCCACCATCATTCCCGGCATGCGCAAACTCAAAAACGTCGAAGCCAACGTCGCTTCTAGTGACAAAGGCCCGTTGCCCTCTCTACTCCACTCCGAGCTCCGCAAACATCGCTGGGTCCGCCAACCTACTTCCTGGAGCCAATAATTCCCTTCGGGGCTTTTCTCCAGCCTCGGGCTGCCGGCTGCGGCAGCCTTTCTGTGGACCCGGATTTACCGGTTCGCGACGCTTGCCTGGCGATTTTGCAAAAACCGGCGCACTGCCGAATCGCGTTCCAATCCGATCGCCATCTTGTACGCTTCGTTTGCAGGCGCGTACGCGCCGGTCTTTGCCAGCAGGTCCGCTCGCGCCGCCCAGTACGGCTGATATTGTTTCACGCCTGCGTCCGCTTGAATCTCTTGCAACGCTTTCAATCCCGCGCCCGGTCCACGCAATTCGCCGATGGCAACGGCTCGATTGATCGCCACCACCGGCGATCCGGAAATGGCGAACAAAGCTTCGTACAGCTTGACCACATCCGCCCAGTTGGCGCGGCCGGTCATCCGCCGATATACATGCGCCGACTGCAACGCCGCTTCCAATTGAAACCGACCCATTCTTCCCAACGCGCCCGCCCGCAACAGAACCTGTTCCGCTTCCCGAATTAGGCGCGAGTCCCAACGCGCCACGTCCTGCTCGGCCAGAGGTACATACTCTCCGCTCGCACTGCGCCGCGCTTCGCTCCGTGCCTCTGCATGCAGCATCAGCGCCAGCAACCCTAACGCCTCGGGCTCTTCTGGCAGCAACTCAACCACCACGCGACAGAGAAAAATCGCTTCCTGCGCCAGGTCGCGCCGCGCCGCGTCCGTTCCCGCCGCATCGCTCCAACCCTCGGCAAACGCCGCATAGATCGCGTCCAGCACTGCGTCGACCCGGTCGCCGAGCTCTTCGGGCTCCGGAACGCGAAACGGGACGCGCGCCTGGCGAATCTTGTTCTTCGCGCGCACCAACCGCTGTCCCATCGTTGCCGGAGAAATCAGAAACGCCGAAGCGATGGCCTCGGCATTTAATCCCAGCACGACCTGCAGCATCAGGGGGGCGCGAATCCCCTCTTCGATCGCCGGGTGCGCGCAGGTAAACAGCAGCGCCAGCCGCTGATCCGGAATCTGCACGCCCGCCGCCGCCGCTTCCAATCCCTCGGCGATCAACTGCAAATCCGCGCCAGCTGCTTGGTTGCGATGTTGTCGCCGCATGGCGTCTATCCCCTTCCGGCGCGCAACCGTCAGCAGCCACCCTTCCGGATTTTCCGGGCAACCATTCACCGGCCAATCAGCCAACGCGGACCCAAACGCCTCCGACAGGGCATCTTCCGCCGCGGCGACGTCGTGCGTTCTCACCGCAAGAAACGCGACTAATTTGCTGTAGCTTCGCCGCGCGACTTCTTCGATCGTGCGCTGCGCACGCGCTTCATGGTTTGCGGAAGTCACAGGTTCCTGCGGATTCGCTCAACGTTTCACGCCGGGTGATAGATCAAAAACAGATTCCCGTTACGAAAGCTCCGGGTGCTCGCCAGCTTGAGTGCCAGCCTCTCCCCGATTTGGGCGAACATCGACTTACCCTCGCCGAGCAGAACGGGCGATAGCGCGATCTGATATTCGTCAATTAACCGCGCAGCGGATAGCTGCGCCACAATGCTCGCGCTGCCGAGAATGACCAGATCCGGCCCAGGCTGTTGCTTCAAACCTTTCACTTCCTCCGCCGGGTCGCCCCTCAACAAGGTGCTGTTCTGCCATAAGGCCTTTTCCATCGTCCGCGAAAACACCATCTTCTGCAGTTCGTTCATTCGTTTCGCGACGACCGGCGAGGTTTGCGCGGCCACCGGCGTCGGCCAATACCCCGCCATCATGTCGTAGGTCTTGCGGCCGAACAAGAGCACTCCCCGGCCGCTCGCATTGCCCGCCACAAACGAATTCCATTCGTCGTCCTGCTTGTACGCCCAGCTCATATCGCCTTGGCTGTCGGCTATGAAGCCGTCCAGCGACATCGAATTAAATACCATCAATTTGGGCATAGTTCTCCTCCACTTCTTTCAGGGTTTTTGAACTGAACTCTGCTGCGTGAATATCTATTCCGGCTTGAGGTACTTGGAGATTCCTTCCGTCAGGAATGTGCCGTCGTGCATCGGCCGCACCTCCACCACTCCATGCAACGCCGTCGGGGAACGCGCCGCCCAGGAAAGCGCCGCATCGAGATCCGGGACTTCGATGATATGGAAACCGCCCAGCTGCTCCTTCGCGTCCGCGTAAGGCCCGTCCAGCACTTGCGTTTTTTCGTTGCGGATTCGCACCGTCGTCGCGGTAGGCGTCTGCTGCAAACCTCCGCTCGACTCCAGCACTCCCGCTTCTTGCATCGCTTCCATGTACGCGAGGTAAGCGCCAAGCCAGTGCCTCTGCTCTTCACGCGTCAGTTCCGGCCAGCCCGACTCGTTTACGTAGTCCAGCAAAATGTATTTCATCGAAAGCCTCCGCGTCGCTGCCGCAGACAACTCAACCGCAGGAAAAAAAGCCGCCGCTCACCGCAGCAGTTGCCGGATTTCGACCGCTCCGTGCCCGACAGTCGGGCAGCGACCTGCCCAGGAGAGCGCGCTCTCGAGATCCGGCGTCTCGATCAGGTAGTAGCCGCCAACTTGTTCCTTTGCATCGGCATAGGGCCCGTCCAGTACTTGCTGCTTTCCTCGAGCCAGCCGAATGGTCTTGCCCGATGAGCTCGGTGCGAGCTGGCTACCCGACTTAAACACCCCAGCCTTTTTCAGCGCCTCCGTATAGGCTCGGTACGCAGCCATACCCTGTTCCTGCTCGGCCTTGCTCAACTTGGGCCACCCTGATTCGTCCACATACAACAGCAACATGTATTCCATCGAACTCCTCCTGGTGCCCGGCGCTTGGCGGGCCTTGTTGCGCGCTCACTACAATGACGCTCGGGATGGCCGCGATTTCGACAGAGGACAAAGCTTTTTTGGGGTTCAGGCAGTCTGCTTGAGGGCTCGTTCCACCAGGGTCAGGCAGCGCTCGGCCTGCTCGCGCAGCAATTCTTCACGTTCGCCCCGTTCCCGCAGGCCCGCGTGCAGCTCGTCGGCAATCGCAAGGGCCGCGAGCACGGCAGCTTTCTGGGTATCAATCGTGGTGGTCGAGTCAGCAATAGCTCGCATCTTCTCGTCCACATAGGCGGCGAGCTTTTGCACATAGGACGGGTCTAGATCACCTGCAATCGAATAGGTCTGGCCGAAGATTTGGACTCTGGTCGGCGGCATGGTTTAGCGCGGCAGTGCCAATCGGAAAGGTAACACAAAAACGCGCGAAGCGTTGCCGAGCGCAGGCCCCACTCTCCCGTACCTAAAACCCTGCCGGTTTCCTGGAGTATGAACCTCTGGGTGCAAACCGGTAACCCGGCTCGATGCGCTAGAAATGCAGAACGATGCCCACGCCTGCCTGATAGTTATGTTGCGTGTCGGAGTACAACTGCGTGTGTACGTAATCCGCTTCGCCGCGGAAGGAAAGCCGCGGATTCAAAAACCAATCGACCCCCCCGCCTGCCTGCAAGGCAAAGCCGTTCTTACCGGAATTCGCGACTTGAGGGTTCATGTGCGTCACCCCCACCAGGACATGTGCCCAGGGAGAGAAGCGGTGCGGCTGCCGATTCCAGAAAATTCGTCCGCCCCCGGTGGCCAGCACATACTTTGACATTTCTCCCGGCTGAAAGACGTCGCCGCCGAAGGCAGAAACCAGACTGCCTTCGAGTGCGAACCATTCTGTAAGAGAGTAGGCAATCGAGGTATGGATACCGCTGAGGTTCGCGGAAAACGGCTTCGATTCGAAATGCACATATTCATAGCCGACCGCGAGATCCCACCGGTAGCCGAAGTCACCGGCACTCCCGTACTGCGGTCCGCGCGGAGCCTCCGGCAATGCGGCGGAAGGAACGGGCAAAAAGTTGGTTACTGGCAGGGTGGCGGCGGGAAGGGCCTGCGAAGAGATCAGGTTGGCATTCGATGCGTCTGTGGCAGACGCAAGGAATAGAGATTGTGCGGAGCGTTCAAGGTTCAGGAAAGACGCCTGCTGGGCCGGCAGCGAGGCAGAGACAGCAAGAGCGACAAACAGTACCAAGACGAGGCGTTTCATTTGCGTTCCTTAGGGCAGACTCCACGACAGGTGGCTGGCACTTATAACCTAAACAGGAGAAGGGGTGTTTGTCTATGAAGATTCGTAATGCCGGCCAGACGGAAACGCCTTTTCTAGGGAACCATGTATGCTTTGCTGCCCGCGTTGGTGAAGTCGAAGCGCAGTAGCGCGGATGAATTGGATGTAGGTGCGAACCGCCATTCGCGTGCAGCGTTCAGGGCGATGTCTGCGAAGAATTGACTGCTCACCGGTGAATTTAGGTCGGCCGCTGCGACGGTCCCGTCCGGATTCAGTTTGAGGCGGACGTTGATCCGTACCGTGCCGCGTATCGTGCTAAGCGCCTTAGACGAAACATCGGGAATCACCTGATGCACTACTTCGAGCCCTCCCGAGTTCTTAGGCTCGATTGAACGCGGCGAACTAGCGGGTGGTTTTGCCGGAGCTGCCGGCGCCGCTGACGGGGATGCTATTTGTTTGGACGGCGCTGATTCGCCACGCGCGGTCTCGAAATCAGCTGACTTCGACGGTCGCGGCACCGTTCCGTCCCGTTGGGCGGTTGCGGCCCTAGGCGGCGCGCTGCTCGAACTGGATCTTGTGGCCGCCGCCGGCGAAGAAGATGCTGAAGTATTGCCCGTAGTACGCAGCATTTTCGGAACCATAAGCGCAGCAAGAACCAGCGTGCTTGCCGCGCCGATCATGAAGTATTTGATCGAGCCGCCCGAGCCGTGCCGTTTGGACACTCGTCGCGGCGCCGCAATAGTGACGTTGACGTTGGGCAGCGAAGAAACCGGTATATGCGAAGACGCTTTCCGGCGCTCTACGCTCGGAGAAACAGGAGAGACGGTGACCGGATCCACGCCGGGTGCTTCGTTTACGACCTGCGATGTCGCCGCGCCAGCCGACGCAGCTCGTTGTAAACGAGAGGAATTAGCGCATCCCGCGCTTGCTCATCCCCACCGCGCCAGTTGGCGAGAAGCTTGGTGATCTGCGCCGACGGTTCTGGGCACACTTCCGTGCTCCCGCGATGATCGATTCGCTAAGGGGGTCAACCAAAG
>Ga0126369_10001702_pt1 | contig 15394 bp, 16 predicted proteins | sample PanSoiMetaPlot_1_FD_109646 | JGI IMG/M metagenome (GOLD analysis project Ga0126369, IMG submission 109646) | Tropical forest soil microbial communities from Panama - MetaG Plot_1 | ecosystem: Environmental > Terrestrial > Soil > Tropical forest > Bulk soil | place: Panama | collected 2016-02-17 | reverse complement strand
GCAGGAGAGCACGCAGGCAGGTGCTCGGCGCTGTTTGTTGCCGCAGCTTGCTTCGTCTGGTTCGCGGGCGACATGCGGTCAGCTGGCGCTCAGACGGCGCCCAACGCGGAAGAAGCTCGCTTGCTCGAGTTCGGCAAAGAGATCTTCAAGAGCAAGGCGGTGTGTCAGTATTGCCATAAATGGGATGCGTCGGGCGATCAGGGCTACGGCGGGAATGCTCTTTCGCTCCGCGCAACGCATCTTACACCCGAGCAACTCACCGAAGTGGTGAAATGTGGTCGGCCCGGCACCGGCATGCCGTACCATGACCGTTTCGCGTACACAGACAAGCGTTGTTACGGACATACGCGCGAAGAAATGGGCAAGGACGTGCCCCCGGCAGGCAACGATTTTCTTTCGCAACGCGAGGTCGACGCCGTAGTCAAATATCTATTCGCCAAGGCGGTCGGGCGGGGGCCCGCAACGTATGAGGACTGCACTGACTTTTGGGGTACGAATACCCGGCAATGCGATCCAATGAAGAAGTGACACGACAATGTCGACAGCGCTCACACCCCCAATGCAAGCGCAGTGAGGCAGACGATGAAAATGATGCGTATAACCCTCCTTCTTTTCGTGGCCGCCGTGACGCTACCGTTGTTTGTGTATCCTTCGGCAGCCCAGAATCCTGAGACGTCACTTCTCAATTTTGAAGGCAAGATTGCACTCGGCGAAGTGAAGGGGCGGATCGATCACATGGCCATCGACCCCGGCAGGAATCGGCTGTTCGTTGCGGAACTTGAGAACAACTCCGTCGGCGTTGTCGACCTCACGGCGCGAAAGGTGATTCACATCATCGCGGGGCTGACGGAGCCGCAAGGCGTGGGCTATGAGCCGTCCACGGATACGCTTTACGTGGCCAATGGGGGCGATGGGTCGGTTCGGCTGTATCGGGGTGCAGACTATGCCGAAACAGGCCGCATCGGTTTGGGGGATGATGCGGATAATATCCGCATCGATCAGGGCACTAGCCGCGTCCTGATAGGATACGGCGGTGGCGCCATCGCGACCATCGATCCTACGACGCGAACTAAGGTTGCGGATTTCCGGTTGCCGGCACATCCGGAGGGTTTCCAGCTCGATCGCAAGAACAATCAGATCCTTGTGAACGTGCCGCGTGCAAGGTCGATTGTTGCGCTGGACGGCGCCAGCGGCCAACCGAAGGCAGCATGGCCAATGAAGGGCGCGGGTGGAAATTTTCCGATGGCACTCGACGAGGATGCTCAGCGGGTCTTGGTGGCGTTTCGCACCCCCGCGAAACTTGGAGTCTTTTCTGCTCGCGACGGAGAGAGTATTGCCACCGTCGAGCTATGCGGCGATGCGGACGATCTTTTTGTAGATGCAAAGCGCGGGCGCGTTTACGTCAGCTGCGGGGAAGGCTTCCTAGACGTTTTCAATGGGCGAGATCGCGACTATCGTCGGCTCGCCAGAGTGCCCACGGTGCGAGGAGCGCGCACTTCCTATTACGCTCCGTCGATGGACCGGCTGTTTCTTGCGGTGCGCGCGGCATCGCTGGAGCCGGCCGCCATATGGGTGTACCGTCCGGTGCCATGAGCTTTCAAGGAGTAGCAGCATGCGAATGACGCACCGGACTTCGAAGATGTGGCTTTCATCACCGCTTACGTGTGCAGCGGTTTTTGGCGTGGTGATGATTGGCTCCACGGCGTCATTCGCGTATCGGCCGTTCGACGGCACCGATGCGGCTGTTGCCGATCCGCAGGAGGTTGAGATCGAGTTGGAGCCGGCCGGCGTACTCCGTCAGGCCGGCCAGACGTCGTTGATCGCGCCCTTCGTGATCTTCAATTACGGTATCGTAAAGAACTGGGAATTCGTGTTTCAGGGTCAGGGACAATTTCCGCTGAATTCCGATGAAAACGCCAGCACCAATGGCGTCGGGGCTTTTCTCAAGCACGTTGTACGGGAGGGGAGCCTCCAGGATGCGAGCGGACCAAGCATAGCGGTCGAATTCGGGCCGCTGCTGCCAGGGGTCTCCGCAGATAGCGGTTTCGGTGCGAGCTTCGGCACGGTCGTTTCCCAGCGCTGGGACTGGGGAACGGTTAACGCCAATTTCGTGACTGAGCTCACGCGCGACCACCACGCCGACGTCTTCTTAGGTGCCATTATCGAGGGGCCCTATAAGTGGAAGGTGCGGCCGGTTGCAGAGTTCTTTTACGAAGAGGAAATCGGACAATCGCGAACCCTGTCCGGCCTGGTAGGCGCGATCTGGCAGGTGAAGGACAATCTGAGCTTCGACGTGGGGTTTCGCCATGCCGTCGTGAATGGGCGCCCCGTCGAGGAGTTTCGCGCCGGAATGACGTTTGGCCTTTCTCCTCCGGAAATCAAAGGGAGACGCGGGGTGTAGAGATCTCGGGGCGATTGTGCGCCGTGTCAATAACAACGATTTGCGGGCACGAAACTAGGATGAAGATGATGTTTGCTGGATTTCTTCCTGAATGTCTGAGGCAGAGCATCATCTGGTGTCAAAGCACATTCACATTCAACGCATACCCGGACGCGCGCCGGCGGCGGACGGTAACGGGCGTTGGTCTCGCAGAACCGTTATGACCAGCCGGCTCGAGAGCGAAAGCAGTAAATAGGCACCGCGCCTGAAATCAGGAGGACCATTATCATGCGTGTTATTAGACTCCTCGCCGCTTGCGGCGTTGTTTTATCAACGACAGCTGGCGCCCATGCGCAGGCCATCGACTGGGCCAAGATCGACGGCGTTCTCGGCAGGACCGGCGCGGTCGGCGGTGCGGTCCATCGTTACGGCTTTCCGCGATCTGACCTGACGGTGACGCTCGACGGCGTGACGATCCGCCCGACGCTCGCGCTCGGCGGATGGGTCGCGTTTCAGCCGATGGGTAACATGGCCATGGTGATGGGCGACCTCGTGCTACTGCAAACCGAGGTGAACCCGGTGATGGCCAAGCTGATCGAGGGTGGCGTCGATGTCACCGCTGTCCACAACCACCTGCTGCGCGCCGAACCGCTGACCTTCTACATGCATGTCGGCGGACATGGTGATCCGGTGAAGATGGCGCAGACCATTCATGACGCCCTGGCGGTGAGCAAGACGCCCCTCACTGCAGCTCCCGCCAGCCAGCCGCCCGCGATCGATCTCGACACCGCCCAGATTGATCAGATCCTCGGCGGGAAGGGTACCAACAACGCCGGGGTCTACGCGGTCAACATACCCCGCCGTGATCCAATCACCGAGCAGGGAATGGCGGTGGGTGCGCCGATCATGGGCGGTGCGACCGGCATCAGTTTCCAACCGACCGGCGGCGGCAAAGCGGCGATCACGGGCGACTTTGTACTGGTCGGCTCGGAGGTCCCTGAGGTGGTGAAGACGCTGCGTGCAAACGGCATCGACGTGACGGCGATCCACAGTCACATGCTGACGGAGGAGCCGAGAATCATCTTCCTCCACTTCTGGGCCAATGACGACGCCCTGAAGCTTGCCAAAGGCCTGCGTGCCGCCCTCGACAAAACCGCAAGTGCCAGGAGCTGAGAGCAAGAGACTGCACTATCTCAATCTCTGCCGTCTTGGAGAGTGGTAGTCCGACTGCGGTCGAGGCGGGTGGGGTCGCGGGTGCGCCGATATCTGTGAGCGCGCTGGTCCCACCCGCCGTTTCCAGGACTTTGCCGGCGAGAGGGCAACCTCCGTTACTGGTTCGGATCAGGCAAGCGCGTAATCGATGAACCGGACTGAAGCCTGCGTTATGGACGTACTTACACTAGACACTGCGCTTTTTCTCGCAGCCACGTTTGTGGCGGCTCTCGTGGCGGGTGCCGCAGGATTCGCATTTGGCCTCATCGCGGCCGCGGTCTGGCTGCATGTCCTTACGCCGTTGCAGACGGCTACCCTGATCATCGCTTTTGGGCTGATCGTTCAGGGCGCCGCGGTCTGGAAGCTACGCAAGACGCTGCAGTGGGCGCGGCTCGCCCCATTCCTGCTCGGTGCGGTCATCGGGGTTCCGATCGGCGTTGCCGTCCTCGGCTGGGCCGATCCGAGCGCGATCCGCGTTTTGGCTGGCGCGGTACTCATTGCTTACAGTCTCTACGGGCTGGTTGGGCCGGCCGCGAAGCCGATCGCCGCGGGGGCCGCGAGCGACACGGTGGTTGGAATTTTCAATGGCGTTCTCGGCGGGGCAACCGGTCTCGCCGGCATCTTGGTGACCATTTGGTGTGGACTTCGAGCGTGGCCAAAGGACATTCAGCGGACTGTTTTTCAGCCCGTCGGCGTGGCAGTGTTCGCCCTTTCGGCCACCTTCCTCGGCGCACGCGGCACGATCGATCTTGCCACACTGCAACTCTTCCTGATTGGACTGCCGATTTTGCTCGCCGGCACGTGGCTGGGACTGCGACTGTACGCCCGGCTCGATGAAGCCAGCTTTCGCAAAGTCGTGCTGGTCTTGTTGCTGGGATCGGGGCTCGCGCTCGTTTTTGCCCGATCGTGATTTGCGGACGAAGTGATGGAACTTTGCGAACCCCGAGAAACCCTGCTGGAAGTCGTTGCCCTGACGAAGCGCTTCGACGATCAGCCGGTACTGCTTGAGGTCGGCTTTGCGATGCATCCCGGCGAGGTTCTGGGCCTGATCGGACCGAACGGCGCCGGCAAGACGACGCTGCTCGAAGCGGTTGCCGGTCTTCTCCCGGTCGATTCAGGTGAGATTCGTTTCAGCGATCAGCTTTTGTCGTTACAGCGACGGCGCGGAGTGATCTTCTATTTGCCGGATGGGATTCGCCCTTACGCTGATCAAACGACTGAGCAAGCATTGGCTTTCTTTGCGGGCGTCTACCGACGCTCAGCAACTGAGGTATCCGAGATCGTTTCAACCGTCGGTCTTCGCCCTATGCTGGCCAAGCGCATCCGCGCCCTGTCCAAAGGCTACAACCGCCGCCTCATCATCGCGCTCGGATTTCTGACGCGACACCCGATACTGCTGATGGACGAGCCGTTTGACGGCTTCGATCTCAGACAGACGCGCGACATGATGGGTGTGCTGCGTCGCGTCGCATCGGGTGGCCGCACACTACTTCTGTCGATTCATCAACTCAGAGATGCCGAACAGGTCTGTGATCGACTCGCCCTGCTGGCAGACGGCAGAATCCGTGGCGTCGGTACGCTCGAAGAGTTGCGTCGCCGAGTCAATTGTCCCGGAGCAAACTTGGAGGACCTCTTTCTTGCTCTCACCTGAGACATCGCTGGCGCGCGGCGCTCCGGTTTGGCCCTTATTCGCGAAGGAACTGCGCGAAATCCTCAGCGGTCGCGCCCTCTGGACGCTGTTGTTGCTCGCGTGCCCGCTGGTCGGCTACAGTTTCTTTCAAGCGATCTCGCTGTACGCAGAGGCGAGCGCCGCCGCCGCGAACTCGCCGGTGCTCGCTACCAGTCTTTCGCCCCTTGACGGAATTTTGGTGCCCACCTTCGGGTCGTTCTATGTTGCCGTCACACTTCTATTTCCGTTTGTCGCCATTCGGGTGCTTGGCGAAGAGAAGCAGACCGGCGCCTTGCGGCTGCTCGTCCAGCTGCCATACCACTCCGCTACACTCGTCTGGGTCAAGCTCGCGGCGGTGTTTTTCGCCTGGCTGCTGTGCGCCATTCCGGTCCTATCGTCGGCCGTTATCTGGTGGATAGCCGGCGGACACTTATCTGCGGCCGAGATCGTCACGCTTTTCTTAGGGCACCTGCTCTACGGCCTCCTGATCGGCGCCGTGGCGCTTTTTGCTGCATCAATTACCGAAAGCAGTGGCACTGCAGCAATTGTGACGCTGGCGTTCACCATCGGATCCTGGGTGCTCGATTTCACCATTGCAGGCCGACCCGGTTGGCTCGAATGGCTGGCCCATTTGTCGCTGACCCAGTTCATTCGCACCTTCGAACAAGGGCTTCTGTCGGGAAGCCTCGTCGCCGGCGCAGTGGTTGCAGTGTGCACCTTTGCGGCTCTGGCGACCGTCTGGCTGCCGCCCGGCATCGCTGTTCGGCAAAAGCTGATGCGCTCTGCTGTATGCGTTGGTGCTGCGGCGGTCACGCTCGTTGTCGTGGCACAGATCAAGGCGTCGATCGACGTCACCGAGGATCGCCGCAACTCCTTTGCTCTCGCCGACGCAAAACAGCTCGCAGGCCTTGCCGAACCGCTGGCCATCACGGTTCACCTTGCGCCCGAGGATCCTCGCTACGTTGATCTGCAGCGAAACGTGCTGGCAAAGCTCGAACGGGTGATGCCCCGCATTTCCATTCGTCTAGCTGCCGGGCGACAGAGCTTGGCATCGTCGGCTGGCGACGAAGCCTACGGTGAGATCGAATATCGCTATGGCGCGCGCTCCGACACCAGCCGATCGACAAGTCCCCGTGAGATTCTTCCGCTGATCTACGAGCTTGCGGGCGTGCCGCGCCCCGCCCCAATCCCTTCTGCTGAATTTCCAGGCTATCCGTTCGTCTTGGACGGCGCGTTCGCCGTTTTGTGGTTTGTGGTCATACTGCCCATCCTGATCGTTCTCGCATGGTGGCGCAGTCGCCGTTTGCCGTCCGGCAACCCAATGTTCCTGAAGGAGGTCGCCATGAATAGCAGCACAAAAACCCTACTGATCATCGCCGTAAGTGTCGTTGCAGTGCTCCTGCCGGCGTTCGCCGAGCCGGTCAAGGTGGACCTGACCAACGAAACGGCAGGCGCGGAGCCAAAGGGGATGGTCCCCGTAGTCGGCGTATGGCGCATCGAAAATGACGGCGGCAAGAAGCTGTTGGCCGTCGATGGCCGGCAATGGAAGGAGGGACAGTCCTCTGCCGGTATTGCCGACAAGGCGCGCGCACTCTATGGCGAGCGGTACGCGGAATTTCTCGACCGCGTCCAGGCTTATGCCTATTACCCTTATGTCGTCGCGAAGGACGTTGAAGACTTCAAGAACGGCGAGATCACAGTGCGGTTCGAAGGCCTGTCGGGTCGCATCGATCAGGGCGCCGGTATCCTCTTCAACCTGAAACCCAATGGCGACTATCTGACCATCCGGGCCAATTGCCTGGAAAACAATCTCGTGTTGTGGAAGTTTGAAAAGGGCCGGCGATCGTCGGTGCAATGGGTTCGCAACACACCGACGGCAAGCCGCCAGTGGCACGACTTGAAAGTCCGCATCGCCGGCAACAAGGTTGAAGGGTATCTCGACGGCAAGCTCTATCTTCAGCACACGCTGCCAGAGCCCGTCTCCGGAAAGATCGGCCTGTGGTCGAAGGCGGACAGCTACATGCATTTCGACGATTTCACGGTGGCAGCAAGCGAGTAAGGGACGGCGATATGTCCGCGGGTTTGCGTGCGCCGCGGCGAACCCGAGCATGCCTGTGCGTTCTGACGACACTGGCATTGATCAATGTCGGACCGATTGTGCATGCTGCCGAAGTTCCCTCGTATTGTGCGGAACTCAGGCAAGTCGCTGCCTTGGCATTGGCAAAAGATAGGTTTGCGAGCATCATTGGACCTTCGCGTGAAGGCAACTTCCTGGATTCGAAAGTCACCCTGCCCGGTTGGGGAGACTGCTCGTTCTATGGGACGCGGACCTGCACTTGCGATTCTGAGGGGTTCAAAACCGTAGATGAAAGCAACGCCGCGCATGGGAAAGTTCTCGAGGAAGTCAAATCCTGTCTTCGCGGCGGCTGGACCGAGGATGAAAGCCGAGCCTCGCCCGGATATGTCGTGCTGCACGATGAAAGGCAGTTGGCCTCTATCACCATCAACACCGACCTGACAGAGAAGGGCGAGCACATTGTGCGCCTGATTCTGTTCCTGCGAAGCAGGTAGAGAGAGCAGCTACGAGCGCGCGGCGAGCTGTCGCGCGCCGGGTCGTCAGGTTTGGTTTCCGTATGACTGCGGCGTCGACCGAAATAAAATAGGGCGCGGTGTCTATTGGGCACCCCGGGCTTCTTTCTGCACCTCAGCCACCACGGCATTGTACTGGCTCATCACGCTGCCTACCAACGCTGTCACCGTGGCAAAATCCGGTTTGTCAGGCATAAGCAACACCTGCTCAATCTGAACCATCCCGGTTTCGATGGCGACATAGGCATCAAGAGACCGCGACCTGACGAAGTCTTCAATGTTGAACCACCCATCCTCAAAGGCGTCGAAGGATTTCCGAGCCTTCGCGATATCCCCGGCCTTTAAGGCCGGCGCCACCTCACGCAGGTGCGCCCGAACGATGCGCAGCCGGGCAACATCGTCATAGAGCGGATTGAGAGGGGCCGCGTTTGCGAACATGCTAACGGCCTCATCGAACTTGACAAGCATCGCCTGCACGTCCGCGAGCAGCTCGGGAATATTCGGGTTGGGCCGGTCCAGAGCGTTTATGATCCTGGGCTGGTATTCGAGCTCCAGAAGTCGGTACATGTCCTTGCTGCGAGCATTGACATACACCTCGATACCGTTCCACCCCGAATCATAGGCCTGAAATGCAGCTTTGGCTCGGGCGACATCGCGTTGTTGCAGGGCGGCGATTGTGTCAACCAGAGTGGGTCTGATTGCTTTGATGCTGGAGATCTCAAAACGCTCCTCATCCACGGCTAGCGCCTGACCTAGAAAGCCGACAATGGCCCAAGTTGTGATTACGCCGACGCCAATGCGATGAATTCGCGGTATCATAAGTTTAACTCCATGACCATATTTTTAATGCTAGAGGAAGAATGATAGCTTGATGTGATCCAATTCTCAATCGAAGCCTCAGGTGACCACAGTAGGCCGGCAGGCTGGACGTCGTTCCAACGTTCGATCGACACCTGCCCACAGTTCACGGCATGCGTTCTTAAACCTGCCTTAAAAGTAGGATGCTTCTATAGGAGTTTGTGAAATCCTGGGATTTGGCTGACGTGTGGGGAATAGATGCTATGAATCCAGCGATCCCGTGGTGCATCGCCGGTGGGGTGTTAGCGGCGGCTGCTGCTGCCCTTGTGGTCGCGGCACCTGAGCGTAAGGATCCAGCTTTTGATTTCATCGCGGGCAGCAGGCCGGTGACTGAAGACCAGGTCCGGCAGAAACTTGTTTCGGATGGATGGAGCGATGTTCAGATCGTCGTGCGCGGGCGATACTTTATGGCCACGGCATCAAAAGACGGCCGGATTGAAGCTTTCGCCGTCGATTCGTTGACGGGGCGGCTCCGCGGAGAGGAGACCGACGACGACGATTGGGTCGAATGAGATACCCGCTATTTTTTCCCACAGTACTTCATGCAGATGTTATACTCATTATTGCAAGCATCGCGCGTATGATTTTTCAGGCAGGCCTGCTGATACTCGCGACATGACTTGCAGTCCTTCGTTTGTTGAGCCTGCGTTGCGGTGTTGACGCTGAGAGAAACTGCCAGCACTGACAGAATTCGAATGGGTCGCATGACCATCTCCTACTTGGATACGATGCAACGCGCTGTGCGCTTGCTTCCACCCCCGAGCGCCACCCTGGCTGCGCAAAAATTCCATGTGTCGCTTGGTTCGAACCCATCCTCGCAAAATCGGCTCCGAGAGCCGAGCGAGGCGCATGCCTTCGACGGGCGCGCCGTCTAGTGGGGCGACCTGCTTTTCCCCTGGGAAGGTCTAATTTATCGGATCATGGCATAGGTTCAAGTGGATGGGGCCATGATACGACTAAAACTGCATTGGCCGCGGTTTTGCAAGCGAGGGGGATTGAGCTCAGCTGAGATGCGGTGATCGCCCAGACGCTTTCGCGTTTAATGGACTCATCACGACGGATGGCCGAATGCTAAATCTGCCTTAAACGAACTCGGGTAATGTGCCCGGCCATGGACGACGGAACGTTTCTGGCCGAGGGGGCGACTCGAAATCGCCGATTATAGTGGAATATTGCAGTTCCGGGAGAAGGACCGCCATGTCAAGAATGCGTCGGTTTTGCGCTACTGTTCTACTTTCAGCTGCTTTGCCTTGTGTGAGCGTTGAGAGCGGGGTTAATAGTCAGGCGGCGGATAATCTACCTGCCCTGAAGCAGATCGCGAGGATTGAACTGCCGGGACCGCCGGGCAGACGCTTCGACTATCTCGTCATCGACTATGACGACGACTGGCTGTTTTCCGCTCATTTGGCAGCGGACCAGACTTACGTCCTTGACCTCAAGAGCAACAAGGTGCTGCATACGGTCACCGGCACGCCAGGAGCTGAGGGGCTGGAGTACGTGCCGGATGAACGCAAGGTCTATACGTCGAATGCACGCGACAATACGATCGGGGTTATTGACCTCAAGACGATGAAGGTCGTTAGGAAAATTCCCACCGAAGCCAAGCCAGACGGCAGCACCTACGCTGCGCCATTCCATAAGCTCTATGTGTCCGATGAGCGTGCAAAAGCCGTTGCCATCGTCGATGTACGCAGCGACAAGATTTTGACGACGCTGCATTTCAATAGCGAAACCGGTGTGCCGCTTTACGATCCAACGGGCAAGCTGGTCTACGTCAACCTACAGGATCGCAATGAGGTAGCTGCCGTCGACCCGGCGACCGATAAGATGGTTGGATCCTATGCAGTTGAAGGGTGCCAAGGCAATCATGGTATGGCACTCGATGCGCAGCACCGTCGCGCCTTCCTCGCCTGCCAAGCCAACAACCGCCTCGCAGTACTTGATCTCGATACTCACCATACGATCGCTACTCTGCCGATGTCCGTCGGCTCGGATGTTGTGCAGTTCGATGCGGGCCTCGGACGCATATACGTAGCCTGCTCGAGCGGGACGATCTCGGTGTTTCAGGAGGACGACCCGGACCACTTCCGGAAGCTGACCGACGTGCCGGTGCAGCGTCGTATACACAGTCTTGCCGTTGATGTGCGAACGCACCGAGTTTACGCCCCCGAACAGGAAGAGGACGGGCAGGGGGTCGCACGAATGCTGGTTTTCGAAGCGGTCTCGTCGAATAAAGCCCAGTAGTCTTAGCCATGCGAACCCATATGATGTCTGACTGATTTCGGTGAGCTGCAGTCCACACTCCTGGGCGAATCAGGCAACCGCGATCGGCCAAAGGAGATGCGGCTCAAAACGCCGTTGATGGCGGTTCCGACGCGTTCCCGCAACGACCTGATTTCTTCGTGGCATAGCCGATGTGCGCAGCCCGCTTTGCGGGTGTCTCATTGCTCCTTCCAGGATTGCACCGTTCGCGGCAATTGCTGGAACCTTAGCGAGCAGTTGAAAGGCTTCAGCGACGGCTTCGACGTGGTCGGCCAAGCGTATCGCCTCCCGAAGATCGCGCTGGCGCAAGAGGAGGAATTTCTTGGTCATTCGAAGAGCTTAACCGGCCCTTTTGCGGCCTTCCACGCAAAGTGCCCACCAGCCATGTAGCGGGCATCGAACCCCGCCTTGCGCAGGATTGCGGCGGTCTCGCATCCTATGTGGAAGCCGTAGACGCAGAACGTGACGACGGGCTCAGTCTTTGAAAGCTGGCCGATCCATTCCTCAATGCGCTCAGGATCGCGCCAGACGGCTCCTTCCATGATGTCTTGCGCCTTGCTGCTATAATGCTTTGGACGCACGTCGATGATTTGGACGGTTGTGCCGGACGCGAGCATCGCCCTCACGTCTTGCACGCTAATTGATGGCACGTCTGCGAACTGTTTCTGTTCGAGCGGCCTCGGCGGAGCAACCTTAGTGGCATCTTCGTACCGAGCCAGCACAGCGGCCCAATCGATGTTGCGCATGAACGCCGCGATATAGGCAGTCGCATTCGCACCGAACTCGAGATGGTAGGCATGCTCATACATGTCTAATGCGAGGATCGGGATGCCGCCAGCGATACTTTGGCCGTGATCCGATCCGACCTGATTGACCAGCCGGCCATCGCGCGGCACGTAGGTGAGCAACACCCAGCCGCAGCCGCCCGCCAAATTGCCAGCCAGCGCGACAAACTCATCACGCCAGCGGTCGACCGAAGTGAAATCGTGAGTGATCGCGCTTGCCATGCGTTCCGGCAGGGTCCTTCCGTCACCGCCCAAACTTGCGAAGTAGAGTTCATGGAGGAGCGTTGAATTGAGCGCCTCAAGTTCGTCGCGTTTGATACGGCCGATCACGTCGCATGTGGTCGTCTTGAAATCGAGCGCATGAAGTTCCCTGCTAAGGGCATTCAGGCGAGCGACAGCACCCCCGTAGTTGTGCTCGTAGTGGCTCTCGATGAGACGAGGAGAGATGCCGTTGAACGTCCAGGGGCGGCAGAAGAGAGGGGCAACAGGATATTGCATATTTGCACTCCGAAATTGATCGGACGTGTTGTCCTTTATTCGACCTCTATGCCTTTTTGTCTTTATGGCAGCATGGCGGTGCGGTGTACCGTCCTTGGCGAAACCCAGAACGGCTTGCGGGCCTCGCGGAGTGCCTGCTCCGGAGACAAACCGATGTCTGCAAGGAGGTGGTCGTTTCCGGCCAATTCACCCAACTCATGTCGTTGCCGGCTGCGTTCAATCCAGACGTCGATCGTTGTCGAAAGTCTCTTCAGAACAGATGGGATCGCTCCTTTTGAGGGCGTCGTCCTGCTCAGGCCGGCAGGGGAAGTAGCTGACATTTTCTCTGCTCCGCGCTTTTCGACAATGCTTCAGGCGAGGCTGCGGTAGGCAGAGAAATACCGGCAAAGCGTATTGCCAGCAAAGCATCGTTTCTCTACCTTGCCTGAGTTTTTCTCATGAAGACCTGACAATGCTTCGTCGTTTGCCGCCGCTCAACGCTCTCAAGGCCTTCGAGGCCGCGGCAAGGCACGAGAGTTTTACGCGTGCCGCCGAGGAATTGTGCGTCACGCAGGGAGCTGTCAGTCATCAGGTCAAAGCGCTGGAAGCCGAATTAGGCATCAAGCTCTTCAATCGCGAGCGCCAACGGCTGGTCATTACTGAAGGCGGCCGCGAATACCTCACGGTGTTACGCGATGCATTCGACCGAATAGCAGTCGGCACCGAGCGTCTGGTTCAACGCCAGAGCGCGGGGGTCTTGACGGTGAGTACGTCACCGGATTTCGCCGCTAAATGGCTCGTGCATCGGCTTGACAGGTTTGCCGAGGCTCATCCGAGCATCGACCTTCGAGTTTCGGCCACTATGCATCATGTGGACTTCGCGCGTGAAGACGTGGACATTGCGGTGCGCCATGGAGATGGCAACTGGGCGGGACTTGACGTGACCCGGCTGACGTCCGAGCAGTTGTTCGCGGTCTGCAGCCCCAAGCTGCTGACCGGGCATCACCGCATCCGTAAGCAGTCCGATGTATTGAAATTTCCCCTGTTGCATCTCGACGACCGCAAGGACTGGTCGAGATGGCTCGAAGCGGCCGGTGTAGCCGCCGCGGATATTCCCCACGGTCCGATCTTGAACCGCGCGAGTATGGTCATAGACGCTGCGGTGGATGGGCAGGGCATTGCGCTCGCCCGCACCGCGCTTGCGGCTTGGGATCTCATCAATGGGCGACTTGTAAGACCGTTCTCGCTGGCCTTGCGATTATCGAAAACCTACTGGATTGTCTCCCCGCAAGCGACATCCATGCTGCCGAAAATAAAAGCGTGCCGAGAGTGGCTTTTGGCGGAAGCCGCTGACGACATCAGCCGCCTCAAGAGCCTCGCATCCGCTGAAGCATCCTCAAATATGATTCGGCGGGCGACCAGACGGTAACAGTTTTGCCATCATCTATGAAACGACGGCTTTTAGACGGCGCGCGTCTTCGGCTGCCTCGGCCAGCAGCCATTTCCGGAACGTTGCAATCCTTGGTACGCTTGAAGTCACCTTCGGGCAGACGATCCAGTACGTGTTGGACATTCTCAAAGAAACATTGACCGGTTTTACGAGACGACGATTGATGAGATCCCAAGCCGCAAGCACAGTGCGGGCAAGCGCAACGCCCTGGCCATCGACAGCAGCATCTATCAACATGCTCGCATGGTTGAGAACCGGACCGTGAACGACAGGATCGTTGACGCCGGCGGCTGCAAACCATCTCGCCCAGGTCTTCCCGTCATCGAGACGCAACAGCGTAAATTCTAATAAATCCGACGCAGTAGTTATGCCGTTGCGTTCTGCGACAAGCTTGGGGCTGCAAACCGGAAAAAGCCGCTCGGAGCAGAGGCGCACAACGTCAAGCGCAGGCCACCTGCCATCGCCGTGACGCACCGCAAGATCAACGTCCTCGCGTGCAAAGTCGACGTGATGCGCTATTGCGGAAACCCGCAGATCAATCTCCGGGTGGCTCTCTGCAAACCGGCCGAGTCGATGTACGAGCCATTTGGCGGCAAAATCCGGCGATGTGCTGACCGTTAGAGCACCAGAACTTTGGCGCTGCACGAGGCGTTCGGTGCCCGCTGCGATCCGATCCAACGCATCGCGGACGACTGCAAGATATTCGCGACCAGCTTCGGAAATAACCAGCCGCTGGCGTTCGCGATTGAAAAGCTTGATGCCAAGTGTAGCCTCCAACGCTTTGACCTGCTGGCTCACAGCCCCCTGTGTGACACTCAGCTCTTGCGCCGCTCGCGTAATGCTTTCGCTCCGCGCCGCAGCCTCGAAGGCCTTAAGGGCGTTCAGCGGTGGCAGACGGCGCGGCATCGGTCAGCTTCCATAAGAAAAACTAATGAAGTATAGAGAAGGCATGCGCTGCGGGCAAGACGGTTCCGCCGATTGCGACAGCAGCGGATCATCACTGGAATTCGCGGCGTATGAAGGTAAGCCGGATCGCGCCGATCGGCAGTTCATGAGGTTTTCTAATCTAGGCTTTAGAAATGATGTGTTGCGATCAGGTTCGACGCCACGATATTAGGCCGAGTTTCGCGAATAAAGCGTAATCGGGCTCTTAACGCAGCCGCCCGGTCCTTCAGGACATTTCCGTCTCAAGCGCTGCTCCGGCCCCGGGTGGGGAGGAGCGCCTATGAACGATCGAAGCCTTGCAATTTCCCCGCCAGCATTTTCATCGACCGTCACGACGGGTGCGACTGCCGCCCGCCCGGTCGCGGCGCGAACCAGGTTGCTGCTCGAAGGACCGGTATTGTCCACGCTGTTGCGGCTCGCAGCACCGAACATTTTGAATCTACTGGCGATTGCCGGAATGATTACGTTCGACGGGCTGTTTGTTGGTCGCCTGGGTGCGGATGCGCTCGCCGGTGTGTCGCTCGCTTTTCCGTTTGTGATGCTGATTCAACACACGGCGGCGAGCGGCATGGGTGGCGGCGTGTCGTCCACAATCGCCCGCGCGCTCGGTGCCGGCAAGCGCGATGTCGCCAATGCGCTTGTCCTTCACACTTTTGTTCTGGCCCTCGGTCTTGCGGCGGCATTCTCGACAGTGCTGCTTCTCGGTGCACCCTTCATCTTTCGATGGATGGGTGGGCACGGCGAAATGCTATCGGCGGCGCTCGCCT
>Ga0126369_10001701_pt1 | contig 15394 bp, 14 predicted proteins | sample PanSoiMetaPlot_1_FD_109646 | JGI IMG/M metagenome (GOLD analysis project Ga0126369, IMG submission 109646) | Tropical forest soil microbial communities from Panama - MetaG Plot_1 | ecosystem: Environmental > Terrestrial > Soil > Tropical forest > Bulk soil | place: Panama | collected 2016-02-17 | reverse complement strand
GCCTTGCTGATGAAATTGCTGGTGTTGTACTGCGCGATCAAGGTTCCTCCGCCCTCCACGTAGTCCATCAACTTCTTGTGATGAAACGGAAGTCGCTCGTCGGTGTTGTACGCCCGAACTCCGACCACGATCGCTTGATATTGCGACAGCGACTCTTTGCTCAGCGCCTCGTCATTCAGGATCGTCACCTGATATCCGACTTGCCGTAACGCGACGGCCACCTCGTCGCCCGGACCGGGGATGTAGCCGACCTGAGTTTTTCGTTTCTTGAGATCTACCCCCACCAGCCGGACCTGGGATTCGGGAAAGAGCGTTTGGATCGGAATGTGTGGATGATCGACTTGGACGAAGCTGCGGGACACCTTTTGGCCATTCACCTCAGCGACGAGACGAAGGCTACTTCCTGAAGAACCGCCTTGCCCCTGTGAAAGCTTGGTCGGAGCCGGACCAACGCGAATAGTTACCTCCTGCTCGGTGCCTTTCTTTTCCAAGCGAAAAGGCAGCGAGCTGGGCTCCACTTTCCATCCCGCGGGCACCTCGGGCCGCAAAACCCCCTCCACTGAACCGACGCCCGACTTCAAAACCAGCCTCAGTTCCTTGGCGTTGTGATCCGGAAACATCAAGACCGTTGCCCCCGGTGCGACGGTGACGGGTGGAACGATCTCCATCGGACGAAAGCGCTCGCCCGCTACGGGATCCGTCCACTTGAAGAGCACCGGCCGAGTCACGGAGAGCACGCGGTTTCCCGATGTGAAAACGAACTCCGCCGTTATTGGCGGCGGCTGTTCCGGCAAACCGACCAACCTTTGATCGAGTGCTGGATAGAGTCCGGGTTGGGGCGGCTGGACGAGCCAATAGGGGTTTGAAAAATCGGCGTCCTTCGCGACCGATACTGACTGGTCTTTCTGGAAGAGCTCGTCCTTCGCGAGGGTGTGATCCACCTTGGCCGCGGTGCCGTCGCTGAATCGTATTTCCCGCAGCGCCACCTGCGCCGGAGAACGGTTGACGACCAGCGCCTTGACCTTGATCTGTTCCCCAGGAGCAACCGAGAAATCGTCGGCGGTGGCTTCAGCCACCACTCCCGCGCAGCCGAGGATCAGATTCACAAGCTGCTGCCGTTTGTATTCCTTCCATGGGTTCGCAGGCAACGCGGCCATCTCCACCTCTGCCTCGACTAGGGTGGGGACGATGAGGTGCGGCGAATCGGGCTTGAACTCGTGTCTGGCTTTTTGAAGCAGCTCGCTGAGTCGCTTGGCACCGGGAACGCGATTCCAGGTGAGATCGATGCCATCGAAAATCGACTGGTCGGCGGCAGCGCCGTCGAGCGGATGAAAGTACTCGACCACGCCCCCGCGTCCCGCGAGGGCCCCAAATCCCTGGCTCTTGTGCATGCTGACGCTCAGCGCGGCCATTTCTCGGTAAGTCATGCCGAGCAAGGGGTTGAACATCCCGACGTCCAGCTTCAGCAGTCTGGAGGCGTCATCGCCAGGTTTGGCATTCCAACGACCATCGTTCCAGAGCACGCGCTTGGCCTGCCAGGGAGCGACGTACTTGAGCTGCTCCGGATGAAACTTTGGATTCGCGGCGGCGTGGAATGCCTCGACGGCCAGGAGCGCGGAGGCCGTGTGCTGACCGTGGGTCTGAGTATCCTGGGGCGAGAAGCGGGTGAGGATCACATCAGGTTTGAGATTGCGAACCACCCAGACGACATCTGCCAAGATTTCGTCCTTGCCCCAGATCCGCATCGTTTCGTCGGCTGTCTTCGAAAAGCCAAAGTCTCTGGAGCGAGTGAAGAATTGCTCCGCGCCGTCGATCGCACGCGCGCCGAGCAGCTCCTGAGTGCGAATCAGTCCTAAGAGAGGTCCTTGCTCGGAGCCGATCAGGTTCTGTCCGCCATCGCCGCGCGTGACCGACAGGTACGCTGCACGCAGGTGCTTCTCGTTGACCAGATAGGCTAAGAGGCGCGTGTTCTCGTCGTCGGGATGGGCGGCAATGTACAGCACAGTGCCGAGGGCGATCGTTCGATCCAGATCTCGCAACAGCTCGCCCGCGTTGGGTTGTTTCGGCGGCCGGACGGCGGTGGCCTGGAGGGGAATCAAGAACATTAGGGTGGTGGTCGCGAGGCTCAAAGGTCTCATGGGAGTGACACGGTGGTGCAACTTACTCGATTGTTCGAGGGGTTTGCCCAAGTACACGCCGATAGTACGCTTCGTACCGATCCACCATCGGCTCGCGCTTCCACTTCTCTTCAACCGATCGCCGAGCTGCCGCGGACATACGTTGGTAGTAGGCAGCGTCCTCGAGGAGTTTGCGAACGCTGGCGACCATCCCGCCGATATCCCCCACCGGATGCAGCAACCCGTGCTCGCCATTGGCGATGACCTCGGGTAGGCCGCCAACTTTAGAAGCCACCACTGGCAAACCACAGCTCATCGCCTCCAAGGCCGCCAGGCCGAAGCTCTCCGTCTCGCTCGGCAGTAAGAAGACGTCGCTGTTTTCGAGCACTTCGAGAAAGTGAAGCTGTGCGCCGAGAAAGCAAACCCAGTCGCTCAATCCAAGGGCGTGCACCATTCCCTCGATTCGCGACCGTTCAGGACCGTCGCCCACCAGCACCAGGACGCAAGGAATGTGCTCGCGAACACCTGCGAAGATCCGCACCACGTCTTCCACGCGCTTGAGCGGTCGGAAATTCGAGTTGTGGATCAGCACCGGCGGGCGATTGCGGCTTTTGGCCGCTCCATTGAGGGCTGGAAACAGCCGGGGCAGGTGCTCCCACCCCTTGCTCGGCGCCGGCTTGAATCGTTCCGTGTCCACGAAGTTCGGAATCACTTCAATGGGAACCGCCGGCGGGACGTAGAGTTTTTCGTAGGTCGCTCGGCGCAGGTATTCGGATGGGACGGTAATCCCGTCGCTCTGGGCAATCGAAAAGCGCGTGATCGGCAGAAACGAAGCGTCGCTCCCCACCACCGTGATGTCCGTTCCGTGCAAGGTGGTGATTACTTTCGGCGCGTTCGCAGCGAGAATCTGCCTCGCCAGATAGGCGCTGGTTGCGTGGGGGATGGCATAGTGGACGTGGAGCAGATCCAACTTTTCGTAGGTCGCCACCTCGACCATTTTGGACGCCAGGGCCAAAGGGTAGGGGCTGTGCTCGAACAGCGGGTAGTCGCGCGCCTCCACCGCGTGGAAGAACACGTTCTCGAAGAAGCCGTCGAGTCGGAAAGGGACTTCGTAACAGATGAAGTGAACTCGATGGCCCCGCTTGGCCATCGACAGCCCGATCTCAGTCGCAATGACGCCGCTGCCCCCGAACGTCGGATAGCAGGTCATGCCGATGCGCAACGGCGTGCTCATAGGTCCACGTCCACCACGTCCGCCGAGAAGGGGACCAGTGCCTCGAAAATCTTTCGCTTGAATTCATCGATTCCGAAGCGGCAGGCGAAGTAGGGCAGAGAGAAGACCCGCTCTTGCGGCTCGCCATTCGGGTACAACAGCTCTTGTACGCGACTGACGCGTTCGCTGATCACCTGGTTTTTTTCCAGCAGCGCGTGTTGATACCGGTGGACGAACCGCGAGATTGCATGGGCGACGCTCTCGCGCGTGCGCTGGGCCGCTTTCGAAAGGGCGGGGTCGAGAGATGACATCAGGCCGTCCAGCTCCTCCAACCGTCGGACAAAGCTCCCCGTGAGCTGCTCTTCAACAACGTTGGGTGGGGGATAATCCCCCGATGATTGGCCGACCACCGATTCCAACAGCGGTCCTCGTGGCTGTTCGACTTGGGCAGGAGTCAACTGCAGTTTTTGTAGGAGCGAACGCACCCTAGGCTCGAGGCAGCGGAATCTCGCGCGCGGGACGATCATCGGCACCGGCAGCTTGAACTCTGAGTAAAGAGGCTCAAGTTGCGCAAAGTAATTGATTTCAGCGGGACCCGCGACGTAGGCGGCGGTGGGCAACAACGTATCTTGCAGTAGGGGCCGCAACAGCGCCGAGCAGCTGAACCGCAAGGGCTGGCTTTCAAGTGCATTTCTCAGCTCCTCGGCGGATACGAACTGTTCCCGGCCGACCAGCGACCAGCGCGCCAGCCCATCTTTTTGGAGTCGAAATCGCGGACCTTCAGGTTGGGGATAATGAAAGAAGGACAGTGGACTGTCGGAACGTACATGGACTTGCGTCTCGAAATCGCTGTCGGTGAGCTCTCGGCACCTTTGATGCAGCCGCGCAGCGATGGACTCCGCCTCGAAGATGGCTTTCCGGTGCACTGGCGCGGCAAGCCGCGCAACGGCTTCCGTGCGCGGGTCAAGAAAGACGAGGCCGTCCTCGGAGAACAAGCTGGCCAGGGTAAGCACGAACGCTTCTGACAGGTTCCGGCCGGCCTGGTAGTGGCTGCGCAGCAATCCGAGAAAATCCGAAGCACCGGGAAACGAGCCGAGCTGCTCTTGGAGGCAACCCAGTTGTTGGGCAACGTCTTGCCCCAACGCCCGGTGCTTCACCGAAATTCGGGATGCCTCCTGTCCAGCGGCGGCTTCCCCGATCGCCAACCGAACCGCGCCTCCGTCCGCGCTCGGGAAATGGCAATGGTTGATCTCGGGAAAATCGTGGTCTTCGGTTTGCACCCAGAAGAGCGGGACGCACGGCACGCCCGACTCTCGCTCCAGGGCCCTCGCTGTCGCCACGGCCGAGGCCGTTTTGTAGAAGGTGTACAGCGGTCCGAGAAACAGGCCAACCTGCTGGCCCGTTACCACCGCCGCAGTACCAGGGCGGCTCAGTTTGAGGAGATTGGCTTTGCGGGCGTCACTGGCCGGGAGCTCCTCATTTTGCTCGACGAGAATCTGCAGCACGCCCGGCGCCAAGGTGCGTTGGGAGGCACGCCTGCCGTGCTCGATCCTCGAGGTGGCGTTGTGGAAGGTGGCGGGAAGGAAGCGTTCGGCGCGCGCTTCTGCTTTGAGAAATGATGGACAGAACGGACCCGGCACGGCCGGTCAGCTCTTTCCTTTCCATTCCACGAGTGCCTTTTTCACCTGGTCCGCCAAGAAGTAGCGGTCGGGTTCCTTCTGGCCCAGCTGGTTTGCCTTTTCGGCGAGGTTGTAGGCTTCGCGGGTTTTGCCCTTGGCGTGCAACAGCTCGGCCTTGGTCCAAAGATTGAACCAATCTTCTTTGATGGCCAGCGACTTATCGACGAGCTGCAATCCCGCATCGTAATCCTTCTTGGTTTCGAGCATGTACCTGGCCGCTGATGTGTAGGGCACCCATGCCCTGTCCGTCATCGATTTAATGTTCGCCAGTGCCTGGGCGCTGGTATTCAACTTGATGGGTAGCGACACTCGGACCTTCTCCCATTCCAGATCCATGGAGGCGGTGTCGTCGGTGAAGTCGGCGATAACGTAAGCCAACCGCTCCCGGTGAGGGATTACTTTCGGCTGCATTTGGACTCGGACGATGTCGAGGTCTTTGTTGTATTTGGAGGTGCCCCCTTGGCCGAAGTCCTTATTCAGGATGAGCGTCCACTCGCCGGCCGTCGGAATCGCGAAGAAGGCGTAGGAACCGGCGGGCACCTGCTTTTCACCGACGGTAACGTCCTTGCTGAAGGTCACCTTGGTGGTGTCATTGGCGCCGGTTCGCCAGACCTCGCCGTACGGAACCACCGCTCCCCAGATCTTTCGTTCTTTGACGCGAGGGCTGCTGTACTCGACCGAGATTTCGGTCAGGCCCACGGTCTGCATCACCTTCGCGGCCGGACTGGGCCGAGGCAGTTGCAACTGGGCGTAGGCGTTATTTGAGCAAAGAATTGCGAGCGCGGCCAAAGCCTGAAGACAGTAGAGCTTTTTCATTTCGGCTAACCTCCCTGAGCAGTCGTTGCCTTTTAGCCCAGTGCTCCCCGATCAGCATCAAGTCGGGCGCCCAACCCGCCGCTTGGCTGGCGTATTCCCCCTGCGGTAAATCGCCCCCACCATGGCCGGCTATTCGGGGACACCCCTGCCCAGGAAACTGGGCATTCGAGAAGGCGATCGGCTTCTCATCCTGCAAGCACCGCCGGGATTCGCGGCAGTGCTGGGCCAGTTGCCGCAGGGTGTCACTGTCCGTTCGCGGCCGTCTGAGACGGAACAATTCGATGTGGTGGTGTTCTTCGAGACCGAACTGCAAGCACTGCGAAATCGCTTTCAAGGCCTGGCCCGAATGCTGACTCCATCAGGTGGGTTGTGGATTGCCTGGCCGAAGAAGGCGTCGAAGATGCTCACCGACATCACCGAGGATCGAGTGCGGGAGGTGGCCCTCCCCGCGGGGTTGGTCGATAACAAGGTCTGCGCCATCGATGAGGTCTGGTCCGGCCTTCGATGTGTGATTCGCCGCGAGAACCGACCCCGGTAGAGCAGCCCCGATGCGGACGCGCTTAGTACCGTACCTCCGAAGAGTAACTACCGAGGATGCTCGGCTTCTCGCCGAGTTGGGCGAGCGCACTTTCCGCGACGCATTCGCCGATCAAAATACCGCCGAAAACCTCCAGCTATATCTGGCGCAGGCTTTTGGTGAGGAGAAACAGCGCGCGGAGGTGTCTGATCCAACGGCAACTTTCTTTCTAGCTTTTGTGGGATCGGATGCCGCGGGGTACCTCACACTCCGAAGCCGACCCGCTCCGAACTGCGTCACCGCGCCGGAACCAATCGAAGTCGAGCGGCTCTATGTCGACCGCCCCTTCTGGAGAAGCGGCGTAGGCACTGCGCTGATGGAGAGGGCTGAGCAGGAAGCGCGCGAGCGCGGCCGTCAAAGCATTTGGCTTGCGGTGTGGGAGCACAATGTTCGCGCCCGAGCTTTCTACCAACGATGGAATTTTCGTGAAGTTGGCAAGCAACTCTTCGTTCTAGGAACCGACCCGCAGACGGACCTCATTCTGGTGCGGCGACTTTGAAGCGTCAGATTACGCAACCGCTCCCGTAAGCGCCCTGAAGCGTTTCTCGCTTGCTTTATTGGGCCGCGGTTCTCTCACCCTCGGTCCGCTGATTTGCTGATCTGACTTGCTCGAGGTGGAACGACGCCTTGACGTCGACGTCGGGCCTTACCGTTACCCCCATGAAGGAAGGAGTGCCGATGCCAAAATCGGCCATGTTCACATGCAGGGATCCTTCGACTGCATAAAGGCCGCTCGATTCCGTGGCTCGGTATTTGAACGGGACTTTCTTCTCGGTGCCGTGGAGCGTGAGCGAACCATTGGCCGTACTTTCCTCCGCACCTCCCGCTGCGGGCACCTTGAGCTCTCCCCGAGGCACCTTGAGCTCCGCGGTCGGGTATTTGTCCGTCTCGAGGTATTTCTCTTTCATGTGTCTATCTCGGAGCGCCATGCCGGTGCTGAGATTCCGCAGCGGGACGATCACCGCCAAGCTCTCCCCATGGTCCCGCACCTCGAGCTCCTGGGTTTGTCCCTCGATCCGGACACCTCCCGGCCCCGACGCAGTGAACGATACCTGCGAGGTCCCTTGTTTGGAAAAGACGCTGCCTTCAGAGGCGGCAAGTACGCCGATGCCGGCGAGCAGTATGCCCGCGTTGATAAGTGGGGCGAAGCCGCGCTTTAGTGGCATGGTTCGCATACTCCTCAAGGGGCGCGCTCGACCGCCACCTCTTGGGTGTGCCCCGTGTTGTTGGTGGAAGTAACCACGAATGTCCTCGACATCTATCTGATCTCTCAGGGGTAGCGTACGCTTTGAGAGACACGGGGGGATGAATCTCGTTGCAACAGCCCGCCCGCGGCAAACAATGGGATGGAGTTCTGCTTGACTCGCAGCGAAGAAGTGGCAATGCCTCTCCCACCTTGGGTTCCTCACTTTCAAAGACCTTTTCCGAAAATCGGTTGAGCTCCAGCGGTACGCTCGACGTTCGGCAGCTCGACGAGAAGCTGGATCTCGTTGTCGATCGCGCGGCTCAGACCTGGCCCAAGCTGGCGGTGGATGCACATCAATTCGTGGCCGTGCTCGCGCGTCGGATGATCCCCGACAGGCCGTTGGAGGAGTGGCTTGGCAAGGTGCATGCCGCCGACCTGTATCTGTGCTGCGGTTGCGCGAACGGAGATCCAGCCGCGATCGCCGCCTTCGAGCAGACTGTCCTACCGCAAGTGATTCCGGCGATAGCCAGCATCGACCCTTCGCCCACCTTCATCGCCGAGGCCAAGCAGCAGGTCCGGCAAAAGCTGCTGGTTCCCAGCGGCGGGCGCCCGCCCAAAATCACGGAGTACGCCGGGTTCGGCCCCCTGACCCACTGGCTGCGCGCGGTGGCGATGCGAACCGCGCTCAACCTCAGAAGAGCTCAGAACCGGGAAGAGGCTCCCGCCAGCGACGATCAACTTCTCGAATTGCCGGCGCAAGTCAACGACCTGGAGCTCGAGTACCTTCGAACGCGCTACCGCAAGGATTTCACGGAAGCGTTTCGCAAGGCGGTCTCGTTCCTTTCTCCGCAGGAGCGCAATGTGCTGCGACTGCACTTCGTGGACGGATTGAGCTTGAGCCAAGTGGGCGGCGCCTACCAAGTGGACAAGTCCACGGTGTCTCGTTGGATCGCCAAATCTCGCTTGTTGCTGCTGCAGCAGACCCGCGAGGATTTGGCGAAGAGTTTGAACCTCGACCCCGACGAGTTGGACAGCTTGATGCACCTGGTGAACAGCCAGCTCGACGTCAGCATCAGCGCGGTTCTTCGGGCTTCGGACGACGAGAAGTAAGGCCTGCTCAGCCCATCAACTGACGGCGGCGAGCTCGCCATGCTAAGTAGGCGATCGCCATCGCGGCGGCAGCGGCGAACAGCACCGCCAGCGATCCCCGTTGATAGCGGGTCAGCACCGGATCGAGCTCCTGGTCCAGATTTCTCAGCAGCGTTCCCTTGCCGATGGCTTGTCCACTCACCCCGACCATTTCCACTGGCTGAGCGAGATAGTGCGCGCTTCGAATCTCCACTTGATGAGGGGAGAGCGATTTGCTCAGCGGCTCTGCATCCAAGGCGCCCGCCAACGTGGCGACGCCGGCACCGTCCGAAGTTCTCAGCATCACGCGGTCTCCTACCAGCTGCTCGAGCTCGGGCAGAAACGAGGCCTGGATCCACCGGCCCCACAACGCAGCCCCCAGGGGCTCGCGTCCGCGAACCACCGGGCGCACGAAGACCAGGAGCAGATCGTTCGAGGGCACCTGGGATGAAAGGGGCACTGGAAATTTGCGAACCTGCTCCGGAGACCAAAGCTCCTCCACCGTTTGACCGGCGAGCGCCACTTCCAACCCGTGCAACCCGTAGATTCTTCTACCCCACTGGGTCTCCGCCGCGCGATTGAAGACCACGCGGCTCGAGGCATCGACGAGCAGCAGGGCATCGGCTGATTTGAGGAATGGGAGGTCCGCGGAGGTGATCAGCTCGTGGACGAATTTCAATTCGTCCTCGCGCGATTCGGCGGCCAGCCCCAAAGTGGCGTCGCGATCGTCGGCTCGCCCAAGAGCTTCGAGCAAGTATTCCTTCTTCAAAGTCGCTTGCGCTCTCAAGTCGATCAGCCGCTGTTGCTCAATCGCCTTGGTGCGAAACTGCTCCGCAGCGTGGGCGAGGTCCAGCTCCAGCTTGCGGGTGGTGGAGGCAGCCAGGCCCCAATAGCCGAGCAACATCATCAACATCAGAGCCAGAAACGAGGCCGCTAGCGTAAACCTCACGCGCCGCACCCGCAGCCCATCGGTCAAAGCCTGCAGCAGCTGTTGCATCGAGCGATAACGAGCGGCCGGGCGGGGATTTAGACCGCGTAGCACCACGCGGCGAACCCAGGAGGGCACCGCGGTCTCTTCGACCAACTCAGGCACCAGGCCCAGGCTAGCCGACGTTTTGCCAGGGTAGGGACGTTCCCCGTACAGAGCCTCGTACAGCGCTACGCAGAAGCTGAATTGATCCGAAAGCTGGTCGGCGGGCTGGGCCTTCCACTGCTCGGGAGCGATGTACGCCGGCGTGCCCACGAGCGCGTGCTTGCCCAAGGCGCTCGGCGCCGATTCCGCCGAGGAAGTCGAAACCCCCTCGATCTCCTGCCGCCTTAATGCCAGCGCCAAACCGAAGTCCGTGACCCGCGCGCGATCTTCGCCGTCCACCAGCACGTTGTCCGGCTTGAAGTCGCGGTGAATCAACCCGGACTGGTGTGCCGCCCACAGCCCCTCACCCGCCTGCAAGAAGATCCGGAGAATCTCTCCCCACAGCCGCGGCCGATCTTCGAGCCACCCACGCAAGCTTTTTCCTCGGATGAACTCCATCGCCAAAAAAACTCGGTCTCCGAAGGTGCCGACGTCGTAGACCACGATCACGTTGGGATGGGAGAGCCGGGCTATCGCCTGTGCTTCAGCCAGCAATTGACTGCGATTTGCCTCGGGAGTGCCCAACCCAGGCAGGTCGGTCCGCAGCAGCTTGATCGCTACTTTGCGCTCCAACTCAGGATCGTACGCGCCATAGACCACCGCGGTACCCCCGCTGCCGAGGCAATCGAGGATCACGTAGCGCCCCAGGTTGGTGCCCCGAGGAAGAAGCTGAGGAGCATTGTCCGACTCGGCGACGCTCGGCCCTGCGGGGATCCGAATCAGGGTTGACGACGGCGGATCCAACCGGGTTTCAGGCGGGGCGGTGACTTGGATGAGCTGTGCCAGCACCCGGCGGCACTCCACGCATTGATCGATGTGTTCCTCGACCGCCCGCCGTTCCGCCGACGAAAGCATGCCCTGGACGGACAGCAACAGCTGGTTCTCGTCCAGGCAGGTTGGGGTCTGCAGCTCATGCATCGGCACACTAAACCGTGCACCAAGAAGGGCAGTTGGACAAGGGTCACGGTTGGTAGCCGGGTGGATTTTTTCGATACGGTTGGCCGTATTTCCCCAGGTGGGTGATGTTGAACTTCGTCTCCGTCAGCTCCAGGCTCGTTTCCGCGTTTTGGTCTGGTCGAATCTCAACCTCGACCCGGGCGGGATCGGCGAAGCGATTCCAGGCGAAAAGCGAGTAGTGTCCTGGGGGGATGCCGCTCAAGGTGAACTGTCCGTCGGGGCCAGTCACCGCAAACGCACGATTGGGCAGTACCAGAACTGTCGCCACCATCTGCTCGTGGATGTCGCAGTACACGTCAACCAGCCCGGTTTGATCGAACTTGACCCGCCTCGATTCTCCCGCCCGCGGCTTCCCCAAGTCGAAGGTCCGGGCCTTGGAGGTTGAAAAGACGTTGTGGATGATCTCGTCGTCGTTGGTGAACTCAACGGTCTGGCCCACGACGATCGGCAACACATCGGGGATGAAAGTCTTGTTCTTCTGGGAAATCCGAGGCACCTCTGCTGGCGGCGGCTGATTGAACCCGACCAAGTACACCACCACCGAAGAGGCGTCGGTTTTTGGAACTTTTTGTCCGCGTTCATTGACGACAAAGAGCGCAACCGTCCCATGGACTCCGCCGCCCGCTGCCCAGCCGGTCGATGCGCATGCGAACGCGAGTGAGAAAACTAGAAGGCGACCGCCCAAATCAACCTCGGCATGTAACGCGGCGTGGTGTCAGAAATGCCGGTGAGCCCAAAGAGCATTCCGGCGGTTATCCACACTCGGCCGCGAGTCCACGCTATCGCGCCCCCGGCAAAATGACGTCCGACCGTGTCGCTGGTTTCGCGAAGGCCGATTTCTCCATAGAATTCCGCCGAGAGGCGTAGCTCATTACCTATGATCGGGTAAGCAGCTCCAGCCGCGTATTCCAGGATAATGGGGCGAGCCAGGTGTTCCGGCCAGGGAAGCGCGGCATCTAGCCCGACGTTGACGGTCAGGTGAAGCTGACTGGCCTTTCCATACGAGGCTGCCAGGCCGAGCTCGGCACTGGATGGGGTAGATCGCGGGAAGACCGTCTGATGAACCGAGGCGCGAAGAAGAGCCTGAAATCCTCCCTCTTGTTCGCGGGGGAAAAAGCGGTAGCGGACTTCGGCCGAGAGCATTTGCAGATTGGTGCTCGTCGAGCTGGCGGAGATTTGGACCGGTAGTAGGAGCTCCACGTGGTTGCTCATCCCAAACACCGGGGACCAGTAAATCCAATAACGCGCCGGGACGCTGGGCCGAGCGGGTATTTTGCTCTCGGACCAAAGCCATTGCTCGAGCTCGACGTCGCCTTCGGGGATGATCTCGGTGTCGTAGGCCAGAAGAAACGGACGTCTGCCCGCGAATGCGTTCGCCGGCCACAGCGAGAAGCCGGCAATGCTCGCAGCGCACGCGAGGTGCGCCCACCCCCACGACCTCGGCATGCGGCCCTTATTGTGGCCCGGTCGAAGCCTTGTCAAATCCAAGTCGTTCCCCGGCGCGGCGCGGCAACACAGCCCCCTCAACTAATTTCCGCCATCACCATGCAACCACTTCGAGGTGGCGGTGTCACTGACGTTGGATGGGTCTATGCAGTAGCGAACTTGCCCGGGATAGGTGGCGTCGAGGTTAGGTCAGGCCCCTCAGGAACGACCGGCTTCCCTGTAACCCGTCCCGGGTTTTTCCTTTCCGTTTCGGCAGCTTTGGAGCATGGGTCGCCTTCGACCGGAAATCCCACTTTGTGCGAGTGGACAGGCACCAAGTGCAGGGATAGAGATGCGCTCGATCGTATTTTCCTGGAGCCTCGGGTGACCTCTTCTTCGCGTCAAGCGAAGATCATCGAAGGGTTGAACCAAGTGGCCGTCGGTCCCTTGGAGCGCGTTCCGGTGCGAGCACGGGACAGCCAAGTCACCGTATCCGCCTGGCGAGTGCTCGTGGACTCGAGCCACGGCAGCGGGACGATCACGCTCTTGGAGCTCTCCTCGGGCGAGACGCACTATCGGGGCGACGGGGTCTTCCTGGGTTGGCCGCAGGAGCAGCTGGCTAGCACCTATCGTGCCTTGACTCCGAAACAATCGGAACCGGAAACCGTGTTCCTTCAGCTGGGCTAAGCGGCCTTAGATTCGCCCCTTGGGTCAAATTCCTGCGAGTCCCGGCTCGATTCGACTGTAGCCCTGTTCGGCCGCCCACAGGTCCAGCCCGAGTGAGAGCAGCTCATCGACCTCGGGAATGGGCCGAGCATCCAGGGTGAGATCCAGGGATTTGACGTAGCGTTTACAGGTGTCGCAGGCCTCAATCCGAACGGCTCGATACCGATCCGCGCCAAAATGAGGCAGTTTGTCGGGATTCGCTTCCCCGCAAGATGGGCAGCGGATTCGCACCAGCGGCCATTCGCTTCCACAAAGGGCGCACCCTAGGAAGCGTTGCGCACCCTCGGAGCTGTCCGAAGCGCGGCGACTGGCAATCCACGGAGGTCCCCCGCAATACGGGCAATAGCCCTGTGGGTGGGGCCGCAGCGGAGGAATTTTCACGCTGGCAAGGTGCTCAACGTAAACTCGGAGAAGCGCGCGACTGAGGTAATCTTCGGAAAACGGCCGATCTCCGGTCCAGCACACTTGAAGCCGAGAGCCGGCAACCGATTCCGCTTCCTGCACGCGCCGTTTTGCCTCTTGGGCCAGCGCGGGCGGTCCGTTCTCAGCGACGAAGCGCAGGGTGATTTGAGCTGGAGCAAGCAGCGAGTGCAGGTCTCGAGCGAGTTCTCCGCTAAAGGGCTGCGATGAGTGAATCGACGCAAGGGCAATGGCATTCGAGGCCTGAGCGCGAAACAGGCCTCCGGCAAAGCGCAACGCGCTGGCTGCGGCCTCGCTGGTTGGCGCGAGCGCCTCAGCGCGTTCAGCGAGGCGATGAAATGCCACTGCGAGCGAAGACTGCGTTGAGCTAACGCCGGGGCTGTTCACCAGTCACTTCGCGATACCAACGCGGATGGTGGAATCGTGCCCACCGCTTGCTCACGGTGCCGCGGGTCATGGATTCGAAGGTCCCCGGTTCCGCCGCAGTACCCATGTAGACGTGGGCGATGATAGCTACCGTGAACAGGATGAAGGTGACGTCGTGCAGCACCAGCGAGATCTCCCGCCACACTTGCGCGAAGCTGAGTGGAAACCAGAGGACGATCCCGGAAAGCAACACACCCACGGCTCCCAGCGCCACCGTGTAAAAGAACATTTTTTGGCCGCCGTTGTACTTGCCGACCTCGGGATCCTCTTCCGCGTAGCGCAGGTAGTTCCACAGCTTGGGGCCCAGCCATGCCCGGTCGTTGGGCTGGAGCACCATGTCCTTTACCCAGTGAAAGAACATAAACACTGCGGCGGCGAAGAAGAGGATGCCAAACCAAGGATGCAGCCAACGGCAAACCGCAAGCCCGCCAAACAAGTGCGCCATCCAGCCAAACAGGGGAGTCCAAATCGGAAGCCCGGAAAACAGCGCCAAGAAAAAGAAGAGGGCCACCGACCAATGAATCACCCGCGAGAGTAGCTTGTGGCGGATGACTTCCTCGCCCACCACCACGTTCTCGGTGTGGCGCCCCCGAATCACCGCCTCGTCGACGGGTCGGACCGCATCCGCAGGTGCGTGCGGCGCTAAGTTACGCATCGATAGCCGTTCCTTTCTCTCACGCCTTATCGGGCGGCTTTGGAGTGGACCCCGGCTCCTGGGGCGGGGCGATTCGTCGAGGGCCGAACCCGATGAAATGTCCAAAAACGCCGGCGATGGCGGCAAAAATCGCCACCAACCCCACGCGGCGAAGGATGGACCGGGCAAACCGGATGGACGCTGGAACCTGGGGGTCGGGGGGCAAGCCATACCACTCGGGATGATCCCCATGTGCGAGCACGGTGATCACCATAGTTCCTGCGACACCTGGAGGATCGTAAACCCCGGCGTTAGCGAAGCCGTTGGCCTGGAGCTGACCCACGCGCTCAGCGGCGAGCGCAAGCATCGCGTCTTTGGTTCCAAAGTGTAGGCACCCGGTCGGACAAGACTTGATGCAGGCCGGTTCCAATCCAACCTCCACTCGGTCCACGCACAGGGTGCACTTGGCCATCTTGCCGGTCTTGGCGGAAAAGCGCGGGACGTCGAACGGACACCCCGTCTCGCACAGTCCGCACCCGATGCACTGCTCGGGATTGACGTCGACGATCCCGTTTGCGTATTGGACGATCGCCCCGGGAGCGGGGCAGGCGCGGAGGCAGCCCGGGTCCGAGCAGTGCATGCACTGGTCCTTGCGCATGAGCCACGCCAGATTCCCGTCGATCTCGAGCTCGTTGAATTTGATCAAGTTCCAAAACTCGGCATCGAGCGACGGAAGGGTCTGATAGCTGCCGACCTGTTCGGTGCGCACCACTTTGAGGTCGTTCCACTCCTGGCACGCCACCTCGCAAGCCTTGCAGCCGATGCAGGTCGAGGTGTCGATGTACTTCGAGACGTTGGGAAGATGGCGAAGACCGGTAGCTTCTCCCCGCAGCGCCGCGGACGATTGCCGAATTTCGAGATTGTGAGAGGCCATGGCGGTTCTCCTCAGACTTTCTCG
>Ga0126369_10001700_pt1 | contig 15395 bp, 13 predicted proteins | sample PanSoiMetaPlot_1_FD_109646 | JGI IMG/M metagenome (GOLD analysis project Ga0126369, IMG submission 109646) | Tropical forest soil microbial communities from Panama - MetaG Plot_1 | ecosystem: Environmental > Terrestrial > Soil > Tropical forest > Bulk soil | place: Panama | collected 2016-02-17 | reverse complement strand
TAGACGAGCTCCGCCAACTCTTCTACATCAGCGCCTGTCTCCACCACCCAATCGTGTCCCGTCATGCCCGCGTCCAGCGCGCCCGTCTCGACATACCGCGCCATTTCTTGCGCGCGCACCATCAGGCACTCAATTTCCGGATCATCAATCGTCGGTACATAGCTGCGTGATCCGAGTGTGATCTTCCATCCGGCCCGTGCAAACAAATCTATCGTCGCGTCTTGCAAGCTGCCTTTCGGGATCCCCAGCTTCAGTTTGTCGGCGCTCATTGCTTTCCCTCCGAGCCGTACACTCGCTCCGGCGCAAACGTTTTTCGTTCCGTCACGCGCGCCTCGCCGCGCCCGTCGAGCACTCGAAAAAAGCAGCTCCGGTATCCTTCATGACAAACGCCCGGCCCCACCGGCTCGACTCTCGCCAGAATCGCGTCTGCGTCGCAATCAATCCGCAGTTCCCGCACTTTCAGCACATGCCCGCTCGATTCCCCCTTCTTCCAAAGATTGTTTCGGGACCGGCTGAAGAAGACGACCTCGCCGCCTCTCTGTGTCTCCGTAAGCGCCGCTTCATTCATAAAACCGAGCATCAGCACGTCGCCCGTTCGATAATCCTGAATTATGGCGGGTATCAAACCGCCCATCTTTGCCAACGCCAATTCCACGTTCCCTCCAAATCATTTGCCGCAAAAAACAAAAAACCCGCTGGGCTTTGCTGCGCCAGCGGGCTATGAGTGCTTTGTCTGACTAAACTTTTATGCACACTCCACAGCACGCGGCGTTTGGCCGTGATGATGATGCCCGTGCGTGTGGTGCATAAGAATCATGAAGAAGCAGAGTAAAGAATCAGGGTTTCTCTGTCAACCGGGAAGAATCAGGCGCTCCAGATTCCTCAACGAGGTCCGGGTTTGCCGCCCTTCACATTCATTGTGCTGAGCAATTCCACGGCGACGCCGAATTTGTTGTTATTTGGCAAGGATTCTACGCGGACGACACGCGCCACGTATTCAGAACTGAGTGGGTCGTGCGCCGAAGAAAAGGGAAATGTCACAAAAAGTCGCATCCCCACGTAGTACTTCGAATTCTTAGTCAGGAAGTAAATTCCTTCTTTGGACGCGTTCACACTCGTCGGTATGTCCTCAAAGTGTTCATCACGCGGGTCGGACGGCCGAACCCTCACGGGGCGGCCAATTTTCGCGCGCCTGCTCCGGCGCTTTTCGTCTATCTTTTGGGCTGATACTGGGATCTTGACAGTGCTCTTCTCGTGCATGGCTATCTATTATGGTCCCTGGTCGCCGAGCAAGCATGTATCGTCAAAGCCTGGCCGCGTATCAGATAATGCACGGATAGCATCCAAACGGTCCAAACGGGAAGGAATCCATGGCCGAAAAACTACAAAAAGACGACGCTGCTTGGCGCAAACAACTCACGCAGAATCAATATTATGTGACCCGGCAAAAGGGGACCGAGCCTCCTTTTACCGGAGAGTATGAAGACACCGACACCGCCGGCACGTATAAGTGCATCTGCTGTGGGCAGCCATTGTTTCGCTCCGAAGCAAAATACCACTCTGGGTCCGGATGGCCCAGTTTCTATGCCACGGCTAGCGAAGAAGCGGTAGATACCGAAACTGATCTCAGCCAAGGTATGAAGCGAATAGAAGTAAAATGCAGCAAATGCGACGCCCACCTGGGGCACGTTTTCGATGACGGACCTAACCCAACAGGCCTTCGCTACTGCATCAACTCGGTTGCTTTGGATTTAGACGAAGACGAGGCTAGTGACCGCTCTGTTTAGGCGGCAGGACAGGAGCAAGCAACCATCTCGGCAACGTGATCGCGTTCCCACACGCCCAACAGCAGCACTTTGGAGCCGTTGGGATAGCGGAAAACGTAGTACACGCTTTCCGGCCCTTCCACTTCAAAAAAACCCGGCCGGCGCGGGTCAGGCCGCGAGGGTGCTTCGGTTGAGAGCAAAACACGCAATTCCGCAACCTGCTCAGGAGTATGGTTTCTGAGATCTTCCAAAACCGGCGGTAGTTTATGTACGTTCATAAGTTTGGTTCCAGTCCGCCACATCGCTCTGCATTTCCCTCATGTATAAAGACGAATGGATGGCCAAAATGTTTCATGAAAAACAGGCAAAAGTTCAGCGGTTTCCAAGGCAGGCGGGTCGCGAAAAATCGCAAATAACCGCGATAGCAGTCTAATTTGGCCCGCCGCCATAAGGATTACCGGCCGCTGAAACTTTCCCAATCAGTAACGCGTAGCCGAGCAACAAAACGGCTCATCTATTGGATGAAAAGTTTGTTTAAACGGTTTCAGGCCGCGTTACTATCTCAATCGGCACTTGCGCGAATGAGCTGTTTCTTGCCATAGTGCGGCTAACCAAGCGAAGGTGGAGCCACAATTGAAAAAACCGGCCAAGAAGTCCTCCTCAACTGAACGCAAGAACTTCAATACCGACAAAAGAAGAAAACATCACCACTGGCTGGTGACCGTCCATTACGCAGACGGCGAGCGTTTCGGCCGCGTTTACACGGATAAAGCCAAAGCGACTCGGTTTGCGGATCGCCAGCGCAAATCTCCCGTCGTCAAGTCCGCGCGGGTTGCGCAAGTTTCCTGATCTTCGTTTGAAACTTCTTCGGGAAGCGGTCTTGTGGGTTCGTGCGTCCGCGTGCTATAAAAGGAAGGTCAACCGAGCGGCCTTAGTATAATGGTAGTACGGAACCTTGCCAAGGTTCAGGCGTGAGTTCGATTCTCATAGGCCGCTCCATTAAAATCAGTAAGTTGCGCAGCCGCTTCATTTTCCATATTTTCCAAAACAACAATTTTATCACCAAACTTCGTGGAAAATTCTGCGATTACGTTCTCCGTTGGAATCTCTCCGGTATAGAGCGTCGTCATCGTTGCCGATGTGTGCCCCATCTGCTGACGAATGACAGCCGGATTGACGCCAGCTAGTTCCCAGCGCCTATTACAGCCTCTACGGAACGCGTGGAAACCTGCCTTAGTGATTCGGAGTGCATCGAGAGCCGGATACAGACCCTGATTCAGCATGGTAGTTTCTAAGAGTGGGCCGCCTCGCTGTGACCGGAACACAAGGGCCTCCGCGTCTGAGCTATTCCTAACGAATCGCCTTAGACGCTGCATGACCTTCCTGCCTTCCGCGTCAAGTAATGCAACACGGCGATAAGCAGCCGCGTTCTTGCATTGGCCGATTCTGCCGCCGTTGCGCCCGTCTGACGCCTCATCTACGCGAATCGTAGACGCAGCGAAGTCCAGATCGTTCAATCGCAAGGCTAGCAGTTCGCTGCAACGCAACCCCGATGCCGCCGCGAGAAGAAACGAGACAGAGTATTGTTCTCTTCGGGCTTGGCCTAGGCCGTCCATCTTGCTGACGTGTTCCGCGATTTGTTCGGCTTGCGCCCACGAAAACGATACTTTCTGCCTGCTGTCTATCTTCATTCGCAGCTTGTCACGCTCAGGGATTACAAGACCACTTTGAGAGAATGGCGGCTTCTTGTCTTTCGAGTAGGCCGATAGGACACGCTGCATCGTTCGCAAGGCATCCTTGATCGTGACCCACGAGAGACCATCTTTCCGCTTTTTTCTTGCCCACTCATTTACCGCATCTATGCGGATATGTTCGATCGGCACCTCATTCCAGTCAGGCTCCAGATGGTTTTTAATCCGCCCCTCTGCAATCGAGATTGTGGAATCGCGTAGCATTTCAGGTGCAAATTGTTCACGATAGAACTTAACCGCATCCGCAAAAGTCGCAGAACTAGGAATCTGATAGTCACTCGAATTTAGAGCAAGATTCGAAATGAATTGCAGTTTCTTTCGTTCAGCCTCACTTCGCGTTAGCTGCCCAACTAGACCGATTACTTCGGTTCTACGCTGCCTTTCCTCCTGCCCTGCAACATCTGCCCAGTATTGGAAGAAAAAATATTTCTGTCCATCCGCACGCTTACCAACTCGTAAGGAAGGATTCTGCCCATTTCTTCGGGTCATGCACTTACCTCTGTGCTTTCCCGCTGAAACTGGCGGCACCGTGGAGGGTACCAAAGAAATTTCTTGAAACACAATTGCAGCTTTCTTTAGTGACGGTTTGTGGCTCGAAACCCAAATTCCTGCTCAATTCAAAAAAATCAAAAGTTGCTATCTTCGATATGCTTATGGCCGTCGTTTTTTTGGTTTAAGGAGTACAAGCTGAGAAGAGCAACCAGGACAACAGCAGTGATTATCGCTGCACCCAAAAAAGTAATCTTCATGACTTTTTCTCCCATGGAACCGTTGTTCCGCACTTTTTGTCCGGACATTTGAACCCCTGGAGACTTCCGTCGAAAACGCTGGTCTTCGCGAGTGCTGGTTCGATCCAGAAGCGAGTGCTGCACTTAGGACATTTCAAATGGTAGTTAGGCTTCAACTGGTGAACTGTCGTCCAGAGGTCTTGGTTATCTGCACGTTCGATGAACCTATTGAGACCCGATATCCCGAGGGGACCTCGGACAAAGAGCTGAATCCCGCAGGGGTCGCACGTAACGTAAGGCTTTTTCTTCTTGGTAATTTTGACCTCCCGCAGTTCAGTGCAAATTGGGCATGGGAATAGCGTTTTACCGTTAAAATTAGAAAGTGGTGGCATGGCCCGATCTCCTGATTGTGAATAATAACCCGTTCCCGCAGTGTGACTTGCGTGCAGTCTGAACGGCGAGCCTTGCCGCTGTCGAGAGTTTCCGTGAAATAAACGCGATTACGGCAGAATTATCCGTATAATTAAGTTCAGATTTGCGGGTTTTTCCCTAAAAATGGCGGACGAAAGAATCACCCAAAAAAGCTCAAAGAATTTGCTTGACCGATCCGCGCGAAAACGAGGTAGGGGACGCCCTCGCGAGTGCCAATACTCAGAGATCATTGGGCGCGCTGCGAATTACCGAAAGATTTTGACTGATGTATGGCAATACCTCGGTCCACCTTTAATAGCTGCCCAGACGGTCGAGCAAGTTACGGAGGTGTTCCGTTCTTACGGAAGACCATACGATGCGGAATTTGTGCCCAGACTTTCGAAAGATATTTTGAGTGTCAAATCTGAAAGAAAGTTTCCCAAAAGGGCTTTTCCGCAAATTAAGTTCTTGGCGAATTCTCTGGCGGGTCGTCCAAATGTAGAATTCCGCACTTCGCGCGATATATGTGCAAAAGCGCTTGCAGAAGAGAGAGCTAAATCCCCACACAAAATACTCAGGAAGGAATTCTACATAGAGTGTTCCTGTGGCTTCAAAGGACCGGCTCTAAATGATGCTTGCCGGAAATGTGGCGCTGAGATTAATTTCTTGCCTGATTTGTTATCGTGCTTGTTCTAGGATTTGCGATTGTTTTTAGGCGCCCTAATGTAACGTACGTACGTTATGTTGAAGGAGCGAATTAGAGCGGTCCGGGCACTCCGCCGCGAACACCGCCGGTCCACCCAAACTGTTCCGACCCGAAGACATTGAGATCTAGTTAACTAAGTCTCAGCTAGGGTTTCTGTTTAGGCGTCGGTGGAAAACGTGAGCTTTAGAGTTTTGTGTAACTCCACCACGAACCCGTGCGTCCCGAAATCCATAAATTATTGCTAAAGATTTTCTTGACAGTCTAGCAGTAGCTCACTTATAAAGTGCCACATCTCTCCCTACCGACGGGGCGTTCTTCGGCCTCGCGGAAGATATCAGTACGACAAGAAAATCTGGAGGCATCATGCGTTTTGAAAGAGCGCACGTCGTAGTGTTTCTGTCTCTCCTGATTTCACTTCCGCTTACGGCCCAGCAGTCATCTTCGCCATCTATTTCGGCTGCCACCCTTTTCCAACAATCGCTCATCGCACAAGTGGGCAATACTTCCATTTCCGATATCACTCTAACGGGCACAGCTCGCCGCATAGCCGGTTCCAGCGACGAATCTGGCTCTGCAACGTTCCAAGCTAGTGCTAACGGCTCCGCCCGCCTCACGCTAAATTTTCCATCCGGAAATACCACCGAGGTTGCAAATCTCTTCTCGACCCCCTCCGGGACGTGGTCCGGCCCTGATTCCCTGTCACACTCGATCTCCTTTTATAATTTGATTACGGAGCCTGCATGGTTCTCCCCTAGTATCGCTTTGGCCCGCCGCGTGTCTTTGACCAACTACGTGGCCACATACGTCGGGCACGAAACGCTCAATGGCGAGGCTGTGGAGCATGTTTCAGTGTCGCAACTTGGGGCAGACCCCCCTGGCGGGCCTACCTTTGCGCACCTCACCCAAGTGGACTTTTATCTCGACTCGACAACGTTGTTGCCTGCCGCACTCTCGTTCAATGTTCATCCTGACAACAGCGCCAATCTTGACATTCCCGTACAAGTCTTCTTCTCCGACTACCGCTCCGTCTCAGGGATTCGGGTTCCATTCCATGTCCAAAAATACCTAAACAACAGTCCCTTTCTCGATCTGCAAATCCAGTCCGTAACCAGCAATTCGGGCCTAACGGCTAGCGCATTTACCACCAACTGAATCGGAGACCAGATGACTCACTCAGCCCGAACGCCGCTGATCGTCTTGATTGCCATCTTGCCTTGTCTTTTGACCTTTTTGTTGTCTCCGCCAGTGCTCTCACAAGTTGCCAAAAGTAACTACCCCTTCGGCTCGTATAACGGCGGCCCGGATGTCATTAATTTGGGCAATCTCAATTCGCATCTCACAATTCCTATCATCCGTAAACCTGGTCGCGGTATGCCGTTCACATATAGCCTTAGCCTGGACAACTCAGTTTGGTACCCGGCCGGAGCTAGCGGGAATCAAAGTTGGCAACCTGTCGGAAACTGGGGCTGGACTTTTGAGGCGCCCGTGACCACGGGCAGCATCACCTGGGCTCTAACAAACCAATTCACGCTTCCCTGCAATCCTCCGTTCGACCTGACTCAGGAGACCGTCTATGTCTATTCAAATTGGAATTTCACGGACAAATTCGGCACTGGCCACCCGTTTAGCGTCACCGTATATGGGTACAATACAGGCTGCGCATACTTAAATCAGCAGGGTTTCCATACTTCTGCGACCCAGACCGCCTATGATGGTTCTGGCTACGTTCTTACTGCCACAAGCGCTCCTGGGGGAAGTGTTGTCGACCCTCGTGGCTCCGTCATCGGTTCATCTTCCTCGGCTATAACAGATCGCAATGGCAACAAAATTACAGCGGGAACAAATGGGGTTTTTACGGATACCCTTGGAACTACCGCGCTCACCGTCGCTGGAAGCGGAACCCCGAGCAGTCCCTATCTTTTCACATACACCCCGCCGGCTGGTGGCACTGCTCAATACAAAATGGTTTATACCAGCCACTCAATTCAAACGAACTTCGGCTGTAGCGGAATTACTGAGTATGGCGCTAACGGAACGACAACGGCAAATCTAGTCAGTGAAATTGATCTTCCTGATGGAACAAAATACACGTTCGGGTATGAGGCCACGCCAGGTCATTCCGGTTTCGTCACGGGACGGCTCGCCTCCGTAACCCTCCCGACCGGTGGCACGATCTCGTATTCCTACTCTGGCGGGAACAATGGCATCAACTGTGCCGATGGCAGTACAGCGACCTTGACGCGGACCACACCTGACGGCACATGGACCTATGCTAGCTCGCAGGTCTCGGGCAATCACTGGCACACCAAAATGACTACGCCAGCGGACTCTCAAAATTCTGGCTCCATCGGTGACGACACAGTTATCGACTTCCAGAAGGACAACTCATCCACAACAGTCAACTACTACGAAACTCAGCGAACTGCCTATCAAGGCTCTTCGACTTCAGGCACGTTGCTCCGCACCACAACCATTTGTTACAACACGAACACCACTAACTGTTCGACGACAGCTGTTTCAAGCCCGATTACTCAACGCAATATCACAACATCTCTTCCAGGTTCAAAAAATCTTCAGTCCGGAAGCATTTACAAATACACATCAAGCGGTTCGCTCACGGAGCAGGACGACTATGACTGGGGCTCAGGCGCGATCGGGTCACTTCTGAAGAAGACAGCAATTACATATGCGACTCTAACAAACATCACTGCTTTTCGTCAGCAAGTGACCGTGACTGACGGCAGCGGCACGATCGTCTCGCAAACAAACTACAACTATGGCGACACGGTAACAGCCACTAGCGGTACACCGCAGCACACCACGCCTTCCGGCTCACGCGGCAATCTGCTCAGCGTTAACTACTACACTCACGGATCGACCTATCTCACAAAAAGCATGAGTTATTTCGACACCGGTATACTGAAATCAGTCACCGATGTGAACGGCGCGCAGACCACTTACACCATCACCAGTTGCGGCAACTCCTATCCCACGAGCGTCAGCGAACCGCTTTCCCTATCCAGGTCCATGACATGGAACTGCACAGGCGGGGTGCAGTTGACCGCTGTGGACGAAAACACTAAGACCTCCACTTCTTCGTTCGTCGACCCCTATTTCTGGCGTCCGGCCTCCGTGACCGATCCAGCCTCGGCGGTCGCTAATCTCACCTATACCAGTCAGACCCAGACTGAAGCTGCATTGAATTTCAACGGTACCTCGTCCACATCCGACGCGATCACCAACCTTGACGGCCTTGGGAGAAGGCACGTCTCGCAAATCCGCGAAACTCCCAGCGGCTCAAATTTTGACTCGACAGAAACCGACTACGACACTTTTGGCCGCGTTTCCCGCATCACGCTTCCCTACGTTGGCACGCTCAACCAAACCAGCTCCACTGCTCCCGCGCAAACAACGACCTACGACGCGCAGAATCGTGTTTTGCAAATAAGCGACGCTAGTGGCGGTTATCGCAGCTATTCCTATACTCAGAACGATGTCTTCATTACGCGGGGGCCCGCGCCGTCAGGCGAAAACACAAAACGTCGCCAAGAAGAATTTGATGCGATGGGCCGTCTCACTTCGGTTTGCGAACTTACATCGGCGACTGGTTCTGGCTCCTGCGCTCAGAACACCGCGCAAATCGGCTTTTGGACCAAATACACGTACGACCCGCTCGGAAGGATTACTGGCGTCACGCAGAATGCGCAGTCCGGCAGCACACAAACTCGAACCTATGTTTACGATTTACTTGGCCGATTGACGTCCGAGACGAATCCTGAAAACGGTACCACCACGTACGTTTACGACACCGACACAACTTGCGGCACTTCTAATGGCGACCTCGTGAAGAAAGTAGACGCGGTTGGCAACGTCACCTGCTCGGCCTATGACGCGCTGCATCGGCCCACGGCCATCACGTATCCTTCGGGCAGCTATTCCGCCAACACACCCGCCAAGCACTTTGTGTATGACGCTGCTACTGTCAATAGCGTGGCGATGTCGAATACTAAAGGCCGCCTCGCGGAGGCTTACACCTGTACAGGCTCCTGCACCACCAAGATAACCGACGAAGGTTTCAGCTACACCGTGCGCGGAGAAACTTCCGACGTTTACGAATCCACTCCACATTCGGGCGGCTATTACCACGTCACCGCGCAATACTGGGCCAACTCCGCTTTGAAACAGCTGAGTGGCGTACCCGGCCTGCCCACCATGACCTATACCCCGGACGGTGAAGGACGTCTGTATCAAGTGGCAGCATCCTCCGGCCAAAATCCCGTTACCAACACTGTGTTCAACGCCGCCAGCCTGCCTACCTCGATTACTTACGGTTCAGGCGACTCCGACTCCTACACGTACGACCCCAACACCAATCGCCTCACCCAATACAAGTTCACGATCGGCAGTACTCCTCAATCTCTCGTCGGCAACCTCACCTGGAATGCCGACCATACGCTCGCATCACAAAACATCACCGACCCTTTCGATTCGTCAGACCAGCAGAATTGCAGCTACACACACGACGATCTCACGCGAATAGCTTCAGTAAATTGTGGTTCGATCTTTTCGCAGACCTTCAGCTATGATTCGTTCGGAAATATCTCCAAATCTGGGACATATAGCTTCCAGCCAACATACAGCTCGAGTACTAACCGAATGATTTCACTGGGAGGCGCCACTCCGTCCTACGACGCAAACGGCAGCATCCTTTCGGACGGCGTGCATACCTATACTTGGGCATCGGACGGAAAATCCGTTTCTGTCGACGGAGTGATTCTCACGTTCGATGCACTCGGTCGAATGGTGGAACAGAACCGTTCCGGCACTTATACTGAAATTCTTTACGGCCCGCGCAGTACCAAACTCGCTCTGATGAACGGTCAGACGCTCACCAAAGGTCTTGTCGGCCTGCCCGGCGGAGGCCAGGCCGTTTATAACTCCAGTGGCCTCCTTTATTACGGCCACGCCGACCATCTCGGCAGTGTCAAGCTCGGCTCTACTCCTTCTACGCGCGCGATGTACTTCGATATCGCTTACGCACCATTCGGTGAGACTTATGCCACCGCTGGCACTACCGATCCGGCTTTCACCGGTCAGCGCCAGGATACGGTTTCCGGCCTGTATGATTTTCCTGCTCGCCAGTACGCCATCCAAGGGCGTTGGTCGACTCCAGACCCGTCTGGACTCACTTCTGTAAGCCTTTCTGATCCTCAGACTTTGAATCGCTACGCGTACGTTCGCAACAATCCAATGGCAATGGTTGACCCCAACGGACTATGCGGAGGTGACGAAGACGACCTAGAGGGCGAAGAAGGTTATGACGCTGGTGAATTCTGCCAAATTCCGGTTGGTGGTGGTGGTGGCTCCCAAGACCCTACTTCTGGGGGGAGCCAAGCCAACTCCGGTCAAAGCTGTGGCCCCGACGACGCTCCGTGCCTCGGAAACGACCCCGCCAACCCCACAGTGGATCCGTTGGCTTCTTTGGCTCCTCCTCCGTCTCAGCCAGCACCACCATACGAGCAATATCCCTCATCAGTTGCAGTAGTGGGAGAACCTTTCGCCGTCGGTCCCACCGCCTATCTGGGCTGCGATGCGCGATGTACTGGTGCCGGAGCCTCTGTAACATATCAAGTCTTGGATCAGAATGGCGTACCCATGATGGTTGAAGGGATACAGCCGACAGAGATTACCAATCCTCCGATTCAGAGTGGTCAGTACGTTAAAGGGAACGAAGATGCCGGAACCTGTGTCCTGGCGAACTGCGGCGGCACCAACAGCATGGGGCAATATACGGACGTTCCTCTCGGATTTTCGATGGCAGCTGGTGGCTCTTTTGCGCAGCAGCAAAACTTTGTTTATAACCACACGTCGTATTTTAATGGAGGAAATATTACCTGGACGCAGACGTCCAGCAACGGAATTATAAACATTAATGGGTCAGGAACTAGCAATGTTAACGTTTGCTACCCAACAAAGTGCCCATGATTTCGCGCGAGGAGACTTCTATGCGCACAATATGGTGTTTGCTGTCAATTCTTGTGCTCCTGTGGGGCCTTGCTAGGGTTGAGGCGCAGGCCCCTATGCCCACGTCTGGACGAGTCGATGATGACTACGCCGTTCCATACGTAACGTGGGTTTTTAATTTTCTACATCGATCCAATGTGAATTCGATCGAAATGAAGCAATTATGGCGTCTCGCGGAGTTAGGAGACGCTGCATCTATCGCGACACTGAAGACTTACAATAAGGATGACTTAATCGAACCGGAGAATGCTGCAAACTACCTCATCGTAGTCCGAAATGCATTTTCCGACAAAAACCATGTGTTAAATAAGTCGGATTTAGACCCGAAAGTAACCCTCTTCGTACTGAGCTATCTTGAGGAGAAAGAAGCGGCTGAGCCGCTGATCGAAAAACGGATCACCTACCTGAAGCGATGCGTGACAGATTTTTCGTGCTCCAATCAGGCGGAGTATGATTTCCTGCATGAGCCCCCCCACAAATAGGACGAATGAGTTGGCTCAACTTAGGCTGTTGGTCTGTGGACTCTCTGTTGCGGCGCTGCTTGCCATTCCGGCTTACGGTGCAGATCGGGCTCGTCCACCAAACAACGGGAACGAAACTGACGCGATGGCAAGTCAACTCTCGGCTAAACTGAATGAGACGGATAAGAAGGGCATTTTGGTGCTGGACTTACAGCCCGCCTTTGGTAGAAATGGCGCCTTCGGATCTTGGTTTGCCGATCGACTCTCGTTATCGATTGCTCGCCAACTTCAAGAGGCTGAGCTGATCGATAGGCGCCGACTCGAAGCCGCACGTCAATCGCGACAGCCGTCTCCAGGCTACCAATCCGATGTGAAGAATGCGGTCGAGTTAGGTAGATCGGTTGGTGCCGCAACGGTAGTCGTCGGAAGCTACCAGGCTGCCGAAAACGGAATCGGCATAACTCTGGTCGCTTATCGCCTCTCCGAGTACGGCTTGTCACCGTCGCCGAAGTTCACGATATGCGTCCTTTTCAGCAAAATACCACTCGCACGAGAGGTGACTGCCCAGCTAGGGGTACAAATCGATTCTTTAAAACCCAAGGATGGTGTTTATCGGTCCGGGTATGGAGGGGTGACTATTCCCGCCTGCATTAAATGTCCTGCTCCCACCCCGCATGTTCCGGACATCGATCTTCGAGGGATGTTGCGCGATCATCCGGAGGGGGCGACTATTTGGTTGCAATTTGTCGTTACTGCGGAAGGCCACACGCAGAACGTAACCGTGCTTCATCCTGTCGGCTACGGGTTTGATGAACAGTACGCGAAAGCCGCTGCGGATTGGGAATTCACACCAGCGGTCGATGCTGACAAACACCCGGTTCCGGTGACGTATGTTTTTCACTATTCGTTTGTCTTCAAATGATCCGAGTATCTTCCTCCTAGAAGGCCACTAGGCCGATAGGGAACTTTAGATCCCAGGCTATCCGATGAATGGAGCACTTTCGCAATCACAAATGGGGAACAAGTCAAACGCAACGTCCACTTTTCGCAACCAGTCGGTTTTCTGCAGGTCCTTGGCCCGGAAAACGAGTCGGGTTTGAATGTTCGACTTCTTCCAGCTGACGCTGATTTCGGTTCTGTTTTTGGTTTCCGCCTCGATGCGGTCCCTCAACGCGCCGCACGATTCGGATTGGATTCGGGCCCTTTCGGCGAAGGGCAAGGCGATGACGGTGCTGTCTGTTGCGGCCTTGCTTGGGTGTGTCTTTTCGGCAGTTCTGTTACGCGAACCGGTTCCACGCGGCCATGACGAATTCAGCTATCTGCTTATGGCAGATACTTTCACAAAAGGACGAATCGCGAATTCTTCGCCTCCAGTGCCGGAATTTTTCGACACATTCCACGTCATTGTGCGGCCCGTTTACGCGTCAAAGTATTTCGCCGCGCAGGGCATCTTTCTCGCTGTTGGCCAGAAACTGACCGGACATCCGGCGGTTGGTCTTTGGCTAAGTTCCGCACTCGCATGCGCGGCAATCTATTGGATGCTGCTCGCGTGGAGCTCGCCAAACTGGGCGTTGTTCAGCTCACTCATATGGATGATCCAATATGGAATCTTCAGCTATTGGAGCCAAAGTTATTGGGGTGGAATGGTGCCAGCGCTAGGTGGTGCGCTGGCTTTTGGAGCGGCTCGTCGGCTTTGGGACCGTTTCTCGTGGCCGAATTCCATTTGGCTTGGACTTGGAGTCATAGTCCTCGTAAATAGCCGACCTGTCGAGGGATTCCTCGCACTGCTTCTTATCTGCATTGTCTCTCTTCGGTACTCTTTGCGAGATAGGCTCTGGAAACGCGCAGAGTTTCTGACGCGCTGCGTTCTGCCTGCCGGAGTTGTGCTCGCTTCTGGAGCCTTCCTTACATGCACATACAACCGAGCAGTCACAGGATCGGCCTGGAAACCGCCACATTGGCTTCATGAGGAGCAGTACGAACAAGCGCCAGAATTCGCTTTCCTACCTATGCACGCGAGAATTACTTACAGTAGCCCTTGGCTCGAATACTTGTATGGCGTCCGCGAAGTCAGTCCTTATCGTGCCCTGCATGATGGGAAGCGCATCCCTAGGGTCATCGCTCGAAAATTGGTAACTTGGTGGGCTTTCTATTGCGGTGTCCTGCTCACGCCTCCGCTAGTGGTTCCTGGTCTTCTCCGCAAAGGTGTGATCCGTGTCATCCAGATTGGTCTGATGGTTGCCCTTGGAGGAACCTGGGCACTTGCTGGCCAAGACTCGACTGCGCTAAAGGTTGCTTTCGACGTACTTGCCGTCGTGCAGTTTGCCGTGTTGTGGATTGTCTTTGATGATTTCTGGGAACGCCTGGCAATAGCCACAATAGGTTTGCTGCTTATTGAGTATCTCTCAACGAAATGGTCGTTTCCCCACTACTTTGCGCCCGCTGTTTGTCTAGTTTTGTTTCTTCAAGTTCAAGGGCTGCGCCGAATGTGGCATTGGGCAAAGAATGTTCCGGTGGCGATTCGCGCCTCGACTCGCAAGGAGCGCCGCAAATTGGAGCGTGAGGGAACGCAACAGGGACGCCTGACTTATCCTCTGCGCGGATTTGTTTATTTTCTGCCGATGGCGTGCCTGCTTTCGCTCGCGATCCGCGTCGAGGCACGCAGGGTTGGCTGGAATGACGATCCACACGGGCCTGATAGACAAGCTCTTCTCATGAACGACTGGAGTTTGCGACGCGAAGAGCTTCGAAAGTGGTTGGAGCAACAGCCCGGCCAGCAGCTCGTCTTCGTGACCTATACAGCTCGCCACAATGTAAACAACGAATGGGTGTACAACGACGCTGACTTGCCGAACTCTCATGTTGCTTGGGCCCGCGACCTTGACCCTGAACACAATCGTCTTCTTTTGAATGCAATGCCGGGTAGAACAGTCTGGTGGTTGGAGGCAGACAAGCCTAATTGCCAACTGGTTCCGTACCGAGAGCATCAAGCTCCTCCGCTGCCCTTTGGACTTCAGCAAGCCCAAGAGAACGAGGCGGACTCGTCGGCGAACTAGTTCATACGTTTTAAACTCTGTTTTCCACTTTCCGAATGGGCAGAAATGGGGGAACTCACGGCCTAGGACAGGACTAGAGGAAAGCAAGGTTTTGGACGGGGCGCGTGCGCGACTCCAAGGATTCGGCCTACCAAGCCGCGCGAACGGACTAAGAGTGCCCCGCCCTCTGACGCTTAACGCAATCCGGCCCACTCTCTTCACTGCTTGGCAAGCCCAGCGCTTCCGGCATGCTTCCCATTCAATACCCAAAAACGCATCAACGGGTCACATGTTAGAATCGCCCCAATGCCCCGCCTTCAAGTACACCAACTCAGTGAGGATTACGTCTACCGAGACGTAATCATGGTCAACGAAGAGCATAGAAAAGACAAGCTAGGGAGAACTATCAAGGAGGGACAAGTATGTCTCGTCCGTGCAAATGGCCACAAATGCCTTGCGGTGCTTCGCGGCTATCAAACGAGTAATGAACCGCACATTCGCTTGGATGAATAC
>Ga0126369_10001699_pt1 | contig 15398 bp, 9 predicted proteins | sample PanSoiMetaPlot_1_FD_109646 | JGI IMG/M metagenome (GOLD analysis project Ga0126369, IMG submission 109646) | Tropical forest soil microbial communities from Panama - MetaG Plot_1 | ecosystem: Environmental > Terrestrial > Soil > Tropical forest > Bulk soil | place: Panama | collected 2016-02-17 | reverse complement strand
TTGATGAGCGTGGTCTTTCCCGACCCAGAAGGGCCCATCAGCGCAACCCATTCGCCGGTATTCACCGCGAAGCTGACTCCGTTGAGCGCGTGGAGAGCGGCATACTGCTTGGTCAAATTGTCGATGACCACCTGCCGCTCGGCAGTTGCGCGCGGCTGCAATTGGACTGGAGCGACCACCCTCACGCTTCACCTCGAAACACCGATGCCGGGCGAATGCCCGCCAGCCGCCGCAGCGGAAAGGCGCTCACCACCGCCACTAGTATCGTCAAGCCCACAGCTACAGGATACACAATCAAGCGCGGGCGCGCCGCCACGCCAAAGACAGCCTTGCCCAGGCCGATGGAAAGCAGAATCCCGAGCGCCGCTCCGACTAAGCCGCCCCCCAGCCCCAAGAGCGCGGCTTCCGCAAGGAAAAGTCGAACGACCCGCTGCGTCGCTCCGCCAATCGCCTTCATCAGGCCAACATCCATCTTGCGCTCAATCGCAACGTTGGTCATTGCTACCATCACGCAGAGCGCAGTCAGTAGCAGAACGATACCCACGGTGGCGGTCAGCAGCCCGCCGATGCGGTTGTAAATTTTCGCCTCACCTTCCGTGAATTGGCGGATGGGACGAACTTCGGCCTCCGGAATCCTCTTTTGAAGATCCGCGATATAACGATCGATTTGCTGAGGAGTGCCCGGCACGCTAATCTGGACAAGACTGATGCGACCTGGAAGTCCGGCAAGGCGCTGCGCTACATCCAAATGGGGAAGTATCTCACTGTCTTCTGCCCCCCCATTGAGCTGGATTAGCCCGACCTTGCAGGATTCCTGAACCCTGCCGTTGCTCATCGTCAGTCGGTCGCCAACCTGAAGATGCATCTGCGTCGCAACCTTCCCACCAACATTGCAGAGTTGATTGTTCGGCGATTGCAATTCGATCCTGGCAGCTTCTCGTAAGTCGTCCGCCCCCACGCCCTGCGTGCCACCAATAACCACGCGTTGATTCTCTCGAGAGGCAGTCGATGTGACATCCGCGATCAAATACAAATACACGTTCGCGAGGACCATTCCCGCTTCGTTGCGAAACGGGGACACGTCTTTAAGAACCGATTCGTCGAAGGTTGACTCGGAGATCGCCGTTGGGTCCCCTTCCCTAGGCGTAATAAGGACATTGGGGCCGAAGGCGCGGAACTCGGTGGTGAGGCGGCGCTTGGCGTCCACCTGCAAATTGAGCAGTGCGGCAGTGACGGCCGCGCCGGCGCCGAGCGCCAGCAGCATGACCCACAGGCGTCCGCGGTTGGCCCCCAGCAAACGCCGGAGGATGCGCCAGAACATCGCTCGGTTGGGATTGCGAAGCTCGGTCATCACTCGCCTCGCAGGATGGGTGCTGGGTCCATGCGGGAAGCGCGACGCAGCGGAAGGGCGCTGCCGAGGAGGGTCACAATGGCGGCCAGCCCGATGACCACAAAAAAGACCAATAGCGTGGGTTCCGGTGCGGCACCGAAAATTCTTTCGCCCAAAAGGCGCGCCAAAACGATTCCCAGTGCGTAACCCACGCCTCCGCCGACAACCGCAAGCAGCAATTGCTCCGCCGCAAGCAGAAATCCAACCGTGCCGGAACCTGCGCCCAGCGCCTTCATCAAACTGATCTCGACGCGCCGTTCGATCACTGAAGCTGCCGAAGAAGCGCCCACTGCCAGCGCGGCCGCCAGCATCGCTGCAAGAGTGACCAGCCACAGCAATGTTTGTACGTGCGTAAGAATCTGGCCTTCCCCTTCCGCCACTCGGCGGATGACGCGTACGTCGGTCCCCGGCAAAACCTGCTGAACCGAATAAGCAATCGACGAAACATACGGGCTGCAGGACCATCGCTCAAATTCATCCGGCTTCATCGTTTTCGGATCACGCCGCGCAAAATCATCCTCCGGCTTTGTCAGCGCGCTGATATAGAGCTTGCGGTATTGCCCGGGCCTATCCGCGAGCGATTGGGCGTACCGAAGTGGCACAACAATGGACTCATCTTCCGGGCCGCCCGAATTGAGGACGCCGGCGACTTTCAGTGGAGCAGGAGTCTTGGTGACCTCGCCCCTAGCCAAGGAAATCGAGTCGCCGACCTTGATACCGTGTTTTTGCGCAAATGCTGCTCCCACCACGCATTCCTTGGCACCGTCTGAAAACCATTGGCCATCGATACGCCACCAAGGGTTCGTCTTCACAACTCCGGTGTGAAATTCTCCGCCCTCCGGGAGGGAAAAGCCATGCTCGGCCCACGTCCCAATAAGCGGAACATTCTCGATCCAACCAGCAGGCTGGAACTCTCCATCTTTGTCGCTGAACAGCAAAGCCTCGCCGCGGATCTCAAGGATTGGCGCAAATCCAATGATGTTGTTGTGCCAGAAAATGGTCTTGAGTTTCGGCAGGTCGGATTCGGGGAGATACGCCCCGGCGTTCACCGGGCGGTAATCCACGCCGCCGATTTCGAGCGGCAGCGAATCGGCTCTTGACGTGGCCACCAGGTTCGCGCCCAGGCTGCGAAATTCCCTTGCCAGGCGGTCGCCGACATCCAGAGCCACGCTGAGCGCCGCTGTGGCCACACCCATACCGAGAGCCAGCGCGGCGCCGGTCAGCAGCTTGTGCCGGGGGCGCCGGCCGAAGGAATCGGCAACGAGTCGTAGAAACATGGGAATCGTTTTTAGTTCCTAGTCCTAAGTTCTCAGTCTTTGGTTCTTGGCGGGGGAAGATCTGGAGATCTTGTTCGAAATTCGTGATTCCTCCGCTGACCAAGAACCAAATACCTTTCGCGTTTGCCTGAAAAGCTTTCTCTAGCCCTTAGAGCGCGCATCCTCATCTATTTCGGAATTTCCGTACTCGCCTGAACGAGGGCGGAGATATCAATCACCATGTCGCCTCCATCCACGTGCGCGGGCACACCGATGGGATTGCAGCCTCCCTGATCGCCAATCGAAGGAATGTAAATTGCCGACGCGCAGTGCCGGCAGATGACATTCTGGCCATCCTGGCGGTAGCCTTCCGCGCCACAAATCCGGCAGGCATCCAGTGCCACGCCCCAGCCGTTGGGCTTTTTGATGACCATAAAGCGCATGGATTGATGGCCTGCACTCACCGTGAAAAGGTGCATCGCCCCATCCTGCACTTCGCTGATGGGCAAGCGCACGATGTCGCCAACGGGGTCAACCGCCCGCGTCGCCGGCGAAGCCGAATTTGCGCGCGTGTAGATGAAGTCCGCGGTCAAAACCAAAATTACAGTCAGCGAAGCCGTCGCCGCCGCAATCATCCAGCGGCGTTGGCGCCGGTTTTGCGATTCGAGCAGACGCTTCTCCGCGTCGTTGAGCGATTCTTTCGCTGCTTTGGCGTGCGAGGCCGCCTGCCATTCGCGCAGAATCAGGAGAATCGCGGAGCCAAAAATAAGAACAAAGAAGAACAGCTCATTGCGCACAATGGGGCCAACCATGGCCATCTCCGCTTTGCTCGAGGGGAGCCACTGGGCTTCACTCAGTTCGTGCAAGCCTTCCAGCCCCAATTGAAACGCCACGAGGATCAGAATAATGCTGGTCGCGGCAAAAAACCGCGGCAGAGCAATGCGAAGCGTGCCTTTGAAGAAGAACAAGCCCACTGCGACCGCCGCGCCAATCCCGGCAAGAGTCCCGATCCAGGTCTGCAATCCTTCGGTCGAGAGCTCCACAGCCCGCAGAATCAACCCCAGTTCCACGCCCTCGCGGAGAACCATCAAAAACACAAAAAGGAAAATCCCCCAGCCCGCGGCCTTCCCGGCACGCTCGGCGTAGGACTCGACCTTTTCCTCAATTTCCTTTCTCAGATGGCGCGCAACTCGGTTCATCCATACAATCATCGTAACCACGAACACGGCGGCCACCAGGAGCATCAGCCCCTCGAAGCCGTCTTCGCTGATGCGCCAGCGCTCCAGCCCCACCTCCACGGCCAGGCTCAGTGCAGCGGCGGCCGCAACGCCGTACCAGACGAATGGCGTCAAATGGCTGCGGGCGGTGCGGGAGAGATACACGAGGATGATGCCGACGACGAGCGCCGCCTCCACACCTTCGCGAAGCGCAATAAGGAATGCTGAGAGCACGAGTGGTCCTGCCGGTCTAGTTGTAAATCATTTGCAACTACGAACTCGAGTTTACCCTAGGCGGACACCTAAGGTCAACCGGACTGATTTAGTCCTATTTGATTCTGCACGCAAATCTAGCACTCGGAATAGGCTATTCTGTCTCATGCGCATGAGGCCCCTTCGCCAAGGCTTGTCGCTGATTCTTTCCGCCCTCCTTTTGCCTTGCCAAACATTTGGCCAAGCCGCAACTTCTTCGCCGCCAGCGCAGCAGGCCTCTCCCCAACAGGCGCATCCTGACCTCAAGCGAGCGCGCAGAGCAGCAGATCGGGGTGAAAAAGCGGAAGCTGCCGGCCGTCTTGATGAGGCCCTGACGGCGTTCGAAGAAGCCGAGCGCTATTCCCCGCAGGACCTGACCTACGCGACGCGGGCGGCCGGGCTGCGCTCCAAGCTGGTTCGTTCCTATTCCGACGCTGCGGAGCGCGATGCTCTCGCCAGCCGCTTTGAACAAGCAACCGAAGATCTTGCCGCTGCGCTGGCCATCGACCCGGCAAACGCCATCATCGTCGAGCGATTGCGCGAAATAAAAAGCATGGGCGAGGAAACCGGGCCAAGAACGGCGCCAGCCATTCCCGGTTTGCCTCAACTGAAGCCGCAGGCGGGAAAGCACAACATCGACCTGCGCGGAGACACAAAGACCGTTTACACGCAAATGGCAAGCGTTTTTGGTATCAGGGTCACCTTTGACCCCGACCTGACCCTCCGAGACGTGCACTTGAATATCGGAGAGGTGGATTTTCAGAGTGCTTTGAAAGTTCTTGCCGCGCAGACCGGCACGTTCTGGCGCCCCGTAAACGCCACGTTGATGTTTGTCGCCGCGGACACGCCGGAGAAACACAGGCAGTATGATTTGGAGGCAGAGCAGACTTTTCCGCTTTCTTCCGCCACCAGTTCCGAGGATGCCACGGAGGTTTTGCGCATCCTGCGCGACATCACGGCTGCCCCGCACATTGACCTCGACACACGTACGCACAGCATTACAATGCGCGATACTCCCGAGCATCTCGCTCTCGCAGGAGCGTTGATTCAGCAGATGGAAAGAGCGCGCGGTGAATTGATGCTGGAAATCGAGCTGCTGGAAGTGGACAAGAACACCGCAAGGAAACTCGGGGTTGCGCCTCCCACCAGTCAGAGACTGATCGCCCTTCCCCCCAACTTGCTCAGCCAGTTGACCCAGGCAAACAATCTAACTGCGCTCGAGACGCTTCTTGCCGGAATTTTTGGAAGCGCAGCAACGGGCGGGTCCTCATCGGTCCGTTCGCTCGTTCCGCCCATCGTAGCTGTGGGGGGCGGCAAATCCACGTTTCTCTTGACGCTTCCCTCGGCGGCAGTGGATTTTTCGGACGCCCTGTCACTTGTACAGACCGGCCGCCAAGTTTTGCTGCGAGCACAAGACGGCAAGCCCGCCACTTTCTTTGTCGGCGAGCGATACCCCATCACGCTTTCCTTGCTCTCGGGCAGCCTGGGAACTCCGGCATTTACGCCCAACCCGGGCGGCGCGAGCAACCCCTTCCCCAGCACTTCGTTTGCGGCTGGAAGGGGCCCTGCCGCGCTTGTCGCCGCGGATTTCTTGAATAACGGATCGCTTGATATCGGCGCGGTCAACGAAGTCGATAATTCGGTTACGGTTTTGCTAAACCAGAGCAGCAGTCAGGGAACATTTGCGCCAGCCAACGGCTCTCCCATTTCTTTGCTGGGAGGTGCGCGCGCCGCGGCTCCGGCAACTCATCCCGGAATCGCCTCCGCGACGTTCACGAGCAGTGGGTGCCACGATTTGCTTGTCAGCGATCCGCTCGCGAATCAAGTGGACGTGCTCCTCAGCAATTGTGACGGCACGTTCCAGAAACCCGTGGCGGTTCCCGCCGGCTCGAATCCCACCGGGATTGCCACCGGCGATTTCAATGGTGACGGCAAGCAGGATTTTGCGGTCATCAACCAGAACGATGATTCGGTTTCTATTTTCCTCGGCGACGGCACGGGCAAGTTTACCGCCGCGACGGCCTCGCCCTTTGTTCTGGCGCGTCAACTTATCGTCAATTCTACTTCTCTCCCGGACGGTGTTCTGAACACCGCTTATAACGCCACCTTGCAATCCATTGGAGGAGCTGGAGCGGTAACCTGGAGCCTCACCACAGGAACGCTCCCTGCCGGCCTTACTCTCGATCCCAGCACTGGAGTCATTTCCGGCACGCCCACCGTATCCGGAAGCTCCGCAATCACGGTTAACGCCGTTGACTCTGCTAGTCCTCCGAATTCAGTGGCAATCGCGCTCAGCATCACTGTCAACGCCAGCGCTCCCACCTTTGCAATCTCGACGGCATCGCTTCCCAACGGAACGATCGGCGTACCCTACGATCAGATTCTCGCCGCCACCGGAGGGACCGCTCCATTGACGTGGACCGTTTCGTCGGGTTCGCTTCCCACCGGATTGACTCTGAATCCCTCAGGCGAGATTACCGGAACTCCCACGTCTTCCACGACAACGCCGCCAAGCTTCACGTTCAGCGCGACCGCTACAGACTCCAGCGCCACACCTTTGAGGGCACAAAAACAGTTCACTTTGACGCCAATCCCCTCCACTGCCGCCGAGCGTGGGCCCGTGGCGATTGCTCAGAACGACTTCGATGCCGATGGGAATCAAGACTTGGTCATCGTCAATCAAGCCACAAACAATGTGACGATTCTCCTGGGCAAGGGCGACGGCACTTTCACCGAAGCCACAGGCTCGCCCATTTCATCGGGCATTGGCAATGGGCCTGTTGCGATTGCCGCCGGTGATTTAAACGGCGACGCAAAGCCGGATTTGGCCGTCGTGAATCAAACGGACAACACCGTCAGCGTACTGCTGAACAACGGGGATGCGACCTTTACAGCGAGCGCAAGCTCACCTCTGCAAACGGGATCGGGGACCTCACCCACAGGTGTGGCTATCGCAGACTTCAATCAAGATGGACTCACGGATATTGCCGTGACCAACGGCGGCGCCGACACCTTCACTGTATTCGTGGGAGTTTCCAGAGGGCTTTTCACCGAGGCTTTTCAGCCGCCGGCCGGCCCAAGCGGTTCCACGCCGACCGCTATCGTCGCAGGCAGTTTTCAGACCGGCGGATTTCCCGACGTGGCGATCACCAATGATGTGTCCGGCGCCTCGGGCCACGTCACCGTGGTTCTAAGCCCGTCCAGCCTGTTTACCAACGGTGTAGCCCCAGGAGTCCTGCAGCAACCTTATCCCGGCTCGGAATACGTGGACCTCGGCGTAAAAATCAAAGCCACGCCAACGCTTCATGCCAATGCCGAAGTGACCCTCCATTTGGAGTTCGAAATCCGCGCGCTTGCCGGCAGCGCCGTCAACGGCATTCCCATCCTTTCGAATCGCACGCTTTCGCAAACGGTGCGCGTGAAAGAAAACGAGCCAACTCTGATTACGGGAATGATCGACACCGAAGAAACCCGCTCCATTGCGGGCTTGCCGGGTTTCACAGCGGTTCCCGGCGCGCTGAAATATGCATTTAGTTCAAGGAGCCACGCTTTTCAGGATACGGAGCTTCTCATTGTAATTACTCCGCGCAGGCTGCGCCTGGCGGATCACCTCACGCGGACGATTTACGCTGGCCGCGGCGACATCGGCCGCAGTGGGACAGGGGCAGGATTCCGCGGGACTTCCACGCCACGAGAGCCTCAGCAGCAACAGCCCGAGCCGCCGCTCCAACAACCACCGCCGCCTCAGCAGCCTCCTCCTCAACCACAACAACCCCAGCCCCAGCCCCAGCCCCAGCCTCAGCCCCAACAACCGCAGCCCCAACAACCCTAGCCAGGAGGCGAGGCGATGCTCAGCGATTGCTTGAAAAACTGGTCAATGATCGCGGGCGCCTGGTCACCGGGACGCCGAGGTTTTGCAGGAAATCCTCGATCGCTACCTAGCGATCGATCGCCGGGACGCTGTCCAGCCTTGCGTTCGACGCTCTGCACGGTGTCGTCGATGACGTGTTTGGCGTCAATCGAGCCGCCGCTCAGCGGGCCAAAGAGGTGGTCCTTGGGAACAGACGCGTCTCCGAGCGTGATGCTCTCGAGCTAGCCGTTATAGAACACGATAGTGCCGACCGCATCTTGAGCTTTGATTCAGGGTTTGACGGATTCCCGGCATGACGCGCTTATCATGCCCTCCAGTGCCCCCGGACAGTGCCGGCAAGTGAGCGCCTTGCCTAAGGTAATGGCTCGAAAACGACAAGAGGCTGGTAGGTTCGCGGCACCACAGCTTCGGCAATGGCAATCAGCTTTTCCTGCTGATTGAAAACGCGCAGCCGCGGGGCCATCGGCGGCCCGCCATCAAGTTCCGTTGTTGCGCCGGGAGGAGGCTCCACGCGTCCGGGTTGCAGCTGTGAAACAGAAATATTGAACTTCGAGCCGTGCCGCACGCGCTTCTCGATGACCGGCAAAACGTTGATACGCGGAAAATTGGGCAGCAGGTTTTCCAACTTGATCACGCAGTTTGCGAATCGGCCCGCGTGGCTCGCCTCGGCGAGCTCTTCGAGCACAATGGCTTGTTCCAAGGAAAACTCTCCCACTGCCGTGCGCGTAATCTCTGAGAGATGCGCACCGCAGCCTAGTTTCTGCCCCATTTCGTGCGCCAGCGAACGAATATACGTTCCAGAAGAACATTCGATGACGAAGCGCGCCACGCTGCCTTCGATCCCCGTCAGCCGGTACTCAAAGACCTCCACTTGGACCGGCTTCAATGCCACTTCTTGTTTTTTGCGCGCCAATTCGTACGCTGGTCGGCCTCCGACCTTCTTTGCGGAAAACGCCGGCGGCGTTTGTTCGAATGACCCGATGCGTTCAGCCGCGAGGCGCTCCAGCACACTTGGGTCGAGCGCCAGCGCCGTGTCCAAGCCTTGCGCTTCGCCGTCGGAGTCATAGGTATCCGTTGCGAATCCGAAGCGGAAACCTGCGGTGTAGCGCTTCCTCCTCCCGGAGTAAAAGCGTACCAGCCGTGTAGCCCGTCCCAGCAGCAAAACGAGAACACCGGTGGCCAGCGGGTCCAAAGTGCCTAAATGCCCGATCTGCCGGAACCCCGCGAGGTGACGAACTGCGTCCACAACATCATGGGACGTTTTTCCATTGGGCTTGTTCATTACGAGCGCGCCGTCAAAAGGCGCGGGTTGTGGCTGGCGTGGCATGCAAGAGTTCTTAGTCTTAAGCGCTAAGCATAAAGTAAAGAAACAGGGACCGTCCAAACCGGAGGCGACTACGAAGTACGCTTACGAAAGAAGCTCCTTGTCGAATATTCGGCGGCTGACGCCAACTTTCATGCCTATGACTTGCAACTGAGAACGAAAAAGGATTACCGGCAACTCTTCTTCTTCGTAGGCGACTTGGCCTTCTTTTTCGATTTGTTCCTTGCCGGTTCACGCTTCCTGATCTCCATGGGCGCCGGTTCGTCCTGCTTCACTTCCCTCAGCAATTGCTCGATCCGCTCGACGCGCTCCTCGGAGAGGTCCAGCGCGAAGTGCAACTCCGGAAGCCGTCGAAGCTGCAGACGCTCGACGAGTTCGTGACGAATAAACCCGGCCGCATGCTCCAGAGCTTTGATCGCGTCGGACTGTTCCTCGCTCGTTCCTTTTACGCTGATGAACACGCGCGCGTGCTTCATGTCCGGCTGCACGCGGACTTCGCTGGCGATGACGCTGCCCTCCAGCCGCGGGTCTTTCAATTCTCCCGCCAGCATGGCGTTGATTTCGTGGGCGATTTCTTCGCCCACACGTTCGTGACGATGGGTGGTGGAGCTCATCTGCGTTTCTTGTTCGGCGCTTCCTAAATGATCTCAACTGCCTGGTTGATTAAAATCGAGCCGAGAATCCCGTCCGCTTCGTCCAGGACCTTCTGCAGCACTTGGTTCACGTGCTTCTCGTCATTCGAAATGGTTACCACGCCCACGACCGACCTCTGCCATGTGTCTTGGTGTTCGAGTTCCGCCACCGCCACGTTGAAGTCCCGCCTCAGCCTGTCTTTCAGGCTGCGCAGTACTTGCCGCTTGTCCTTCAGCGATTGCGCGTCGGGAATGTGCAGCTCGAGGGTAAGCAAGCCGACTGGCATCTGCGGCTCCGGGGAAAACCTGCGGCTTATTTTTTGCCCGCGGGCGCGCTGGCTTGTCCAGCGGCTTCCGCGGCGCTCATCTTGGTGACGCTGAAGCATTCCAGAACGTCGCCAACTTTGATGTCGTTGAAGTTGGCCACGCCCGCCCCGCACTCAAAGCCCGTGCGCACTTCGCTGGCATCGTCCTTGAAGCGCTTCAACGAGCTCAGCTTCGACGCATAGATCACCGTGCCATCGCGAACCACGCGTACCTGCGCATCACGCTTTAGGATGCCGTCGACCACGTAGCAACCGGCCACCGTGCCTGCACCCTTGACCTTGAACGTGTTCCGCACTTCTGCGCGGCCCAAATAAGTCTCGGTGATGACCGGCTCGAGCAGGCCTTCCATGGCCTTCTTAATCTCGTCAGAAACTTCATAAATGATGTTGTGCGCGCGAATGTCCACGTGTTCCTGCTGCGCCAAGTCCGCGGCCTTCCGGTCCGGTCGTACCCCAAACGCGATCACAATCGCACCGGAGGCCGAAGCCAGCAGCACGTCGTTCTCCGTAACCGCACCCACACCCGAGCCGATGATCTTCAGCTTCACCTGATCGGTGGAGAGTTTCGGCAGCATCTCACTCAACACTTCCACGGAGCCCTGCACGTCCGCCTTGATGACAATCGGGAGCTCCTTGACTTCGCCGGCCTTGAGTTGTTCGTGGAGCTGGTCGAGTGTGATGCGCCCGCCGCTGCTGCGCGCCATCGCCGCGTCGCGCTGTTTGCTCTGGCGATACTCGACAATGTGGCGCGCCTTGGCCTCGTCCGCCACCTGGAAGTGATCGCCAGCTTCCGGCACGCCCTGTAATCCCAACACTTCTACGGGAGTGGATGGCGGGGCGTTCTTCACCGCACGGCCACGATCGTCAAACATCGCGCGCACTTTGCCGAACACCGAGCCGCAGATAAAAAAGTCGCCCGCGTTGAGCGTGCCGTTCTGCACCAGCACGGTAGCCACCGGACCGCGGCCTTTATCCACGCGCGACTCCAGGACCGTACCGCTCGCCGGCGCATCCGGATTGGCTTTCAATTCGCGCAAATCCGCGACCAGTAAAATAATCTCCAGCAGCTTGTCAATTCCCTTCTTCTGCTTCGCCGAGACTTCCACAAATTCCGTATCGCCGCCCCATTCCGCGGGCATTAAGCCTAGATCCGACAACTGACGCTTCACGCGCTCCGGTTGTGCTTCTGCTTTGTCTATTTTGTTGACCGCGACGATGATCGGCACATTCGCCGCTTTGGCGTGGTCGATGGCCTCCTTGGTTTGCGGCATGACGCCGTCATCGGCAGCCACGACCAGAACTACAATGTCCGTCACCTTCGCGCCGCGCGAACGCATGCGCGTGAACGCTTCGTGGCCGGGCGTGTCCACAAAAACCACGCTGCGGTCGTTTACCACCACTTGGTACGCGCCGATGTGCTGCGTGATTCCGCCGGCTTCCCCCGCCGCCACGTCCGCTTCGCGGATCGCATCCAGAAGGCTTGTTTTTCCGTGGTCCACGTGGCCCATCACGGTTACCACTGGCGGCCGCGGCTTCAAACTCTCCTTGGTCTCTTCTTTCGCGACCTCCAGCACCATTTCTTCTTCGAGCGAGACCACGCTCACGACGCCGCTAAAGGCTTCCGCCAGCGTCGTCGCGGTTGGGACGTCGAGCGCCTGGTTGATGCTGGCGAACACGCCTTTGTCGAGCAAAGTCTTCAGCAGATCTTTCGCGCGAACATCGAGTTTTTCCGCAAGCTCGCGGATCGTGATGCCTTCGGTGATGGTCACTTCGCGCGGCGGACGTGGTTCTGGCGGCGCAATGACGGCCACCGCAGTGCCGCGCCCGGCCCCCTGCCGCATGCGCGTCGGGTGCAGCTTGCGCTCTCCTTCGATCTCGCGTTTGTCCACCACCGGCCGCTGGCGAGGAGGAGCCTTTCGCGCATAAAGCGGTTTTCCCGGCTCCGCTTTGGGCGGCATTTTGTCAGGAAGCGGTGGCAGCATTCCTGGCCGACCGGGTGTGCGCGGTCCAGGACGTGTCCCAGTGGGCATCGGCCCGCGCCGGTGCTCGAAAGGACGGGCAGGTTCTGCTCCCGACCCGCCAGGCCGCGGCCTGCCCTGGCCCGGCTGTTGCGGCCGAATAGGCTGCCCGGGACGCGGCCCGCTTGGACGTTCGCGGGAAATGTCAGGCAGCGGTCCGCGATTCCCGGTTGGCAAAGGCCCTCGATTCCCCGAAGGCCGGAGCGGTGTGTTTGGCCGGGGCGGTCCACCGGGACGCGCAGGCACGCCCGGACGCGCGGGAGCGGCTCCGGGTGCTGCTGCGGCTGGCCGCGTTGTAGAAGGTTGGGTGCTCGCAGGCGCGGCCGCTGCGGGCCGAGCAGGTGCGGACCCGGGTTGTGAAGGCGGAACTGCAGGACGAATGGGGGTCGGCGCGGGAGGCGCAGCAGGCTTCGCGGCCGCCGGAGCCCCTGCCGGCGCAGGCGGTTTCGGAACAATTTTGGGAGCCGCGGGCGCACCCGATGGCGGCGGCGCTGGATGAGCGGCTGGAGCCGGAGCCGGCTTAGCGGCAGGCACGGCAGTGATCGCCGGTGCGGCTGGCTTCGCGGCGACAGGGGCAGGAGGAGCAGGCGCCACACGAGCTTGTGACGGTGCCACTGCCGGAGCCGCTGGCCTCAACCGCGCCGCTCTCGCTGCGGCTTCCTTCGCTTCCTTCTCCGCTTTGGCGGCCGCTTCCGCTTGGGCCTCAGCTTCTGCAACTCCTTGAATCTTTCTCCGAACCTTCTCCGCGACGTCGGCGGGAATCGAGCTTGAGTGCGTCTTCTTTTCGGTGACACCGAAACCGGACAGAAGGTCAATGATTGCTTTGGCCTTCACTTCCAGTTCGCGGGCCAGCTCGTTGATTCGGACTTGGTTTGCGTCGCTCATGCGCTCCGTTCGTTAGTTGGACCCCTTACTCTCGTTGCTCCGGCTTTGCCTCTTCCGCTCGTGTCGCTTCGCTTCCGTCTTCCTCCGCCGAAACCCCGGCTTTGGCGTCTTCCGCGGGGGCCGCCTCTTCTCGAACCGCCGATTCCACTCGCTCGGCAGGATCCCCCGCGTCCTGTACCCCTTCAGCAGCTTCCGTCGAGCCCTCTTCTGACGCTGGGGCCTCTTCTCCGGTCTCGGCCGCGGCCTCGGTGGTTTCCACGCTCGCCGCATTTTCGCCCGTGGCAACTGCTTCAGACGCGCTCTCATAGAACTGGTTCACGGACTGATAGATTTTGTCCACCATCTTTTCGCCAATGCCCGGAATCTCCATCAACTGTTCCGGCGTCATCGATGCGAGCTTTTCCACAGAACTAATTCCCGCGGCCTCCATCTTTTCTATGGTTTTTGCACCGACGCCCGCGAGCGAAGTCAGTGGCGTTGCCGGAGCCGTCAGCGCGCTCATCTGCTCTTCGATTTCCTGGCGCTTCTCTTCCTCGCTCTTGATGTCAATGTCCCAGCCAATGAGCTTGCTCGCCAGCCGGACGTTCTGCCCCTTCTTGCCGATGGCGAGGGAAAGCTGCGAATCCTCGACAATCACTTCCAGCTTTTTGGCTTCAGGATCGGTGATTTGCACGCGCGTCACTTTCGCCGGACTGAGCGCCTTCTGCGCGAACGCCACCGTCTCTTCGCTGTACGGGATAATGTCGATTTTTTCGCCACGCAATTCGCGAATGATGGATTGCACGCGCATGCCCTTCATGCCAACGCACGCGCCAACCGGGTCCACATCCTTGTCCCGGCTCATCACCGCGACTTTGGTGCGCTCCCCGGCTTCGCGCGCCGCATGGCGGATCTGCACGGTACCATCATAAATCTCAGGAACTTCCATTTCGAACAGCCGCTGCACCAAGCTTGCGTCGGCGCGAGAGACAATCACTTGCGGCCCCTTCGACGCGCGGTCCACCGCTTTAATCACCACGCGCAGCCGCTCACCAATGTTGTAGGTTTCCAGCTTCGATTGCTCGCGCTTCGGCAGCCGCGCTTCCGTCCGGCCCATGTCCACGATCAGGTCGGGGCCCTCGGCGCGCTTCACAATCACCGTCACCAGCTCTCCGACGCGGCCATTGTACTCATTGAAAATAGTGTCGCGTTCAGCTTCGCGCACTTTTTGCAGGATCACCTGCTTGGCCGTCTGCGCGGCAATGCGCCCCAGCACGTCGGTCGGCTTGGGAGTAATGATCTCCGTGCCGACTTCTGCCGTAGGGTTCTTTTTCTTCGCTTCGGCTATGGTGATCTCTTTCTTCGGATCCGTCACTTCCTCGACGACGGTCTGCACGGAATACACATCCACTTGGCCTGTTTCCGGGTTGAATTTCCCCCGCAGGTCTTCCTCGGTTTTGTAGAATTTCCGGGCCGCTACTACCATTGCATCTTCGATTGCCGACACTACGATTTCCGGCTCGATGTGCTTCTCGCGGCTCAGCATCTCGATCTGTTGATAAAGCAAACTCGCCATATCGCTTCCCTAATCCCCAGAATCCCTGCCCTCAGCCTCAAAACTCCACGACCAAATTCGCCTTGCGAATCGACTCGAGGGGCAGCTCCACAGTCTTTGCTACCTTGCCTTTCAATTCCATTCGTACTTTGCCTTCCGCAAATCCCGCCAGCCGGCCTTCAAAGAATTTCGCGTCTCCGACCGGCTCCGTGGTCGTAATCTTCGCCAGCCGACCCCGGAATCGCTCGAAGTCCGTCGCCTTCTTCAGCGCCCGGTCCATCCCGGGAGAACTCACCTCCAATATGTATCCGGGCCCGGAAACCAGTTCTTCCACATCCAGGATCACGCTTAGCTGCTGACTCACGCGCTCGCAGTCCGAGTGGCTGATCTTCGGAAACGGGTCGTTTACGACCTCGCTCGCGCCCAGCGTGCCAGCGGCATCGCTAATCACCGCCGAAGGCTTTGCCACTCTGTCGATGTACACGCGCAGAAACCGCTGTTTGCCGATTTTCCATTCGACATCAACGACTTCCAGACCTTCCGACCGCGCCACTCGCTCGGCAGCGGCGCGGATTTTCTCCAAATCCACTTGCGGAGACTCCTGTCCCGTAGCCGGTTCGCACCACACTCCGCCCGGCCCCAACAAAAAAGTGGGCTCGCGCCCACTTATCCGTTCGACCCGCTTCAGAGCGA
>Ga0126369_10001698_pt1 | contig 15402 bp, 14 predicted proteins | sample PanSoiMetaPlot_1_FD_109646 | JGI IMG/M metagenome (GOLD analysis project Ga0126369, IMG submission 109646) | Tropical forest soil microbial communities from Panama - MetaG Plot_1 | ecosystem: Environmental > Terrestrial > Soil > Tropical forest > Bulk soil | place: Panama | collected 2016-02-17 | reverse complement strand
GTCCGGCATGTCCCTGATAAACACGATCGCGGCTCTACTGCCAAGCCGATCCCGTGATTGACTCTCCGAACGCGGATCACGCATCCGCTCCCAAGCCAAGCCTGGTACGTCAACTTGGCCTATTCGACGCCACCATGCTCGTTATGGGCGGCATCGTCGGTTCCGGCATCTTCATAAATCCCTACGTCGTCGCGCAACAGGTGCATACTTCCGCATTGATCCTGGCGGCCTGGATTTTTGGCGGGGTCGTTGGAGTGGGCGGCGCCTTTATATGGGCTGAATTGGCAGCCACGCTGCCTGAAGTGGGCGGTCAGTACGCTTACCTGCGCGAGGCCTATCATCCCGTGGTCGCATTTCTCTACGGATGGGTGTTGCTGCTCGTCATCCAGACCGGAGGCATGGCGGCCGTATCCATCACCTTCGCGCGGTATTTTTTAGACCTCACCGGTTTGCACGTGCGCGACTGGGTCGTTGCAACGGTAGCACTCGCTGTTCTAACCCTCATCAATTGTCTCGGCGTAAAAACTGGCGGGCGTACGCAGAGCGTGCTCATGGTCATGAAAATCGTCGCCATCTCCGCCCTGGTGATCGCCGGTCTCGCTTTGACTGGCAGGCATGTCAACGTAACCGCCCCAGCCGAGCGGCACTGGTCGCTCACATCGTTTGGCGCGGCGATGGTGCCAGTGCTATTCGCTTACGGAGGATGGCAGACGGCCAACTTCCTTGCGGCCGAAGTGAAGGAGCCAAAGAAAAACCTCCCTCGCGGCCTTCTACTCGGAGTTCTCGGCGTGGTAGTGCTTTACCTCGGCGTGAACTGGGTATGCCTCCGCTCACTTGGGCCTCAAGCCTTGGCGGCAACGACCACCCCTGCCACTGCCGTAATGCGCATGGCATTGGGCCAGCGCGGCGCGACGTTCATTGCTGCGGCCATCGCCATCTCTACTTTCGGCTTTCTAAGCCAGGCAATCTTGACCGCGCCTCGCGTCTATTTTGCAATGGCCGATGATGGTCTGTTCTTCCGCGCAATAGCCTGGCTCGATCCTCGTACCCGCGTACCCGTTCTCGCCATCGTCCTGCAGAGTGTTTGGACGATCGTGATCGCGCTCTCGGGCCGCTATGAGCAAATTCTGAACTATGTCGTTTCGATGGATTTTCTCTTCTTCGGACTCACCGCGACGACCATCTTCGTATTCCGCCGCCGCGCCGCGCGCGGTGAAATGAACGCCAGCCAAGGTTATCGTATGCCGGGGCATCCGGTGAGCACCGCGCTATTTGTCACGATATGCTGGTGGGTCGTTGTGAACACGGTCTACCGCTATCCTCAGAACAGCCTCGTCGGTTTCGCTCTGTTGCTGGCGGGCATCCCGGTGTACTGGTTCTGGAGTCGGCGAACACCGCCACGATCTGCTAAATCGCAATCGGATTTTTCTGCAATCGAGGAGAGCAACACATGAATGATTTGCGGTCTCGCGCCGTCTCGCGCTATCTGGCATGGGCCAAGCTGCACGCGAGTGCGCGTTTCAATCTGGCGGCCAGTGGCGTTTTGGATTATCCGCTTGCTAAATTGCCGGTGCGCATCGAGGACCTCGAAATCGGCGGCACCGGCCCGTACGGTTACCCACCGCTGATGGATCGCTTAGCAGCAAAGGCGGGCGTGCCTCAGGAGTGCCTCGTCTACACCCTGGGTACATCAATGGCAAACTTCGTGGCGTTGACGGCACTCGTCGTCCCGGGTGACGAGGTCCTGATTGAACGCCCCACCTACGACCCGCTCCTGGCCATTCTCGATCACATTGGAGCCAAGGTAACACGCTTCGAACGTTCCGCAGAACAAGCATTCCGGCTGGATCTGGCAGAACTCGAGCGCAAGATCACTCCCGCAACGCGTCTCATGATTCTTTGCAATCTTCACAACCCAAGCAGTACTTTTACCGATGAAACGACGATTCGGCAGGTCGGTGAGATCGCGGCCAAGGCCGGAGCTCGCGTTCTAGTAGACGAGGTGTATCTCGAAACCCTGTTCGACCAACCCTGGCGTTCTGCCTTTCATCTTGGACCGAATTTCGTCATTACCAGCAGTCTGACTAAAGCCTATGGCCTCAGCGGCATTCGTTGTGGATGGATTCTTGCCCAGCCCGAGCTCGTCCAGCGCATGTGGCAGGTCGTCGATTTCACATACGGAAGCCCAGTCCATTCAGCCGAGCTTCTCGCCGTGATTGTCCTCGACAATCTCGATCGTGTGCGCCATCGCGCCTGTACACTGTTGGAGAGGAATCGGTTGCTGGTGAACGACTTCCTGACGAAGCATCCGCAACTCGATTGCCAACTCAGTCGCTTCGGCACCACCGTGTTTCCGCGCCTCAGGACGGGCCGTACTTCCGAATTTGTGCAAACCTTGCGCGAGCACTTCGAGACCAGCGTGGTGCCAGGGGAATTCTTCGAGCAGCCACAGCACTTCCGAATCGGTTTTTGCAGAGATACAGAGACGGTGCGTGCAGGGCTCGAGCGGTTGACCTCCGCTCTCCAAACATTCCCGCAATTTTCCCGTTAAGCCATTCCATCGGCACCGTACAGGGATGACGGCGCCGGTGTCCCACACGCCGCCTTTGTGTGTGGGCTATTGGGTCACTCTTCGTTTTGTTTTGCCGTTTGTGGAGACGGCCTTCCGATGCCGTCCGCCGCCTCAATGCATGCTACTCCGGATGAGCTTCACGTCTAACGCGAGAGCCAGCCGCCATCGACAGCAAGCACATGACCGTGGACATAGTCGCTAGCCGGCGAACACAGGAACACCGCCGCTCCCGCAAGATCAGCAGATTTCCCCCAGCGGCCCGCTGGAATGCGGTCGAGAATCTGCCGGCCACGGACTGGATCATTCCGCAGCGCCTCGGTGTTGTCCGTCGCCATGTAACCGGGTGCGATAGCGTTCACGTTAATCCCTTTCGCCGCCCACTCATTAGCGAACGCTCGCGTGAGTTGCGCCACGCCACCTTTCGCCGCCGCGTAAGCCGGCACCAGAATTCCGCCCTGGAAGGAAAGTACCGACGCGATATTCAGAATTTTTCCGCCAGGTCCTTGCTTGAGCATTTGACGTGCGGCCAGTTGCGACAGCCGAAAAACAGCGGTCAGATCCACGGCAATTACTTGGTCCCAATCCTCCGAAGAATATTCCACGGCCGGAGACCGGCGAATAATTCCCGCGTTGTTCACCAGGATATCGAGCGAGCCAAATTCTGCCACGGTTTTCTCTACCAGGCCGGAGCACACCTTCGCCTCCGCGACGTCGCCGGAGAAATAGGAACATCGACGCTCCAGCGCCTGAATATCGCCACAAACGCTTCCCGGATGTGGATCCCGGCCATGGCAGGCAACATTGGCTCCCGCCTCGGCGAGCGCAAGTGCGATGCCGGCGCCCAGACCTCGGTGCGATCCCGTGACCAGAGCATTCTTGCCATAAAGGTTGAAAGTTGCCAGGCTCATTGGTTTACTCTCCCCACGAAGAAAATGATATTGCAGGGCTCGAAGAAATGGTCTCTTCCTTCACGAATCTCAGATCCTGCGCACCAATCCACGTTCCGTGGCTTCAGTGTTGCGAACCAGCAACAGCACAAGAAGCATTCCGGCAAAAGGAATCAGACCGGCAATAATCATCAGCGGATCGAACAAATGCGTGCCAGTCGAGAGCCGTGCGTCCGACAAGCGTCCAGCCAAAATGTACACGACGATTGTACCGATCGCAGCCCCTGTTCCGCTCAACCCGCTAACCGATGCAACCGACTCGCTCGTGAAAAGGTCCGACGGCAGCACATTGGCGATGGTGGTGAACGAAGCATAGGAAAATGTCGCTAAACCGAAGAGCAGCGCAAGCAGGTACACATTAACCGTAAAGACTGTGGGGATCAGCAGCATAACCCCGAAGCCACCAAACACTGCCAACGCCTTGCGTGCGTTGCCCACCGACCAGCCGCGCTTGATGAGATACCCGGACATGCCTCCGCCAAAAAAATTTCCCAGATCAGCTGCAAGAAAAGGAATCCACACGGCAATCAAGCCACTGCTCAGAGGAATTCCTTTAGCGACCAGATAGATCGGGAACCAGTCCGCGATGAAAAAGAAGACCGGGTCAGTGAACGTTCTGGCGACGATGGTTCCCCAGGTCTGCGGCAATTTCAGAAGATCGCGCCAGCGCGGCCGCACCTTCTTGTCGGAACCTGGCTCAACCGAGTCGGCCAGAATCATCTTTCGTTCGGCCTCACTGATGCGCGGGTGCTCCGGTGGCGTGTAGTAGAGCCAGCGCCACGCCAACAGCCAAGGAATCCCCAGTAGTCCAGGAACAACAAAAGCGGTGCGCCAGCCGAAGCGAAAATAGATCCACAGAACAAAGAAAGGTGCAATCGCGCCGCCAATCGAAGAGCCGCTGTCAAACAACGCGGTCGCCAATCCGCGTTCATGTTTCGGAAACCACTCGGAAACCGCTTTTGTAGCCGCGGGCCAGTTGCCGGATTCGGCAGCACCGAGCAAAAAGCGAAAGCCAAGAAAAGAGTAAAAGCCGCGCGCAAGAGGAGTCAGCAGCGAAACCAAGGAGTACCAGGCCACCGTGATGCTCAAGCCGCGTTTCGTGCCCACGCGATCCATCAGCCGGCCGCAAAGCGTCTGACCGATGGAATAGGCGGCGCGGAAAGCAATTACGATGGCGGCGTAATCAGTATTCGTCCAATGATAGTCGCGCTTCAGAAAGGGTGCGAGAAGAGACAGCGTCTGGCGATCGATATAGTTGATCACCGTGGAGGCAAACAGAATTCCTCCAATCCACCAGCGGAGAGACGAAATGCTGCGCCGCCCAATGGAATGCGACGAGTTGTCCATCAGGAATCCGCGGAATTGGAAGAAGGACGAGCGGCCATTTGTCAGGCCGAAGCCGTTAGCGCCGAGAGCGTCGCGGGGCTGAGCAACGCGGACGATTGCCGGTCCAGATACACGGTGGCGTTAGCATGATTCCGCAAGATCGAAGATGGTGCCGTCGGACCAATGGCTCCGTCGAAGCAAGCCTTAATGGCGGGTGCTTTGCGGGCATCCGGAACGACCGCGAGAATTTCCTTGGCCTTCAGTACTTGCCGCACCGACATGGAAATAGCCCGCTTGGGAACTTCATCCAGATTCTTGAACCAGCCTTCACCGACTTGCTGCAGCCGGCAGGCATGGTCAAGTGCGACAGTGATGTAGGGCTCCTCGGTCGCAAAATCGGCGGGAGGGTCGTTGAACGCGATGTGTCCATTTTCGCCGATACCGAGAAATGCGACATCAATTGGCGAGGCGACGATGGCTTCTCCCACGCTGCGGATAACCTCAGCTGGATCTTTGCTTCCATCGAGCAGGTGATAGTTGGTGATGCCAGTCTTCGCAATCAAGCGCTCCTGAAGAAATTTGCAGAAGCTTGCAGGATGCGTCATCGGCAAACCAATGTACTCGTCCAGATGGAATAGTTCGATTTGCTTCCAGTTGATCCCTGGCGTTGCCGTCAGTGCTTCGAGGAATTCGAACTGAGACGCGGCGCTGGCGGCCACCACACGCGCGCTCCCACGCTCAGCAATCGCGGAGCGAATGGCCGCCGCAGCCTGGTTAGCCGCGGCCTTACCGAGTGAAACTTTGTCATCAAACACTCTCAGAAGCATTTTCCAGCCTCCTATGCCGTAGAGCACCGCGGATTTTGCCAACGGAACCACACCTGGAAATCCGCTACGAAACCTTGACATCATACCAGACGCATGATGTCCTCTTGCTTCCACTCGATCAGGAACACGTCGCGTCGGAAGAGCGTCGCTGATCGGACTTTTTGAGGACATGGCAGTCGCCAAAGGGAGAGTATGAACAAAAACGCCGCACGAGGAAACGCAATGGAATCACGGCGAGGGCGCCGCGCCGAGCAAACAACGGTGTGCACGCTCTTGGCGGTCCTGGCACTGTCCTGGCCCGTCGCTGCCAAGGCGCAGACCATTCAAGTCGACGCGACCTCCAGTCACGTCGTGAACACGTTCAGTCCGCCATATGCATTGGGCTCGACCGTCGACCGCGTGCCCAGCAACGCCACCGACCCCTTCTTCAAGCCCGAAGCCATTCAGAAAATCTTGTCCGCGGGATGGGGTGCTATCAGCTACCGCCAAAATACCGATTTGTTCGTCCAGGCTTGGCACTGGAATCCCAAGGGTACTTGGAGCGATCCCGCCGGCAAAGGCTACTTCACCGGCGACGCCAACCCCACAGAAATGATCCGGCATTCCTACGGTTACGCCTTGCAGCACCGCGGATTCACGCGCAACGGTGGCCTGGAGGATGAGCTTTACTCGCGGCTGAACGACGGAGACCTGAGCACCTACTGGAAGAGCAATCCCTATTTGACGCAGCCTTTCACAAAGGAAGGCGACGCGCTTCATCCGCAGTGGATAGTGATCGATCTGGAATCCAAGCAAACGGTCAACGCCATCCGCATCGCATGGGCCGAGCCCTACGCCCGAGTCTACGAAGTGCAGTATTGGGCGGGTACCGGCGATGCCATGGACGAGCAAGCCTCCGGCGAATGGCAGCGATTCGCGTCCGGAGCAATTGCCAATGGCAAAGGGGGGACGGTTACGTTGCGTCTGGATTCGTCCGGAGTCTCCGCCCGTTGGGTTCGCGTGCTGATGAACCAATCTTCAAACACCTGCGATACGCACGGAGCCGCCGACCGGCGCAATTGCGTGGGCTACGCAATCAAGGAAGTCTATCTGGGAACGACGGAAGGCGAAGGAGAATTCAAGGATCTGCTGCGTCATTCCAAGGACCAGAACCAGTCCGCGACGTATTGCTCTTCCGTGGACCCGTGGCACGAACCCAGCGACCTGTTCGTAGCTCCCGACCAGATGGCATCCGGAGATCAGCCCGGATTCGATCTCTTCTATACCAGCGGCATCACGCGAGGCCTGCCCGCGATTATTCCCGTGGCCATGCTCTACGCCACGCCGGAGGATTCCGCAGCGGAAATTGCGTACCTCGAGAAGCGCGGCTATCCGATCGCTTATGTAGAAATGGGAGAGGAAGCCGACGGGCAGTACATGATCCCGGAAGACTATGGCGCGTTGTACTTGCAGTGGGCCACGGCGCTTCACGCCGTCGATCCGAAATTGAAACTCGGCGGCCCGGTCTTCCAAGGGGTCACGGAAGACATCAAGGTGTGGAAAGACGCGCACGGCCGCGATTCGTGGTTCGGCCGCTTCCTCGCATACCTGAAAGCCCACCAGCGCCTTTCGGATTTTGCCTTCATGTCCTTCGAGCACTATCCCTACGACGGTTGCGAGACTCCTTGGGAGAACTTGTACCAGGAACCTCAGTTAATCACCCACATCATGCAAGTGTGGCGAGACGACGGACTGCCTCCCGGAATCCCCATGTTCGACACGGAGACGAACGCGCATGGCGGTGAAGCATCCGTCGACGTGTTTGGCGCACTGTGGCTGGCCGATTCGTTTGCCGGCTTTTTGACGGCTGGCGGAAAAGGAACATTTTATTATCACGCGCTGCCGTACTCGCCGCCACATCCCAATTGCAAGAACAGTTGGGGCACGTATCGCATGTTCATGACCGACGAGAAGTACGAGATCAAGACGCCGACGTCGCAGTATTTCGCCGCGCAGTTACTGACGAAGGAATGGGTCGAGCCGAAAGACGCCAAGCACCGCTTGTTCCGAGCTGTCGGGGACATTACGGATTCCAGCGGCCATGTTTTGGTGACGGCCTACGCGGTATTGCGCCCAGAGGGGCAGTGGTCCGTACTGCTAATCAACAAGGATTACGATCACGATCACTCCGTGCGCGTCACGTTCCATGATTCCGACGCCAAAAAGGAGAGTGCTTTTGCCGGGCCGGTTACCATGATCACTTTCGGCAAAAATCAATATCAGTGGCATCCCGCCCGCAGAAATGGCTTTGCGGACCCAGACGGGCCGGCAGCGACCACGACCATCGCGGGCGGTGATAACGTGCAATACCCGTTGCCTCCAGCTTCCGTGACCGTCTTGCGCGGCCGTATTGCAGAAATAAGTGCGGGCGCCAAATAACGCGCAGTAACATTGACGCGCAGGCGTGCCCACTGGGATTGTTTGCCACTGGACACTGATGCCTGGCTGCTCGATACTTCCCACATGTTCAGCGACACTCTTCTCGATCATTTCCAGCACCCGCGCAACGCTGGGGAACTCCCCGGCGCCACCGCCAGCGTCGAAGTCGGTAATCCTGTCTGCGGCGACATCCTGCAACTCGCCGCAATTCTAGACGACCATCGCATCCGCGAAGCCCGTTTCCTCTGTCGTGGCTGCACCGCCGCGATCGCCTCAGCTTCTTTCCTCACCGGACTCATCCAGGGCAGGGAACTAAGCGAACTCGACACCATTCGCCCCGAATCACTGGCACACTCTTTAGGAGGGTTGCCCCCTGCGTCTTTCCACGCCGCGCAACTAGCCCTAGACGCTCTCCATGCATTACTTCAAAAACTCGGCCAAAAATCACACTCGTAGCCAAGCGCTGGCAATCGAGCCTACACCACTAAGGCTGTCCGCTTGCTGTCTCCCACGAGATTCGTATTGGTAGGTTGCACCACACCAGGGGTATTGCTTGCCAGTCATAACAGTCGTCACCCGAGCGAAGCGAGGGGTCTGCTTTTCTTCTAACTTGAAAACTGAAAACTGACGACTGAAAACTTCTTTTCTCATTCCATCGACCGCAGCACCCTCTTCAGTGTCTCCGGATCATTCAAGTTCAGCACGCATCCTTCTTCCGTTGTCGGGTGTTCATGTATCTCCTTCGCGTGTGCCCACACTACCGCCCGCGCCCCCAGCTCCATCGGAGCGTTCTCCAGTTCCCCGTAAACCGCCTTCGAAAACACCGCCGGATGTCCGCGCTTTCCTTCATAAACCGGCAGTACAATCGGTGCTTGCGAGGCATAAAACTGCGCAATTAAGTCATTCACCAGCATCGCCGTAATCAACGGATGGTCGATCAAGCACAACAAAAACCCGTCCGTCCCCTCCGGTAAACTCCGCAGCCCCGCCAGAATCGAACTTAGCTGCCCTTTTTCCCAATCGGCATTAATGACGATTTCATCCCGCGGCAGGTCCACCGCTTTCGCAATCGCTTCAGCATGCGCCCCCAGCACCACGCGACGCACACCAATTCGCGGGTGCGATGTCACTTCCAGTAAATGTTCCAGAAATACCCGGCCCTGGTAGGGAAGCAAAGCCTTCGGCGAGCCCATTCGACTCGAGGACCCCCCGGAAAGGATCATCGCCGCGAGCATCTATCTTCCTTTTAGCGCGATTCGACGGCGTCTCGCGCGTCCAGCTTCAGCTTCTTGTGGGCGGACGTCTCCGCATTTCGCCGCACCGCCACCAGTTCCGCCGCGATACTCAACGCAATCTCTTCCGGAGACAGCGCTCCAATCTCCAGTCCCATCGGCGCGTAAACCCGATCGAACTCATCCATGCGGTAGCCTTCTTTTTCCAGCGCCTTGTACACGCTCAAAACTTTTCGTTTGCTTCCGATCATTCCCACATACCGCGCCTGCGTCCGTACCGCCCACGCTAGCACGCGCATATCTTCCTTATGCCCGCGCGTCACGATCACCAGGTACGTTGAAGGGTTCGGCTGCAACTTCTCAAATGCCTCCTCATAGCCCGTGTAAATGTCCTGCGCCATCGGAAACCGCTGGGCATTCGCAAACGCCTCGCGATCGTCCACTACCGTCACGCCAAACCCCGCTGCGTGCGCTGCCTTGGCCACGGCCGTCGATACGTGCCCGCCTCCGAATAGCACCACCACCGGCTGCGGTAATATAGGCTCAACAAATACTTCCACCGTCCCGCCGCAGATCAATCCATTGTCGTAGGTGGCCTCGTTGTTCAAATGGAATAGCAGTTTGCGCGGAGCTTCCCTCTGCATCACTTCTTTCGCCGCCGCCCACACATCCGCCTCCACGCAGCCTCCGCCAATCGTTCCTTGCGTCGAGCCGTCTTCCCGCACCAGCATCCGCGAACTCTCAAAGCTCGGGATCGATCCGTTCGTATGCACGATCGTCGCCAGCGCGCCGCGCTGCCCCGCTCGCCTCATCCTCACGATTTCTTCAAACAGGTCCACGCTTACGTCTTTCTCCAGGCTCTTTCCAGGCCATTCTCTTAGCGCCTCATCAGCCTACGGCCAGCTTTCGCCGCTGTCAATTGCGTCCCTCTGGAGCTCTCGAGCTGGCCTTGCTGCCCCCACCTGCCGCCTGCCCGGTCCGCAAGCGACCATGCAAAGACAGTTGTCGGAGTTCCCAGAGAATGAGCTATATTCATGAGTCTCACCTGTTCGCGCCGTGCTTCAGGGTTCAGGTTCGCTTGACCTTGGCCGTTACAACGATGGCAGAAACCGCGTTTGGGTGATGGTGCGTTCCATGGAAGCAATGGGGGATTGTCGAATGCTTTTAGCCCTGCGACATTCACTGAACAAGGCATTGCTGCGATTCGGCTTGCTTACACTGGGGTTGCTCGGGCTCACCGGATTCGCGGCGGCTCAGTCCAACAAACCGCGGTTTCGCGTCATTGCCCTCGCGGAACATGGGGGAATCCACAAGCCATTTGTGGATGCCGCCAAGGTGTGGCTCGCGAAAATGGCCACCGAGAGCAATTTCACAGTGGACTACATTGAAGACACCGAAAAAATCAACGATGCGTTTCTAGCAAACTACCGCCTGTTCATTCAACTGAATTATCCTCCCTACAACTGGACGGACACGGCCAAGGCCGCATTCATCAAGTACATCGAAGAAGGCAAGGGCGGTTGGATTGGATTTCACCATGCAACGCTGTTGGGCGAATTCGACGGCTTCCCGATGTGGCCCTGGTTCCACGATTTCATGGGTGGCATCCGTTTCAAGACTTACATTCCGACTTTTGTGACCGGCACGGTCACGGTCGAGGCCAAAAATCATGCAGCGATGCAAGGCCTGAAGTCCCCGTTCGTGATCGAAAATGAAGAATGGTATACCTACGACAAATCGCCGCGCCCCAATGTCCACGTGCTCGCGAGCGTCGATGAGAAAACCTACACACCTTCGACGGAGATCAAGATGGGCGATCATCCAGTGATCTGGACCAACGAACACTACAAAGCGCGAAACATCTATATTTTTATGGGTCACCACCCAGAGCTATTCCAGAATCCGGCGTTCACCCAGATATTCAGGAACGCAATTGTCTGGGCCGCAGCTAAATAAAAGACTGGCAGGCCTGGTAGGAAGGCCAGATGGTTGCTCAGAACAGCGCGAAAGGGATGGCTGAACATGAAGATGCTGGGTAGGTTGTTACTCCTGATATGCGTGGCAATGACCGGCCGTTGCATGGGGCAGGCGCAAGCCGAGCCCCACGCGAAAAAGCATCTGCTGGTCATCGGTGAGGAAAAAGGGTACCGGCACGAAGCCGTCTCCCACGCCATGGCTACCATCGAGCGCTTGGGGCGCGAAAGCGGATTGTGGGACACCACGATTCGAACCGACACCGAAGCCCTGACCAAGAAGAAGTTGGAATTCAACGCGAAAAACCTGAATGACTTTGACGCCGTGCTGTTTTACAGCGGGGGCGAACTTGAAATGAACGCCGAACAGAAGGCCGCGTTACTTTCCTTTGTGCACGACGATGGCAAGGGTTTCATCGGCGTGCACAGCGCCACAATCACGTTCACCGATTGGCCCGAATACGGCGAAATGATCGGAGCATATTTCGACGAACACCCATGGGGCACCTTTGACGCACCAGTCCTCGTCGAGGATCCCGGGTTTCCCGGCATGGAGCAGTGGCCCAAGTCGTTTGTCTTGCGCGACGAGATCTACCAGGCACGGAACTATTCGCGAGACAAGGTGCGGGTCTTAATGCGCCTGGATAGTTCTAAGCTCGATCTGAACAATCCGAAAGTTCATCGCAAAGATCTGGATTTTGCCGTCACTTGGGCCAAAATGTATGGGAAGGGGCGGGTGTACTACTCCACGCTCGGCCACGTCGACCAGAACTGGGATGATCCCCGGGTTCAGAAGATGTATTCCGAAGCGATTCAATGGGCCATGGGGATGGTCGACGCGGACGTAACCCCCAGGCCGCTGCCCAAATAAGCGGGCAGACTCGGAACGTGTAGTCGGCGGCTTACGCCTCCATGCGATTGTCACAGGAGGCGACAGCCGCCGCGGATTCGCCGGCGCGATCAGAGTAACATCTCGATCAGCGGTAGAACTGGCGTACAGGTCGATCGTTCCGGATGCACAGGGAGGTGCAAAAGAAATGCGGCGCGCGCTTTTGCTTTTACTGATCACTTCCACGTTGTGGGGGCAAGACACCCACCCGATCCTACCGCTGGGTTCGCCCGCCCCGGACTTTGCATTGCCCGGCGTTGATGGCAATACCCACCGCCTCAGCGACTATGCCGACAGCGCGATCCTCGTTGTCGTGTTCACCTGCAATCACTGCCCCATTGCCCAAATGTACGAACAACGCATCCAGCAACTGGATGACGATTACCGCAACCGTGGCGTATCCGTCGTCGCGATTCAGGGCAACGACCCCAAGGCCATTCGCATCGACGAACTGGATTCCTCTGACATCAGCGACACTCTGGAAGAAATGAAGACTCGCGTAGCCTACAAAGACCTGCGCTACACCTATTTGTACGATGGCGAAACGCAATCCGTCGCTCGCGCCTATGGTCCTCAGGCAACGCCGCACGTCTTTATTTTCGATAAGCAGCGCAAGCTGCGCTACGAAGGGCGCATCGACAACAGCTACCGCATCGAACAGGTGAAGGCCCAGGACGCGCGCAATGCCATCGACGCACTGCTGGCCAACCAGGACCCGCCAGTCAAACATACCGGAGTGTTCGGCTGCTCCACCAAGTGGCAAGAAAAGGAAGCCTCGCGTAAAGAGGCCCAGCGCAAGATCGATGAGCAACCGGTGCAATTGGAGATGGCAACCGCCGACGATCTGAAGAAGCTTCGCTCGAATCCAACGAAGCACATGCTGCTGGTCAGTTTCTGGGCAACATGGTGTGGCTCGTGCATCGAAGAGTTCGCCGATTTCGAAGAGACCTACCAAATGTATAAGGTCCGCGACCTTGACTTGGTAACCGTGGCGGCGAACATGCCCGACGAAAAGACCGGGGTGATGAAGATGCTCGAGAAAAAGCGCGCCACCAGCCGCAACTTATTGTTTGCGTCTGGAGATACACCCGCATTGCAACGCGCATTTGATCCAACCTGGGAATCCGCGGTTCCCTACACGGTTCTGCTCGACGAAAACGGCAAGGTTCTCTACAAAAAACTGGGCAGCGTCGATATCCTAGAATTGCGCCGAACGATCCTCGCGAACCTGCCGTCAGATTACAGCGGGTTCAACAAGTACTGGCAGTCTCGCGCTAACGACTGAAAACCTGCAAAGAGCGCCAGTAAATGACATTCGGTGCGTCGAGGCCTGACGCCACCCTTTATTCGGTAGTGCACGAGAAGTTCCGGCGTTAATTTCTTCCTTTCTATCGCGTACCAGACTCGGTGTAAAATCCGCGACAAGCCGGGGGTATATAGGCTGCACTCTATCGCCAGCGATGCATCTGTCTGCGCGTTATTCAGCGTGCATCATATTCCTGTAGCGCAGGCCTTCAGGCCTGAGGTTTGTTCGCTCAACGGCTCGTTGTACCCGGCAGCCGAGCAGCACCAGGTCGCATTACCAGTCCGCGGAATCTTCAAAGAGGTGATCGCATGTCCGATGAAGCTGAGAAGGACGTATTGACGCGAAGGGGTTTTCTGGGCGTGAGTTCGGCAGCCTTTGCGGCCGCAAGCATGCGCTCCGTAGAGAATCTAGTGCCGCAAGAGCCGGCAGACTACAAATCCAAGGCTGATCGCAGCACCAGCGATCCAGGGCCGGCAAATGCGGCTCTGGACGCGGCGAATCCTGACTCCGTCACGCCTCCACCGACCGATGCAGGCGGCGTGCAAACCTTCAAGTACCCCTTTTCGTTTTCCCATAAGAGGTTGCACGAAGGTGGTTGGTCGCGCGAAGTCACCATGCGGGAACTTCCCGTCTCAAAGACCATGGCGGGAGTAGACATGCGCTTGACGGCAGGTGGCGTCCGCGAACTGCATTGGCACACGGCCGCTGAGTGGGCATTCATGTTGTACGGCAGCGCCCGTATCACCTGTATCGACGCAGACGGCAAGAGCTTCGTCACCGACGTCAAAGAGAATGAGCTCTGGTTTTTTCCGACCGGGATTCCCCATTCAATCCAGGGCCTTGGGCCCGACGGGTGCGAATTCCTATTGGTTTTTGACGATGGGAATTTCTCTGAATACGAGACGGTTCTCCTTTCGGAGTGGATGGCGCACACGCCACCGGAAGTGATCGCCAAGAATTTTGGCGTCAGCGAAAAGGCAATCGCAAGCATGTCAAAGAAGGAGCTGTTCATTTTTCAAGCGGAGGTTCCCGGCCCCCTTGAGGAAGATCGCCGCATCGCCGCAGGGAAGCTCGGCCCCTCACCCATTGATTTTGCATTTCGGACCATGCAGTACCCGCCCACGAAACGGAACAACAGCGGCGAGGTGCGAGTCATTGATTCCAGCACATTCAAGATATCGACGGCCATCGCTGCGGCCATCGTAACGGTGAAGCCGGGTGGTGTCCGCGAATTGCACTGGCACCCCAATGCCGACGAGTGGCAATACTACTTCGGCGGCAAGGGCCGTATGACTGTGTTCGCCACCGGAGGTCGCGCCCGCACCATGGACTTCGAGACTGGTGACGTCGGCTACGTGCAAAAAACGCTCCCGCATTACATCGAAAACACCGGCACCACCGACCTGAAGTTTCTCGAAATGTTCAAGAGCAGCTTCTACCAGGACCTCGCACTCTCCGAATGGCTGGCTCACACCCCGCCCCAGCTCGTGGCCGCTCACCTGCATCTTGATAAGGCCACCCTGGATGCTCTGCCAAGAAACAAACCGCTGATCATGCCCGAGTAGCAGAAGAAAGGTCGCCAAGCACTTCGAAACCGGGCAGTTATCCACCGTAGATTGAATGAACGCACGTTCTCTATTTGTCACTTAACCCGCTCTTCTCGTATTGTGTAAAATGAGTATGGGAAAAAATCCATCCATCATGGCTGACGAGAGCGCAAAGAGAGCAGCACAAGAGTTTCTGGCCGCAAAACTCTCCGAAGAGGGACAGCTCTATGAGAACAAAGTCAACCTTGAAGCGGCCCTTGCGCTTGGGCCCAAGGTTTGGAAGAAGCTTGCCGACACCGTGATCGCGAACTGCCGCGAGTGGAACGCCGTCACCGGTGAGCAGTCCTTAACCTGCAAGGAGACGG
>Ga0126369_10001697_pt1 | contig 15402 bp, 16 predicted proteins | sample PanSoiMetaPlot_1_FD_109646 | JGI IMG/M metagenome (GOLD analysis project Ga0126369, IMG submission 109646) | Tropical forest soil microbial communities from Panama - MetaG Plot_1 | ecosystem: Environmental > Terrestrial > Soil > Tropical forest > Bulk soil | place: Panama | collected 2016-02-17 | reverse complement strand
GGTTTGCCCCAGGCACCGAGCCTGTCGAGACATGCCCGTTTCATCACGAAGTGCCCATTGATCGGCGGAACAACCTGCGGGCCGGGCCTACTTGCCCGCCGGACGTCGTCGACCGGCGGGTTATGCTGGATCTCCCCGCGTATTACGAACGCTGGTCCCGTCTCCAGCACCTGGAGCTCGCCCCGCGCCGGGTAAGTCCCCTGTGCCCCGACGGGCTAGAGCTGCCGCTTGCGATTTCGATTCGGGAGCCGAGCCGGGGAGCGCGGTACCTCTGGGATCCAGCGACTCCAACTGGCTTTTCAACAGTTCGTTTTTGGGCCGACGTCACTCCGGCGGACGAGGAGATTGTTTGGCTCGTCGACGGGGTTCCGATGGCCAAGGTCGGGTATCCGCATGAATATCGGTGGCCTCTGTCGCCAGGCATTCATACCGTCGCCGCCGCGATGGTCCGGCGACCGCGGTTAAGCGAACCGGTGACGGTGGTGGTCGCGCCCTGATTCAAATCATGCCTTTTTCAGTGCGCACTTCGCATGCGAGGCGTTGAAGGCAGTCAGCTCTCCACTCGCCGCGCCCGCGCATGCAAACGAATTGTTGAGCGGGGCCAGAACGCCGAACAGCACGGCGGCGAGCACCAGGATCCACATGCCGCCGATTGCCAGTGCACCTAGGATGCTGGAAGCACTGCGGGTGGTCGCGGCCGTCAGAATTGGGGTTGCATTCAGTTCGACTGAGGCGGTGTGCGAGGCGGCGTTCATGGTCAGCTCCTTGGTTGGCAACTGCGTTTCGCTACCTCCCTTGAGCAGCCCACGTGCCACAGCTTAATTGGCTGAAACGATTCAGAATTCCGGTCAGCAGGACCTCCGGCGCTGTGCGGTTTCGAAACCCATGTTCCGGAACCGGTCAATGTCCGGTTCTGGGACGCGATTTCCCAGTTCCGGTCAGCACCTGACGACGAGCCTCCGAAGCTTGTCGCGCCGCTGAGTGATTTCGAGAAATTGCAAAAGGTGTCCTGGGCACGTGCGTTGCTCTACTGCGGTAAGGGAGGCTCCATGTCCAATGCCACTCGCGCCACCGCCCTTCAGCAGAGCCCTATGCCGAGCCTCGATGCGCTCGAGCCGTTGGTCGAACTGATGGGCATTGGAAAGGCCTTTCCAGGGGAGGACCTGGAAACCCAGGCCCTGAAGGACATCCATCTTCGAATCCTCCCGGGCGAGTGGCTTGCGGTCGTGGGCCCATCCGGATCCGGCAAGACCACCCTACTGTCGATCCTAGGCCTGCTCGATTCTCCCAACGAGGGAAATTACCGGCTCAAGGGCAGCGATGTGCTCTCCCTTGGACCGATTCAGCGGGCGCAGCTGCGCAACGAGAACATCGGCTTCGTATTTCAGATGTTCAACTTGATCGGCGACCTCACCGTCTACGAGAACGTCGAGCTGCCACTGACTTTTCGGAGGCTGAATCCGCTGCAGAGGCGTAAGCGCGTCGAGGTGGCCCTTGATCGCGTCGGGATGCGGCATCGCGCCAACCATTTTCCCGGGCAGCTTTCGGGGGGCCAGCAACAGAGGGTCGCGGTGGCGCGGGCGGTCGCTGGTGAACCGCAGCTGCTCTTGGCGGATGAACCGACCGGAAATCTCGACTCCAAGAATGGCGAAGCGGTGATGTCTCTGCTGGCTGGCCTGCACGCACGGGGCACGACCATCTGCATGGTCACCCACAACGATGAGTACGCGCGTCGGGCGTCCAGAACCATCAGCCTCTTCGATGGTCGGATCGTCGCAGACAACTTGGCAAAGGGGGCGCATCGATGAAAGCGCTTCTGGAATTGATCCTGGTTGCGGCCTTTGGGCTTCTCGCCTCGCTGTCGAGCCACCCCAACCCTCTGCCGCGCACCTTTTGGGAGGCTCCGTTTACCGAGACATTTTTGATGGTACCCGCAGAGCTCCGGCGCGATGCCCCGTGGTGGCTCGAGGAGCTCAAGCTGCGGCCTCATCTGGTGCGCGCCGCGCGACGATTCGCCGTCGCCGCGGTGGCCGCGAAGTCATTTCAGCGAGCCATTTGGCTCGCGGGCACGGCCCCGTTCTCGAGCTCTGATGCCGGCTGCGAAGCAGGGACTCCCTGATGAGCTGGATTCAGACGCTGAAACAAGACCTCGGGTATGGATGGCGAGGCCTGCTTGGGGCGCCGGTCTTTGCGGTGATCGCGGTGCTGGCTCTGGGGATCGGGATTGGCGCGAACACCACACTCTTCAGCATGGTGGACGCCCTGATACTCGATCCGTTTGGGGTCGATACCAGCGATCTGGTGGGCGCGATCGAGAAGCCAGCCAACCTGGAATTCTACCCGGTTTCAATGCCGTTGCTTGCCGATTGGAAGGCGCGCAACCAAACATTCGAGTCGCTCAGCGCCGTATCGCCGATCGAACTGAACCTCGGCCCCGACCGCGAACGCGAGCGGATCATCGGTTTTCGTGTCTCCCCCGAGTTTTTCGATCAGATCCGAATGCGCCCGCTGCTGGGCCGCCTCTTCTCGCGCGAGGAATACGAAAATGCCGGTGCAAAGGTCATCTTGCTGAGCCACCAGTTCTGGCAACGTTACTTCGGGGGAGATCCAGAGGTCGTCGGTAAAACCCTGCTGCTCAACAGCGCCAAATACACCGTGGTTGGAGTGGCCCGCCAGCGCCTCCGGTTTCCGCACGCAACACAATTTTGGATTCCCTTGGTGGCCGGCGGCAGTGAGGCCATCGATCGCGAAGTGAGGCTCTTGTATGGAATTGGTCGGCTACGCCCAGGGGTAAGCGTCACGGCGGCCGAGTTAGACCTTTCCTCTCTGACCGGGGAGGCACAGCGCGCCAATCCCCAGCTGGACCTCTACTCGCAAGCGCGAGTGATTAACTTGCAGGAAGCCGCGGCTGGACCTCGAAAGCGAGTGCTGCTGATGATGGCGGCCGCGCTTTTCGTGCTGCTGATCGCCTGTGCCAACATCGCGAACATGCTCTTGGCTCGTGCCTCTCAGCGCGAGCGGGAAATCGCGATCCGGGCGGCACTGGGAGCCAGTCGCCCGAGGATCGTTCGTCAGCTTCTCACCGAGAGTGTCCTGCTCGCATTCATCGCTGGGCTGCTTGGATTGGTAATTGCGCTCTGGACCACGGATGCCCTTCGGTCGATCTATCCTCCCGCTGCCAACCAATTCATCCCTGGGTTCGACCAAATTCGGGTCACACCCCGGGTGATCGGCTTCGGCCTTCTGCTCTGCTGCTTCACCGCTCTTCTGTTCGGTTTGGTGCCCGCACTGCGGCTGTCGTCGGTCAACATCCATCAGGTGCTTCAACGCGAGGCCAAAAGCCTCACCCCAGCACGGGTTACCCAACGCTTTCGCAACGGGCTGGTGATTGCCGAGAGCGCGCTGGCCCTGATGCTGGTGGTGACCGCCCTTTTGACGGCGCGCAGCTTCCGAACCCTAGCCAAGGAAACTGTGGTGTTCCACCCGCAGACGATGCTTGCTGCTTTGGTCAGCTCTCCGCCCGACAATCCGAACCAGCTGGGGTTCGCGCGTTATGTGGCCCGAGCAATGGCCCGTCTTTCCGAGCTCGAAGGCGTTCAGTCCGTCGCCGGGACGAATTTGGTTCCGTTGGGCTCAACTCTTTCCGACTTTCCCTTCGAGCTCGAACAAGAAAATGGCCCCCCAGAGCCGGGCCGCCTTTCCTTGAATCTGGTGACGTCGGGGTTTTTCGCGACACTCGGATTGAAGCCGCTGCAGGGACGGGAGTTGCGTCCCGAGGACGAGGCTCCAGGGGAGCGAGTGGCCGTGGTGAGCGAAAACTTCGCCCACCGGTTTTGGCCAAACCGGAGCGCGGTCGGCCGTCGGATCCGGATCAATCCTAATCACTCGCCGGAGTGGGTACGGATCGTCGGCGTGGTACCGAGCGTGCGTTACCAGGTGCTGTGGAAGCAGACGCAGAACTCCGCGCAGGCGAAGGAAATGGTCTACTTGCCGCTTCACCATCCCGCTTCGCAGCCTCTCCTCCAGAGAACCTACTGTGAATATGCGTTCTTCATGCGCGTCAAGGGCCCTATGGACCCCATCGTCAAGAACGTCCGTGAGGAGTTGGCGAGCATCGATTCGACCTGGACGATCGCCGAGATCAGTCCCCTGTCCTTGCTTTTCGACGAGGTGGCACTGAGCGCCTACCGGGCGGTGAGCGTCGTCACCGGGATTTTGGCAATGGTCGCCTTGTTCCTGGCGGCGATCGGCATCTACGGGGTGGTGGCCTATACCGTCAGCATGCGCACGCAGGAAATCGGCATTCGGCTCGCGCTCGGTGCCCCAGCGGGCTCTCTTCTGCGCTGGGTGGTCTGGCAAGGGATGCTCCCGTGCCTGATCGGCCTGGCGATTGGATCGGCGGCGAGCATTTTCTCGTGCCAGGTGCTGAGCAGTGCGCTGTTCGGCTCTACCCACTATGACGTTCCCACGTCGTTGTTGGTGATCGCCCTTCTCGCGTTGGTGGCCTTCATCGCTTCGCTGGTTCCGGCACGGTCGGCGCTGCGGATCGATCCCGCGATTGCGATGCGGGCGAGCTAGGAATTCGCCTCCGGGCCGCTTAGATTTGCGGCTTCGCCCGGAATATGTCCGCGCCCGCCCTTCTCATTGCCGACGATCAGTCAGACGTGCTCGAAGCGCTGCGTTTGCTCTTTAAGCGTGATGGCTATGGGGTGATCACCACCAACTCACCCGCGGGTGTGATGGGAGCGCTCGAGGCTCAGGAGTTCGATGCCGCCCTGATCGACTTGAATTACGCGCGCGATACCACCTCGGGCCGGGAGGGCTTGGATCTGCTCGCGCGCATTCGCGGGCAATGGCCCAACCTGCCGGTGGTGGTGATGACCGCCTGGGGGAGCGTGGACAGCGCCGTGGAAGCGATGCGCCTGGGGGCGCGCGACTACGTCCAGAAGCCTTGGGACAACACTCGGCTGTTGACCACCTTGCGGGTGCAGGTCCAGCTTGGCCGCGCCCTGCACGATGCGCGCAAGCTTTCGGAGGGGACTTCCCGCCTGCAGCGTGCCGCGCTGCCTTCATTGGTGGCGCATGCGCCAGCGATGAAAGCAGTGCTGGAGGTGGTCGAGCGGATCGGCCCTTCCGACGCGAACGTGTTGATCACCGGCGAGCACGGAACCGGCAAGGAGGTGATTGCTCGGCAGCTGCACGTGGTTTCTCCCCGCGCGTCGCGACCGTTGGTCCCGGTGAACGCCGGAGCCCTCTCAGAGGGGGTCTTCGAGAGCGAGCTGTTCGGGCACGTCAAGGGAGCCTTCACCGATGCCAAATCGGACCGCGCTGGTTGCTTCGAGCTCGCCAGCGAAAGCACGCTCTTCCTTGATGAGGTTGGTAACATGCCGCTGTCGCAGCAGGCCAAGCTGCTGCGGGTGTTGCAGACCGGGGAGTTCCATCCCGTCGGCTCGTCGCGGGTGCGCAAGACCAACGCGCGGGTGATCTCCGCCACCAATGCAGATCTTCGAGCGGCGGTTCGCGGCGGCGCGTTTCGCGAGGATCTGCTTTACCGGCTCAATACCGTCGAGCTTCAGCTGCCGCCGCTGCGCGACCGGCGCGACGACATCGTCCCGCTGGCGAGCGCCGTTCTCGAGCGCCAGGCGCGCAAGTACCGGCGAGAGGGGCTGCGGTTTTCGGACGAGGCATTGCGGGCGCTTCTGGAGTACAGCTGGCCCGGCAACGTGAGGGAGCTCGAGCACGCCGTGGAACGAGCCACGCTCTTGGCTCGCGGCGAAGAAGTGACGCCCGTGGATCTGGCGCTGCGCCCAAGCTCGGAGCCGGCGAGCCGCTTCGAGCAGATGACGCTCGAGGAAGCGGAGCGTTTCCTGATCCAGCGCGCGCTCGGAAAGTGCGACGGAAACGTCAGCGAAGCGGCCAAGCTGCTCGGCGTCTCCCGCAGCGCACTGTATCGGCGCTTGGAAGCCTATGGGCTCAAAGAGAGCTAAGGCCGGTGGGTCCGTCTAGGAAGCTCACGCTGGGGCGAAGCATCTTCCTCCTGGCGTTGCTTGCCGGTCTACCGGGTTCGGCCGTCGCGATCTTTCTGCTGCGTTCCTTTGACTTGAGTCTCAAGGTCCAGGTGACTCTGACGCTGCTGATATTGCTGGTCTGGGTGGGCGCAGCGAACGCCGCGCGTACCCGAGCGATTCGGCCGATCCAAACCTTCTCGAACGTGGTGGCCGCGTTGCGGGAAGGGGATTACTCGATTCGCGCTCGGAGCCGAGAGCCGGATGACGATCTCGGCTACGCGCTCTTCGAGCTGAGCGCTCTTGGCCAGCAACTTTACAGCCAGCGCCTCAGCGAAATCGAAAGCAGTACTTTGCTGCGCCAAGTGCTCGACGAGATCGAGGTTGCGGTCTTTGCCTTTGACCCGGCCGGGCGGATCAAGTTGTTGAATCGATCAGCTGAGCAGTTCCTGAACCTGCCCGCGAAGGATGCCATGGACCGCACGGCGCAAGAGTTCGGCTTGGCGCAGCTGCTGGAAGGCGAGTCCCCCCGCACCTTGGAGCTTACGTTGGCAAATGCCTCCGGTCCCTGGGAGCTTCGCCGGGCGCAGTTTCGGCAAGCGGGGATCCCGCACAGCTTGGTGGTCCTCGCAGATCTGCGCCGCGCTTTGCGTCAGGAAGAGCGGCAGGCGTGGCAGCGTCTGGTGCGCGTGCTGAGCCATGAAATCAACAACTCTTTGGCTCCGATCCACTCCATTGCCTCGAGCTTACAAGAGCTCCTCCAGGCGCACGCCGGGGACGGGGAGTGGGTTCAGGATGTGCGCGACGGATTGGCGGTGGTGGAGCGCCGCTCCTCGGGGCTGTCTCGCTTCATGGCTGCGTATGCGCAACTTGCGCGCCTACCACCGCCGCGGCTCGGGCCGGTGGAGCTGGAGACGTTAATCCGGCGAATTGCCGCGTTGGAACAACGGCTGTCCGTCAGAGTTGCCGCGGGTCCGTCGATTCAGGTCCGTGCCGACGCGGACCAGCTCGAGCAATTGTTGATTAACCTCGTTCGTAATGCGGCCGACGCGGCGCTGGAGACTGGCGGCAGTGTAGAAGTCTCGTGGAGGCAAAACGGGGCGACGGCGGAAATCGTCGTCGCCGACGAAGGGCCAGGGCTGGCGGACAGCGCGAACCTCTTCGTGCCCTTCTTCACCACCAAGCCTCAGGGCTCGGGCATCGGGCTGGTGCTCAGCCGTCAGATCGCCGAGGCGCACTCGGGAAGTCTGACGGTGCAGAACGCGCCGAGCGGACGCGGCTGTAACGCACTGTTGCGGCTCCCAGTGCAGACGGTTTCGTAGGGGTCAGTTCGATTCCAGCGCCGCCGCGAGGCTTGTCATCGCCTTGTTGACGCGCTGCCAGGCGCTGTCAGACGGCCCCAGTCAAGCCGGTAGGGCAGCTCACCCCAGTGCCGCCGAGCCCGCAGTATCCCTCCGGGTTTTTCTGCAGATACTGCTGATGGTAGTCCTCGGCGTAATAGAACTCTGGAGCCTCGCGCAGCTCGGTGGTGATGCTCCCGTGGCCCGCCGCTTTCAATGCCCGCTGGTAGGCGTCCCGGGACGCTTCCGCGGCCTTTCGCTGCTCTTCGTTGTACCAATAGATCGCCGACCGGTACTGGGTTCCGATGTCGTTGCCCTGGCGCATTCCCTGCGTCGGATCGTGATTCTCCCAAAACACCTTGAGCAGCTTGTCGTAGCTCACCAACTTCGGGTCGAACGCCACGCGAACCACTTCGGCATGTCCGGTTTTGCCGGTGCACACTTCGCGATACGTGGGGTTGGGAGTGTAGCCGCCCGCGTAGCCGACCGCGGTGCTGTAGACGCCTTCGAGCTCCCAGAACTTCCGTTCCGCGCCCCAGAAGCAGCCCATCGCAAACATCGCCAATTGTTTGCCCGGAAAAGGGGGCCCCATTGGGGTGCCGAGGACCACGTGCTTGGGAGCGACCGGCATGCGTTCCGAGCGGCCCGGTAGGGCTTCACTGGGGCTTGGCATCTTGAGTTTTGGATCGGACCACATCGTCCACCTCCGGCAAAATTGAGCCGGTCTTATAACGCGTTAACAATCTCGTTACCCGGAGTGTTGACGTCAAGCGAGCCAGCCCCCACTCGACGGTGCGCCGTTGCGGAGAAATCCGGATCGGCGTACAGGCTGCTCCTCCCGCCGCACAAGTCGGCACACCTGGAGGTTCCCAATGCCAAACGTTGACAGCCATCTCCCAAACACCTTCTGCTGGGCAGAGCTTGCGACCACGGACCCCGGCGCCGCGAAAGCCTTCTACGGAGAGCTGTTCGGCTGGTCGCTTCAAGACAGCCCGATGCCCGAGGGCGTTTACACGATGGCGAGCATCAAAGATCGAAATGTTGGCGCCATGTACCAGATGCGCGATGAGCAAAGAAAGCAGAGGGTTCCCTCGCATTGGCTCAACTACATCTCGGTCGCTAACGCGGACCAGACGGCCAACAGCATCGAACGCAACGGCGGAAAGCTGATGTCGAAGCCGTTCGACGTCATGGACTTCGGGCGGATGGTGGTCGCGGCGGATCCTCGGGGCGCCATGTTCGCCCTGTGGCAACCTCGTCGCCACAGTGGAGCGCAAATCGTCAACGAGCCCGGGGCGATGTGCTGGACCGAGCTTGCCACACGCGACGTGGAGGCCTCGAAGCGCTTCTACAAGGCGGTGTTCGGCTGGGAGATGAAGACCGACGCTTCGCCGACGCCTTATACCGAGTTGTCGGTGCCCGGAAAGTCCTTCGGCGGAATGCTGGCGATCCAAAAGGAATGGGGCGACGTACCCTCTCACTGGATGCCGTACTTTGCCGTGGCGGATTGCGACGCCGCCGTCGACCGCGCGGCCAAGCTCAAGGGCGTGGTTCACGTCCCTGCGCGCGACATCCCCAAAGTGGGGCGCTTCTCGGTCCTCCAGGATCCGACCGGTGGTGCCTTCGCGATCATTTCCTTCCCCACCTAGTCCCGAAGCCCCACGAAGATTTCAATGTTGCCCGGCCGGTGACGCTCGAAGTCTGTGAGGTAGGCTCGGTTGAGGTCCGTCCGCCAGATCCGAACCCAAGTGGCTACGATTTCGCTTGGGTCTGCGGCCTCGAATACCGCGTACCGCCCTGCGTTGATGTCCTTCGCCATCATTCCAGCCGGAACCGCTTCGACCTGCGTGACGCGGGTACCGACAATAGCGGTGTACGGACCTCTAAAATCGCTTTCGTAGTCGACATAGGCCGAGTAGATGGTCCCCGGCTCAGCCGGATGGGGGATGGTGAGCAGTTTTTTTCGCCTGAACTGGGCCCACAGTTCCTCAAGGCGCGGCGTTTCCAACTCCCGCTGGTTCGTGGTTCGTAAGGACACCCCGACGATCCGAAACCCGGGCCACCGCTCGATTCTGGTTTCCGCCATCACTCAGCCCTTCTGTTCCTCCGCGAAATTGGTACAGGCACCGGTGGGCTATTTGTCCTGCAGCAAGAAGGTCCAGGTGTCGATCTTCGGGTGCGTCCAAGGGTTCTGGTGGCTTCTCTGCGGCAACCACCGCTGAACAGCAACAGAGCGCAACCATTCCGAGACAACGCACTGGCCTACCTCCCTTGTTGGATTCCGGACTTCTCGAGCTCGGCTTTGGCTACCCGGGTCAGTAAGATGGTAACTGCGGCGGTTGCTGCCAAGCCCGCTGCTAATAGAGCCCACTCCCACAGGGTGTGTTCCCCGATTTGCCCAAGACCCCGCCCGGCGACTCCTAGGTACACGTAGAGAAGAGTTCCCGGGAACATCCCGACCCAGCTGGCGAGGATGAAATGGTCGAACCGGATGCCGGTCAATCCATACAGGTAATTCGACAGGTTAAAGGGGACCAGCGGGGAGAGCCGCAATAGAACCACCACCTTCCAGCCACTTTGGGCAATGGCGCGATCGATGGCCTGAAAGTGGCGATTTCGTTGCACCAGCTTTTCGACCTGAGCGCGCGCTACGTAGCGGGCAAGCAAGAACGCCAAGCCAGCGGCGGTCACCGAGGCCAGCGAAACAATAACCGTGCCCCAAAGCAGCCCGAAGGTGAATCCCGCGCCGATGGTCAAAAGCGAACCGGGAACGAACAACAGTGCGGCGACCACGTACACCAAGCCATACAGCACTTCGCCGGTTGGCCCCAACCTCGAGGCCCAGCTTTGAAACGCCTGAATCCACTGGCCTAAGGGGAGTAGGCGCCAAACGACAACGAGGGCCACGACCAGCACGGCGACCGCGATCCACTTCCAGGGGAACGGCCGTTGGGCGCTCATCGCTTCAGGCTTCATAGCCCTTCGCCGGTGGGGTGCCCAGTTGCGCCAAAAAGTGACCTGGCCTGCGACGCTTTTGGGCGCTGGTGCATCTGCTCAGTGAAATGAAGCCGATCCGTTGGGAGGGCACCCGATGAAAATCCTGGTCGCGACGTCGCTGGTTCTTCTCGCCTGCTATCGGGGCATGTCGACCAAGCCCACCCGCTCGCAGTACGTCTACATCGTGTCGAAACCTTCGCCCCGCCTCCAGCAAGCGAACATTTGGGACCCGATGCGACCCTTCACCAGTTTGGTGCATCTAGGATGCGTGACGTTGCCTCCGTTGGCCGACCTCAGTGACCGGGCCATTTTGCGCCAGCTGCGCAGCGGAGACTTGCGAGGGCTGGAGAAGCTCTACCGGGCCTACGAGGGCGCGGTTTACGGCCTCGGGCGGCGGCTGTGCGGTACCAACCACGACGCGGAAGACGTGCTGCAGGATACCTTCGTGGAGGTAGGGCGCAGCATCCACCTCTATCGAGGGGAGGGCCCGCTGCTTTCTTGGGTCAAAAAAATCTGCGTCAACAAGGCGCTGATGCGCCTGCGGCAGTCGAATCGCCTCAGCTTCGATTTGCTCGAAGAGTGTGAAGAGCCTTCGAACTCCCAGGCCATCTGGGTGGTCGACTCCGGCGGCGGCGCGGCCGGCCCGGATATGGAGCAAGTTCTGCAAAGGCTGCATCCCACCGCCCGGGTGGTGGTTTGGCTTCACGATGTCGAGGGCTACACCCACGATGAGATCGCTTCGCTCTTGAAAAAGACGGTGAGCTTCTCCAAGTCTCAACTCTCGCGCGCCCACGCGCGGCTGCGGGAGTGGCTTGGGGACAAACATGAGGATCCGGCATGCGACAGCATCTGAGCCTGGAAGAGCTCCTTGACTTGGAGGACGGAATCTCGCTGCCCGGAGCGCAGGAGCATCTCGCCTCCTGTTCCTACTGCGCTTCGGAGCAGGCCGCGTTGCGGTCGCGAAAAGCGCGATTGCGAAACCTCTCCGAGCTTCGTCCGCCCACGGATCAGTGGCCCGCCATCGAACGGGCGCTGCGGGCCAACCGCATGCGGCGGCAGTTGACCTGGGGCGCCCTGGCGATGGCCGCGGCTCTGGCGGCTCTGGTGGTCGGATTCTCGTTGCTTCGGCGTCAGGCCGTTCCTCCCCCAGTAGCGGTGGCCGAGAAACCCACCGCCGCAGCGCCCGCCGCGGACAACTCAGAGGTGGCTCAACTGATGAAACAGTCGGAAACGTTGGAGGGCACGATGCATCGGTTGCCGGAGCCGAAGACGCTGAGCATCGGCGCCGCGGCAACCTTGGTGGATCTGGAAGACCGGCTGGCTTTCATCGACCGATGCATCGAGCAGCTTCGACGAGGATCTGGAAGCCCGGAGGAGCTCACGGCTCTCTACAAGACGCGGCTGGAGATCCTCCAGGACTTGATTTCGCGCCGTAAGCCGCCGGTGGCGCTCGTTTCGCTGTGAGGGTGGTGAGAGGAATGTCGATGCGTTGGAGGGTTTTGTCCGTGCTGTGCTTCGCGCTCGCCCCAGCGGTTGCCCGGGCGCAGCCGGACGCGGGCGGGGAAGCCACTGAGGCGCAGCAGACCGAACGGGAGCGCCAGCGCAGCGAACAGGACGCCGAGCGAGCCAGACAAGAAGCGGAGCGCGAAAGACAAAGGGCGCGCGAGGAAGCGCAGCGGCAGCGAGAGCAAGCGCGGCAACAGCGAGAGCAGGCGCGGCAACAGGCTGAACGCGAACGGGAGCTGGCGCGCGAGGCCGCGCAACGGGCTCGCGAGCAAGCCCGAGAAGCTCAGGAGATGGTGAAAGAGCAGATGCGAGAAGCCGAGCAAGCGATGCGCGAGGCCCGGCAGGAAATGCGTCAGATGCTGCACGAGCAGCGACGGATGGGCCTCTATCCGATGCTCGGTGTCTCTGTGAAAACCGACCCCGCAACCCGCGATGGCGTGATCATCGAGAAGGTGGTGACGAATGGACCGGCCGCGAAGGCGGGAATCCTCTCCGGTGATGTGCTGCTGACGGTCAAGGGACAGCGGTTGATTGAAACTTCGGATGCCGGGTTGGAGTCCACCGCACACTCCGTGGCTCGGCTGTTGACGCTGGTGCACACCGCGCGCGATGGCGAGAAGATTCCGGTCCAGTATCGTCGCGGAAGTGAAACCCATGAGGCGCAGGTCGCGGTGGAAGTGCCTGGAAGCCGTGAGCGCTCGTCTTGGGCAGCGGAAATGAGAGCGCTTCAACACTTGCCGTTTCCCGCTCGCTGGCGCGGTTTGGAGCTGGTGGGAATGAACCCGGAGCTGGGGGAATACTTTGGAACCAAAACCGGCTTGCTGGTGGTGCGGGGACCACCCGGGACGAAGCTCAAGCTCAAGGCGGGGGATGTCATCCTAAAGATCGGCGGTCAGCCGGCGGAATCGCCCACCCAGGCGGTGCGGGTACTGCGCTCGTATGATCCCACCAAGCCGCTGACCCTGGAGATCCTTCGCCACAAGCGCGCCCAGAAACTGAAGCTTGAGCTACCCAAATCGGAGGAGGACTAGTAACAAGCGCCCACGAAAGGCGCTTCTTGGAGCAGCTCAATGAAGTCAAGACGATCTGGCAGGCTGAGCTGCAACGCGCTCTGCGAAGCGGCCGGGTCCTTGTGCTTCTCGGGCTCTATGGCCTGTTCTCGCTCTTGGTGCTGCTCGTCGTCGGCACGCTCTCAAGCGCGCTGAGCCAAAAGCTCGCCGAAGCGGGCGGGGATCCGAGGGCCGCTGAGGCGGCTTTCTCAGAGGGCCGCAACGCGATCTTGGCGGTTTTATTCAGCACCGGCGACCCCGCGATGTTGGAGGCGCTCAAGCAGGTTCCCCTGGTGGTTTTGATCGTCTTCAAAGTCACCTTGTTCTTCTTGCCCGCGTACGTAGCGATCATGGGATTCGACCAGCTGAGTGGGGACGTGGCGAATCGATCGATTCGCTACCTCGTGGTCCGCGCGCGCCGCTCCTCGGTCCTGATTGGCAAGCTGCTGTCACAGGCGACCTTGCTCTTGGGCCTGGTGATGGCGGTCGACCTGGGAATCTTCCTCTACGCCAAAATCACCACTCCGACATTTCCGATCTCAGCCGCCGTGGTTTATCTGCTCAAGTTCTGGGCGGCCGCGATTGTTTACTCATCGGCGTACATCGGCTTGACTTCGTTGTGCTCAGCGCTGGTGCGCACCCCAGCGGTGAGCCTGGTCCTCAACCTGGTCGCGCTCTTCGGCTTTTGGCTGCTGGATGTCGTCGGCGCGGGCGATCCGTCGAGGGAGTTTCTGCGCTACCTATCTCCCTCCCATTATCCCAATGGGCTCTTGCATCCGAGCTTCGTTCCGTTTGCCACCAGCGTGTTGGCCTACGCCGCCTTCGCCATCGTTTTTGTGGGCGCGGCTGATCTCATTTTGCGCGTGAGGGATTTGTGAACGACTGGGCGATCGAGGTGCACAGCGCCTTCAAGCGTTTCGGTTCGACGGTTGCGGTCAACCACCTCTCGCTGAAGGTCCGGCGAGGCGAATGCTACGGTCTCATCGGCCCCAACGGCGCGGGGAAAACCACCACCTTCTCGATGATGTGCGGCTACCTTCGGCCGAACCAGGGTCAGATCCGAATCAACGGAAAGGACCCCACAAAACCCGGCGCGCTCAAGGGAGTGGTGGGCGTGCTTCCGCAGGACGCAGCTCTGCCCGCGCCGGGCACGGTGGGAGGGGTGCTCACTTACTGGGCTCGCCTTTCCGCGCTGCCTGACCCCGAGCGCGAGGCGAAAGAAGCCCTGGAGCGGGTGGGCTTGGTTGAATCCTGGGGCACCAGCACTCAGGCGCTCTCCCACGGAATGGCGAAACGGATTTCTTTGGCGCAGTCGCTGATGGGAACCCCGCCGGTTTTGCTGTTGGATGAGCCCACGGCTGGGCTGGATCCGCGCATTGCCGCCCAGGTGAGACAGTTGATGCGGGAGCTCAAGGGGCACCGCACCTTGGTGGTCTCGAGCCACAACCTCCACGAGCTGGAGGAACTGTGCGACGCCGCGGCGATTCTCGATCGGGGCACGCTGGTGGAGGCCGGAAGCATGGCCGAGCTGACCTCGAAGTCCGCGGAGTTCCGAGTGGAAATCGCCCGCGGAACCGTTCCCCTCGAGGAGCTCATCCTGATCCCTGGTTGTGTCGGAGCCACACTGGATCCGTCCGGAATCCTGGTGGTCCGTTTCAAGGGTCAACCGGAGGAAGTCATCAGCCCGACGGTGGGTTTTCTGCTGAGCCGGGGGGTGCTGATTTTAGGCGTCACGCGCGGGCGAAAGCTCGAGGAGAGGGTCCTCGAGGTCACCTAAAGCCGGCCGGCGGTGCGCGGTCGGCGTCATCAGCGGGGTTCGTTCGTCTCGGTGCGCGCTCTACTGCCCTCTCGCACCAGGACCATGGTGGTGAAGAGGTTGGTGTTGGGAATGACGACCTTTCGCCCGTCCTCGGCCCGCAACTGCGTAGCCCGGATCTGGATGTCCTCCACCTCTCCTCGCTGTCCCGAGTATTCAATTTCATCCCCGATCCGAAAAGGGGCGCTCAAAAGAAGAATCACTCCGGCGAGGAAGTTTTGAAGCACATCGCGAAAGGCAAAGCCGATCGCCACCCCACCGATCCCCAGAAGCTGGATCAGGTCCTTGGCCTGGAACGAGGGGAAAACCACGGCCATTGCGGTGAGTATCCCGAGAATCATCGTGCTCAGCTGGAGCAGTTTTCCGATGACCTGGCCGACGTAGACCGGTCGGCCGCGGCGTCTGAGCAGGTGGCTGGAAGAGTAATTGACGCCCCTGCCGACGAAGTAAAAGAGAACAAAAAGCACCGACGCCAACGCCAGCCGCGGCAGACTCGCCCAGAAGGTGTCCACGATGCCGTCGATGGTGCGCCAAGCGGGCGCGAGATCGAACCTCATCGAGGTTGCTGCTTGCCAAAGATCCCATCCCCATTCGAGTGCGCGCCGCGCACAGGTGTCCCCTACTGAGCACTGGGGGTTATTGCTTCAACGTGGGATTGATCAGCCGGTAGCCGACACCGCGGATGGTCT
>Ga0126369_10001696_pt1 | contig 15403 bp, 25 predicted proteins | sample PanSoiMetaPlot_1_FD_109646 | JGI IMG/M metagenome (GOLD analysis project Ga0126369, IMG submission 109646) | Tropical forest soil microbial communities from Panama - MetaG Plot_1 | ecosystem: Environmental > Terrestrial > Soil > Tropical forest > Bulk soil | place: Panama | collected 2016-02-17 | reverse complement strand
CTCACCGAGCAACGCAGCGAACGTCAGCAGGTTGCCCTCGAAGTCATACGACCTGCCCAAGGCCACGTTGGGGGCCAGGTGGGGCAGGGCGTGCAGCGGGATGAACCCGTCGGTCAGGTTCTCGCTCGACCAACTAATCGCCCGCACATACAGCGCGATGGCACTGTCCGAGAGCGGGGCGAGCTTCTCGTTGCGATGGAACTTATCGTCTATGCGCGACCACGCCACAGTGTTCATCTCCCGTTCACTTGCGGTAGTGGACGGGCGCGTGGGGGTGCTATACGATGTCACTGGAAAACCCGCACAAACGCTCGGCCACGAGCCATAGGTTCACTCCTTGAGAGCCCCGCTACAGACGGGGCTTCTCTATTGTGCCGGGGACAGCGAGTCCCAGGAAACCCACGCCGGCGTCATCGGGCGATGGCCTCGCTGATGACGCGGACGAACCAGGCCATGCCGAGCGCCCAGGCGAGCAGCCCGCCTGCGATCAACACTCGCCACACCCACACCTTCGTCGGCGTGCGCCTCCGCGCCTGGACAGGGCGGTGCCGGATGCGTAGCTCGTGGTCGAACGTGAGCCCGCCGAGGGGCCTGCCGTTGGTCAACATGACCGCCCAGGCTACGCCCGGCCGACACCCCTGGCATCGACCGGCGCGTCACAGATTCGCCTCGGAATATTCTCAGAGCAAGGGCTGCTGCTCGATGGGGCCTCGCGACTCGTCCAGCAGCGGGTTCACGACGGGCGTCACCGTCGGTCGGGGGTGCTTGGGCTTGGGAGCCGGCCGCACGGGACGACCCTTCACGAACTCGGGCACGACGCACACGTGGGCCTGCTTGCCTCGCGAAGTGGCGCGTGTCTCGTAAAGCTCGCACACGCCACCGCCCGTCTCGAAGTGTTCGAGCACGAGTTCGCGCACACGCGGCGTCGCGGTCTGAGGGCCGAGGTCGAGCGCCAGGCCCACTTCGTCACGAGTCGCCCCGTAGAACGAGCGGCTGCGGATGTACGCCAGGACGAGGGCGCGCTTCGTGGCGGCAGCGGCCTTGGCGTCCTGGGCAGCGGCTCGCGAGGTGTCAGAGCCACGAACGTGCGGTGGGGTTCCCCCGTAGAAGGGGTAATCGGCCGAGGGCATGTCGCCAGGTTAGATCAGCCTGGGCTGGCAGCCCCAGCGGGTGCGCGCTCGGAACAGCCGCCCACAGCGCCGACAGCGCCAGCGGTAGCCGAAGTAGCGCCGCACCCGCGACCAGTCGTGCGGGGCGGTGTTACTTAGCGTTGCCGTACTGAAGAGCCGCCGTTGCACAGGCCGTCCAATTCCTCGACACCGCCAGCGATTGAATCACGACCGCCTGGGCCTGAGTCACGTGCTTGGCCGAGCCCGTCTCGGACGGCGTACCCCTGGTCAGCGTGCGCAGCAGCGTGCTCGCCGCACCCACGTCGCCCTGCGTCGCTTCGAGCAACAGGTTCGCGACGATCCGCTGCGAGGTCGGATCGGCTGGCCCGCTCTTGCCGCCACGGTGCGCCTCGGCGATCAGCCGATGCACCTCGGTGAGCCACTGCTTCGTGGCTTCCCGCTGGTCGGCATCCTCGGGCGCGGCGTTCGGGTCACGAGGAACGGGCGGCTGCTCGGGGTCGGGCATGAAGTCGTCGGCGTCGTCCTTGGGCGCGTCGAGGATGTCGTCCATCGGCGTCGGCTCGTGCTCGACCGGCAGGTTCGCCTCGACCTCGGCGCGTAGCTCGGCCGCATCCTGGCGCAGCTTGGCCGCGTCGGCCACCAGCGTCTCTTCGGTGCCGAAGATTTCGGTGTAGCGCCTGGCGTTCTCGGCCTGGGTACGCTGCGGCCGGCTCGGCACGTTCGTCGGCGCGCCCACCCCCGAGGCCCCGTTGAGTTCCTCGACGGCTGCCTCCATCATCGCCTGGGCGTCTTCGTTGGTCGCATCCTTCAGGAAGTCCGCCAGCCCCTTCACTCGCCCCTCGGTGTAGCGCTCGAAGAACTTGTGGCGGGCAACGTCCTGGCTGAAGATCGTGTGGTCGGTGACCGAGAACCAAACCCTGCGCCAGTGCTCCTGATCCGCAGGGGCGTCGCCGCGCAGCATCATCGCCAGGTCGGCGTCGCTTGGCTCAGCCATCACGTCGCCCTCGGCCTGGGCCGTTTGCCACGTCTCCTGGCTGGGCGCGTTCAGCGCTGGCGTCGTGCTCAGTACCCGCCCCTCGGCGAGCGCGGCGTCTCGAAGCTGGCCCCAGGTGCGCGTGGACAGCGCGATCTGCGAGGGCGGCTTGAACAGCAGCGACCATATCGGCACGTTGCGCTTGGCTCCTGTCGGATCGGGCACTTCCCTGTACGTCAGGCGTAGCTCGAAGGGCAGCCCGGCAAGCTGACCGCCGGTGAATCGCGAGGCCGTCTGAAGCTGGCCGAGCAGGTTGCGCCGGCTGTGGCGGCTGGTCGTGCGCAGGCGGTACAGCCCGAGGCCGTCGGGGAACACGATCCTGGGCGACCAGGGCGGCCCCACCCACTCGGCGAGCGCGAAGTAGAGCGACGTGTTGACCTTGGCGCTCTTGCGCAGCCGCTCGTACTCGGGCGTGCCGACGAGGTGGACGACGTGCTCGGGCGGCTGGTTCTCACCGTGCAGGATGATTTCGCGCATCTCGTCGCCGTCGCCGTACACCTCAAGGCGCGTCGCGCTGTAGCGGCTGAAGCGCTCCTGCCAGAACATCCGCAGACTGTTGAACGGGAACGCAATCGTCAGGCTCTTGTTGTCGGTCGCCGCCAGCGCTGCCTTCAGCCCAGGCGCTCGGCCGTCGGCGTCGTGCAGGTAGATCGTGCCGTCGCGGCTGACTTTCGGCAGGCCAACCCGGTCGCGCTCGTCGCGGTACACCCGCTCACCCGCACTGATCGTCGCCAGCGCATCCAGCCGCGCCTGTCCCGCACCGGACGGCTGCTCGTCGTAGACATCGAGCAACGGGAACTCGTCGGCATCCCCGGCGTCGGGGTAGAAGTCGTCCATCTCACCCGAAACGGGTGAGGTCGCGAGGGACTGCTCGTCGGTAGCCACGGTCGGGGGTTCTCCTTCCAATCGCACACATATTCTACTATTTTCCAGGGAGTTCTGGCCTGGCATCGGGAACATCCACGATAATGTTCGCCCATGCCCCCGACACCTTCAGCACCCGTGACCCGAACCCTGCGCCTGGATGAGCTTGTCATCCACGACCGCCTGCGCACCGACCTCGGCGACCTCGACGGCCTGGTCACCAGCATCGCACTCGTCGGCCTGCTGCAACCATTGGTCGTCACCAGCGGCAACGAGTTGATCGCCGGCCGCCGTCGTCTCGAAGCGCTCCGCACCCTCGGCTACCCGACCGTCGAGGTGCGCGACATTGGCGAACTCTCGACCGTGGATCGGCTGCGCGCCGAGCTTGCCTCGGACAGCGAGTCGAAGCCCCTCAACGCCATCGAACATGCGCGTGCAATCGTCCGGTTGGCAGACGCCATCGAGGCCGGTTTAGCGCCGCCGACGGCGGAAAACTCCCCGAATGGAGGTCGCCCGAGGGCGCTCACCGGGCAGGTCGCCGAACAGCTTGGCATCTCGGAACGCACGCTACAGCGCAGCCGCCAGCACGTCGCCGCCGTCGAGAAACACCCCGACCTGGCGCGCCTCACTCAGGCCGGCGCGCTCGATGAAGCCCTGCGTCTTGAACGCAAGCAGGCCAGCGAGCAGGAGTTCGAGGCCCGTGCCGACCAGCGACGCGAGGAAGCCGTCCAACGCTACCCAGAGCTTGACGACGCCAAGGCGACCAGGGCCAACGTGAGCAACGCCGCTGCCGCCCTGGACAGCCTGCCTCCCCCACAACGCGAGCGCGTCCGCGAGATGGTCAAGGCGGGCGCTCTGCCGGTCGCCCGTGTGCCCGACGAGGTGCATCATCTCACCCCCATCGCCACGAGCAAGCGGCTCACGCCCTTCCCGATGGTGCCCGACGCTGCCGCACTCGCCGCAGTGGTGGTCGAGCAACACGAGCGGAAGCTCGCCGAGCGGCAGACCGAGCTTGCCAGGTGGATCGGCTGGACGCAGGACACCGCCCCGATTGAGGCTGCTGCGGCTATCGCTGACGAAGACGTGGCTGTGACGCTTGAGCACCTCGATGACGCTGTAGCCTGGGTCGCGTCTGTGAAGGCGGCGCTGTCGCATCGTGACGCCTCTTGAAGCGCACATCGTTTCCCTGAGCGCCTGGGTCGATCAGGCCAAGGCCGAGTATGACGACCCGTCCACGCCTGCCTGGCGGAAGCAAGTCCTCGTGGCGGAACTCCGGCGTCTGTACAACGTGCTGATCGACGCCAAGAAGCGGGGCGCGTAGGCTGGGTCGTCGCCGCCGGTGAAGAAGGGGTGTGCCGCCTCCAACACACACTCGTAGTAGCCGACGGCGACACTTCGGCGTAGGCTGTGCGCCAGGAGGAACCGACCAGTGGCAATCTCAGCAAGGGCGCGAGCGCGGCTGAAGCCGAGCGATTTTGCCTATCCTCGCCAGAGAAAATACCCCCTGGTGCCGAAGTCCCGAGCACGGAACGCATTGGCCCGTGCAAATCAGAAGGGGACGTTCGGAACGTATGCCCACGTCGCAGCGGCCATCCGCCGGCGGTACGGCAAGAACGCTCTCGCCAGCGTCAAGGGGAAGCGAGGCACGAAGCCGCCGACCAGGGCTGCTCGCAGCCGTCCCATGAGCCGCGCCAACAAGGCGCGCAGCGCAGCGTACCGGCGACGAGCCGCGCACCCGAGCCGACGGGCGACGCGGGCGACGCGCTCGACGCGCAGCACGGCCCGCTCACGTTCAGGATCAGTCAGGAGACGACGCTAATGGCCCGCTTCAAGACGTACTCGATGCAGAACCCGCCTCGCTCGGGCGGTCGGCCCAGCAGCACGGCGCGCCGCACGTCGGCCAGTGTCCCTGCACTGCGCAGGGGAGGCATCCCACAGCGCGGCGTCGTCGGCAGCGTCGGGCGCGTGACCCGAAGGGTCAGCTAACCGTGGGCTGGTGGTGGTGGCTCGTTCACCTGCTGTTGCATACCTCGGAACGTAGCCACTACTGCCGGGCTGTCGCGGCCCATCGCCGTCGCCATCGCCCGGTCAGGCTCGTCCAGTGAACGGGATCGCCCGTGGCGGCATGGGGAAGAAGGGCTACAAGCTCGACCGCCGCTTCACCGACCGACGGATGATCGCCGAGGACTACCTGCACCGCATCAATGCGGGGGAGATGTCGCCACGCCCAGGTCGCCTCATCGGCACCGCCGGCCAGGAGGTCGGCTGGATCAGAGTGCTGCGGCCACACATCCCGCTGCCTGGCTGGTTCGGGCCACAGATCACCAGCCCTGGCGTGCCGCCGCCGTCCCGCACCTGGCCGCCCCCACACCCGGAGCAGCCGCTCCCACCACCCCCCGATGCCGGGTAGTCGCTGGGCCTCGATCAAGCACCCGCGCCAGTACGAAGCGCTCAAGCGGAAGGGCTACTCGAAGTCGAAGGCCGCCGCGATCAGCAACGGCGTGACCTACCCAGGCAAGAGCGTCAAGCAGGCACGGGCCTACCGTCGGCGACGTAAGAAGCGCTGAGGAAGTGGGCGATGGCTGCCTCGACTTCCTCGGGCGTCAGAGTGTCAACCCTGTCAAGCGTGGGCTGCAACGCTACTGCCCGAACGTGGCCGTGGTGAGCGTCACCTGTGCGGGCCTTCCGGGCGGCTCGCAACACGCTGTCATTGCGACGATGAATAGCGACGCCACGACAGCGGCGAGAGCAGGTCGTGCCGCGCCCATCCTTGGCCTGGCTCGCATAGCGGCGAAACAACGTTCCACAGACACAGCACGCGAACTCCCGAACGGCCCCGCCGCGTGATCCGCTCATGGTCTTGTGCTGCGCACGCCCTACGCTCCCGGCGCGCCGTTTGCAGGCTGCCGTGCAGAACTTCTTGCCTGGTCGGGGCTGGAAGTCAGCCCCACAGAACGCGCATCGTGCCGGGGGATGAGTCTCAGCCCATCGCTGCGCGGCAGCGGCGAGCCTTCTGGCCGCGTAGTAACACGTCTTGCAGACATCCACCTTCGCCCAGCGTGTAACGCGGCTTTCGCCGCAAACCGAGCACGTGCCAAATCGTTGCGGGTCGTTGCGCTTCCCCGCCGCTCTTCGCGCTCGGTCGTAGCACGACCAGCATTGGTCTTGGCACGGCCAGACCCGCTGCCGTCGCGACACAGACGGATCGGTAGACGGATAGCCCTGGCACGTCTTGCACGCTGTCACGCCGCCACCCCCCATTCGCGCACTGCGTCCGAGTCAGGGCCAGCCTCCCGGATCAGTCGCTTCAACAGCGCCCGCTGCTCGGCATGGCGCAGGTAATCCGGCTTCGGAGGGTTGTCCATCATCCGCTGCCGCTCGATGAGTTCCTCGACTGTGACAGGCCCGTGGACCGCCACGATCTGCCCCGTCGCGCTCAGAGGGTGGAAGGCGTGCGCAGGGTTCGGCACGCTGGGGCGGCGAGGCACGCCCGGTGCGGCGACCGGGCCTGGCGCAGTCTGCGTCGTGCGGATGTACTCGAACTCTTCCACTTCGTCGTAGATCGCCCTCGCGAGGGCAACGAGCCGCTCGTCGTTGGGGATGTACACGAACGCCGGCTGGCTCAGCATCGGCACGTCCAGAGCGGGGTTGAATCGCTGGAACCGGCCGACGAACTGCTGTAAGAACAGCGGCGTGGTGTACGCCGAGGCATAGACGCCCACCCGCAGCCGCCGGTTGTCGTAGCCCTCGGACGCCATCTTGATTGCCACCAGCCAGGACGTATCGCTGTTCCTGAACGCCTTGAGCTTGTCACTCGCGTTGGCGTCGTCGTAGGTGACCTTGAGGGGTTCCTCGCCGGTGATTGCCAGCAGTAGAGCCTTGACCTGCTCGGCGTGCGCTTCGTCAATGACGGCAACGAGCGCCTGGGCTCGCGGGTCGCCTTCCCGCTGCAACGTCTGAAGCTGAGCGTGGGCGGCTGAGAGCATGGCGCGCAGGCCGTTGACGGCCGTCTCGTCATCGACAGCCCACAGGAACGTCCGTAGTCGCTGCTGGGCTTCGCCGGGTTTGAGGTCGTCGGAGAAGCTCGCCACCTGAACCTCGTCGGGGACGTACCGGCTGATCCACCGCATCTCGCCATCGACGCTGGGGAAGAAGACTTCCCGCACCACGGTCTGATCGCTCAGACCTTCGAGGTAGCTGTAGGTGAAGTCGTTGAAGCTGACGAACCGCGTCTCGTCGTCGGGGTCGCGCACCAGGCTGACGCCTGCGATGCGGTTGCCGTCCGTTCGGAAGGGCGTGCCGCTCATCGACAGCGTGTACACGGGCCGAGCTTCGGCGAGCGCCTGGCCCCACGCCTTCTCTTCGGAAGCATGGTGAACCTCGTCCAGCACGAGCATCACTCGCTCGTTCTCACAGAGCAGGGCAAGCTCTGCGGCGTTTTCGAGCACGCCCTGGTACGTCACGGACAGCCCGTGGTAGAAGCGCGGGATGATCGGCCCGATGAAGCCGGGGGCAAGTTGGACGCCGACCAGCGGGCCAAGCTCGTAGTAGCCGTTCCGCACAACGTCGGTCGGCGAGACGAAGACCACTCGGTCAATGTCGCCTCGCAGGAACCGTTCGTGAACGGCTTTGAACGAGGCCAGCGTCTTGCCCGCGCCAGGTGTGGCGACGAGCAGGTAGTTGGCCTTGTCCTGGGTGAAGTAGTCCTGCATGAAGCGGGCGGCCCAGGCTCGCGGCCGAAGCGTCTCGGGCCAGTCGCCGACGACGTGGTGGTCGGCCGTCAGATCGAGCGGGCAGTCAGCAGTGTCGAAGCCCTTGCGCTTGTTGCACGCCGAGCAGAGCGCCTGAAGATTCTCGACCACGGTGAGGCCGCCGAGAATCCAGGGGATGATGTGGTCGAACTCGCAGCAGCAGCCACGGAAGTCAACGCCGCAGGCAGCGCAGCGAGCGACGCCATCGACGGTCTGCCGGCGCAGGACGATTGTCCGCTGCGAGGCGGTCGCCCAGCGTCGCGGATCGAGCGCCTGGGGGGTAAGAAGGTCGGTCATCAGAGTTCTCCTTGGTCGGGGGTCTTGAGGCATACGGTGCCTCTACAGATGAGAACACGAACGAGTCCGTAGTTATTCCCCTACGGACCCGAATCGGTTCAGGCGGGGACGAGGGTGGGCTTGATGCCGGCGAACAGGTCGCCGAGCTTCAGCATGGCCTCTTCGCGGCGGCGTTCCTTGCGGGTGTCGTGGCCGACGTGGAAGCCGTGCCCGTGCGGGCAGCGGTAGGGGAACATCCACTCGGCGTCCACCTTGGGGTGGCCGAGGTGGCGCTTGAGCCAGCGCTCGGCGTCGCCTCGGGTGTCGAAGCTGTTCTTGTCACACTGCCAGCAGTGGATGATGTGGCGGCGGTCAATTCTCTTGGTCACGGGTCGGGCTCCTTCGGGGCTGAATGTGGTCGGGGGCTGAGGTCGATGTTAGGCCGCGCCGAGCGCGGCTTCCTGCTCGGCGAGCTTGGGGCCGAAGCGCATCTGCGCCGCCTGGCGGGTGGTGCCGCAGGCTGCGCCAATGTCCGCCCAGGTCGCGCCGCTCTTGCGCTGGTTGCCGACGACGGCCACGATCAGGTCGTGGAGCAGGTCGTCGGCCTGGATGAGTTCGGTGAGTTGGTCGCCGTCGGCTTCGCCCACGCTGCGGGCAACGCCTCGGATGACCCGTCGAAGATCGGCGACGGTGAAGGGCTTGGGCTGCTTGGCAGCCGGCTGGCGGATGGTCTTCTGCATGGCGGGTCGGGTCGCCAGTCGCGGGAAAATGTCAAGGTGAGCTTGACACGATTTCGACGCTGAGGGGCGGGCGCTCTCCTTTGTGGTCGGGGGCTCGCATCCCCGTCGTCGGGGACACGGCAAGAGTATAACCCAATCGGTTCCGCAGGGGAACCTGATTTATTGGATCAGCGGTCGCAGCCGGTCGGCCTCGGTGCGCTGCCGTTCCAGAACGTCGGCCAGCGGTGCGGGCAGTAGCTCGTCCAGGCGCGAGCGCACGAGGTCAACGATCACCCGCTGCGACAGGGCCTCACACTCGTAGGCGTCGTGGACGCCGGTGTCGCCCTTGAAGCGGTTGTCCTTCTTGGTGATCGGGCTGAGCGTGAAGCTGGGGTCGGCGATCTGGGCGGGCGTGAGCGCCAGGCGTTCCCATTGCAGGTTGCCCTTGAGTTCGCGTTCCAGAACGCGCCTGGTGTTGGCCTCGATGTGGGCCACGCCGGCCAGGTCGTAGTCACCCAGGTACAGCACGTGGTCGCCCGCCTTCAGCGCCGGCACGACGTTGGTGTGCAGGAAGCCGCCGGCCTGGCCGTTGGTCGCGGCGAAGCTCACGCGGTACTCGCGCAGCACGGCGCGCAGCACGCCCATCAGCGAGCGGCTCTCACACAGCACCATCGGCCGCCGGCCAGGTGCCCACGGGTCGAGCAGCAGGCGCTTGGCCTCGGGGTCGAGGATCGCCAGGAGGTGCTCGGCGACGCTGCCGTGGACGAAGGGCTCTTCGAGCACCCGCGTCTCGTCCACGATCCAGGCCCACGGCACCAGGCCGTTCGAGCGCAGGTCGCGAATGGCGTCACCGAAGTCCTGGCCTGGCCGTCGGGCCATCTTCTTGCCAGGCTTGACCTCGGCCGCCTCCTTGGTCACCCACCCCCGTTGCTCGGCCTCGTACATCAGGAAGCGGCCTGACGTGGGTAGCTGGGCCTGGTCGCGGTGCTCGTACAGCAGGATCAGGGCGTGGCGACGGTGCAGGCCGATCTTGGTCTGCGGGCTCAGGAAGCGTTCGAGCCACGCCTTATACGTGGCGAGGGCTGGGTCGGTGTCTGCCTGGTCGGGGGACATCCGCTCACCATAACATGCGACCTGCCGGCACAGCCGTTTAGACCTGGCCTTGACGCATCACAAGGCCACAGAGGTACGATAGGCAGTCGGCCAAGAAGGAGGGCCTCGAACATGAACGCCGAAGTCGCAAGCGTCCTGCCAACCACCGTTGTCGAGCAGGATCACAAGCTGGAAGGCGCAGCCGATAAGTCGTCGGAGGCGCTCATGGAACTCCGCTGGCACTGGACACTGGACGAAGCCAACGCCCGCCGAGTGTCCGTCAGCCAGTACGCCCGCCAGGTGGATCGGGACCAGGGGGTGATCCACCGCTACGCACGTGGGTGGCAGATTTTTGCCCTTGAGGGCAAAGCCGTGTCAGCCGACGACGCCCGCCGCCTGGCTTCCATGAGTCAGGAAACGGCCGCTGCGACGGCCGCCGTGGCGAAGCACTACGGCGGCAGCATCCAAGCCACAACCCGCAGCGCTCGTCGCTCGAACGTCGCACGTTCCATTCGCGAGCACGCCCGTGAGCGCGCCGAGCGCAAGGGCACGTCTACGCTGGACGAGATTCCCGCCGCTGCGGAAGCCACGTTCAAGGCGAGCAAGGCTCGCGCTCGGGAAGAGGGAGAGCGCAAGTCGCGCCACACGCTGCGCTACATCGAGATTGAAGGCGACATCACCAAGGCTCGCCGCTACCTGCTCGACGCCGCACAGACGGCTGAGGGCGTGGAGTTCGACGCCGAGGAACGCGAGTTGCTCGCCGACACGCTGGACAACATCAAGCGCTTGCTCAGCTTGCTCGACCGGGCAATCGCGGGCTCCTACGACACCAGCTGGAAATCCGAGCTTCGCCTCATTCAAGGAGGTCGCGCTTCGTGAGTCCATTGACCGTTCTCAAAGACGACGACCGACCCGACGACCAGGGTCGCCAGTACCGCATTGATGTCCACGCCGGCTGGTTGTTCGACCGCCTCATGGCGGTGCGGCCCAACGGCCTCACCTACGAGGACGCCGAGCAGGAGTGGGGCTGGGATCGCGGCTACTTCTTCAAGGTCGTGCGCGTGCTGCGCAGCATCCTGGCGAGCGAGAAGGTCACGGTGCCCTGCGCCCAGGAAGACGGCTACGGCACGCCCTACGTCTACCGCCTGACCGACGACCCGAAGGCGATTGAGGCGTGGGAGGCCAACCGCCTCAACGACGGCGAGTCACGCTTGGTGACGATTCGCAACGTGGCCGAGAGCGCGATGCACTTCACGGACGGTCGCTCGCTGACTGGCAAGCGCGCTCGTAAGATGCACAAGGCCGTGGACCGCCTGATCGAAGACCTCGCCGAGTTGCGCGCCGACGCGGTGTGACAGTATCAGCGTTGGCCGTGTCCGAGCGCACCCAGCACGAGTTCGTGACCGTCGCGGAGGTGGCACGCCGGCTCCGCATCAGCAACGGCACGGTGTTGCGCTGGATTTACGCTCGGCGCATCCAGGGAGCGATCAAGCTCTCAGGGGGCCGTGCCGGCTGGCGCATCCCAGCCGACGAGATTGAGCGCCTCATCGCCGAGTCCGAGTACAACGGCTCATAGCAGCATCCCGAGCCCGATCAGCAGGAGCGCAATGCCGATGCTGGTCGGGCTCACTGGTGCCCAGCCCAGGATGGTCAGCACGGCCAGGATGCTCAGCACGACGCCGATCACCTGGCGCGCCGTGGGCGGACCTGGGGCCTCGGGGTCACTGTGGTCCCCCGCCCGTTTCACAGGATCGGCGCGCATGGCCCCAGGCGCGCACCAGGCGGCCCGCACGTGGCCCCTGGCAAATCGGATGACTGACGAGTCGGCTCACACAGGGGCACGGCTGTAGGGCCTCCTAGAGCGTTCTGTGAGGGATGCCTTCGGGATCGGCTGTGTCGTGGTCTTCGTGCTGCTGCTGGGCGCGGCGCTGATGTTCATCGCGGTCGCCGTCATTGTGATCGCGTTCATCGGTGCGGCCCTCGGCCCCAGGTAACAAACGCGGCACGAGGGGTTGACACGCCGGGTGACGGGCAGTGTAAAAGCGAGTTCCAGACCGTTGCTTAGCTTGGCGAGCGTCGCGGTCGTCGCTTGGATCGGGCTCACGGCAGGGCAGTGGTTCGATCCCGGAGGGGGCGACGGCAACCCGACACCCCTACCGGCAGCACGCGGGCCTGAGCACTCCTTCGCGCTCGGGTTCGAGCAGTTGCATCAGCAGATCGGCGACGTGATGGGCGTCCCCGTCGAGGACGAACACGTCGGCGACGATCAGGACATGGTGCAGCGCACCACGACCGGCCTGGCCGTCTGGAAGGATGGGCAACAGGCGAGCTTCACGGACGGCTGGCACACCTGGGCGCTCGATGTGCCGGCGCAGCAGCAGGCGGCAGCGACAGGGCCGCCGACTGCTACGGGGCCACCCATCGGAGTGTGGGAACGGCTGGCTGCCTGTGAGTCTGGCGGACGATGGGCGACCAACACGGGGAACCACTACTACGGAGGGCTCCAAGAGGATATGACCTTCTGGGCGAACTACGGCGGATTGGCGTATGCCGCCCGGCCGGACCTCGCCAGCCGCGCCGCCCAGATCGACGTGGCGATTCGCGGCCAGGCCCGGCAGGGCTGGGGCGCGTGGCCCGTGTGCAGTAGAGTGGTCGGGTTGAGGTGAGGTTGATGCCCTGGCTGCTCTTGGTTGCCGGCGCGTGGACAGCGCTGTGCGGACTGGTCGTCATCGGCTGGGCCAGGTTCATGCGTCCGATCCGCGACTTCGAGAACGAGCGTGCTCGACAGCGCGGTGTAGTCTTGGACTGACATGGCAACCACCACCCCGGCGCGGACGTACTCAGCCTGGTGGATCATCAAGCTCATCGCTCTGATCCTCGCCATCCTGTGCTTCCTCGTCTCGGCGTTCGGCTTCACGTCGCTCGGCAACGCCAACCTCGTTGACCTGGGGCTGGCGCTCGGGTTCGCGTCGTTCCTGCCGATCAACTAGCCCACCGGGCCGTCCGGCTCAGAGAAGGGCTGCTTGTGTGTGCTCGCTGCCAGGTTCGCTGGCCGTGTCTGGCGTCTCACCTGGCGGCACTGGCACGACGATCAGCCGAGTCCGCCGACCTGCCCGAGCCGCCTGCTTCAGCGTCCAGCAGCCGCCCGACTTGACGTGGTGCTCGGGCGGCGTCTTGCAGTGGTAGCAGCCCTGCGGGAACACCCACCGACTCTTGAAGTCCTCGGGCAACCGCTGCACGGTGATGCTCACCACGAGGTCGCTGGCGCGCACGATCTGTAGGTTGCGCGGCTTGTAGCCAAGCTCCCAGGACAGGCGCTTGGGCGGGTACTCCTGGGTCGGGATGCCGAGCGCCTCGGCTTCCTCGATGGCCCAGATGTCGATGCCGCCCAGGTGGCAGTGGCCGCTCACGACCAGGCTGGCGTGCTCGGCTTCGAGCACCTCGCGGATGGCGCAGCGGGCGAGCCACTGGCCCTCGACGGAGAACTTTGCCGCCTCGGCCCCGACGATGCCGACCCGCGTCACGGGAGGCTGCGCAGGCGGGCGATGGCGCGCACCTCGCTGATGGCTTCCTCCATCTGCGCGAGCACGCCGCTCGGCATCTCGGCAATCGCCTGCGGCTGAAGCCGCTTCCAGGCCGCGTCGGCCTCTTCCTCGGTGCATCGGCCGGCCATGACGAACATCGCCAGGAGTAGCTGTCCCATGCCGCGCTCGATCACGGCCGCCGCAAGAGCTTCTTGAGCTTCTCCATGTCGGCGACGGACGGGGCGACCTGCTCGCCGTCGCGGTAGATGCGGAACTTGGCGGGCCTGAGCACGCCGCGCCCGAGTCGTTCGAGGCGCTTCTGATGGGCGACGACATCGGCGCAGCCCTCGGAGCAGAAGGTCCGGCGTCGGGGCTCGGTGATGGGCTTGCCGCAGCGGGCACACAGTCGGGGGTTCATGTCGTCACGATTCTACCCACGAGGTGCATGAACCACTCGTGGACCGTGGCACCGAAGGCGGTGACGCTAACCAGTATGACCAGGGCGATAAGGGCGACGAGCAGGGCATATTCCACATTGGACTGCGCCCGCGTGCAGGTCGGGGGCATGGCCCCAGCCTGCGCGCTTCAAGTAGCAGAGCGGTTGAGCGTGCGTTGTCGGGTAGGGTCGGTCAGCGTTGACGACGGCCAGGGATGGGGTGTCGGGTAGAAGCGTGGGGAGTAGCTGTGGCGTGGGCGGTGACCGGGATGGCTTGTCGGTGTGGGTTGGGGGTGGGGGGCCGAGATGCGAGCAGCGCAGAGTCGGGCATGGCTAGTCCGGGATTGGCCGGTCGGTCAGGCGAGGGCCGATGAGGTCTGCGATGGCTCGGCTTGGTTAGGTTAGTCGCGAAGAGCGGGGCGGCACAGGCGAGCAGTGTCGGAATGAGCGGACGGGGCGCGGGTAGATCGGCAGTTGGCAGGGCTCGGGTCGTCGGAGTGGTATGGGTCGGAACGGCACGGCGAGCAGGGCGACGGGCTGCGATGGGTGGTCGGGCAGGGAAGGGCAGGTCCGAGTCGCGACGAGTAGGAACGTCGGCTAGGCACGCTTTGAGGGGGTGAGGAACGGATAGTCGAGCGGCGTTGACTGGTGTCCGGGTCGGCACGGTTCGGGTAGTCGGACTGAGGCGGATAGGCGTGGTGATGGCTGGCTCAGCGGCGGCTCGGGTCGTCGGTGGAGGTGAGGTCGGACGGAGCGGAGACGAGTCAAGGCTTGTCGGAGAAGACCTGCTTCGCGTCGGTGTGCGCGGGGTTGCATAGGGTTGTCGAGTTGGGTAGGGACGTGATCGACCAGGCTGGGGTAGTCGAGGGGAGTAGCGCAGGGCCGAATAGGGTCCGGGTCGAGGGGGCTTGTCGGTGACGCGGGGCGGGGACGGGACAAGGGACGGTGAGGGGCGGGTAGTCGAGTTGGGACGGACGTGACTTTGGGCAGAGCAGTGATGCTTTGAGCAGTCGGGTCGGGAGGCGGCGAGATGAGCGGACGTGGGCTGAGGGGCGGGATGAGCAGTCGGCGGGGGTCGGGAAGGTGGGCGTTGAGCGGGGAAGTCGGGAAGGGCGGCGACGGTTCGGGCAGGGCCGACCAGGGTGGGGTAGTCGGGTCGAGTCGGATTGACCAGCGAAGGCGGGATAAGGGGTCGGCTTGTCGGGAGGGCGTGGGGAGGCGAGTCCTGGGTGGACCGGGGTGGAGAAGGCGAGGGTCGTCGGCTCGGGCAGTCGTGCGCGGGCGAGCGTAGTGGAGGCTTGTCGCGAAGGGGGAGGGGAGGTGCGCGGGGGCGTGTCTAGACGATGGGTTGTCGGAGAGGGTGGGGTGGGCTACGAGCGCGGATTGGTCCGGGATGGCTGGTCGGTGCCGGGATGCGACGGGCGGGTCATGCGCTGGTGGCGGACTGTCTCGGCGAGGCTGGGGCCGGGCTGTCGGTGGGATGCGGGCGGGTTGGCAGTGACGGCGTGGACGGCTTGGGTTGTCGGCCAGGATGGCTCAGGGGAGAGTAGCTGTGGATAGTCGGCCTGGTTTGATGCG
>Ga0126369_10001695_pt1 | contig 15404 bp, 13 predicted proteins | sample PanSoiMetaPlot_1_FD_109646 | JGI IMG/M metagenome (GOLD analysis project Ga0126369, IMG submission 109646) | Tropical forest soil microbial communities from Panama - MetaG Plot_1 | ecosystem: Environmental > Terrestrial > Soil > Tropical forest > Bulk soil | place: Panama | collected 2016-02-17 | reverse complement strand
TCCGGCGATCACATCCCGGTCATACGCCGTCCCGTTCCGACAGGCGCCAGCACTACCCGTACATCGCCTCGATCTCCGGGCCGTACCGGTCCACGATCACGCGGCGCCGCATCTTCAGCGTGGGCGTCAGCTCGCCGGACTCGGGCGTCCACTCGGCCGGCAGCACCGTGAAGCGCTTCACCTGCTCCACGCGGGCCAGGTGCTCGTTGGCGGCGTCCACCGCCCGCTGCACCTCGGCCAGGACCTCCGGGTTGTGCGACAGCTCCGCCAGGGACGCCGCCTCGATCCCGCGCCGCCTCGCCCACACGGGCGCCATCTCCGCGTCCAGGACCAGCAGCGCGGTCACGTAGGAGCGGCGGTCGCCGATCGCGCACGCCTGTCCGATCAGGGGGTGCTGGAGCAGCAGGTGCTCGACGTTGGCCGGGGAGATGTTCTTGCCGCCGGCCGTGATGATCAGCTCCTTCTTGCGGTCGACGATCTTCACGTAGCCCTCGGCGTCCATGGTGCCGATGTCACCGGTGTGCATCCAGCCGTCGGCGTCGATCGCCTCCGCGGTCTTCTCGGGGTCCTTGTAGTAGCCGGCCATGACGATCGGGCCGCGCACGATGACCTCGCCGTCCTCCGCGAGCCGGACCTCGATGCCCGGGTAGGCGTAGCCGACCGTGCCGTTGCGGACCCGGTCCATCGACGTGATGGTGGCCGCGCACGTCAGCTCCGTCATCCCCCAGCCCTCGGTCATCGACAGGCCGAGCGCCTGGAAGAACTCGATGATCGCCGGGTCCAGCGGCGCCGCGCCGGTGAATGCCTGCTGGCACTCCTCGAGCCCGACGCGGCCGAGGATCGCCTGCATCGCCGGCAGCGCCCGCTCCGCGCCGGCGGCCAGCTCGGCCTGCGGCTCCTGGCCCTGCTGTCGCAGCCGCACCACCTGCCGGCGGACCTCGATCGCCCGCTCCAGGGCCTGCCGGCGGTCCGCGTCGGGATCGGCCGCCATCGCCGCCGTCAGGCCGGCGTGCAGCTTCTCCCAGATCCGGGGGACGCCCACGAGGGCGGTCGGACGCACCTCCATGGCGTACTCGAACAGCTTCGTGGGGTCGGGGCAGAAGTACACCTCGCCCCCGCCGAGCAGCGTCAGCCAGTGGTCGACGGTGCGGCCGGTGGCGTGCGCGAGCGGCAGGTAGGAGATCAGGCGGACGCCCTCCTCGCCCGGCGGCAGGACCCGGTCGTTGGCGGCCCGCAGCCAGAGCACGTTGCGCTGGGGGATCATCACGCCCTTGGGCGGCCCGGTCGTGCCCGACGTGTAAATCAGCGTGGCCAGGTCCTCCGGCTTCACCTGGCGCCACGACTCCTCGAACGCGCCGGGGCTGCGCTCCGCCTCGGCCCGGCCGGCGGCCCGCACCGCCTCCCACGTGGTGAGCCAGTCCTCGCCCGGCTCGGGCTCGCCCTCGAGCAGCACCACGCGGCGCAGGTTGGGCAGCCGGGCGCGGACCACCTCCAGGCGGGCCAGGAACCCGCGGTCCTCCACCACCGCCATCGTGGCCTCGCAGTGGTTTGCGATATAGGCGGCCTGCTCGGGGGCAAGCGTGTTGTAGAGGGAGACCGGACAGCCGCGCGCGTGCAGCGCGGCCAGGTCGGCGATCTGCGGCTCCGGCCGGTTGCGCGACCACAGCAGGAGGAACTGGCCGGGGCCGAACCCGAGGGCGCGCAGGCCGAGGGAGACCTCGGCCACCGCCTCCCGGTACTGCCGCCACGTCAGCGCCTGCCAGCCGTCGCCGGTGCGCCACTTGAGCGCCTCGGCGTCGCCCAGCCGAGCCACGGTGCTCGCGAAGGCCTCCGGCAGCGTGTGCCCCTCGACCTCGGCGTCGATCTCGGCGCGGGCCGCGGCGACGTCAGCGGTGTCCAGCTGCTGCATGACTCCTCTCTTCTCCCCAGTAGGGCTGATGCTCGGCCTCACCGCACCGTGGTGGCGAGACCGAACGGCAGGCGGCGGAAGACCTCCTCGCTGACCAGGAAGCCGGCGAAGATCAACAGCACCCCGAGCAGCTCGCCCAGGGCGAACGCCCACGTCACGCCGAACCGCTCGAGTCCGCTCGTCACGCTGGGGACGAACCCCCCGAGCGCGATGAGGACCGTGGCCGGCACCCGAGAGCTCAGACGCCCCGCCGCGAGCGCGCGCAGGGCCAGGGGCAGCGAGGCGACAAGGTTGACCACGACGGCCAGCGCCCGGTAGAGCTGGCCCACGATCGGGGTCCGGACCGTGCCCCGGAGCACCTTCCGCTTGGGCATGTAGACGTAGACCGAGAACACGGCGCCGCCGATCAGGCACAGCGCGCCCGCGATGTTGAACGGGCCGGTCAGGATGCGCAGGTAGCCCGGCACCGCGGTCCCCACCGGCACGTGCGTGATCGGGTCGAGCGCATAGCCGGGCGGGGTGAGCGCGGCGGTCAGCGTCAGCCACGCGACCAGCAGCGAGGCGGCCGCCAGCGCCGTCATCGCCACGTGCGCCCCCAGCTCCCGCCGCCGGGCCGTGGCCACGATCACGGCCGCGCCGGCCGCCGTCGCGAGCCCGATGACCAGCGCCACGTTGGACCAGGCGGTCGGGTGGCCGGCCTGGATCAGCGCCAGCTGGCTCAGCCACGCGAACAGCCCGCCGAGCACGATGGAGACGCCCGCGAAGTGCCCGAACCCGGTGTGGGACAGCAGGTACACCGTCCCCATCCCCAGGTACGCCGCCACGTAGATGGCCCCGAACAGGTACCAGGCGCGGTACAGCGCCGGGCTCCAGCCGAACGCGCCGCCCGCGAACTGCGTGCCCGAGCTGATCGCGTACCACGCCAGGCCGGCGCCCCAGACGAGCTGGAAGCTGCGCCGCCGCTGCCACCACTGCTCCAGGACGAGGGCGGCGAAGGCCAGGCTGACCAGGCACGTGGCGAGCGGCAGCACCACGTTCATCACCGTCATCGCGCGGCCTCCCAGAACGCGTCGAGGTATGCCACCAGCACCTCGTCCAGAAAGGCGCCGACCTGCCGGTAGAGACCGATCGGGTCGTACGCCGCGCGCCCCTGGTCCCGCACCGCCTTCATCTGCAACACCGTCTCGATCAGCATGTCACGGAACCGAGTGTGCGCTCTCACGGCCTCCGGCGTGGTCAGGCCGCACTGCGCGGCCATGCGGCCCTGCTCCCGGGCGGCCTGCCGCGCCTCGGCGAGCGGCGCGTCCGCGCCGGAGCCCGGCGTGAGGGCCCGCACAAGCTGGGCGAGGAGCTCCCGGCCGAGCTGGCGGAACCGGTCGCGGGTGCCGGGGTCCAGCAGCCGGTACCAGGGCTCGGCGCCCAGGCGGCCCGCGCCGAGCTCCCGCCGCGCGCGTCCCAGGGCCGCGTTCTGGAGCAGGTCGAGCTCCGCGGGCGGCTGTGCGGACAGCGCGGTCAGCAGCGCGTCGACGTCCTCGGCGGAGAACCTGCGGTGACCGCCGGGCGTCCGGAAGCTGCGGACGCGGCCGCGGTCCGCCCACTGCCGGAGCGTCGCCGGGTGGACGTCCAGCAGCCGGCTGGCCTCCCGCAGGGTGAGCCAGCCGGCGGCCTCGGTGGGAACGGCTGTCGGCACGACGCGAAAACATACAGGAATTAAGAAGTTTGCAGAGAGACTTGCAGCTCTCTGCAGATTTCCAGCCCCCGGGACTCGCCTGCCGCGGACCGCTTCTGCTACGGTGGCGCGCGATCGTTTCGGAAGCAGCCCGAGCTGGTCTTCGGACCGCGACCTGCCACTGGTGCTCGGGCGACGCGGACCCACGGGGTAGAGCTGGGCCGCAGGAGGAAGCGACTTGGAGCGGATGCTGCGAATCGCCATGCTGGCCGTCACGGCGCTCGTCGCCGTGGTCGCCACGGTCGCGACCGTGAGCCAGCACCGGACGGCGCCGTTCTCGCCACGAACCGCGGCGCACCTGGCCGAGACCACCCTGGTGCCGCCCCGCACCACGCTGCCCGCCGAGGCCAGCGGGCGGGTCGAGGTGTGGCAGAACGCGCGCCTCCTGGCCGCCGAGGCGGCCGCCGCGGCCCAGGCGGCCGCCGATGCGCAGGCCAAGGCCAGGGCGGCGCGGGCCGCGGCAACGGCGCCGCCCGCGACGTCGATCCCGAGCTACCCGGCCGGCACGATCCAGGACATCATCACGAAGGCATTCACGCCGCTGGGCGCGACGGCCGTCGCGTGGGGCCTGCGGGTGGCGCGCTGCGAGTCCGGCTACAACCCGCGGGCGTACAACCCGGCGGGACCGTACTACGGGCTCTTCCAGTTCCTGATGTCGACGTTCAACGCGACGCCGTTCAAGGGCCAGGACGTCTACGACCCGGTGGCGAACGCCGGCGCGGCGGCGTGGAAGTACAGCCAGGGCGGCGCCGGCGCCTGGGGGTGCCAGTAGGCTCGCCCTCGCAGTGATCCACCGGCCCCCGCGCGTCGGCTGGAGTGCCGATCTCAGATGAGCCTCGCCAGCCGCCCTCGGACCTCGTAGACTGACCGACTCATGGCCGCCCCGGAGCTTCAGCATGCCGCCCTCGAGGAGCTCATCAACGGGCTCAATCCGGCCCAGCGGGAGGCCGTCGACCACCTGGAGGGGCCGCTGCTCATCTTCGCCGGGGCGGGCAGCGGCAAGACGCGGGTCCTCACGACCCGGATCGCCAATCTGATCGCGCAGCGGAAGGTCTGGCCCGACCGCCTGCTCGCCGTGACGTTCACCAACAAGGCGGCCCGCGAGATGCGTGAGCGCGTCGGCCGGCTCGTGGAGGGCACCGACCGGATGTGGGTCGGCACGTTCCACGCCACATCGGTGCGGATGCTGCGGCGCGACGCCGAACGGATCGGCCTGCCGCGGTCCTTCACGATCTTCGACGACGACGACAGCCGCGCCGCGATGAAGCGGGTCCTGGACGACCTCCGGCTCGACCCCAAGAAGTACCCGCCCGCCCTGATCGCCAACCAGATCTCGCGGGCCAAGAACGAGCTGCTCGGGCCCGAGCAGTTCCCGGACCGGAGCTACCAGGACGAGATCGTCCGCCGCTGCTACGAGCGCTACGAGGTGGTCCTCCAGCGCTCCGGTGGCCTCGACTTCGACGACCTGATCGTCAAGGTCGTCCACCTGCTGCGGACCGACGAGGAGGCGCGTGACCGCTGGCGCGACCGCTTCCGCCACGTGCTCGTGGACGAGTACCAGGACACCAACCGCGCCCAGTACGTGCTCGTGAACCTGGTCGCGGGCGAGCACCGCAACCTCGCGGTGGTCGGCGACGACGACCAGTGCCTCGTCACGGGGACCCGGGTGACGATGGCGGACGGCTCCACGCTGCCGATCGAGGCCGTGCGGCCGGGCGACCTGGTCCGCTCGGGCCTGGGCGGGGGCGCGTTCGGCGCCGCCCGCGTGGTGCGTGCCCACCGCAGCTGGGCGCGCGGATCCGGCGTCGCGATCACGACCAGAACCGGGCGCCGCGTGGTGAGCACGCCGGAGCACACGCACTTCGCGGGCGCGCGCGACGGGGCCCCGCAGACCGCCGCGGCCGTGGTCGAGCTGTGCGGCGCGGGACCGCGCGGGGCGCACCGCCTCCGCGTCGGCGGCCGCTACGCGGAGGCGGACGAGTTCGGCGACCTGCTCCGCCGGGCGGCCGCCGCGCCCGCGGTCGCGTTCCAGGCCCGCCTGGCGTCCGACGAGCCGCTGCCGTTCGTGCCCGCGAGCGACGTGCGGCCGGGCATGGCGATGTTCACCGAGGCCGGCGGCTACGACGTGGTCGAGCGGGCGGAGGGCGTCCGGCTCGACGGCTGGGTGTACGACCTCGACATCGACCGCACCCACAACTTCGTCGCCGGGGGCCTGGTCACCCACAACTCGGTGTATGGCTGGCGCGGGGCCGACGTCCGCAACATCCTGGACTTCAAGAAGGACTACCCGGAGGCCGCGGTCGTCCACCTGGAGCAGAACTACCGCTCCACGCAGGCGATCCTCGACGCGGCGTACCACGTGATCCGCCACAACGCGGAGCGGGCGCCGAAGCGGCTCTGGACCGAGCGGGTCGGCGGCGAGCAGGTGAGCGCCGCGCAGCTCTACAACGAGGTCGAAGAGGCCGAGTACGTCGCCGACGAGATCGAGCGCCTCCGGCGCGTGGAGGGCCGGCGGTACGGCGACTTCGCCGTCCTCTACCGCGTGAACGCCCAGTCCCGATCGTTCGAGGACGTCTTCGGCCGTCGCCGCACCCCGTACCGCCTGGTCGGAGGCGTGCGGTTCTGGGAGCGGCGCGAGGTCAAGGACCTGCTCGCCTACCTGCGCCTGATACAGAACCCGGCGGACACGGTCAGCTTCGCCCGCATCGTCAACGTGCCGCGGCGCAAGATCGGCCCCGTCAGCGTCGACGCGGTCGTGACCGCCGCCACCCAGCGGGAGACCACCGTGCTCGACGTGCTGGCGAGCCCGGAGGCCGTCGCCGGCGTTCCGAAGGCCGCCCAGGGCCCGCTGGAGCGCTTCCGCCAGCAGCTCGAGTCGCTGCGCGCGACGGTGGGCGCGCTGCCGCCCAGCGAGCTGATCGACCACGTGATCGAGCTCACCGGGCTCGACGGCCACTACGCGGACGGCACACCGCAGGGCGACGCCCGGATCGAGAACCTGCAGGAGCTGCGCGGCCTGGCGCAGGAGTTCGACACGCACGAGGACCTGGCCGAGGCGCTGGAGCTGTTCCTGACCGAGGTGACGCTGCGCTCCGACGTCGACGCGTACACCGAGGACGACGACGGCGTCACGCTGATCACGCTGCACATGGTCAAGGGCCTCGAGTTCCCGGTCGTGTTCCTGGTTGGCATGGAGGAGAACCTGCTGCCCCACCGGCGCGCGGTCGAGGACGACCGCGAGCTGCCCGAGGAGCGCCGGCTCTGCTACGTGGGCATCACGCGCGCCCAGGACCGCCTCTACCTGACGTGCGCGTTCCGCCGCCACCTGTACGGACAGGCGCAGCCCGGCTTCCCCAGCCGCTTCCTGACGGAGATCCCGCAGACGCTGCTCGCGGCGCCGCGCCGCGGCGCCGCGCCGGTGGCGCCGCCCCGCGGCGGCTACCGCGAGCGGTTCGTCGAGCGCCAGGTCCAGGCGGCTCCGGCGGCGCCGCCCGTCCAGCGCTACCGGGAGGGCGACCGCGTCAGCCACCCCAAGTTCGGGCGCGGCGTCGTGATGAAGAGCACGCTCACGCGCACCGACGAGGAGCTGGTCGTGCGCTTCGACGCGGTGGGAGTCAAGATCCTGAACGGGACGATCGCGCCGCTGACCAGAGAATGAGCACGGACGTCCGACGGCGCCTGGACGACCTCCGCCAGCAGGTCAGCCGTCACGAATACCTGTACCACGTGCTCGACCAGCCCGAGCTCACCGACGCCCAGTACGACGCCCTCTATCGCGAGCTGGCCGCGCTGGAGGCCCAGCACCCGGACCTGGTCACACCGGAATCGCCGACGCAGCGAGTTGGGGGCGAGGCCACCGGCCAGTTCGCCAAGGTCCGCCACCGCAGCCCGATGCTCAGCCTCCAGAACGCCTTCGAGGAGCAGGAGATCCGGGCGTGGGACAAACGGGTACGGGCGGTCGCCGGCGACCAGCTGACGTACGTCTGCGAGCTGAAGATCGACGGGCTCGCGATGAGCCTGACGTACCGCGACGGCCGCCTGGTGCGCGCCGCCACGCGCGGTGACGGACTGACCGGCGAGGACGTGACCGCGAACGTGCGGACGATCCGCAGCGTGCCGCTGGCGATCCGTCGCGTCGACGGACTGCCGGAGGAGTTCGAGGTGCGGGGCGAGGTGTACTTCCCGCTCGCCAGCTTCGAGAAGCTGAACCGCGAGATGGAGGCAGCCGGCAGGCCGGCTTTCATGAACCCGCGCAACGCGGGCGCCGGCAGCGTGCGCCAGCTCGACCCGCAGGTGACCGCGAGCCGGAACCTCCAGACCTTCATGTACTCGCTCGACCCGTCCGGCCCGGCGCACGGCCAGTGGGACGTGCTGGAGACGCTGGTCGCGATGGGGTTCCGCGTCAACCCCAACCGCGCCCGCTTCGACTCGATCGAGGGCGTGATCCAGTTCCATGCCCACTGGCACGAGCACCGGCACGACCTCGACCACGACATCGACGGCGTCGTGGTCAAGGTGGACCGGCACGACCAGCAGCTGGAGCTGGGCTTCGTGGCTCGCTCCCCGCGCTGGGCAATCGCGTTCAAGTACGCGGCGGAGCAGGCGGAGACCGTCGTCGAGGACATCGTGTGCTACGTCGGCCGAACCGGGGTCCTGACGCCGGTGGCACATCTGCGGCCGGTGATCGTGGGCGGCGTGACGGTGCGCAACGCGTCGCTCCACAACGAGCAGCAGGTGAACGAGAAGGGCGTGTACGTCGGCGCGACGGTCACGGTCCAGCGGGCCGGCGACGTGATCCCCGAGGTGGTGTCGGTCGTCGATCCCAGGCCCGGCTGGAGGATGCCGGAGAAGTGCCCGGTCTGCGGGAGCGACGTGGTGCGCGAGGAGCCGTACGTCGCGCACCGCTGCATCAACCCGTTCTGCCCGGCCCAGCAGCTGGAGGTGCTCCGCCACTTCGCGGCACGCGGCGCGATGGACATCGACGGCATGGGCACGTCGACGCTGCAGCAGCTGCTGCAGCGAGAGATGGTGAAGGAGCCGGCCGACCTGTACCGGCTCTCGCTCGAGGACCTCACGGGGCTGGAGCGGTACGCCGAGAAGTCGGCGCAGAACCTCGTCCAGCAGATCGAGGCCAGCCGGACGCCGCCGCTGGGCCGCTTCCTGTACGCGCTCGGGATTCCCCAGGTCGGCGAGGCGACCGGCGACCTGCTCGCCGGTGAGTTCGGCTCGCTGGAGCGGCTGCGGGCGGCGTCCGAGGAGGACCTGCTCCGGGTCGAGGGCGTGGGCCCGAACATGGCGCGCGAGATCCGCCTGTTCCTGGACGGGCACGGCGGTGAGCTGATCGACCACCTGCTGGAGGCCGGGGTCCGCCCGCAGGAGGCCGCGGCGCCGGCCGAGGGCCCGCTGACCGGCAAGACGTTCGTCTTCACGGGCACGTTGAGCCGCATGACGCGCCCCGATGCCGAGCAGCTGGTGCGCTCGCTCGGCGGCAAGGCCGGGAGCGGCGTGAGTTCGAAGACGGACTACCTCGTCGCGGGCGAGGCCGCGGGCTCGAAGCTGGAGAAGGCGCAGCGGCTGAAGGTGGCCGTGCTGACCGAGGACGAGTTCCTGGCGCTGGCCGGTCGCTGAACGGCCGGTCCGCCGTGTTGCCGTACCGCAGCCACCTCAAGGGCACGCGATGGGGTGGCGGACGTAGGGCAAACTCGTTACACGCCGGCATCTGGCCGCAGTCCGCGGGACACGACCGCGAACAGCCGGCCCGGCAGGTCCGGCTCGCCGCTGCCCCGCACCGCCAGCGATACGCCCCTCAGCAGCGCCATCAGGTCCTCGATGCCCACGTCCCGGCGCACGGCCCCGGCGGCCTGGGCGCGGTCCAGGAGCGCACCCACCGCGCCTCGAAACTCCCGCCCGACCGGCGTCGCGGCGGGGTTCGTGACGAAGCCACCCGCCGCGAGCGCATCGACGAGATCCCGCTTCGCGTGTCCCTCCTGGACCAGCGTCGCCAGGAAGTCGAAGAACGCCGCGCCCGGGTCCTGCGCGCCTGCCAGGGCACGTGCCTGCGCGGTCATCCGCTCCAGGCGACCCAGCACGATCGCGTGGAACAGCGCCTCCTTGGTCGGGAAGTGGCGATACACGGTTCCCGCCCCGACGCCTGCCCGCCGCGCGATCTCGTCGATGGGCACCGCGATCCCGTCGCCGGCGAAGGCCGACTCCGCGGCGTCCAGTACCCGCTGCCGGTTTCGCCGGGCGTCGGCCCGCGGCGTTCTGGGGCCGGACCTGGCGCTGTCGAGCGTCACCGGGCGTCCGTTGACAACCGGGGCCAGCGTTCCGTATCGTGAAGCGGGGCCAACGTTCCGATTGTAGCCCGATGCACGAGGAGCGCTTCAGATGACCGAGACCACGAGCGAACCCGCCTCCCGGCCGCGAGACGTCTACGAGCGCCTGCGGCGCGCGGTCGCCGGCAACGACCGCGAGGCCGTCGCCGACCTGATGGCCGAGGACGGCGTGATCGAGTGGCCCTTCGACCGCCCCGGAGCGCCGGCCCGGCTGGAGGGTCGGCAGGCGATCCGCGAGTACGTGACCGGCTCGCGGTTGGCGCGTCTCATGCGCTTCGAGGAGCTGCGCGCCGACGCCGTTCACCAGACGCTCGATCCGGAAGTGATCATCGTCGAGTCCACCACGATCGGGCGGGTCATCGAAACCGGCCGCACGTTCGAGCTGCCGGCGATCGCGGTGTTCCGGATTCGCGACGGCGAGATCGTCTCGTACCGGGACTACGTCAATCCGCTGGCCGCGTCGGAGGCCGTCGGCGCGTCGGGCCGGTGACCATCGGCGCCGAGGCGGCGGAGCGGAGCCACCTGGATCGCGTGCACTTCCGGCACGGCCATGGCCAGCGCGGCCAGCCCGGCGTCGTCCCAGCGCGGCAGCGGGCCGACGATCGCGTGCTGGATCCCGATCGCCGCCAGTTCCCGCAGGCGCTCGACCAGGCGGCGCACCCCGCCGCTCGGATCGGTCCGCAGGTCGAGCCCGATCGCGACCGTCTTCTCGATCTCGTCGTAGTCCCGTCCCACCGCCCGGCAGTGGTCACGCAGGACGCGCAGCTTGTGCTCGAGGTCGAACTCGAACCGGCCCGCGAAGTCGAAGAGGTTGCAGGCGTCGGCGTACTGGGCCACGAGGCGCAGCGTCTTCCGCTCGCCGCCGCCTCCGATCAGGATCGGCGGGTGCGGCCGCTGGAGCGCGCCCGGCGAGTTCAGGGGGCGGTCGAGCCGGTGGTGTCGGCCCACGAAGGGCGCCTCGTCGCCGCGCCACATCTGGTGCGCGATGCGCAGCAGCTCCTCCAGGCGCTCGAACCGCTCGGCGGTGGGCGGGAACGGGATGCCCAGGGCCGCGGCCTCCTCCCGGTCCCACCCGGCGCCGACGCCGAGGGCCATCCGGCCGCCGGTCAGCACGTCGAGGGCCGTCACCGACTTGATCAGCACGCCCGGGTGGCGGTACGGGACGGCCGTGACCAGGGCGCCGAGCCGGATGCGGCGCGTCATCCCCGCGACGAAGCCGAGCGCGGCGTATGCCTCGAGCATCGGCGCCTCCCGGGGCAGCCCGGTGATGGGGATCTGGAAGAAGTGATCGGCGGCCCAGAGATCGTCGACGCCCGCCGCCTCGGCGGCGCAGGCGAGGCGGGCGACGGCCGGGCCGATCTCCCGCGCCTCGTCGGGCCAGGTGATGGCGATGCCAAGCTGCATGTGCGGTCCTCTCCGTGTCATAATCAATCGATAGCCGGACAACGAATGCTATCAAAAGCCGGCTAACGATTTCAAGTGCGGTAGCCTGGCTGGGCGGTGTCCGAGGACCCCACGGCGGACTTCCAATCGGTCTTCTGGGCCACGAAGCGGGCGATGGCCCTGGCATCGGCAGCCGCGTTCTCCCGTCACGGGATCCACGAGGGGCAGCAGTACGTCCTGCACGTCCTGTGGGCGGAGGACGGGCTCGCCCCGGGCGAGGTCGCCAGACGTCTCGACCTGGCGACGCCGACCGTGACCCGGGCAGCGCTGCGGATGGAGGCGGCCGGCCTGCTGCGGCGCGAGCCCGACCAGCGGGACCGGCGGCTCGTACGGCTGTTCCTCACCGAACGGGGGCGAGCGCTGGAACAGGTGATCGGAGACGAGATGGACCGCCTCAGCGACCGGGCACTGCGGACGCTGGACCACATGGAGCGGGCGGCCCTGGTCCGCGCCCTGAACGAGATCCGGAAGAACCTGGCCCCGCGCTCCTGAGTCGGAACTGAGCGGTCGGTGGCGCGGTCCCTTCTTCGCGGTGTCCACACACCTCCACGATGCGTCGCCAGCGGCGCGCACCTGCCCGGCATCCCGGACCATGGCCCGACACGCTTCGTGTCCGGGAGCACTAAGCTCCACTCGTGACCTGCCCGAGATGCGGCCTCGCGCTGCCGGCGATCGCCCGCTTCTGCGCGCGCTGCGGGTTCAGCCTGCCGCCGGGGGCCGCCGCCGTCGCGAGCGCCGACATGGCCCCGGTCTGGCTGCTCGCCCTGCTCTGGGTGGGGAGCGCAGGACTGCTCCTGGTCGCTGCGCTCTATGGGACGCTCGCCACCGGCCTGGTCCAGCCCGGCCAGATCGACCCCTCGGTCGATCCCGCACAGGTGCGGCCGACGGCGGCCGTTGTCGCCGCCTGCGCCGCCTCGCTCTGCGCCGCGCACGCGGTCGCGGCGATCGGGTTGATGGGCCGTCGGGTCTGGGCGCGCACGTTCGCAACACTGGTCTGCGTCGTCTGGGCGCTGACCTGCGTCGGGCTGCCGCTGGGGCTCCTCGGCATCAACGCCCTCTGGCGGCCCCGCAGGGGTGCTCGCGGCGTCGGGACGGCGGAGGCCATTCGGTAAACTCGCGCGGTGCCGCTCACCCGTGACGACGTCCGCCATGTCGCCATGCTCGCCCGCATCGGCCTCGAGCCCGGCGAGGAGGACTTCTACGTCGAGCAGCTGGGCGCCATCCTGTCCCACATCGACCGGCTCGGCGAGGTCGACACCGAGGCGATCCCGCCCACCGCCCAGGTCGTGCCGCTCGCCAACCGCATGCGGGAAGACGTGCCCCGACCGGGCCTGACCCAGGAGCAGGCGCTCGCCAACGCCCCGGAGGCCCGCGACGGCATGTTCGTCGTCCGCGCCATCCAGGAGAGCGATTCCCAGGAGAGCGCGCCGTAGCCGCCAGCATCGCCGACCTGCACGAGGCGCTGCGGCGCCGGGAGCTCAGCGCCGTCGAGCTGCTGGACCGGCACCTCGCGGTCATCGAGCGCGAGGAGCCGCGGATCGGCGCGTTCCTCCGCGTGACGGAGCCCGAGGCGCGCGCCCAGGCCGAGGCCGCGGACCGGCGGCTCGCGAACGGGAACGGCGCCGCCGGGCCCCTCACGGGCATCCCGCTCGCGGTCAAGGACGTGCTGTCGGTGCGGGGCGTGGAGACGACCGCCGGCTCGCAGATCCTGCGCGGCTACCGGCCGCCGTTCGACGCCACGGCCATCGCGCGGCTGCGCGAGGCCGGCGCCGTCTTCCTGGGCATGACCAACTGCGACGAGTTCGCCATGGGCAGCTCGACCGAGAACTCCGGCTTCTTCCCGACCCGCAACCCGCACGACCCCACGCGGGTGCCGGGCGGCTCGTCGGGCGGCAGCGCGGCGGCCGTCGCGGCCGGCGAGGCCGTGTACGGCCTGGGCACCGACACCGGCGGCTCCATCCGCCAGCCGGCCGCGCTGTGCGGCGTGGTCGGCATGAAGCCCACCTACGGGCGCGTCAGCCGCTACGGGCTGATCGCGTTCGCCTCCAGCCTCGACCAGATCGGTCCGTTCACGACGACGGTGCGCGACGCCGCGCTGGTGCTGCAGGCGATCAGCGGCCTGGACCCGCGCGACGCGACCAGCGCGGACCGGCCGGTCGACCTGCTCACCGACCTGGAGCAGGGCGTCGAGGGCCTCCGCCTCGGGGTGCCCCGCGAGTACTCCCAGGTCGAGGGCATGGAGCCGGGCGTGAAGGCGGCCGTCGACCGGGCGGTCCTGCGGCTGGAGCAGGCAGGTGCCGAGCTCGTCGAGGTCAGCCTGCCGCACACCGACTACGGCCTGGCGGCCTACTACATCATCGCTCCGGCCGAGTGCTCGTCGAACCTGGCCCGCTTCGACGGCGTGAAGTACGGCGCGCGCGACGAGGGCGCGCAGACGCTGCTGGACACGTACCTGCGGACCCGCCGCCAGGGCTTCGGCACCGAGGTGCGCCGGCGCGTGATGCTCGGCACATACGCGCTGTCGGCCGGCTACTTCGACGCGTACTACCTCAAGGCGCAGAAGGTGCGCACCCTCATCGCCCAGGACTTCGCGCGGGCGTTCGAGCACTGCGACGCGATCGTCAGCGCCACGTCGCCGACCGTCGCGTTCCCGCTGGGCGCGAAGGTCGACGACCCCCTCGCCATGTACCTCAACGACGTGCTCACGCTGGGCGGCAACCTGGCCGGCGTGCCCGGGATCAGCCTGCCCTGCGGCACGTCCGAGGGCCTGCCGGTCGGGCTCCAGGTCCTGGGCCCGCAGTGGGGCGACGCGACGGTGCTGCGCGTGGCTCGCGCGTACGAGGCGGTCCGCGATGCGTGAGGGCTGGGAGGCCGTCATCGGGATGGAGATCCACGCCCAGCTGGCGACGCGCTCCAAGATGTTCTGCGACTGCTCGGCAGAGTACCTGGCGGCCGCGCCCAACTCGAGCGTGTGCGAGGTGTGCCTGGGGATGCCGGGGACCCTTCCTGTGGTCAACCGGCGGGCGGTTGAGCTGGTCGTGAAGACCGGCCTGGCCCTCGGCAGCGAGATCGCCGACCACACCAAGTTCGACCGCAAGAACTACTTCTATCCCGACCTCCCGAAGGGCTACCAGATCAGCCAGTACGACCTGCCGCTGTGCCGTGGCGGCCGCATCGACGTGGGCGGCCGCACCGTGCGCATCACCCGCGTCCACCTGGAAGAGGACACCGGCAAGCTCGTCCACGCCGGCGATGCGCTGCACACCGCCGCATCCTCGCTCGTGGACCTGAACCGGTCGGGCGTGCCGCTGATGGAGATCGTCACCGAGCCCGACCTGCGCGGCGCCGACGAGGCCCGCGACTACGCCGTGGCCCTGCGCGCGATCCTGCGCGCGATCGGCGCCTCCGAGGCCGACATGGAGCGCGGCCAGCTGCGCGCCGAGGCCAACGTGTCCGTGCGCCGCGCCGGCGCCGCCACGCTGGGCGTCAAGACCGAGCTCAAGAACATCAACTCCTTCCGCGCGCTGCACCGGGCCGTCGAGCACGAGATCGACCGCCAGGTCGACGTGCTGGAGGGCGGCGGAGCGGTCGTCCAGGAGACGCGCGGGTGGTCCGAAGCGGAGCAGCGGACGTTCTCGCAGCGCGTCAAGGAGTACGCGGACGATTACCGGTACTTCCCGGAGCCGGACCTGCCGCCGCTGGAGGTGACGCCAGCCTGGGTCGAGCAGATCCGCGACTCGCTTCCCGAGCTGCCGGAGGCCCGCCGCGCGCGCCTGGTCGAGGCGCACGGGATCAGCGGGTACGATGCCCAGCAGCTCACCGACGACGCCGCGACGGCCGACCTGTTCGAGGCCACGGTCGCGGCGGGCGCGCCGGCCAAGCAGGCCGCGAACTGGATCGTCGGCTCGCGGCCGGCCATTGACCCGGCGGGGCTCGCGCAGCTCATCGGACTCGTCGCCGATGGCACCATCAACCGCGACCAGGGCTT
>Ga0126369_10001692_pt1 | contig 15415 bp, 14 predicted proteins | sample PanSoiMetaPlot_1_FD_109646 | JGI IMG/M metagenome (GOLD analysis project Ga0126369, IMG submission 109646) | Tropical forest soil microbial communities from Panama - MetaG Plot_1 | ecosystem: Environmental > Terrestrial > Soil > Tropical forest > Bulk soil | place: Panama | collected 2016-02-17 | reverse complement strand
TGATCGTCAACGAAGAAGGCTTGGCGCGAATCGCCAGGGAAATCGGCCTGGGGGATCTGCTGCTCCTGGGGCGAGGCGAGGAGCTTACCGGCGGCCGTCAGAAGAACTCGGTGCTCGCCGATGGCTTGGAGGCGGTGTTGGGCGCGGTGTACCTGTCGGCGGGATGGGACAAGGTGTTGCAGCTCGTGGATCGGCTCTTCGGTGAGGCTCTGCAAGGAGTGGCGGAAGGTCGCAGCGGCTACGACTACAAGACCCGACTTCAGGAGCAAGTTCAGCTGCGCCATCGCCAGGCGCCAAAGTACCGGGTGCTCTCAGAGACTGGGCCGGCGCACGAGCGAGTCTTCGAGGTGGAGGTCACCGTCGGCGAGGACGTCGCTGCGCGAGCCACCGGTCGAAGCAAGAAAGAGGCGGAACAAGCGGCCGCTCGGAAGGCATCGATGCTCATTTCCGACTTGGATAAAGCCAAGTCGCCCGATTAAGGTGGCGGCCCGGTCGCCACTGCGACCATTCCTGGACAAAGAAGGACGGAGAGAATGATTGGCCGGATGATCGCAACAGCAGTTTCACTGATGGCAGCTTCGGCGCTCGGCGCGCCGAACACGCCCAATCAGAGCGCCGAGGGAAAGTGGACCAAAATGGTGAACAACGGAAAAGAATTGTACGCAACTTTCCAGACCACCGAGGGCGAGATCGTGGTTCGGCTGTTTTCCAAAGACGCCCCGAAGACCGTGGCGAACTTCGTCGGACTTGCCACCGGGGAAAAGGAGTGGACCGATCCCAGAACCCACCAGACCTCAAAAAAGCCGCTCTACGATGGCACCGTCTTTCATCGGGTGATTCCCAATTTCATGATCCAGGGGGGCGACCCCACCGGAACTGGTATGGGCGATCCCGGCTATCGTTTCGAGGACGAGTTTCAGAGCGGTCGCAAGTTTGACAAGGTGGGCCTGCTCGCCATGGCCAACGCCGGGCCGAACACCAACGGCTCCCAGTTCTTCATCACCACCTCGACGCCGCAGCACTTGAACAACAAGCACACCATTTTCGGCGAGGTGGTGTCAGGCTACGAGGTGGTGGTCAAGATCGCCGCAGCTCCTCGCGACCGCCGCGACAAGCCGAACACGGACGTGGTCATCAAGAAGGTAACCCTCAGCGACAAGGCTCCGAAGGGCGCGGGCGGACACCCGGAGAAGGCGGAGAAGGGCGGAAAAGGGTAGGGCCGGGCTTCGCCCGAGAAATGGCGTCGGCTGCGCGCAGCGGCACCGCGGCGTTGGTTGGCCGCCCCAACGTCGGCAAGAGCACGCTGCTCAATCGGTTGCTCGGCATCAAAGTCGCGATCGTCTCGCCCAAGCCGCAGACCACCCGGCATCGGATCCTCGGCGTGGTGAGCACGCCGAAGGGGCAAATCGGCGTGATCGACGCGCCGGGAATTCAAGGCGAACCTGGCGCCCTCAACAAGCACCTCTCCAATCTCGCTTGGCAAATTGTGCTTGAGGCAGACGCTGCGGTGATGATGGTAGAGGCTGGGTCCGGACCAGGCTCCGCGGAGGCCGAGGATCGGCGGATGCTTCAGCGACTGTCGGCGACGAGCAAGCCGGTGGTTTTGGCCGTGAACAAGATCGATCGGATCGCCAAACCGCAGCTCCTGCCGATGATCGACAGATACCGAGGGTGGTTCGCCTTTGCCGACGTGGTGCCGATCTCCGCTAAGACCGGCGATGGCGTGGAGGTGTTCAAAGCCACAGTGTTGCGGGTCCTGCCGGAGGGACATTCACTTTACGATCCGAAAATGCTTACCGATCAAACCGAGCGAATGCTGGTCGGCGAATACGTTCGCGAGCAGTTGCTCCGCCTCTGCCGGCAGGAAGTTCCCCACCGTTCAGCGGTCGTGGTGGACTACTTCGACGAAGCCGAGCGTGGAGCAACCGGAAGTGGGTTGGTGCGGATCGGGGCCACGATCTTTGTCGAAAAGCAAAGTCAGCGGGCGATCGTGATTGGCAAGAGGGGCCAGATGCTCAAGGCGATCGGCTCCGAGGCGCGCCGCCAAATAGAACGTTTGCTGGACGCGCACGTGTACCTGGAGCTCCGAGTGGCCGTGGAGCCGGGCTGGAGCGAACGAGTGAGCGGGCTCGTGAAGATGGGCTATGGATGAGCCCGCTGGTCGCAATCGTCGGTCGGCCGAATGTCGGCAAGTCCACGCTCTTCAACCGCATTGCGGGAAGAAAGCTGGCGCTGATCGAGGGGGTCGCGGGAGTTACCCGCGACCGGTTGTATGCAGATGCCGAGTGGTCTGGCCGCCACTTTACGGTCATCGATACCGGCGGCCTCGTCGGTGGCAGAGGGGATCCGCTCTTGGGGCAGGTTGATGCGCAAGCTCAAGTGGCGATCGAAGAATCGGATGTGGTGTTGTTGGTCCTTGACGCCCGCGCTGGACTCAGCACCGCCGATGAGCAAATCGCGAAGCGACTGCGCCGAAGCGCGAAACCAGTGATTGCCGTTGTCAACAAGGTGGACAGTCATGCGGAACTGCCGCTGGCGTCCGAGTTTTACCGGCTTGGATTTGCGGATACGATCGACGTTTCCGCTGACCACGCTCGCAACATTGGAACGTTATTGGACCGCGTGGTTGCGCTCCTTCCGCCCGCTCAGTCGCTGGCCCCTGATGCAGGGTCGGACGATCCGGTCCGAGTCGCCATCATCGGCCGGCCGAACGTGGGCAAAAGCTCGCTGGTCAATGCCCTGCTGGGGAAGGATCGACTGATCGCCAGCGAGCAGCCGGGCACCACCCGGGATCCGGTCGACGCGAAGCTCAAGCTCGGACAGACCCCATTCGTTCTCACGGACACCGCAGGCATTCGGCGGCGCAAGTCCCTGGCGGAACGCGTCGAGCAGCTCTCGGTGCTGGCGGCGGTACGGGCGATGGAGCGAAGCGAAGTGGCAGCGTTGGTGATCGATGCCCTGGAGGCGGGCGTGGATTTGGACGCGCGCATTGCGGGAATGGCGGAAGAGAAGGGTTTGGGATTGCTACTGGTCGTTAACAAGTGGGACCGCGCGGTCGGCGCCAGTGAGAAGCAGTTTCGGACCGAGCTCAAGCATCGGCTGCCTTTTGTCGCTTATGCGCCCGTGGTGTTTACCTCCGCTTTGACCGGTGCCAAGGTGGAGAAGGTGCTTGCGGTCGCGGCCGAATTGCGGGCACAGCGACGTTTTCGCGCTCCCACGCCTCGGCTGAATCGGCTTTTGCAGGGCCTCACCGACGCGCATCCGCCGCCGCTCGCAGGGGGGCGGCCACTGCGGCTGTACTATGTAGCCCAAGTCGGGGAAGAGCCGCCGACCTTCGCGTTCACCTGCAACTTCCCTGGCCGGGTCCCGGAATCCTATCGGCGATATTTGAGTAACCAGATTCGGCAGGCGTTTCGGCTCAAGGTTCCGATTCGACTGCTCTTTCGGGAACGACCTGGGAGGTCCAAGCGGTGATTGACACCCCGAGGCCAGCCTCCATACAGTCCGCACCCTTCTAACGACCGGGAGATCAGAGCTGGTGGCGGAGAGGATGAGCAGAAAAGAGCTTCGAGCGCCTGACGCATTTCAGCGGATAGGCGCCGGGGCACGCAGCTGGCTGCAAGAACGCCAAAAGACCTTGGCTGTCTTGGCGGCGCTGGTCGCCGTGGCGAGCGTTGCGGCACTGCTGGCAAGTTATCTCTCCGGCAAGGCGGAATCTCAGGCCGCGCAGATGTTCGGGGCCGCCCTAAAGCTTCTGAGTCGTCCGGTCCAGTCATCCAGCACGCCCAACGAAGGCGATCAGGACGATGAGCAACCGTTTCCAAGTCAACGCGCCAAGGACGAAGCCGTGGTTCAGGAGCTTTCAAAATTGCAGACACTTCATCCAAAAACGCGCGCCGCGCGCAGCGCCGCGGTCGCATTGGGGGGAGCGGCTTATCGCCTCGGCAAATACGATCAAGCTCTGAACGCGTTCGAAGATTTCCTCAAGGCGGTTCCACAGACCGATCCGCTTCGCGCCGAGGCGCTCGAAGGCGAGGGCTATGTTTTCGAAGCCAAGGGCCAGCTCGAACAGGCGCTGCTCACGTACGATCAAATGGCCGGAGTGACCAAAGGTGAGTTCATGACGGGTATGGGCCTGTACCATCGGGCGCGGATTCTGGTGCAACAAGGGAAGAAGGAGGAGGCGGCCAAGGCTTTTGTTGAGCTCAAAAGCACCTATCCGACCAGCACCGCGGGTCGCCTGGCGGGAGAACGAATCAGCCTCCTGGAGCGCGACGGGGTGAAAATCCCTTCACCTGCGCCAAAGGCCGCGGCTGACGCGGGCTAAGACCCAATGTCGCAATTTAGGGTCGGAATTGGATGTGCGCTCGCGCTGTACGGCATCCTCTTCGAGGGATGCCGCCCATTGCCGGTTCTGCCCGACAATGCCACCTCCTACCACGCGCTGTATTCCATCGACTGGTGGGCTCCCTTGGTGAAGCCGGAGGCCTTTGAATATTTGCCGCGCGAGTTGGCCTCACCGGCCGTGGATCCAGATCTTCCGCCCAGCCAAGCGGAAGTGATTGCGGTAACCCGCGACCATCAGGTGCGAGGCATCAGTCCAGGGGGGAGGCTCGACTGGACTTTCGCGACCCGCGGTCACTTTGTTTCCGGGCCCACGGTCAAGGAAGGGGTCGCCTACGTGCCGGGGGGCGATGGGTCCTTGTATGCGCTGGATTCGAGGTCGGGTCAGTTGAAGTGGCAATACGACTCGGGCGAGGACTTGCTGACTACACCGGTGCTGGACGAGCAAACGGTGCTCGTCGCGACCGAGAACGATGCCTTGCTCGCGGTGGACCGGACAAGCGGAGCCTTGCGATGGCGCTACCACCGGGAACTTCATAGCTCGAGCGCGTTCAGCATTTACGGGGCGGCCGACCCCTTGCTGTATCGAGGCTCCATCTACATTGGCTTCTCAGATGGCTCGCTGGTCGCTCTGAAGGCGTCCGATGGCAGTGTGAAGTGGGAACGGTATCTGACGACCGAGGGCAAGCAATTCCTCGATGTGGATACCACCCCGGTGATCGACTCAGCGGGGCGCCTCTATGCCGCGTCTTACAAGGACGGAGTATACGCCCTCGATCCCGAGACTGGCGCGATCCAATGGCACACCGCCAAGCCGGGAATCACTGGCCTGGCCTGGAGGCGATCTCTGCTGTTCAGCTCGGGAGACCAGACGCTGGCGGCGTACTTGACGGCCTCCGGCAAGCAGCTTTGGAACTTGGATCTGGGAAACAAGGCGGCTCGGAAGGTAGTGGTCGCGCGTGGCATGCTGATAGCCCCCACCAGCGCCGCGCTTCTTTTTGTGGACCCAGTGAATGGACGTACGCTCAGCTCCTGGAACCCCGGAAAGGGAGTCAGCGCAGTGCCGTTCTTGGCACAGGGGCGGCTGTACGTGATTTCGAACCTTGGATACCTCTACTCCTTGCGTCTGCACGGCGGGAGCAGGGGTTGAGCGGGGTCAGGGTTCCATCGGTTCGGGTGGTGGCCGCGCTGATCGAGGATCCGAACTCGGAATCTCATTTCTTGGTGCAGCAGCGGATGCCGGGCGGCAGCCGAGGATCTTTGTGGGAATTTCCCGGAGGCAAGGTCGAAGCGGGCGAGTCAGACCACGAGGCGTTGATCCGCGAGTGCCGTGAGGAGTTGGGCGTCGAACTCACTGTGGAGGCACCTCGATGGCAGGCGGTACATCGATACCGGGACCTCTCGGTCGAGTTGGTACTCTACGCTGCGCAGATTCGCGCGGGAGTCCCCAAGCCCTTGAAGGCGCTGCAGCTTCGATACTTGCATCCACGCGAGATGAGCGCGCTTCCATTTTGTGAAGCCGACCTTCCGCTGATCGAAGAACTGCAGGCGGCAACCGGATGATTCGGAATACGTTTCAGTTGATTCCAGGAGTGGGACCCTGGCGCGAGAAGGACCTCTGGGCCCGCGGCATCGCCTCCTGGGACGATTTTCCCGCCGGCGAGGCAGGGGTCACGATTTCCGAGCGGGTCGACGCCTTGGCGAGATTCAAAATCGAAGAGGCGCGCGAAGCCCTCGGGAACCGGGATCTTGGAAAGCTTGCAGCGCTTATTCCGCCTCGGGAACACTGGAGGTTGTACCGGGAGTTTCAAAACGAGGCGGCGTTCTTTGACATTGAGACCGAGCGTAGCTCGTTGTTCGAACCGACGGTCGCCAGTATTTTCGACCGTGACGGTTTGCGGCTGTTCATTCGCGGTCGAAATTTGGAGGAGCTTCCCGAGGCTCTGGCGACGCGACGGATCTGGATCACCTTCAATGGAAGCTGCTTCGACCTGCCAACCCTCAAAGCCTACTTCAAGGTCTTCCCGGCTTCGCCTGTCCATCTGGACCTGAGATTCCTGTGCTCTCGGGTGGGGGTGTCTGGTCGGCTCAAGAAGATCGAAGACCGATTGGGGTTCGGTCGGCCCTTGCATCTTAAGGGACTGGATGGTTGGGATGCGGTGCTCCTTTGGAGAATTTACGAGCGGGATTGCAATCTCGAAGCTCTGCGCTTTTTGGCCGAATACAACCTCTACGACTCGTTTCAGCTCAGGACGTTGATGGACAAGGTCTACAACCGCTCGGTCGACCTGCTCGGGTTCGACGTGCCCTACGCGTCCGTCTTCGATCGTGGCGATATCCTGTACGATCTCAGTCAGCTTCTTTCGCGTCTTGGCCCAGCAGATCGCCAGCAGGACTTGCGCGCTCGACTTTGGACTGAGCGCTTCGAAGCTCGGGGATGAGGAGAAGCCCATGCCGCCTACGCCTGCGCTTCTTTGAGGCTGGGGCGACGGCTGGTGCTTTTTCCCGCGGCCCGGCGACTTCAAATTCCAAACGCTGTTCTGGCTGTGGCCGCCCTTGAGCGTCCAAGATTGAATCGCCGGTCTGGGCATCCAGGAGAAGGACGTAGCGATGGCCAGCTTGGAGGGGGGCTGGGAAATGAATCTGGTAGTCGAGGTAGTCTCCCTCGTTGGCGGCGTCGTCGGACACCATCGCTCGGTCCGCTTCGTCAAAAACCCGGATGCGGTAGTTGTGAACTGGAACATTCGTGGTCGCCTCGATGAGCCGAGTCGGCTCGATCTGCGGCGGCACGCCACCGTCGAAGTCCGCCACGGCGAACCCACCATCGGAAAGCTGATGCCGTAAGCTCAAAACCAGCCGCTCTGGCGCCCGGTGGACTTCGCCATCGGCCGCTTCCGAAGAGCCCGCTGTAACCGGGGGCTTGTCAGTTAGTCTGTTGCAGCTGACGAGAATGCCGCCCAAGAAAACCCCAGCCAGGGCCGCCAAACAAACACTTCGACTCATTCGTGATGCACCACCCAATCGAACAATTGGCGCCTTGGGACTTCGTGAACGCGACAACGGTGCCCGAATCTACCGCACGGGGACCGACAGCGCGCAGGTTCAGTAGCTCAGTCGCATAACAAGTATTATGTCAACCTAGCCCAGATGCGGTGTTGTCCGGATTCACGGACCGGCGTCTCCCCAGTAGCGCAGGAACAAACGCAGGAACAAATGCAGGAACAAGTTCCCAGCGCTGGGGATTTGTTCCTGCAATTGTTCCTGCACCTCATCTGGAGCCTCGGTCAATTCGCGTCCCCTGTTTGGGTGCAGGTGGGCTTTCCAGTTGTTGAATCGCTGAAGTTTTCATCTCTTCGCTTGACCGACGCAATCTCCTTGGGAGTACGCTGGGTTAGCTCTAAGGGGTTCACCGATGCGAATGATCGACCTGCTCAAGCTACCTTCGACCTTGCTCGTCCTGCTCATCTCCTCCCCGTGCTGGTCGGACGAGGGCTTGTGGACTTTTGACAACTTTCCCAGCGCCCAGGTGAAGCGTAAGTATGGGTTCGAGCCCAGTCCGGGTTGGCTGGAGCATGTGCAATTGGCTTCCGCGAGGCTGGCGCAGGGGTGCTCCGGCAGCTTCGTGTCCTCGTCGGGTCTAGTGCTGACCAACCACCACTGCGTACAGCGTTGCGTGGAACACCTCTCCAGCGAGAAGCAGGACCGCCTCTCCAGCGGATTTTACGCTGAGCAGGAGAACGATGAGCTGAGCTGCCCCGGATTGGAGGTGGACCAGCTGCTGGGCATCTCAGACGTCACCGCCCGCGTCCAGAGCGCCACCAAGGGTCTCTCGGGTACGCAGTTCCATGACGCTCAGAAGGCGGCCATGGCCCAGATTGAGAAGGAATGCACCAGCAGCAACGACGTTCGCTGCGACGTGGTCACCCTCTACCGGGGTGGCCGATACCACCTTTACAAGCAGCAGCGCTTTCAAGACGTACGGATCGTGTTCGCCCCGGAGCTTGAGGCCGCGCACTTCGGAGGGGAGCTCGATAATTTCAATTTCCCACGATACAACTTGGACGCGGCGTTCTTGCGAGTCTATCGAGACGGCCGCCCGGCCAGGACCGAGCAGCATTTCGCCTGGTCCACGCATCCCGCATCGGAGGGCGAGCTCACCTTTGTCTCCGGCAATCCGGGGCACACCGACCGCGATCTCACGATGGCGCAGCTGGAATATGAGCGCGATGTTGGATTGCCGAACAATCTTTTTCGCCTCTACGAAGAGCGCGGTTGGCTCATGGAGTTTCAGACCCGCGGCCCTGAACAACGTCGCATTTCCACCGCGAGGCTGCTGAGGACCGAAAACAGCCTCAAGGCCTACAAAGGGCGCTTGGCCGCACTCGTGGACCCGGCGTTTTTCGCATCCAAGGCTGCCGCCGAGCGCGCTTTTCGAGCGAAAATCGATCGCCAGCCGGCGAAGCGGCGCCTCTACGCAGGCGCTTGGGACGCGATCGCTGCCTCGGTGACCGCGCTGAAGCAGATTCGAGTCCGCTATGCTGACTTGGAAATGGCGCAGGGCTTTCAATCGGAGTTGTTCAGCTTTGCACGGCAGCTGGTGCGCGCCAGCGAAGAACTACCGAAGCCCAATCAACAGCGGCTTCGCGAGTTCGCGGATTCGCGGCTTCCGGCACTCACACACGGCCTTTTTAGCCCCGCTCCGATCTATGACGAATTGGAAATCGAATCGCTAACCCACTCGCTCAGCCGCTTCCGAGAAGATCTCGGCCCGGACGACCCTCTGGTAAGAAAGCTTTTTGCTAACAGCGCCCCGCGGGAGCTGGCCGAAGCGGTCGTGAAAAGCTCCAAACTCAAGGACATTGAGCTGCGCAAGTCCCTTTACAACGGGGGCAAGAAGGCCCTGGATGCCTCGCAGGATCCGATGATCCTCCTGGCCAAGATCATCGACCCCGAGGCCCGAGCCGTTCGCAAGCAATTTGAAGACAAGGTCGAGGCGCCGGAGGTCAAGAACGGCGAGCTGATCGCCAAAGCCCGCTTCGAAATTTACGGAACCAGCATCTATCCCGATGCCACCTTCAGCGCCCGGCTCTCGTATGGAGAGATCAAAGGCTTTCCTCAAGGCGGCAAAGAAGTGGCGCCGATCACTTTTTTCCGAGGAGCTTTCGACAGGGCCACGGGCAAGGAGCCGTTCATTCTTCCCAAGCGGTGGCTCGATGCTAAGCCGCGGCTGGACCTCGACCTTCCGCTCAATTTTTGCAGTACCAACGATGTCATTGGCGGCAATTCCGGTTCTCCGGTGATCAACAAAAACGCGGAAATCATCGGCGTCATCTTCGATGGCAACCTCGCCTCGTTGGGCGGCGACTACGGCTACGACGGACGCGTGAATCGCTCGATTGCGGTTCACAGCGCGGCGATTCTCGAGGCCTTAGAGAAGATTTACAGCGCCACTCGGCTTGCCGCGGAGCTGCGGCCTAATCCGCGAGCCAGCGGCCGCTAGCCGATCGGAAACTATTCCCACTCGATGGTCGCGGGGGGTTTGGACGAGATGTCGAACACCACCCGGTTGATGCCCCTGACCTCGTTGGTGATTCGAGTGGAGATCCGCTCCAGAACGTCGTCCGGCAGCCGGGCCCAATCGGCCGTCATCCCATCCAGACTGGTGACCGCTCTCAGCACCGCGGTGAAATCATAGGTCCTGGCATCCCCCATGACGCCGACGCTTTGAACCGGGAGCAACACCGCGAACGCCTGCCACAGCTCACCGTAGAGTTTGGCGCGCCGGATTTCATCCTGGACGATGGCGTCCGCCTTTCGGACCAACTCCAGACGCCCCGGAGTCACTTCGCCGATCACTCGGACCGCGAGACCCGGGCCCGGAAATGGATGGCGCGTGACCAACTCTTCCGGAAGGCCAAGCTCTCGACCAAGGTTTCGCACCTCGTCCTTGAACAGCTCCCGCAAGGGCTCGATCAACTTCAGCTTCATCACCTCTGGCAGCCCGCCGACGTTGTGGTGACTCTTGATTTTCGCCGATGGGCCTTTGGCCGACACCGATTCGATCACATCCGGATAGAGCGTCCCCTGTGCCAAATAACGAACATCCGGAATCTCGAGCGCCGCCTCTTCGAATACCGCAATGAACTCTCGGCCAATGATCTTCCGCTTTTGCTCCGGGTCGATAACTTCTTTCAGCTTGCCGAGGAAGCGCTCGCGAGCGTCCACGGTCTTCAGCGGTACTTGAAAGCGGTCCGCGAAGATGGCCTCGACCTGGTGGCGCTCGCCGCTGCGGAGCAGTCCGTTGTCGACGAACACGCATTGCAGCCGCTCTCCGATCGCGCGATGGATCAGCAAAGCGACGACGGAGCTGTCGACGCCTCCGGAAAGCGCGCAGATCACCCTCCCCTCCGGTGCCTGGCGCCGGATCGTCTCCTCCGCCTCGCCCACGAAGTTCTTCATCGACCAGCTTCCGCTCGCCTTGCAATCGGTGAACAGGAAGGACTTGAGCATCTCCCGGCCCTGAGGGGTGTGGACCACCTCGGGATGAAATTGCAGGCCGTAGATCGGTTTGAATTCGTGGGCCGCCGCAGCAAAGGGCGAATTGGCGCTGCGGCCGATCGGGATGAATCCGTCCGGTAGTTCCTCGACCCGATCCCCGTGGTTCATCCATACCCGAACCCGTTCGCCTTTGCGAAAGGAAGCGAAGACTCCGCGGGCCTTGAGAATCTCGACGTCGGCGGGGCCAAACTCACGGTGCGCCAACCGGTCGATTCGACCGCCAAGCATCTTGGTGATCAGCTGCAGTCCGTAACAGATCCCGAGGATCGGCACGCCCAGCTCGAAGATTCCTGGGTCGCACCGAGGCGCATTTGCCTCTTCCACCGAGGCCGGCCCACCGGAAAAGATGATCCCGATCGGCCCGAAAGCCCGCATCGCCGCTTCTGAGATGTCCGGGCGGTGGATCTCGCAGTAGACGCCGAGCTCACGCACCCGGCGGGCAATCAGTTGAGTGTATTGGCCTCCGAAGTCGAGAATCAGAATTTTCTCAGCGTGGATGTCCATGGGAATGAGCCGGGGGATCAGGAACCCACCCGATAGTTCGGGGCCTCCTCGGTGATGATCACGTCGTGCACATGACTTTCGCGAAGGCCGGCGGCGGTCACCCGTACGAAGGTAGCCTTCTTTCGTAGTTCCTCGATCGTCGGAGTGCCTAAATAGCCCATGCCTGCCCGCAGTCCGCCCAGCATTTGATAGACGTTCATCGCCAGCGAGCCCTGATAGGGCACGCGCCCTTCGATGCCCTCCGGGACCAGTTTCATCTCCTCCTCGACATCCTCTTGGAAGTAACGGTCTTTTCCTCCGTCTTTCATCGCCGATAAGGAGCCCATTCCCCGGTAACTCTTGTAGGAACGCCCTTGGTAGAAAATCACCTCGCCCGGAGCCTCCTCGGTTCCGGCGAACAGCGAGCCGATCATCACCGAGCTGGCCCCGCCGGCGAGAGCCTTGACGATGTCCCCCGAATACTTGATTCCGCCGTCGGAGATGATCGGAATTCCGTGCCGGTCCGCCTCGCGTGCGCAGTCATCGACGGCGGTGAGCTGAGGCACTCCGACTCCGGCGACCACTCGGGTGGTGCAAATCGAGCCCGGGCCGATTCCGATTTTGATCGCATCTGCTCCGGCCTTGATCAATGCCGCGGTGCCTTCGGCGGTTGCGACATTCCCCGCCACCAGGTCGACTCCCGAGAAGTTCTTCCGGGTGTCGCGCACGGCCTCAACCACCCCGCGCGAGTGTCCGTGCGCGGTGTCGATGACGATCACATCCACGCCTCCGCGAAGCAGCGCCTCGATCCGCTGCTCGCGCTCTGGACCTACCCCGACTGCCGCCGCGCACAACAAACGCCCTTTGGAATCCTTGGCGGCATCCGGATGAGCGCGGTTCTTTTCGATGTCCTTGATGGTGATCAGCCCCTTGAGCTCGAATTCTTCATTGACCACCAGCAGTTTTTCGATCCGATTCTTGTGCAAAAGCTCGATGGCTTCGGACTGTGAAATACCCTCTCGAGCGGTGATCAACTTACGGGTCATGATCTGCTCTACCCTTTGGTTGAGGTTGCGCTCGAAGCGAACGTCTCGGCTGGTGATGATTCCAAGGAGGCGTTTCGATTGGGTGACCGGAATCCCGGAAATCCCGTTCTGGCGCATCAATTCCAGGGCTTGATGAACCGGCGCGCTCGGCTCGATGGTTACTGGATCGAGCACCATTCCGCTCTCGTACTTTTTGACCTTTGAGACCTCCAGCGCCTGCTTTTCCGGAGTGAGATTCTTGTGAATCACTCCGATTCCCCCTTCGTGCGCCATCGCGATCGCGGTGCGCGCTTCGGTGACCGTGTCCATCGCCGCTGAAACCAGCGGAATTCTCAGGCGGATATTGCGGGTGAATCGGGTCGCCAGATCGACTTGCCGGGGAAGAATTTCGCTCTCCGCCGGCTGCAACAGAACGTCGTCGAAGGTCAAAGCCAAGCGCATATTCGGACTTAACATGGCGACTCCAGGGCCTGCAGTGTGAAAAGGGGCGCAAAATACGTTCTTTCGGCAGCCTGGCTCAACTGGCCCTATTCTGCAGAGCGCGCTGACACCCGATCTCGTCGGGTGGGGCCGAGCGCCGGTCTCTTGCTCGTCGCGTCTTCAGGCTGGGAGGCGGAGTGCGCCGTTGTCTGCGGGGCAAGAGGCTGGGTGGTAGGCCCGGGACTGGTGGTCGCGCCGTTTGGAGGCATGCTTCGCCTCGAGTAGTGGCGGTAAACCAGGTACAGGGACACACACGCAATCAAGACGACCAGCCCGATGGCCTGCCCTTGATGAATCCGGTGCTTGAGGTAACGCAGGTGTCCGCCGAAGCGGCACCCCAGGTAGACGAACAGAGGAGCCGAGACCATCGCCGCCAGGCCATCGAAAAAAATGAACCGCCAGTACGGCATCCTCGCCGAACCGGCTGTGAAATAGGTGACCGCACGGATTCCCGGAAGAAAGCGCGCCACCACCACGATCTTCTGGCCGTGAATCGCGAAGAGTCTTTCCACCTTGGCTCGCTTTTCCGGGGTCACCACCCGCGCAAAGAAACCCTTTCCTTCACCCAGCGCGCCGACCCGGCGTCCCGCCGAGTAGATCAAGCTGTCGCCGGTCAAAATGCCCAGAAAGCCGACCGCCATCATCACCGGAAGCCGGGTAACCCCGAGGTGGGAGAGGAACCCGCCCATCACCAAGGAAATGTCTTCCGGCAGCGGAACGCCCAGACCGCAGGCCACCAAAACGCCGAAGATCAATAGGTACGCCGGGATCCCTCGGGTGTGCGTCAGCAGATTGATTACGAAGGCTTCCACGCCAGGGCCCGACTCAGCTTCTTTCCAGGAGCGCTCTGAGGTTCTCTCGATTGTCCATTACTTTTTGCCCGAACGCAGAGACGATTGCCATCAACAGCTTCACGCAGGCCTGCGGCTTTTGCCCAAGCAGCTTCTGAAAATCGGCATGCCGAATTTCGATCGCCACCACCGGAGTGACAGCGGTGGCAGTGCACATCCTATGCCCCTGCCTGATCAGCGATAGCTCTCCGAGATGATCCCCTGGCCCAAGCTCTCCAAGCGGCGCCTGCTCGCCCGCCTTGTTCTTCACACTCAGCTTCACGCGTCCCTGGGTCAGCACCAACAACGAATCACCAACGGCGTTCTCTGCGAACAACGGTGTGCCGGTCGCGAATTTCCTCTCGTTGGCAATTTGCGCCACGATCTCCAATCCAGCAGCTGTAAAGCCCTTGAAAAGTGGACACGCTTTGAGCGCGGCGACAGGTCCCATGCCGTTTACGCCACCTTACCAGGGCTTTGGACGCTCCGGGAGCGAAGTCGAGCCGATCTGTAAAGCGCTTCAATATTCTCGCGATTTCGCCTCAAAACCCCACAACCGCGACACCACCGCGTACCAGAGCAAACCGCCAGCGGTCGATCCGAGCGCGTCCGCTACGAAATCCCAGACTTCAGAAGATCGCCCCGGTGTGAACAGCTGGTGAACCTCGTCGCTGGCGCCGTACACAGCGCAGATAAGGATGCCCAGAGTCACTGCACGCTTGGGTGGAACCCGGTATGCGTAGAATGCTCGAACCACCAGAATCCCGAACACCGCATACTCCGAGAAGTGCGCCAGCTTGTCAGAACCAGTGCCGGGCAGGTGGGGCAGGTTGGTTCGAGTGGAGAGAAAGAAGATGAGACCGGCGTACAGAATCGCTGGAACGACATAGTCCAGGAACCGCTTCAGTTCAGGCACTTAGCCCCCGAAGGGTGTCGCCCTGCGTGCCCGAGAGCGCATTCGCGGTCGCCGCGTCGATCCGGACTCGAACCAACGTTCCCGGCTCTGCGCCTCCTTCGAAATTCACCGTCCGGTTCTCGGGAGTACGTCCGAAGCGTTTCATTGGGTCGAACTTCGATGGCCCTTCGACCAGCACCTCAACCTCATGACTGATCTGCTGACCCATGATCTGCAGACTGATGGCCCGCTGCACCTTCTGGAGCCGTTCAAGCCTTTCGATCTTGAGCTGGTGAGGTATCGGGCCCCATTCCTTTTCATGGATTCCGGCCGCGGTCCTGGGCCGGGGCGAAAAGACGAACGAAAATTGGTTTTCGAACCGCACTTGGCGGGTTAGCTCCAGGGTAGCGTCGAAGTCCCCGTCGCTCTCGCCTGGGAAACCAACGATGATGTCGGTGGTCACTGCGATGCCAGGCCGAGCCTCGCGCAGCCGCTCCAGCCGATCAAGGTATTCGGCGACGGTGTAATCCCGGCGCATCGCCTTGAGGATCCGATTCGATCCCGATTGAACTGGAAGATGAAAGTGTGGGGCAATTTTTTCTTCCTCGCGAAAGGCATTGATCAACTCGTCGCAGAGATCGTGTGGATGGCTGGTGGTAAACCGTACTCGGTCGATTCCGGGCAACTGCGCAACGCGACGCAGCAGCTGATGAAACTCAATCCCGCCGCGGTAGGAGTTCACGTTCTGGCCGATCAGGGTGACTTCCCGAACTCCGACC